>Ga0070658_10005427_pt1 | contig 10344 bp, 10 predicted proteins | sample KBSC13metaG_FD_64664 | JGI IMG/M metagenome (GOLD analysis project Ga0070658, IMG submission 64664) | Corn rhizosphere microbial communities from Kellogg Biological Station, Michigan, USA - KBS C1-3 metaG | ecosystem: Host-associated > Plants > Roots > Rhizosphere > Soil ... | reverse complement strand
TTGGCGATTCAATCGGCGGTTTTATTGGGAATCCGTTCACTTTTCTTTTTTTCAAAGGGGTAAGCTCGGCCGCACCATGGAGTTTGGCTCCCACAATTCCATTAATGCTGTTTGCACTTTTTCAGATGATGTTTGCAATAATAACACCGAGCCTTGTTGTGGGCGCTGTTGCAGAGCGAACCCGTTTTTCTTCCTATCTGCTTTTTATTATCCTGTTCAGCATTTTCGTTTATTCTCCCATTGCCCACTGGACCTGGAATCCCGAGGGGTTTCTATTCAAAATGGGCGTGCTTGATTTTGCAGGCGGCACAGTAGTTCATATTTCAGCGGGTTGCGCCGCGCTGGCCGGGGCGATTGTTCTCAAGCGCAGAAAAGTTCACATCGATCATAAAGAAATGCCACCTTCAAATATTCCTTATGTTCTGATCGGAACCGGCTTGCTTTGGTTTGGCTGGTTTGGTTTCAACGCAGGCTCGGCTTTTGGTGCCAATACTTTAGCGGTTTCTGCTTTCGCTACTACTAATACTGCCGCGGCTGCAGCAGGTTTGGCATGGATGTTTTTTGATGTTTTGAAAGGAAAAAAGCCATCGGTATTAGGATTTTGTATCGGTGCTGTTGTTGGTTTGGTAGCGATTACCCCTGGTGCAGGATATGTTGCCATTCCTCAAAGTATTTTTATCGGAGTGGCGGGTGCCATTATTTCAAATGTTGCCGTTTATTATAAATCAAAATCAGTTTTAGATGATACGCTCGATGTATTTCCCTGCCATGGGATAGGCGGGATAGTCGGAATGATAATGACAGGGATTTTTGCAAGTAAAAATATAAATGCCGGCGGAAATGATGGTTTATTTTATGGAAATCCGGATTTCTTTTTTACCCAGTTGAAAGGATTGGGAATTGTGATTGCATATAGTTTCTGCGTTTCTTTTGCAATTTTCAAATTCATCAATTGGGTGATGCCAATGAGAGTGAGCGAGGCAGATGAAGAAGTAGGCCTTGATGCTTCCCAGCATGATGAAAAATACCTGCAGGGAACTTTATTGGTAAAGCACGATGGAATTTTAATGCAGTCAGAAAATGAAATGGAAGAAACAATTTAACTGATAAAAAAAATGTAAAAAATGTTTGTTTGCGGAAGAAGTTCTAATTTATTCAATTGCTGATTGTAATTCTTAATTTTGTTTGATGATTTTTTCTTCTTCCCTTTTAGAAAATGCGGTTAATGAATTTTCAAAGTTGCCCGGCATTGGTAAAAAAACCGCATTGCGCCTTGTACTTCATCTTTTAAAAAAAGACGAAGAAGAAGTAAAAGTATTTAGTGATTCAATTCTAAAACTTCGCCAGGAAATTCATTTTTGCACCCGCTGCCATAATATTGCGGACAAACCGCTTTGTAATATTTGTTCGGACAGAAGCCGCAAGCAGCACCTGGTATGCGTTGTAGAAAATATCAGGGATGTGATTGCGATAGAAAGCACACAACAATACAATGGCCTTTATCACGTTTTAGGCGGAATTATTTCTCCGCTTGATGGCGTTGGGCCAGATCAACTTGAGATTAATTCTTTAATAAAAAGAGTAAACGACGAAGAAACTGAAGAATTGATTTTTGCATTAAGCCCGAATATACAGGGCGACACAACGATTTATTACATTAGTAAAAAACTAAAAGAAACTCCTGTTAAGATCACTACAATTGCACGTGGCATTGCTTTTGGCGGCGAATTGGAATATGCGGATGAGATGACGCTTGCACGAAGTATTTCTAACCGTATGCCTGTTGAAAATTATGTTGGCAACAATAAATTTTAAAACTGGTTTTATTTTATTCTTTAAGAGAATGTGAGATACAAATCATTATTTATTACCTTGCGACACAACGATAACTGAAATCTTTTGAGCAATACAATTCAAGATAAGAAACCCATAATTGGCTTAACCTGCGGCGATATCAATGGTATTGGCCTTGAAATAATTATCAAATCTCTTGCCGACAACCGCATTCTGGAATTTTGCACGCCCGTTGTTTTTGCAAATAATAAAGCAATTAATTTTTATAGAAAAAGCATTTCTGATATCAATTTTAGTTTCAGCAGCATCAAAGATTTTTCTAAAATAAATCCTAAACAGGTAAACGTTTTCAATTGCTGGGAAGAAGATATTTCCATCATGCCTGGCGAATTAAATGAAAACGGAGGTTTATATGCAGTTAAAAGCCTTTTAGCTGCGTCAGAAGCCTTAAAAGAAGGGAAAATCAATGCAATGATAACCGCTCCTTTGCACAAAAAGAATGTGCAGCGCGCCGAATTTTCCTACACCGGCCATACGCCTTTTTTAAAAGATTTTTTCCAGTCAAAAGATGTAGTGATGCTGATGGCTGCTGGCGATTTCAGAGTGGCTTTGGTTACTGAGCATTTACCTGTAAAAGAAGTTGCCAATTCTATAACAAAAGAAAATATTCTGAGTAAACTCAATATTTTAAATACCTCTTTAAAAAGAGATTTTAATATTGATAAGCCGAAGATTGCCGTTCTTGCCTTGAATCCACATGCTGGTGATGAAGGATTGGTAGGGATGGAGGAAATTGAAATAATAAAGCCTGCGATTAAAGAAGCAAAACAGCATAATTTGCTGGTGATGGGCCCATATAGCGCTGATGCTTTTTTCGCGCGGGGTTTGCAAAGCCGGTTCGATGCTGTATTAGCCATGTACCACGACCAGGGTTTGATTCCTTTCAAATCGCTTGCTCAAACTGATGGAATTAATTTTACCGCAGGATTAAATGTTGTGCGCACAAGCCCCGATCATGGAACTGCCTTTGATATTGCAGGGAAAAACAGGGCAGACGCATCCTCTATTGTTGCTGCTATTTTTAGCGCGCTGGATATTTTAAAGAACCAACAACTATTCGATGAAAATCATAAAAATCCCATGAAAAAACTGGGTTCGTCCTTTGTAGCCGGAAGTGTGGATGAAAAATTATCTGAGTAAATCAGCTCAAATTTTAAAAAAATGAAATAAGTAAGGCGATGTCGGCGTTATTCAATAAAATATTTTTTTAATTAAATAAACACAAGGTCTAATACACTCAAAAGAAGATTTACTGCATTTCAAAAATTGAGATAATAATCATTTCGTTGAAACAAAATTCTACTTTTGTAATAGGTTTTATAGTATAACCGTAAACCATGGACAATATCTTTTTAAGTGGCGCCCTGGCTTTTTTAATTACTTTTTTTTCTATCCCGGTAATTATCGAAGTAGCTAAAGACAAAAAGCTTTTCGATGAGCCTGATGAAAGAAAAGTACACAAAGCAGTAATTCCAACATTAGGCGGATTAGGGATTTTTGCGGGTTTTATCATTTCTACATTGATAGGGGCGCCTTCAGCAGCGGTGCTTCAATATTTTATGGCCGCTGTAATGGTGGTATTTTTCCTTGGAATAAAAGATGATATTTTAATTCTTTCTGCTTCAAAAAAGTTTATTGGACAATTGGTGGCCGCAGGTATTGTTATTAAGTTTGGCGGCATTCAGATAACCAACATGTATGGCTTTTTGGGAATGCACGAATTGCCCCATACAGTAAGCATCTTACTTACTTTATTTACAATTGTAGTTATCACAAATTCATTCAATCTTATAGACGGAGTTGACGGGCTTGCCGGCTGTCTTGGCCTTCTTACTTCTGTAATTTTTGGATTTTATTTTTTAAAAACAGGCCAGGTTTTATATTCTGTGATGGCTTTTTCACTTTGCGGAAGCCTGGTTGCTTTTTTAATTTATAATTTCAGCCCTGCAAAAATATTTATGGGCGACACGGGCTCATTATTGATTGGACTTTTGAATTCGATCTTTGTTATTAAGTTTATTTCAATTGCAGATAATCCGGCCATGGGGTTTCCTTTAGCTTCTGCCCCGGCCATTGGATTTGCAATTTTGATTGTTCCTCTTTTTGATACACTTCGGGTTGTCGGCCTTCGCATTATCAATCGCCGCTCGCCTTTTAGTCCCGATAGAAATCATATTCATCATTTTTTGTTGGACATTGGCTTAAGCCATAAAATGATCACCCTTACCTGCCTTACGGCCAACATTGTATTTATTGCACTGGCATATTTTTTACGTTTTTCAGGAACTACAATGGTGATCCTGGCGCTTTCTGCGGTTTCAATCGCCGGAGTTGGCATTGTTTATTACAACAGGCCAAAAACTAAAGTTATTCCTGTAAATGACATCGCCAAAAAGCAAACAATTATCAAATCTCACAAAATACTAAATCTGGCCAGCGAAGCCATTGAGCAGAATTGATGCTTTTTAATTTATTTGTCACTTGTTTTCCTAAATTTGTACACTTTTTGAATACCATCGTTGGTTAACAGGAACATATCTAAAACTCACAAATAATGACTGAAGATTTAGCAAAAATATTGGAAGAAGCGCCCGTTTCAATGAAAAGAGCAATGGATTTTTTTGAGGCTGAACTGGTTAAGATCCGCGCTGGTAAGGCGAATCCGAACATGCTTGATGGAATTGTTGTCAATTATTATGGCAATCCGACTCCTATCAGCCAGGTGGGAAACCTGACTGCGATGGACGCAAGAACGCTAACAATCCAACCGTGGGAAAAAAATATGCTTCAGCCCATTGAAAGAGCAATTATTGCTGCGAATATTGGCGTTAATCCTCAAAATGACGGTAATATCATCCGTTTGTTTTTGCCTCCGCTGACTGAAGAAAGAAGAAAAGAATTAGTAAAAAAAACAAATGCTGAAGGTGAACAGGCGAAAATTGTAGTCCGTAATATTCGTCGCGACAGCATTGAGCAAATTAAAAAATTACAGAAAGAAGGTTTGAGTGAAGATGCTGCAAAAGATGGTGAAAATCAAATTCAGGATGTGACAAACAATTATATTTCATTAATTGATAAATACCTGGAAGCAAAAGAAAAGGAAATCATGGTGGTTTAGAGGAAGGCAAAGTTTAGAGAGGTTTAGAAAAGTTTAGAAGACGCAAACAAATAAATTTTAAGTTTTTTTCTTAATCGGGAACCGTAATTATTTTCCTGGAGGAGTTGGCATAATAAACTCCGCCAAGGATTACGATCAAAGACAAAATTTGTTTCCAGCCAATATTTTCACCGGCGATTAAACCCCAAAAAATTGCCACGACCGGGATTCCATAAGTTACCATTGACGAAAATAGAACTCCTGCGCGCTTTATCAGCATGTAATATAAAATATTAGCTACCGCAGAGCCAATAATTCCTAAAACCATTGACGCAGCGGTACTTCGAAGCGTAAATTCCTTTGTAAAAATTTTAAAATAACCTGTATATACCAAAACAAAAAATGCAGGAATTGCGCAAAGCGATAATCCGATAGCGACGGTTTTTAATGATCCAATATCATGCAAATATTTTTTAATCAGATTTGCATTGATGCCATAAAATATGGTTGCCAAAACGATGATTAAAGAGTAGCCAATGTTCGCCTCGCTTTTTATTCCTTTGCTGAACATCAATAAAATGCATCCTGCAAATGCAATTAAAATTCCCTTTACTTTCCTTTGAGGAAGCTCCAGTTGGAACATTACCGCGCCGGTCAAAATAGCAAATATCGGAGTCAACGCATTTAATGTTCCGGCAACTGCGCTGTCAATTTTTGTTTCTGCGAAGCAAAATAAATAAGCAGGCAAAAGGCTTCCTAAAATCCCTGATAAAAAAACGTAGCCAATTTTGTTAAAAGGAATTTTGCGTATATGCTTTATCGTTATGGGAAGTAAAACGAGGCCCGCAGAAACGATTCTCAAAGATGCAACCTGGAAATCCGTCAGGTTTTCGAGGCCCAGTTTCATTAAAATAAAAGAACTGCCCCATGTAAGTGATAATACAATAAATAAAACCCAATTTCCGGATTGTTTGTTCAATCTAATTTTTCGGCAAAGATGTACATTTATTCATTCAGAAATATCGGATTGAATTCAGCCCTGCGTTGTTATTTCTTTTTATTTGACAAAAGAATCAACTTTCTTACATTTATAAAATTATAAAGTATTATGAGCAAAATTATTCTAAAAGATATCAGCACAAGAGCGCCCAAAGATTTTGACAAACAAAAAACGAAAGAAGATATTTCTAAAATGCTTCTTGAATTGAATGATTTACAAAATCTATTATTTGCAGAAAGTAAACATTCAATTTTAGTAGTGATACAGGGAATGGATGCAAGCGGTAAAGACGGGTTGATCCGGAATGTTTTTACTTCGATGAACCCGCAGGGCGTGAGTGTAACAGGCTTTAAAGCACCAACAGCAGAAGAGTTAAGCCATGATTTTTTGTGGAGAATTCATCCTCATGCACCTGCAAAAGGATTTATTAAAATATTTAACCGCAGCCAGTATGAAGATATTTTGATTACAAGGGTTCATGGCTGGTGCGACGACGAAACGGCGCATAAAAGAATGGAAGCCATTAACAACTGGGAAAAATTAATTACCGAACATAACAATACGGCCATCCTGAAATTTTATTTGCACGTTTCACCGGAAGAGCAAAAGGAAAGATTGGATGAGCGCATACAGGATCCTGCAAAAATGTGGAAGTATAATGCCAATGATTATGAAGAAGCAAAATTGTGGGAAGTGTATATGAAAATGTATGAAGATTGCTTTGAAAATTGCAACGATATTCCATGGACAATTGTTCCAAGTGATCAGAATTGGTATAAAGAATATGTGGTGGCATCTGCATTAAAAGAAACATTGGAAGGTTTCAAAATGAAGTATCCCGGACTAAAAAAATAATCAATTATTTCTCACTTTTAAATCAAACAACATGAGCTTTATTAAAGATTTCAAAACATTTGCAATGAAGGGGAACGTAATGGACCTTGCCGTTGCAGTCATCATTGGTGCTGCATTTGGCGCCATCGTTTCTTCTTTGGTAGCTGATATTATAACGCCGTTGATTTTAACTCCTGCTTTAAAAGCAGTTGGTGCAGAAAACATTTCGCAATTAAAATGGGGAGAGGTAAAATACGGCAGCTTTTTAGCGGCAGTTATCAATTTTATCGTCATTGCCTTGGTCATTTTTTTACTGATTAAAGGCATCGCTTCCATGCAACGGAAAAAAGAAGTAGAGGAAGTAATTGTTGAACCTTCATCAACCGATAAATTATTGGCTGAAATACGCGATGAGCTTAGAAGAAGATAATTTTGATAATTAATATTTCGATAATTTTGTGATCCCAATGGTATAATCATTGGGATTTTTTTTACCTTGATCTTTTAAGATCAGGTTTTAATTTACATCTATGAATTCTGAAATTTACCAGATAAAATTACCACAGTTCGAAGGCCCTTTCGACTTGCTTTTATTTTTTATCGAACGGGATGAACTTGATATTTATAACATTCCTATTACTAAAATAACCAATGAGTTTTTAGATTATATTCATAAAAGCGAGGCGCTGAATATTGAGCTTAGCAGCGAATTCATTTTATTTATCAGCACGCTGATGCGGATAAAAGCCAAAATGCTTTTGCCAAGAAAAGAATTAGACCCGCAGGGAAATGAAATTGATCCGCGGCAGGAATTGATCGATAAAATTTTGGAATACAAAAGATTTAAAGAAGCGTCGGCAAAAATGAGCGAACTGGAGGCTTTAAGAATGCTGATGGTAAAGCGCGGCAATATACAGGATGAACTCTCCAAAATTGGTGAAGAGGCCGGTGAAGGAACAGAAATACATACAGTTTCTTTATTTAAGCTGATGAAGGCTTTTGAAAAAGTGGCCCAGCGCCTGCATGAAAAAAGAAACAAGCCGGTGCATACTGTGATCAGCTATCACTACACAATGGAAGGCACGCGGCAATTTTTGATGGAGCTTGTAAAAACAGAACGGACGCTTTCGTTTGAAAAAATCTTTGATGTTTGTGAAGATCGTATCCACGCTTTATTTCTTTTCCTGAATTTGCTGGAGCTTGTTCAGATAAATTATATGAAAATAATGATGGGCGAAGGCTTCAATAATTTTATTGTAGAGTACAATGAAGAATTCAACGAAGAAATAATTCCGGCATCACAACCTGAAATCGATGCTTCTTTGAATTAAAAAATCTTTAAAAAAACTTTGTTTGCGACAATAGTATTCTTTAAAATTTTACAGGGAATCTATAAGCAATGCATCTTCAAATTCTTTTTTACTTTTATAGATTTTGCCTAGATAACATTGCAATTCCTTTTCATTATGAATGATTTTGTCTTTATCCGGAAGAATTTCTTTGCCTTTTTCTTTTTGTGAAGTGGTCATTACAAGATCTCCAAGAACGTTAGAAGCTACCTCAGAAGATTCCCTGAATTTTCCTTTTCCGCGCCACCTTAATATAGCGGCAAATGGAGGAAACACTGTTATTTGAAGTCCTGTTGCCTCGCTTTCCCAAAAATCATCTTCATTCAGCCGCATCTCGGCTTTTTCATCTTTTAGCAAGCTTTCAGGACAATAGCCATCGAAATATAATTTAATATTCACTTTTTTTGTTTTTTTGTTTATTTACGGTCTGGCGTAAGTTCCGTCATTACCACACCATCTATTTACATAACGAATATATTTATTGATTAGTCTGACATTCGCCTAATCTTTCTTTTTCCCTTTTAATCTTTCTTATCTTCACCGGTTTTTTAAAAATTTACAGGAATTATTTATGCTGCTCTTCCAGGCAAAGAAAACATTGAATCTGGCTTTTCCAATCATTTTGGGAGAGCTTTCACAAATGTTTTTGCATATTATTGATACGGCAATGGTAGGCGCAGTCAGCTATAAACACCTTGCTGCCGCTGCGCTGGTAATGAGTGTAATGAATATTCCTTTTGTATTTGGGATTGGAATTACGATCTCCGTTTCCCAAATGGTTTCTATGGCCAACGGAAGAAATGATGGCAGGCTGGTTAGTCATTATTTGTTCAATGGGTTTTGGCTTTGCGCTATTTCCGCAGTAATCATTTCTTTAGGCATTGAGTTAAGTAAAAATATTTTATTTCATTTAGACCAGGATCCTGAAGTGGCTTTGCTGGCGCTGCCTTACCTCCAAATGATGGGCTGGTCTGTAATTCCGATGTTGTTGTTCATGGCATTGAAACAATTTACGGATGGGCTGGAACATACCAAAACCGCCATGATCTTGTCTATTTTGGCGTTGCCTCTAAATACTTTTTTAAACTGGCTGCTGATTTATGGTAACTGGGGTTTTCCAAGGCTTGAGCTCGTAGGCGCCGGTTGGGGAACTTTAATTACCCGGACTCTTATTTTTATCGTGTTGGGATTAATTATATTATATCACGGCACTTTTAGAAGATATATAGCAGTGAGAAGCAAACAATGGAAATTTAAATGGGAAACTTTAAAGGAATTATTGAATATCGGTCTCCCCAGCAGTTTTCAGATCACGATGGAAGCCGGCGCATTTGCTGTTTCAGGAATTTTAATCGGAACGATTGGTGCAGTGGAGCAGGCGGCCCACCAGATCGCACTAAGTATTGCGTCGCTGACTTTTATGGTTTCAATGGGTTTGTCGCAAGCCGGTTCTATCCGCACAAGCAATGCATTTGGGAGAAATGATAAAAGAATTATTAGGGAAATCGGGAAAAGCACCATCCTGATGGCTTTGATCTATGGCTCTCTTTGCGCCATCATCTTCATCTTATTCCGAAACCAATTGCCTTTTATTTTTACTAAAAATGCAGAAGTAATTACTATGGCGGCGTACCTGCTTTTATTTGCGGCACTTTTTCAAATTTCAGATAGTACGCAGGCAATAAGCGCCGGTTTGCTTCGCGGAATAAAAGACGTAAAAGTGCCTACCTATTTCATTGGCATTGCTTACTGGGCAATAGGAATTCCGGTTGGCTGCCTGCTGGCCTTTTATTTTGAAATGGGCGCTGCTGGCATATGGACCGGGTTCATTGTCGGACTCACTTTTTCCGCAGCTTTTTTAAGTTTTAGGTTTAAAAAGATGGCCGTAGGAAAATAAAAAAAACTTCAAAAAAAGTTTGTCAGCCTTTCCAAACATTATTTTTCCTGTCACTGTCAGGAAGCAAATTCTGTGGATCAATCGTTACAGATTGGACTGGTTGTATCGTTGCAACATGTATTGTATGCACTCCACTTTGCAACCACATTTCAACAGGAACATTTAAAACTTTCTTCGTTCCGTCTTTTAAAACAATTTCCAGCGTGAAAGGCATTGCCATTTTTTGGAGATTTGCGACTGTAATATTCACTCCGTTTTTAGCATCGTCTTTTGTATAAGAAACGGATTGAACAGCAATATCCAATTGCCAATT
>Ga0070658_10005424_pt1 | contig 10346 bp, 8 predicted proteins | sample KBSC13metaG_FD_64664 | JGI IMG/M metagenome (GOLD analysis project Ga0070658, IMG submission 64664) | Corn rhizosphere microbial communities from Kellogg Biological Station, Michigan, USA - KBS C1-3 metaG | ecosystem: Host-associated > Plants > Roots > Rhizosphere > Soil ... | reverse complement strand
CGGGCCACGAGGCGGAGCAGCAGCTCCTTGGTGTCGGCGGGGCGCGTGAAGCTCAGCGTGGCCGTCAGGCGGAACATCGCCTCGCACGCCAGCACCTCGTCCCCACTCTCCTCCGCCAGCTTGAGTGACAGCTCGGCCACGCGGATCGCCTCGTCCACCTCGCCCAGCCGGACGAGCGTCTGCACCAGGAGCGAGTGCGTCTGCACCACGTCCGCCGTGCTCCCCGCCCGCTCGGCCACCGAGAGCAGCGCGCGGCACTCGCTCTCCGTCTCGCGGTGGCCCTGGCCCAGGCGCACGCGCGCCTGCAGCCGACGGAGCTGCACCGGCAGCATGCGCATCGGGTCCGACGCCATGCTGGGCATCGAGAGGATCGCGTCGCAGGCGAGCTCCACGTCCGCCCAGCGGCCCGCCTGCTCCGCCGTGCGCGCCAGCTCGTCCTGCACCGTGATGCGCTGCTCGTCGGTCGCGGCGTGCATCAGCGCGCGCCGCAGGAACTCCTGCGCCTCGTCCAGCGCGTAGAGCGACATCGCGCGCGACGCCGCGTTGCGGCACCAGAGGAACGCCTTCTCGGAATTGCTGCTCGCCGCGTAGTGCGACGCGATTTCGTCGATGGCGTGCGGCGACCGGCGCACCAACACGTCGGCGATCTGCTCGTGCTTCAGGCGCTGGCGCGCCGGGCTCACCGTGTGCAGCACCGCGTCGATCAGCAACGCGTGCGCGAACTGGTACGTGTCGTCGTCGTGCTCGCGCGCCGGTTCCAGCACGCTCGTCGTCAGCCCCACGTCGATCGCGTCGAGCACCTCGTCCATCCCCACGCCGGCCGCCTCGGTGAGGAGGGGTAGCGAGAAGGTACGGCCGATCGCGGCCGCGGTGACCAGGATGCGCATCGCGTCGGCGGGCACGCGCGAAAGCCGGCGCCCCACCAGGTCGGTCATGCCGGCGGGCAGGCTGAGCGCCGCGGGGATCGTCCACGTCCACGCGCCGTCCTTGTACGCGAACACCCCCTCCTCGCTCATCGTGCGCAGGAGCTGCATCACCAGGAAGCAGTTGCCTTCGGTGTGGCGCAGCACGAAGTCGAGCAGGTCGTCGCCCAGGTCCGGGCGGTGCAGCGCCCCCTGCAGCCACTCGCGCACCTCGGCCGCCGTGAGCCGCTCCACGCGCAGCTCGCGCACCCGCTCGTCGCGGGAGAGGCGCTGGCGCCGCTCGCGCACCGGGCCGTACGCGGCCTCCTCGCTGCGGATCGTCAGCGCCAGGCAGATGCGCTCGCTCGTCAGCTGGGCCATCACGTACTCCACCGCGTCCCAGCTGGCGGAGTCCGCCCAGTGCATGTCCTCCAGCACGATCGTCAGCGGCCGCGCTTCACTCGCGCCGCGCAGGTAGGTCACCAGCTCTTCCTGCACGCGATGCCCCTGCAGCGCCTCCAGCGGCGCGGGGGCGTTCGCCATCGCCGGGTCGCGCAGCGCGGGCACAATGCGGCTGAGCGTGGGCCACGGGCGCGCCGGCGCGATGCCGAGCTCGTGGATCGCGCCGATCGCCTCCGCCCACACGCCGTAGGGCGGGCGGCTCTCCGTCTCCATGGAGCGGCCTGTGACGATCACCGCGCCGCGCAGGCGCGCCTCGGGCAGCAGCTGGCGCAGCAGCGTCGACTTGCCCACGCCTGCCTCGCCGATGATCAGGCGCGCCTGCGGCGCGCCGTGCACGCTCTCGTCCAGCGCCGTGACGAGCGAGCGCATCTCCGTCGCGCGCCCCACGAAGCGGTTGAGCACCAGCTGCGGCGTGGCCGTGCCGCCCATGCCGGACATCACCACCTTGTCGCGGCCCTCGCGCTTGGCGTCGAAGAGGGCGCGGTCCGCCGCGGTGAACATCGTCTCGAAGGTCTCGCCGTGCTGCGGCGCCGTCGCCACGCCCAGCGACAGCGTCACGTGCATCGTGCGCTCGGGCTGGTCGCGCAGCGGGATCTCCAGCGCCGCCGTCGTACGGCGGATGTTCTCCGCCACGAGCATCGCGCCGTCGGCGTCCAGGCCGGGCAGCAACACCACGAACTCGTCGCCCGCGTAGCGCCCCACGTACTGGCCCGGGCGCAGCTGCTCGCGAATCACGCCCACCGTCAGGCGCAGCGCGTCGTCGCCGGCGAGGTGGCCGAAGGTGTCGTTCACCGTCTTGAACTGGTCGACGTCCACCACGATGAGCGACACCGGCGACCCCGTGCGGCGGCGCTCGGCCAGCACGGCGGCGGTGACGTTCACGAAGGCGCGCCGCAGCAGCGCGCCGGTGAGGTCGTCCTCCTCCGTCACCGTCACCGCCGGCTGCGCGCCCGTGCGGCGCAGCGGCAGCGCGCGCTGCGCGGCCACCGGCGCGTTCACCGTGCCGCGGCGCACCAGCTCGTCGAACAGCGGGAAGAGCTTCGGGTCGAACTGCTTGCCCACCTCCCGGCGCATGATCTCCATCGCCTCGAGCTGCGAGAAGGCGCGCTTGTAGCTGCGCTCCGTCGTCAGCGCGTCGAACACGTCGGCGATGCAGAGGATGCGCGCCGGCAGCGGGATGTTCGCCCCGGTCAGCCCGTCCGGGTATCCCGCGCCGTCCCAGCGCTCGTGGTGGCTGCGCACCATCGGCGCCACGTCCCACGGAAACTGCACGTCCGCCAGCATCTGCTCGCCGGCCGCCGGATGCTGGCGCACCAGCGCCCACTCCTCGTCCGAGAGCTTGCCCGGCTTGTTGAGCACCTCGGCGGGCACGATCAGCTTGCCCACGTCGTGGAGCAGCGCGCCAATGCGGAACCAGAAGAGGGACGTCTCGTCGAGCCCCGCCTTCGCGGCGAGCGCGCTGGCCAGGTCCGCGACGCGCTCGCAGTGACCCTGCGTGTGCACGTCCTTCGATTCGATCGACTCACCCCACTTCCGCACCACGTCCAGGAAGTCGCCCTCGAGGCGCGCCATCCGGCGCCCCACGTCGGCGAGCTCGTGGCGGGCGCGCAGCTGCGTGAAGCACGCGTGCGCGCGATTGAGCGCCTGCAGCGTCTCGCGGTTGCGGCCCACGCGGCCGAACAGCTCGGCCAGCTCACGGTTCGCGTCCCCCTCGAGCGCCAGGTCGTTCGCCTGCGACGCCATCGTCCGCGCCTTCACGAGGTGCATCTCCGCGCCGGCCAGGTCGCCCTGCTCCCGGGCGATGATGCCGTACACCTTCTCGGCCTCGCCGTTGGCGCGGGCGTCGTCCAGGTGCTCGGCCAGCGCCATCGCCCGGTCGCAGCGGCGCTTCGCCTCGGCGAAGTCGCGCTTCTCGATCTGCAGCGCGGCGCAGTTCACCTCGAGCGAGATGCGGAACGAGAGGCCGCCGAGCGCGTTGGCGATCGTCAGCGCCTCGGTGAACGCCTCGTCGGCGGCGTCCAGGCGGCCGAGCGCCATGTTCGCCATGCCGAGGTTGTTGAGCGCCACGAGGATGTTGTCCAGCAGGCCGTACAGCCGGCCGTGCGCCAGCGCATCCTGGTAGTAGCGGAGCGCCTCGCGGAAGTCGCCGCGGATGCTCGCGAGCGACCCCAGGTTCGTCATCACGTCCACCTGGAGCCGCGGATCCGTGGTGCTCGTGCCGCGCTCGAGGGCTTCGTGGAACAGCTGCTGCGCGTGGTCCAGGTCGCCCTGGCGCCAGCGCACGGCGGCCAGCACGTTCAGCGCGTGGCCCAGCGCATTGCGCTCGTCGCCCAGCTCGGCGGTGGCCACGGCGGCCACGGCGCAGTCCTCGGCGGCCTGGTAGTCCGCATCCACCTCGTACGTGCGCGCGATCCAGCGCAGCAGCATCGAGGCGAGCGAGGGCGACGGCACGGTGACGCTGCGCAGCGCCTGCTCATAGAGCATGCGCGCTTCGGCGCGGCGGCCGAGCTTGTCCAGCGACCGCGCTTCCTCGATGAGGCCGCGCGTCGACGGATGCTCCGCCGGCGACTCGACGAGGCGGAGATGGGTGGCGCGCGCGGCGGATGCCGAGTCAGACGTCGATGCCACGGCGGGGCGCCCGGGATCGGGGAGGGTTACGACCGGAAACAGGAAGGGCCGAACGTGCCGCTGGGCCGCCCCGCGGTACGCGGAACGGCCCAGCGGCAAGACGATCGAATCAGCTCGAGGCCACGATGTAGCCCGAGCGCTTCGCCAGCTGCTGCGCGGGGGCGGTGGTCCTGAGGATGCTGCCCGACTTCGTGGCACGCGGCGCCAGGGTCGAGCTCAGGCAGGCCGCGGCGGTGAACACGGCGACGCAGGGGATCAGCGTCAGGGTAATGCGACGGATCATGAGTGGGCTCCTTGTACGGCGACCCGCGTCTTCGCGGACCGCCCGTGGGTAGGATCGGGGAAAGTCAGCGGAGGCTAGAACGGGAGCGACTGGTCGCCGCCCATGTTGTCGACGATCTGGCTGATCAGGTACCCGCTGAAATGCTTGATCCGACGGAACACCACCTTGTTGTCCGTATCGGCGTACGACGCGAGGTCCGCATCCGTGAGCGACTCGTCCGCGCACGTCGTGGCGCCATCGGCGCAGTACTTCATGATCCAGTTCTTCTGGAAGCTGTCCATCCCCGTGGGCACGTAGATGAACAGGCTGACGTTCTTGTCCGGGCTGAAGCGCATCGCCGGATAGAAGTCGATGCTCGGGTGGTCCGAGTCCGCGTCGCGCACGACCGCCGTGATCTGCACCGGCTCCGTCTGCGGCTCACACGTCTCGTTCCAGTGCTCGACGCCGTAGCTCGAGGTCGCGATGTCGCAGATGGCGTTCGCGGGGATGCTCAGGTAGTTCGGACCGAGGTTCACCGACTGGTCCTGGCTCGGATCCACGGTGAACTGGTACGACCCGTCCGTCACCCCGATCAGGGCCTTGGCGGCCGCGGTCGGGACGAAGGGGGAGACGCGAGACTGCGAGGAGGCGGTCTTCACCGCCTTCGGCGCAGTCGACTCGCCGGAGCAGCCGGCCAGCATGACGCCGGCAGCCACCAGGGTGAGCGCGGAGAACTTGGAGCGTGCCTTCATCGGCATGCGCATGGGACCTCTCGAGTCGTGATCGACTCTTCGGAGTGGTGAAGGAACTGCCAGATCGGACAGGCAGACCGTCGTGGCCTTACCGAACCCGATGACTGTCGCCCGAGGCAGGGCCTCGTTGCGCCACCCGCTAAGGCAATGCCGAGACCACCATCCCGGAAGCCGACAATGCCGTCATCGTGTCCTGCCGTGACCCTGAATCCAGCTCGGTCAAGCCAAGTTGTCCGCGCCGATCTTACCACTTGACCGAACCGAATTTCACGAGCAATCGTGCATTGTGCACGGATACTTGCGAAATGCGGCATGAAAGTTGGGTACAACTCTTTACCCAATCTCCATTATCGGTCAATCTCACGGAATCGTGAGAGAACCTTCAGCGGTGTCGCGTATGTTGACTATACGACTTGGTCCGAGGTAACGACAACGTCCGCCACTCCCCATCCATCCCCGAGGGGACGCGTGGCCGTCCCCCCAAACGGCGGGTGTCCGGGGCGCGGGTGAAGCATTTCTATCCAACGGATTGACCATCGCGCATTCATGAGCCACTTTTAATGTTCCAGAGCCGGCCAAAGGCCGCCGCGCTCGCTTACTCCCACGCAGACGGAATGACGGACGCACGCGAAGCAGCGAAGGACGCGTCCGACAGCGCCTCCACCGAGCGCGTGTTCGTGGACGGCGACGGCGTGCGATGGCGCGTCTTCGAGCAGGCCTTCTCCGACTATGACCGCCGTCGCGGCATCTCGTTGATCTTCGCGAGCGATGCCGCCGTCCGCCGGGTTCGGGACTTCCCCGCCACGTGGGCCGCGCTCTCCGACGACGAGCTCGCGCGCCTCAGCTGGAAGGCGTAGCCTCCCGATAAACGGTTGAGTCCGGAACGCGGTTTGCCTCTCACCGCCGCGGACCCACCTGGGCAGGCACCATGGCGCATCGCGAGTTCACCGACGCAGACGGCACCGAATGGCAGGCTTGGGAGGTGATCCCCTCCACCGCCGAACGCCGGAGCGCGGGCGAGCGGCGGTTCGGCGCGCGGGAGCGCGACGACCGTCGCACCCGCCACCAGACACGCGTGAAGCTGGAAGACGGTATGGCCCTCGGCTGGCTCGTCTTCGAATGCGCGGCGGGCAAGCGCCGGCTGCACCCCATCCCCTCGGGGTGGAGCACGCTCAGCGACGAGCAGCTCGCACAGCTCGCCCACCAGGCCGGCCAGCGGCGGTAACAGCCTACAGCAGGGCGATGAGCTCCCGCGCGTTGGTGGTGCCGTAGTTCCCATAACAGTTGTTGAGGAACACGGTCGTCCGGCGTGCCTGCGCCGCGACTTCCTCCACGCGGGGCACGAGCGCGGCCACCTCCGCCTCGCTATACAGGTAGCGATACCGCTCCACGGTGGGTACGCGCGGCGCCTCCCACGTGGCGGCGCGGCGGCCATGCAGCCGCACGATCGCATGGTCGGGCGTCGTCACCGCCGGCACCAACGGTACGCTGCTCTCCAGCCCCTGCGGGCCGTCCACCATCACGTGCGCGAGGCCCATCTCCCGCAGCATCGCCAGGGTCCAGTCGGTGCCGCGTCCGTCGCCAGCACGGCCATCGAACCAGTGATGGTTGCGCAGCTCCACCGCGCCGGGCACTCCGGACAACCGTTCCGCCGACTCGGCCAGCACTCGCTTGTTCTCCGGCGTCGGCAGGAACCAGCGCGGGTACTGCAGCAGGATCCCGCCGAGCTTCCCTGCCTCGTGCAATGGCGCCACGGCGTCCAGGAACGCCGCCCAGACGGCGTCGTACAGCTCGGGCGGCAGGTCCTTCGCGTAGATCTTCGCGTGCCCGGCCAGCGTGCGCGGAAGCTCCCGCACGAGCAGCTCCGGCAGGCGCGCCACGTCGGTGGGCTGGCCTGTCATGAGGGCGTGCGCCTTCAGGTGGAAGCTGAAGTGCGCCGGCGTGCGCTCGGCCCACAGCCGCGCGTTCGCGCGCACCGGGAGCGAGTAGTAGCTCGAATCCACCTCCACCACCGGGAACTGCGACGCGTACCAGCGCAGGCGCTCCTCGGCGGTCGCGGCCCCCCTGGGGTAGAAGATCCCGCCGCGCGTGATGGTGGGATCGGTCCACGATGCCGTGCCGACGCGGACTTCATGGCCGTCCTTCACCACGGGTGCTCCGATGCGCGCCGGCGCGGTGCGCGCGAGCGCCGCGTCGGCGCGCGCGGAGGCGACCGCGAAGCCCGCGTCGTGCGCCGGATCGAGGTCGGGGGCCGGAAGTGGCGCGGGGACACGTGGCACGCGCGGCGCCCTCAGCGCTGCTCGGCCACGCGATCCGGGATCACCACGGGTTCCATGGGCGCCTGGCCGGCCCCGAGGGCATCCTGCGACATCAGCCGCGTCATGAAGCGCTGGCCCTCGGACACGCGCTCGATCTCGATCGCGATGGCCTCCATCGCCTGCTCCATGCGCTCCAGCCGGTGCGTGGTGTCGGTGCTGGGGGCGGCGACGTACGGCCGCGAGCCGCGCCGCCAGATGTTGCGCGACACCGCGATGACGATGGGCAGCAGCACCACGAAGCCGAACGCCATCCCACGATCGGCATTGCGGTTCAGAAGGTCCGGGTTGGCCGCCCCCGACGTGAGTGCCTCCGTGCGGGCGACGTCGAGCGACGCGAGGCGGCTGCTGTTCTCGTCGATCTCTCCCTCGAGGCGCACGATGCGCGCGTCGAGGATGCCGAGGCGGGCCTCGAGGCCGGCCTTGTCGGCGCCGGTGGCGCCGTTGAGGGAGCGCCGCACCTCGTTGCGCCGGTCGCTGGCGTTGCGAATGAGGTGCGACAACTCAGCGGCCCGGGCGCGGAGGGCCGCGACGTCGGCCTTCGAATACACGTGTGTGGCCCCGTCCGCACCGGGTACCACGACCCTGGGGATACCGGACGGAGCGGCGGGAGCGGCCGGCGCCTGGGAGGCGGGGATGGCTGAGACCTGGATCGCGGCGATCGTCATGCCCACAATACGATGCGATGTCGTTCAGGTTGCAAGGTGGGAGCGGCCGCCGGGAGGGCGGCGACGCGCGCGCACTTCGTGCAAGGGGCTGCCCGCATGTTCGGCCACCTGGGCCAGCTCATTGGCCATTACGGCTACCTGATCGTGGCCGTCTTCATCTTCTTCGAGGGGATCGCGATCCCCTTTCCCACGGACACCACGCTGGTGACCGCCGCGGCGTTCGCGGCGCACGGGCGGTTGTCGGTGGCGGTGCTGTTCCTGGTCTCCACCGCCTGCAGCGTGGGCGGCACGACCATCGCCTTCCTCCTCGGCCGGCGGGGCGGGGACTTCTTCGAGCGTCACTCGCGCAAGGTGAACCCCGCGGTATTGACCCGCACACGGTCGTTCTTCGACCGGCATGGGGGGAGCGCGATCGTGGCGGGGCGGTTCATTCCGTTCGCGCGCATGCTCATCTCGCCGATGGCCGGCATGTCGTCCATCGGCCTCGTGCGCTTCAGCTTCTTCAACGCCATCGGGGCGGCGCTGTGGTCGGCCACCTTCTGCGCCGTGGGGTGGTTCTTCGGGCAACACCCGCCGGCGTTCGGCCACGGCCTGGCGCGCGGCGCGTTCGTGGTGACGCTGGGGCTGGCGATGGTGACGCTCGTGATCGTCGCCGGGGGCTACCTGGTGGAGGAAAGCGATGCGGCGTGGCGCGCGGAGGGGACGCTGTGGCACCGCATCCTGATGTCCGCGCCGCTGCGCTGGCTGGCCGGACATTCGCCCCGCGCCCGCGCCTTCCTGTTCCGGCGCTTCACGCCGGGCCACTACCTGGGGCTCAACCTCACGCTCGGCATGGGACTCAGCTTCGTGGCGCTGGTGATCTTCGGCGCCGTGTCGAACACCGTGCTGGGCCGCTCGTCCATTCCGCAGTTCGACCTGCAGCTGGCGGAGGCGCTGCGCGAGACGGCCACGCCGGCGCGCGACCTGGTGTGGAACGTCATGAGCCAGCTGGGCACCTTCCGCCTCATGCTGGTGCCGGGCCTCGCGATGGCGGCCTACCTCGGGGTGCGGCGCCAGTGGCTCCCCCTCGGCGGCCTGCTGGCGGCGGGCACGGGCGCCGCGTTGCTCGAGGTGGCGATGCGCCACTTCATGCTGCACCCGCACGGGCTGGACGCCGCGAGCGGCGGGCCGGTGCTGGTGGCGCCGAGCGGGCAGGCGCTGGGAGCGTTCGTGTTCTACGGGATGCTCGCGTACTTCGTCGTGGTGCTCACGCGGAGCCGGCGCGCCGCGCCGGTGGTGGTGGCCGCGTTCCTGGCGCTCGTGGTGGCCATCTGCTTTGGCCGGCTCTACCTGGGGACGCGGTACTTCAGCGACGTCGTGAGCGGGCTCGCGGCGGGCGGCGTGTGGCTGAGCACGTGCGTCACCGGGCTCGAGGTGGCGCGGCGACGGATGGAGCGCGAGCGGGTGGGCGAGCGAATCCTGGAGACCGACCGCCGCTGAGATGGCGCGCTGCGTGTGCCGCGGCGAGCTTTCGCGCGTGCCCGTTCATTCACCGTCACGAGGTCCCGAGCATGGCCGACACCGCCGCACGCCACTTCCGCTGGTCCGACCTTCCCGAGGAGCGCGTGACCGACACGATCACGCGCAAGCTGATCACGGGCGACGGGATGATGCTCGCCCACGTCTACCTGAAGAAGGGGGCGGTGGTGCCGCAGCACTCCCACCACAATGAGCAGCTCACCTACATCCTCTCGGGCGCGCTGCATTTCTACATCGGGGCGGATCGGTCGCACGAGGTGATCGTGCGCGCGGGCGAGGTGCTACACCTCCCCTCGAACCTGCCGCACGAGGCGCATGCGCTGGAGGACACGCTGGACGTGGACATCTTCAACCCGCCACGCCAGGACTGGCTGGACCACACGGACTCGTACTTCCACAGGAAGTAGCGCTGGTGCCGAACTCACACCCGAACGGCGCATGGATCTCGGACTGAAGGACAAGGTCGCCCTGGTTGCGGCGTCGAGCCGCGGGCTCGGGCGCGCGGTGGCGGAGGAGCTGGCGCGCGAGGGGGCGCGGGTGGTGGTCTGTGCGCGCAACGAGGGGGAGATCCGCGCCGTTGCCGCGGAGATCCGCGACCAGACGGGGGCAGGCGTGCTCGCCGTGGCGGCGGACGTCGGCGTGGCCGCGGATCGCGAGCGGCTGATCAACGAGACGATGGGGCGCTGGGGCCAGGTGGACGTGCTGGTCACCAACTCGGGCGGCCCGCCCGCGGGACCGTTCGAGAGTCACTCGGCGGAGGCGTGGGCCACGGCGGTGCGGCAGAACCTGGAGAGCGTGGTGGAGCTGACGCGCGCGGTGCTGCCGGCGATGAAGGCGCG
>Ga0070658_10005422_pt1 | contig 10349 bp, 8 predicted proteins | sample KBSC13metaG_FD_64664 | JGI IMG/M metagenome (GOLD analysis project Ga0070658, IMG submission 64664) | Corn rhizosphere microbial communities from Kellogg Biological Station, Michigan, USA - KBS C1-3 metaG | ecosystem: Host-associated > Plants > Roots > Rhizosphere > Soil ... | reverse complement strand
GATGCCGGTCGGACGACGACGCGGTCGGCCGGCACGCCATGAGCTTGGGCGGCTGCGCGGATTTCCGCTGCCGGCTCCCGGCTGACGATCAGGAAGATCGCAGCGGCATCGCGATCCAGCTGGACCCGAAAAAAAGCAAACATTTCCCGGACCATGTACCAGCTGCCGAAGGAGCCGAGGTAACCCACCACGGTGGCGTCGGCTGGGATACCCAGCAGGTTCCGCGCACTAGCCCGTTTGGCCGCGTCGACCGCGGGGAATGCGGCGAAATCGGCGCAGCACGGAATAACGGTGATCGGCGGGCCATCTTTCCCACTGCGCCGCTCGATCAAGATCTGTCGCCCGGCTTCGGTGAGACTGACGATATGATTTGCCTCGCGAAGGAACTGCGCCTCGCGACGCTTGAAAAAGTTGAACACCGCCCGAATTGCCGGGTTGGCGAGGTTCCAGATACCTCCCTCGACCCGCTCGTCTGCCCAGAAACCGCGCATGTCGAACAGGAAGCGCACACCCTTGCGGCGCTTCAGACGCAGTCCGACGAGCGCCGGCAGGTAGCTGCGGCAGTGCGCCAAGTCGAAGCGGCATTCACGATGCAGGGCGAGTGCCAGTCGTCTCATGCGCCAGATATCGAACATCGTCGACAGGATGGGCGGCCATTTATGATAGGGCAGGGGGTGCCAGGCGATGCCCGCCTCGTCGCAGGTCCGGTGCACCGCCGCTCGTTCCGCGGCCGTCCGCTCCCGCTTTTCAAAGCTTGTAAGGCTGATCCTGTGGCCGCGCGCCGCAAGTCCCGTCAGGTACGGCAGAACCTGCGATGCACCCAGCGGATCGCACATCCCGTCATACGATAGATAAAGCACGCGCGCGGCCGCATCGGGGCGGCTGGCGGGGCCTCGCCGCCTTGATGCACTCGTGCTCATCCGCCACACGCCTATCGGATGTCCGCCGGCATGATCAATCCGCCCAAGACGATCGCGATCGTCCTGCCCAATTTGCACGCCGGCGGTGCCGAGCGCGTGGCGATTGCCCTGATGCACGGCTTCCGTGCCGCCGGGCACCGCGTCGAATTCGTTCTGATGCAGGCGGAGGGCGCCTTGCTCGAGGAGGTTCCGGCCGACGTTCGCGTGATCGATCTGAAGGCCACGCGCGTTCGCTCCGCAATCCGCCCCTTGATCCGCTACTTTCGCAATACTCCGCCCCGCGCCGCGCAGGTGTCGATGTGGCCGCTGACGGTCGGCGCCCTCATCGCGGCAAAGGTCACGCGGGCGTCGACGCGGGTCGTCGTCAGCGATCATACGACGGTCTCCAAGCATCTCGCCGCGCAACCGGTCACGCGTAGACTGCTCGGCTGGTCCGTCCGGCTTTTCTATCCGTGGGCGGCCGCGCGCGTGTCGGTGGCCAATGGCGTGGCCGACGATTTCGCGCGGCTTTCGGGACTGCCCCGCGAAAGCTTCACGGTCATTTACAACCCGGTCGATGGGCCGCCTGACCGCGCCGATCCATCGTCGCATATCGATGATCTGTGGGGCGATGCCGACGACCGCATCATCACGGTCGGCTCTCTGAAAGCCGAGAAAAACCATCGGTTGCTGCTACGCAGTTTCGCTCGCCTTCGCCCGCAAGGCGCCGCCAAACTGATGATCGTTGGTAGCGGTTCGCTTGACGGCGAACTCAAACGATTGGCCGCCTCGCTCGGGATCGCGGACGACGTGATTTTCACCGGCTTCGTCGCGCAGCCATGGGCCCACTATCTCTCGGCAGACCTGTTCGTGCTGTCTTCCGACCATGAAGGCTATCCGCTGGTCTTGATCGAAGCCATGCGGTGCGGCCTGCGGGTCGTCTCCACGGACTGCGATAATGGGCCGCGCGAGATTCTCGACGGCGGGAAATACGGAACCTTGGTGCCCGTCGGTGACGAAGCGGCTCTGGCCGCAGCCATGGCGCAGGCGCTCGACGAACCGCATTCTGCCGAAGGAGTGACGCGCCGTGCCGATGATCTGTCGGGCGCGGAGCCGATGAACCAATATCTCGAGATGATGCTGACGCACCCGCGTTAACCGTTCCGCCGTGAAAACATTTTGAACCCGACATGACTTCGTCCATCATGACGCCGCCGAATCGCCGAGAGCTTCTGAAAGCTCCGAACGGGGGCGATTTCATTTGGCGACACCACTTGCGGCACTTGCCGGGAAGGAGCGGACGCGGCGCGTCGCGCCTTCTTCACTACCCACGGATCGCAGAACGATCGCCTTCCTTCTGCCAAATTTGAATCCTGGCGGGGCCGAGCGCGTGGCGATCCGGTTGATGCACGGCTTTCGCGCGGCCGGGCACCAGGTCGAGTTCGTGCTCATGAAGCGCGAGGGTGCGTTGCTGGATGAGCTGCCGGCCGACGTGCGTGTCGTCGATCTTCGCGCGCCTCGCGTTCGTTCGGTGCTCAAGCCGCTGACGCGCTATTTCCGGGACACACCGCCCGACGCCGTGCAGGTGCGCATGTGGCCGCTGACGATCACGTCGATTATCGCGCGGCGTCGTGCGCGGGCTCATTCGCGGCTCGTCGTCAGCGATCATGCGATGATGTCGCGGCACCTCGCTGGGAAGCCGCTTGCTCGCACACTGCTCGGCTGGTCGGTCCGGCTGTTCTACCCGATGGCTGACTCGCGGGTGGTCGTCGCCCGCGATGCCGCCGACGATCTTGCCAGCCTTTCGGGACTTTCCCGCGAGCGCTTCACGGTCATCTACAATCCGGTCGAGGAAGCGCCGGCCGCCCAACAATCGTCGTCGGTCGAGAAGCTGTGGGGCGATGCGGACGGCCGGATCATCACCGTCGGCACACTCAAGGAGCAGAAGAACCATGCCCTTCTGTTGCGCAGCTTTGCCCGCGTGCGGCGGCAGCGCGCCGCCAAACTAATGATTGTCGGTTCGGGTCCCCTCGAAGCTGGGCTCAAGGAGCTCGCGTCGTCGCTCGGCGTCGCGGATCATGTGATCTTCGCCGGCCTCGTCGTGAAGCCCTGGGCTTACTATCAATCGGCCGATCTGTTCGCCTTGTCTTCGGATTATGAGGGCTATCCCAACGTGATGGTCGAGGCGATGCGCTGCGGGCTTCCGATTGTTTCGACCGATTGTGACAGCGGCCCGCGCGAGATCCTCGGGGCCGGTAGATACGGCCGCCTGGTGCCGGTCGGCGATGAGCTCGCGTTGGCCGATGCAATGCTGGCTGAGCTCGATGCGAAACCCGATCGCGCGTCGGTTCGCGCTCGGGCGGAAGCCTTGTCCGGGGCCGGCACCGTGCGGCAATATCTCGACCTGCTGGTCGGTCCTACCGGCCCTGGAGCTTGCGCAGCCGCTCCAGTCCTGTGAGCCCGAAGATGCGGCTCGCGAGCCACTTGGACCGAATGCCGCCGCCATGCCGCGCCAGCGCAGTCCAGCGCCGCGGCCACGGCGCGCTCAACCATCCGGACATATAGTCGAAAAAGGCGCGATCGGCGCGGAGCGCTGCCCGGTCAATCCTGGCTGGCGCGCCCCATTCCTGATCGATCAGCGACGGGTCGTCGGCATAGCGCTCGAGCAGCCGCAGCAACTGGCTGGTCCATCCCGCCGTCCGCGCCGCGCCCGCTTCTTCATCGCGGAGCAGCTTCCCGCCACCGGAAAGCGCGGCCGAATGCCGCCGGTAATCGACGAGGGGCTCCTCGACGCACGCCACATCCTGCGATCGCAGCCCCAGCATGAGGCTGAAGAAATAATCTTCGGAGATGACCGGTTCGGACGGAAGCTTGATCGCCTCGAACACCCGCCGGTCGTACGCCGATGTTGCGCCAGCGATCTGACGGACTTCCTTGCCGGGGAAATAACGACCCAGCTCGTATCCGGTGGTTGTTGGCGGCGTAGCGGGGAGCTGCGCACCGGCTTCGTCGATGAAGCGGTACCGCGACGTCAGCGCGGCGGCGCCCGTCCGCTGCCATTCTTCGACCAGCCGCCGTACCCGCTGCGGATGGGAGACATCGTCGCCCGCCGCCATCACGAGCAGCTCGCCACCGCTCTTGGCAGCCGCGTCATAGACATGCGCGAGCACGCCTTCGCCGCCCGCTCGCTCGTTCACGAGCAACTCGTGCGGACCGCGATATTCGTCGGCGAGGTGCCGCGCGATCTCTAACGTTCGATCCCTCGACCCGTCATCGCTGAGAACGATTTCGAGGTTCGGGTAATCCTGGGCGAAGGCGGCCTTCACCGCCTCCTCGATATATTGCTCCTGGTTGAAGCAGCAGACGATGAAGCTGGCTCGAGGCCATGCGCGATCATTCATCGTCGGCCTCGCAATCGCGAAAGCGCCCGCAGTCCAAAGCCCGCCGCCGCCGAGCCGCCAGCGATCAATCCCGCTAGTTCGCCGACGTCGGCGACTGCCATCACGATGACCGCGGCGACGAATAGCAGCACCGCGTCGCGCAGCACTGGAACCTCCCAGCGGAAGCCAATCTGCCGCCGACAGATCGCGAACAATGCCGGCAGGTAGGCGGCGTACAAGATTGTGTAGCCGACGCCCGCCGCAACGAAGCCAAGGCGGTCGAGCAGCAGCAGCGTGGTTCCGACGAAGACCGCGGTGCCGAGCAGCTCGACGGCAAAGAACGCGAGCCCGCGGCGGCTGGCCAGTAGCACGAAGCCCAGCGGCCAGCTCATCACCTTCAGCACGTCGCCGAGCATCTGCCAGCGCAGCATTGCCGCCGCCGCCTGGAACTCGCTCGCGTAGAGCAGATGGAGGATCAGCGGCGCACCGCCCATCACGGCGAGAATGACGGGTCCGCCGAGCAGCAGCGCAATCTCGGTTTGCTCGTTGACTGCCTTGGTCGCCGCGAGGGGGTCGGTGATTTCGCGCGTCAGCCGCGGGAAATAATCTGCCGACATCGCTTGCAGGACGACGCCGAGATAGACCGCCGCCAGCGCCCAAGATGCCTGGAACAGGCCGAGCTCGTGCAGGCCCATCCGGTCGCCGATGGCGACGCGAATGAGCAGCGGTCCGGCCGCGGCCACAAAGGACCCCGCCATGGTCGCTGCGCCGAGCGTGACGAGGTCTCGCCAGACGGGCCCTATCTTCCCGGCGCCCACCGCGGACCGAGGCCGGGGCAGTCGCAAGAGGTACAGCCCACCGACAAGAACAGCAGCGGCGGGGGCAGCGAGGACGTAGATCAGGATGCCATCCGACGGGATCAGCCATACGGCGAGGACGCCGACAATCGACCCGAGCACCGCACCGAACAGGGTGACCTGCGCTAGATCGGCGATCCGCTGCAGCCCGCTCAAAATACCGCTCTGGCCGGCATAGATGATCGACAAGGCGACACCGATACCCAGCCAGCCGATCGCCGCTCCGTAATCAGGCGTCCCCAGGACAAGCTGGGCAATCCAGCCGCGGCAGAGGGAGATGGCGGCGACTGCGATGACCGCCAGCGCGATGCTTCCCGCCATCACCGCGCGCCGTGCCAGCGTTTCTCCGCTTACGCCTTGTGCCGCCGACTGCGCGGCGATCTCGCGCGGGGCAGCAGTGGCAATGCCCAGTCCGCCCAGAGCCGCGGCCGCGGTCATGAAATTCTGGAAAATGCCGAGCAACCCGACGCCCGCCGCCCCCACCAGCAGCGCAACGATCTTCATCCGCGCGAGGCCGATCAGCAGGTTTGCCGCCGAAGCGCTGCCCATGAGTCCAGTCGAGCGGAGTGCGGCCCGGTGCCCTAGGCGCACGCCTTCCTCCAGGGCCATTGCAGGCAGGCGCGCGTCCAGTTGTCGACAGGGGCCAGTTTTTGCGCGATTTCGGGACTGCTTTCGGACGAGGGGTCTCGCGTGGGTTCTATCCATCCAACCGCAGTGGTTTCAAGCGAGGCCAAATTGGGCGCGAACATTCGCATCGCGGCTTATGTCGTGATCGGATCAGCGACGATCGGCGATGGATGCGTGATCCATCCGCACGTCACCATCGGCAATGACGTCCGCCTGGGCGGCGGGGTCGAGGTGTTTCCCGGCGCCGTGATCGGCAAGGAGCCGGCATCCTCGGGGGCCATGGCGCGCGTCGCCCAAGGCGCCGGCGAGACGCTAATCGGCGACGGCTGCTCGATCGGGCCCCACGCCGTCATTTACTTCGACGTCGAGATCGGCGCCGGCTCGTTGATCGGCGATGGCGCCTCGATTCGCGAGCAATGCCGGATTGGTCAGCAATGCCTGATCAGCCGTGGCGTGACGATCAATTACAACACGGTCGTGGGTGACCGCACCAAGGTGATGGACGGCACTCACCTCACCGGCAACATGTGGGTCGACGCCGACGTGTTCATCAGCACGATGGTCGCAACGACCAACGATAACCGCATCCGCGGTGGGTATGGCGACCATGTGGTCGGACCGAAGATTCATCGGCACGCCATCGTCGGCGCGGGCGCGATTCTGCTCCCGGCGACGACGATCGGCGAGGGGGCAGTGGTCGCAGCAGGCGCGGTCGTGACCCGCGATGTCGCGCCGGGAGTGACGGTGATGGGTGCGCCGGCGCGCGTCGTAGAGCGGACGGCGAAAGGTTAAGTGAGGCTTGCTCGAACCGCGCCGACGACCTGCGTGACTTGATCCTCGGAAAGGTGCGGGCCCATCGGCAGGCTCAGCACTTCCGTCGCCAGCCGCTCCGCGATGCGGAACGATCCAACGGCATAACCCAGGCCCGCGTAGGCTTGCTGGCGGTGCGGCGGCACCGGGTAATGGATATGCGTTTGAACTCCGGCGTCCGTCAGCCGCTGCTGGAGTCCGTCCCGGTCCGAGGACTGAACGACATAGAGATGCCAGACCGGCTCCGCCCAATTTGGAACCGCCGGCACCGTCAGCCTTGGAAGGTCCGACAACGCGCTCGAGTAGGTGCTCGCGACAGCGCGCCGCCGCTCGTTCCATTCGTCCAGCAGCGGCAGCTTCTCGGCGAGGATCGCGGCCTGCAGCGGGTCGAGGCGCGAATTCACGCCCCGGACTTCGTTGATGTAACGCTCCTTCGATCCATAATTGCCGAGCTGCCGGACGCGGGCGGCGAGCTGCGGGTCGTTGGTCGTGACGGCGCCGCCGTCACCCATCGCTCCCAGATTTTTGGTCGGATAGAAGCTCCAGGTCACGGCATCGCCGTGCGCGCCGATGCGGCGGCCCTTGTAGCGGGCGCCATGCGCCTGGGCTGCATCCTCGACCAGCCGCAGCCCATGCTTTCGGGCAATGTCCAGCAAGGGATCGAGATCGGCGGGCTGGCCGTACAAATGCGTCGGCAGAATGACCTTGGTCCTTGCGGTGACCGCCTCGGCGACCTTCGACGGATCGAGATTGTGGGTGTGCGGATCGGGCTCGACCAGGATTGGTACGGCGCCGAGCCGGCTGACCGCCAGCAGGGTCGCGATGAAGCCATTGCTGGCAACGATCACCTCATCGCCCGCGCCGACCCCCATCGCTGCGAGCACCAGGAACAACGCGTCGAGCCCGTTGCCGACGCCAACGCAATGTCCAGCCTCGCAAAACGCGGCATAGTCGGCCTCGAATCGCTCGACTTCAGGTCCGCCGATGTACCAGCCCGAGCGGAGCACGCGCTCGACAGCCGGCTCGATCCGCGACTTCAGCTCCTCATGCGCGGCACCAAGGTTGAGAAACGGAACATCGCTCATGATCCGGCGAGCCGGCGGAATTCTTCATAGTCGAAAATATAATCGTCGGTGTCGTACGGCGCGTCGGCCAGCACCAGCAACACGCAGTCCGGCGTGAAGTCGTGCATTTCCCGCCAGACCATCGGCCCGATCAGCAGTCCCTGGTCGGGGCTCGCCAGCCGGAACGTTTCGCGCATCTCGCCGTCGTCGAGGATCATCGTGCATCCACCATGCACCGCCACCGCCAACTGATTCAGCCGGTGGTGCGCATGACAACCGCGCGAAACGCCCTCGCGCGTGTCAAAGATGAAATAGGCCCGCGCCACATCGAACGGGACACCGGTCGCCTTTTCCAGCGCGATCAGGCTGCCGCGGGAATCGCCGCGGATGCGTAAAGGCAGCAGGCGGCATCGCGCCGGCAGACTCGGTTCCATGCACCCTTTCCGGCGAAAACAAGCTCCACTACGGCGTAACCAATGGCCGTGACTCGAACAAGCTTATGTGCGGAATAGCCGGATTCCTCGGCGGCGAGCGCGTCGATGCGGAGATCGTCGGTCGCATGGCGCGGGTGCTCGCGCATCGTGGTCCGGACGATCAGGGCATCTGGCTGGATCGCGACGCGGGGATCGCGCTCGGCCACCGGCGGTTGTCGATTATCGACCTGTCTGCGGCCGGGCACCAGCCCATGGCTTCGCCGAGCGGCCGCTACGTTATCAGTTACAATGGCGAGGTTTATAATTTCGCGGAGTTGCGCGACCAATTGCCTGACGTCGCGTGGCGGGGGCATTCGGATACCGAAGTCCTGCTTGCCGGCTTTGAGGCGTGGGGCATCAAGCGCACCCTCGAAAAGGCCAGCGGCATGTTCGCACTGGCGATCTGGGACAAGGCTGAGCGCACCCTGTGCCTCGCCCGTGACCGGCTCGGCGAGAAACCGCTTTATTACGGCCGGCAAGGCGGCGCCTTCCTGTTCGGGTCCGAGCTGAAGGCCCTGCGCGAGCACCCTGAATTTGAAGGCGAGATCGACCGCGAATCCATTGCACTGCTGACCCGCTACCTCGTTATCCCGGCGCCCCGCTCGATCTATCGTGGTATCGCCAAGCTAATGCCCGGCACGCTGCTGACGCTTCGTGCCGGCGTCGCGGCGCCGATTATCGAGACCTACTGGTCCGGTGCTGCCGTAGCGCGGGCAGGGGTCGCCGATCCGCTACGGCTCAACCCTACGGAGGCCACCGGCGCGCTGGAACAGGTGCTTGAAGAAGCTGTCGGCCGCCAGATGGTCGCCGACGTTCCGCTCGGCGCGTTCCTCTCGGGCGGCGTGGATTCCTCGACGATCGTCGCCATCATGCAGAAATTGTCGCCGCGGCCGGTGAAAACCTTCACCGTCGGGTTCGACGACCGAGACTTCAACGAGGCCGAGCACGCCAAGGCCGTTGCCCGGCACTTGGGTACCGATCACACCGAGCTCTACGTTTCGCCGCAGCAGGCGCTCGACGTCATCCCCAAACTTGCCAGCATCTACGACGAGCCGTTCGCGGATTCCTCGCAAATCCCGACGCACCTCATTTCGGAGATTGCGCGGTCGCAAGTCACCGTCGCTTTGTCCGGGGACGGCGGGGATGAGCTGTTCGGGGGCTATGAGCGCTATCTGTTCGCAGCCACCATGTGGAACCGCATCTCGGGCATTCCACGTCCGCTGCGTGCCGTCGCGGCGCGCGCGCTCACGACCGTTTCGGCGGACCGCTGGTCGCGGCTGGGCGATCGGCTCCCCGCGTCGTTACGCCGCGCCCGGCTCGGCGAGAAGATCCACAAAGGTGCGGCGGTGCTCTGCAGCGGTTCGTCCGACGAGTTGTACGAGCAGATGCTCTCGCTGTGGCGCGATCCCGCCGAGTTCGTGGTCGGCGCGCCGCCCGCAACGCCTCCCTTCGTCGTCGATCAGCGCGAGCTCGCCGGCCTCGGCAATGTCGAGCGGATGATGGCGCAGGACATGTTCGGTTACCTCGCCAACGACATTTTGGTGAAGGTCGATCGCGCGGCGATGGCGGTGTCGCTCGAGACCCGCGTGCCGCTGCTCGACCCCGAGGTCGTGGAGTTCGCCTGGCGCCTGCCGCTCGATCTCAAGATCCGCGGCGGGAAGACAAAGTGGCTGCTTCGCCAGGTGCTCTATCGCCACGTTCCTCAGGCGCTGATCGACCGTCCCAAGATGGGCTTCGGGATCCCGCTCGATAGCTGGCTGCGGGGACCGTTGCGCGACTGGGCCGAAACGTTGCTCGACGAGCGCCGGCTGCGCGACGAAGGTTTCTTCCATCCCGGCCCGATCCGCCAGGCATGGGCGGCGCAGCAACGCGGCGAAAGCAGCGCGTTCAAGCTGTGGCCAACCCTCGTTTTCCAGAGCTGGCTCGAAGCGCAGACCGGCGCGGGAACCAGCGCGCAAGGCGCGCGGCTCGCTGGTTGAGGCTATCGCGCCACAGCGCCCGAAAACTTGCATGCGGTTCGCTATCGTGAAACTCCAATGTGGACTAAGGGTTATTCATCAGGCGGATGATCGTCCGTCGTGCCGGAGGATGAACATGGTGGGCTCGGTGCTCTCTCGCGTGATTAGTGTGTGCGTCGCCGGGTCTCTGGTGGTCGGCTCAACCGTGGCGGCTGCCGCCACGACGGTTGCGGTTCCTCAAGTGAGCCCATGGGCGGTGCTGACGGCGATGAGCAGCGGCG
>Ga0070658_10005421_pt1 | contig 10350 bp, 10 predicted proteins | sample KBSC13metaG_FD_64664 | JGI IMG/M metagenome (GOLD analysis project Ga0070658, IMG submission 64664) | Corn rhizosphere microbial communities from Kellogg Biological Station, Michigan, USA - KBS C1-3 metaG | ecosystem: Host-associated > Plants > Roots > Rhizosphere > Soil ... | reverse complement strand
TTACCAAAAATCTGATTGGCTGGAGATGCTTCGCGAGGCGCGGGAGGTGTTTCCGAATACGAAATATCCGGAGCACTGGGACCTGAAATAGGTTTCCTACCGCCATCAGCCAGATGACGCTTTTGCCAAGTTGCGGGCGCCATCGAGGCGAAGCCGTCGTCTCGTTCTTCTCGTTCTTCTCGCGCCCAAGCTCCAGCTTGGGCGCGTACTCGTCTGCGAAGCTCCAGCTTCGAAAGGGACGGCCGATCGGATGATGTTTTCCAACGCGGCATGCGGCAAGCAGAGCATCGAAGACAGGTGTGTGACCAAGCTGGAACTTGGTCACGAGGATCCGGAATGTCCCCGACGAATCCTGTGACCGCGTCGTCATGGAAATGTTCGTCGTCGCAGGATGCGACGACCGGAGGCCCGCGCTACCCGAACCTACCTCACCTTCGCAGCACAGCGTCGTCTCAATCCATGGCTGGATATCCGCCGCAAAAGGCGAAAGGCCGGGCGCCCTGCGGCGACCGGCCTTTGAATCTTGGGAATGAAGCTTCGCTTCGCGCCTGGCCTTGCGGCCCGCGCTTGTCGCTTAGCCGTGCGGCTCGACTTCCACGCCCATCTGGCGGGCGGTGCCGGCGATGATGCGATAGGCGGCGGCTTCGTCGCGGGCGTTGAGGTCCTTCATCTTGACCTTCACGATGTCGAGGACCTGCTTCTTGGAAAGCTTGCCCACCTTCTGCTTGTTCGGCTCCTTGGAACCGGCGGCGATGTTGGCGGCTTTCTTGATCAGGATCGACGCCGGGGGCGACTTGGTGATGAAGGTGAAGCTCTTGTCCTTATAGACGGTGATGACCACCGGCAGGATGTCGCCGGCCTGCTTCTGCGTGGCGGCATTGAACTCCTTGCAGAAGGCCATGATGTTGACGCCCTGCTGGCCGAGCGCCGGGCCGACGGGCGGCGCGGGGTTGGCCTGTCCGGCAGGGATTTGCAGTTTGATTTGTCCGACGATTTCTTTAGCCATCTGAAGTTTCGAGTTTGAGGATTATGGAATGGGATTAGGCGCGTTCGATCTGCCAGTATTCGAGTTCGACGATCGTTTCACGGCCGAAGATGGAGACGCTGACGCGCAGCTTGCCGCGCTCCGGGTCGATCTCGGTGACGACGCCGCTCTGGTTCTGGAACGGGCCGTCGGAAACCTTGACCGTCTCGCCGATGCCGAATTCGATCTTGGGCTTGGCCTTCTCTTCGCCGCCGCGGGCCTGGGCGAGGATCGCCTCGACGTCCTTGGCCTGCATGGGGATCGGGCGATCCTTGGTGCCGGCGAAGCCGATCACGCCGGTGGTCTCCCGAATGAAATACCAGGTCTTGTCGACGAGCTGCTTGTTCTCGTCGATGAGCCACATGTTCACGATGACGTAGCCGGGCATCAACTTCCGGACGGTCTCGGACTTTTTGCCGCGCTTGATCTCGGAGACGCGCTCGGTCGGAACGAGGATTTCGTAAACGTAATCGCTCATTTCCTCGGTCTTGATGCGCTTGACGAGGTTGTCGTGCACCTTCGTCTCCTGTCCGGCGAGGACATGGACGGCGAACCACTGCTTGCGTTTTTCTTCTTCGGTCATGGGGAATTACGCCTTGGTTTTAAAGATCCAGCCGAAGATGAGGTTGAGAACGAAATCCCAGCCGGCCACATAGCCGCTGAGGAGAAGGGTGGCGATGAGGACGATGAGCGTGGAATCGACCAGCTCCTTGTATTTCTTCATCCCGCGCTCCTTGGGGTCCCACGGCCAGGACGCCTTCTGGAGTTCGACTTTGACTTCGCTGAAGAAGTTTTTTGAGTTTCCGAGCATCGCGATGGGAGTTCCTTAGGGGAGAGCACGCCAGGAGGGACTTGAACCCCCAACAGGCGGTTTTGGAGACCGCTACTCTACCAATTGAGTTACTGGCGTAGGTGGTTGACTTATTTGGCGGAAAACGCGGGACGGACTCAAATGGTCCGTCCCGCGTGTAAATTCCGCAACGATTGTTTTTACTTGGCGCCCGCGACGTCGACGATCTCGGCGATACGGCCGGCACCGACGGTCTTGCCACCTTCACGGATGGCGAAGCGCATGGTCTTTTCCATGGCGACCGGGGTGATGAGTTCGACTTCCACGGAGACGTTGTCGCCGGGCATGACCATCTCGACACCAGCGGGGAGGCTGACCGAACCGGTCACGTCCGTGGTGCGGAAATAGAACTGCGGGCGGTAGTTCGAGAAGAACGGGGTGTGACGGCCGCCTTCTTCCTTGGAGAGGACGTAGATCTCAGCCTTGAATTTCTTGTGGGCCTTGATCGAGCCGGGCTTGGCGATGACCATGCCACGCTCGACGTCGTCCTTCTTGGTGCCGCGGAGGAGCAGACCGACGTTGTCGCCAGCGCGCGCCTCGTCGAGGAGCTTGCGGAACATTTCGATGTCGGTGACGGTCGTCTTCACGGTCGCGCGGATGCCGACGAGTTCGACTTCTTCCATCTTCTTGAGGATGCCGCGCTCGACACGACCGGTGGCGACAGTGCCGCGACCTTCAATGTTGAACACGTCTTCCACGGGCATGAGGAAGGGCTGATCGATCGGACGATCAGGCACGGGGATGTATTCGTCGACCGCGTCCATGAGCTCCTGGATGCACTTGGCATCGGCATGGTTCGGGTCGCCGGCGGCGAGGGCCTTGGCGGCGCTCCCCTTGACGATTGGGATCTTGTCGCCGGGGAACTCATACTGGGTGAGGAGGTCGCGGACTTCCATTTCGACGAGGTCGAGGAGCTCCGGATCGTCCACCATGTCGCACTTGTTCATGAAGACGACGATGGCGGGCACGCCGACCTGGCGGGCGAGAAGGATGTGCTCGCGGGTCTGAGGCATCGGGCCGTCCGCGGCGGAAACGACGAGGATCGCCCCGTCCATCTGCGCGGCGCCGGTGATCATGTTCTTCACATAATCGGCGTGGCCGGGGCAGTCGACGTGCGCGTAGTGGCGCTTGTCGGTCTGGTACTCGACGTGGGCGGTGTTGATCGTGATGCCGCGCTCTTTTTCTTCAGGAGCCGCGTCAATCTGGTCATAGCGCTTGGCCTCGGCAAAGCCCTTCTTGGAAAGGATGGTGGTAATCGCAGCAGTCAGCGTGGTCTTGCCATGATCGACATGACCGATGGTGCCAACGTTGACGTGCGGTTTGGTGCGTTCGAATTGTGCCTTAGCCATAACAGGTCAGGTGTGGGGTTGGTTGGTTTTGGTTTTGGTTGGAATTTTAAAAATTTTCTACATGGAGCCTGCAACCGGGATCGAACCGGTGACCTCGTCCTTACCAAGGACGTGCTCTACCAACTGAGCTATGCAGGCACTTGCATCGGCGGGGATTGAATTTGGGGGAATTCAACCATCACCAGTCCCACCCTCCTGTTCCAGAGAGCGCAAACGCCCGAGCCGCCGCATTTTTCACGCGAACGATTCAGGCGATTAGGCATCTCCTTTGATGAAGAGCGGGCGGGCAACGTAGCAAAGGCGACTTTCGTGTCAAAAGAAATTGCGGGCGATTTGAGATCCCTTTGTCCGTCGCCCAATTTCGTTCGGGAATCTGCTATTTCAAACGGTCTTCTCAATTGCTCCATGCGGTGCACCTTCGAACACGCTCTCGCCACGGTCGGCGCGCGCCTCGTCGTCATTCTTGAGCGAAGTGAAGAATGACAGGGGGGGAGCGCGCCAGAGCATAGGCGCTCCGTGGCTGACACATCGTCATCTTGGACTTTCCTTCTCTGCGTCTCGGCGCCTCTGCGTTAAAACTCCCTTGGTTACGGCTCTTCCGCGCCGGGCGCTCCGCCATTGCCGCGGCACGCCATCGGCCCAGGAAGCGCCTAGCGCGGCGGCCCTGCCTTCGCTGCGGCCTCCGCCGCCCGCTGCTGCTTCCGTTTCGCGATCTCCTTTTCCAAAAACTCCACCCACGCCTTCGGCCCGCCCTCAGCCATGATCTTGTCACGATTGGCCAACAGGTCGCGGTCACGATACTCCAACCGGATCGGCCTCGGCCCCTCGGTGTAGCTGTAGAACGTGGCATCGGGCTTCACTTCCCCGAGCAATTCCTTCCCCATGGCCGGGCTGAGCCGGTCCTTGTTCCGCATGATCGTGCTCTCCAGCAGGATCACGTTCTTGCCCGGTTCAATGCCGGCGACCTTGCCCGTCACCGCGATGGCATCTCCGATCTTCGTCTCGGGATCGGCCTTCAGCATCGCCAGCGACACCGGCATCAGGATGCTGAATTTCACGTCCATGTAGGAGCCGGGCTCGAAGGCCACGATCTTCACCCCGGCGTGCCCGTCCTCGGTCACGGGTGTCATTTCCATGATCTGCAAATAGCGGAAGAAATGCGGCTGTCCCACCGCCGCATCGAACACCGCCTTCTTCGCCGCGGGCGTCTTCGCCTCCATAAAGGCGAGGGCAAAGTCGTTGCCGTTCATCGTCGCCGCGGTGGCGGTTCCGGCCATCGCCCCGAGGCACAGGCCCAACATCGCGAAAAGGAAGATCGATCGTCTCATCCCCGGGCTCAGTGCGTCACCGAATACATCATGATGTTCTGCCCAAGTTGGATCGCGCTCACGTCATTGATCCCGCGCGCGTATGGCGACTGGCTCATTTCCCAGCCGCCCGAAAGCCCCAGCGGGCTGTAGATCACGCCGTAGTTGCCATTGATATCAATCCCCAACAACACGGGCTCCGACCGTGCCTGGCCGGTCTCCTGCATGAGCGCGGGTGTGACACCGACGGCGGTCACGTTGTTCGGCTCCTTGAAAAGCTGCGCAGTCACCGGGATGCGGGCCATGGGCTTGTCGGGCAGTACGGAGCGGATCATCTCGCGGAAGGATTGGTCGAATCCCTTGCGCCCGCAGCAGGCCTCACCGAAGAGGAACCCACCGTTCTCGAGATACTTTTTCAGCGCGGCCTTCTCCGGCCCGGACAGCTCAAATGACTCGTGCCCGGTCATGTAAATGACGGGCGAATTGTAGATCTGCGGGTCGGTCAACCGCAGTTCCTTGAGGCCGAACTTTACCGGGATGCCGGTGCGCGCATTGAAGGTCTGCAACATCACCGAGAGTCCCGCGTGACGCGTCTTCCACACGCCATCGTAGACGACCTGGGCCACGGACACGGTGTCCGAGTACGACTGAAGCTTGTCTACAAACTGCATGGCCTGGGCCGCATTCTTCGCCCACGCCCGCATCGCCGAGGCGTAGGAGAGGATATTGACGCCCATCCGGAAAGCCGAGTCCGGCTTGTAGGCCTGCCACTCGTCCTTCGTCTCGCCCTGCCAGCCCACTGCCATGCACCAGCGGGAAACCAGCGCCACGACGCGGCAGTTTACCTCGATGCCATCGAACCACGGCTCATCGCCCTTGTAGCCCGACGCCGCGACCGCCTTCGTGTATTCCACGTGATCGACATCGAACTGGGAGTGAAAGATGGGGTGATCCGGGGCGAGCTTCTGCAAGGGCTGCTCGGGGAAGATCTGCTTCAATTCCGCCACCACCGAATCGTAGAACGGCTTCGAGCCGAGGCCGGTATTGTAAATGATCATTCCCCCATTGAGCAGGTATTTGCGCAGCTTCGCCCGCTCGGCCGGGGTGTAGGTGAAATGGTAGTGGCCCGAGCGGAAAAGGACCGGATTTTTTTCCGGGTTGTCGTCCACCTGCGCCAGGGTGCGGATATCCATCTGGAAGTTCGCATCCGTCTGCGACTTCATCGTCTTGAGCAGGTTATTGACGTCGTTCGGCGTGGCGTTCCAATAGACATCCGGCCCGTAGAGATCCTTCCCGCTCTGCGCTCGCAGCGACGCCCCCGGAAAGGCCAGAATCAGCGCCGTGAGAAGGAACGCCGCTGCCGTCACGCGCCGGCGCAGCGCCAACCATCGATCAAAGGGGGGATAGCGCATAGAAATTTGGTTGCTTTGGAAGGCGTTTACAGGAAACTCTCCCTGTAATGGCAATAGCAGTGCCACATCCCCCGAGCAAGACGTTCCAGAATTAACTTCCGCAGAACATGAAGAATTCCACCGCCCAAAAACTCATTGGTTCCGCCCTCGCGGCGACGCTCTGCACTGGCACCATGCTCGGGGCGGGTGATGGCACCGGGGAAGCCGGGTTCGTCGCGCCGCCGCGCGAACTGAAGAAGCCGCCGGCCCCGCCGCGCGTGGCCTCCTCCGCGGAAACCGTTCTCGCCTGCTGCTGCTGCCCGGTTACCCCGATGTCCCGCACCGAAGCGAAGAAGCCGCCGCAACCTCCCGTGCTAATCACGAAGATCCGGGAAGACGCTCCGGCGGACGGGAAGAAGTAGAGGGCCGCTTGCGCCCGTTCCGCCCCATGCTCCGACGTTCCGCGGCCCGGCGCACCGTCGCTGGCGGCGCTCTCCTGCTGATTCTTTCCGCCACGGGCCTGCTCGCCGCCACCGCATGGCAGGCCGCCGACGCCCCCTATCGCTACAAGCTCGACCTCGGCAAGAAGCCCACGCCCGCGAGCGCCGGCTACTACGTGCATCTGCCGGACGGCGGGATCCTGCACGGCACCACGCCCGCGACGGCGGTCATGACGGAGGATGGCAAGACCATCCCGAGCTATCTCCTTTGGCATAATTCCGAGACCGGTTTCTCGATCGTTTTCGCTGACCCGGGCGCGAATCAAAAGTCGGTCTACGTCTATATCCAGTCCGCCAAGTTGCCGCAGGTGTGGCGGCCCGAGTCCGGCCTCACGCCCAGCCCGATCCTGGCCAGCTATCCCGGCCGCGAAAACATCGGCGCCGCGCAGGCGCTAGGCAAATTCGGTCACGTCGAAGCGCCGGTGCATTCCTCGCTGAATCCCGGTTTCGCCAAGGCGCCCTTCAGCATCGGCGGCGATGATGAGGGCCATCCAAAACCGGGCGTTTTCTATCAGCTCTCCTACGTGAGCACCGCCTACACAGGGAAATACTGGTTCGCGCCTTTCGTCCGCACCGGCCAGTGCGATATCTACGTCGACGGCAACAAACTCGCCACCAAGGAGGCGTCGAAGAATTGGGGCGGCACAGGCGGATTCGTGGACATCCCGACGATTGGCTTGCACCGGGTGGAAGTGTTCCAGACCGCGCCGGGGACCGGCCCGTACAACTCCAATCCCAAGGACGGCGGCTTGATGTTCCTGACGTGGCGCACGCCCAAGGCGCCCGTAGCCAAGGGCATCGAATCCCGTGTCCTCGAGCCCGATGAAATCGCCCATTCCGGCGAGTGCAATCTCACCTCGGTCGAAGCGCGTGATGGCTCGCCGGTCGCCGTCGCGGTCGTGAAGCCGGGACTCAGTTATTGGTTCGAAAACGAGGAGCCCCTCATCATCTATGAGCTGAGCGCGCTGACCTCCGGGCAACCCGCCGGCACCACCTACACCTGGACCTTCCCGGAAAAAGCCACGCTTGATGGGAACAAGGTCCAATGGCTCTTCCCCGGTTTTCGCGACAGTCAGGTGAAGCTCACCGCGAAATCCGACAAGGGCACTTCCACCACGGTCACCTCCTTCTTCGGCTTTAGCACCGTGCCGACAAGCCTCGAAAAGATCCCCCATCGCGAGGCCTTCCGCACCGTCATCGCCAGCATGCTCCAGGCCTTTCCTCACAGCCCCGACCCGGTCGCCGAGTGGGGTGATTCCTATTGGAACAACATCCTGCGGACGGTCGAGGGCGGCGAAGGCTACCCGCTCCTTACTCGGCTTTTCACCGATCACTTCGACGCCGCGCGGAAGAAGCTCACCCCAGGCCAGCTCATCGCGCTGGAAGACATGCTGCTCGATCTGGCCGAGCGCCAGAATCCCAAGGAAGCCCTCCAGTGGATTCAGAAATTCCAGCCCGTCGCGCAAGCGCAGGGCTCGCCGCGCCAGACCGATCTGCAAGTTCGCGAAGGCGAGATGCAGATGTACTACCTCGGCGACCTCAAGCAGGCCGAAAAGATCTTCACCGCGCTCGCCGGCCAGGCCAATGAGTACGGCGAACGGGCGAAGATTCGCCTCGGCGACCTTGCCTTCATCAGCGGCGATTTGAACAAGGCCACGAGCCTTTACGCGGACGTCCAGAATCGCGCCCGCGCCCGTCGCAATTCGGGACCCGGCTTCAGCCCCGGCGGTCTCGTCTCCAGCGAGCTCATCAAGGGCGGCGCCGCCCCCGGCGCCCCCGGCGCGACGCCGGTTCCGGATTGGCGCAAATCCCCGCTCGCTATCCAAAACACGCCGAACCCAACCGGCACACCCGCCCCCGGCGCGGCGAAGCCCGGCCTCCCCGATCTGAAAGGCGGCGCGCTTCAGGAAGTCTCACTCTCTGAGAATGTGCGCACCCTCACCGAAAAGGATTTCTTCCTCGAGGCCCGCGAAGCGCTCCGCGCCTGGGAGACCGAGTTTCCCCTCAGCAAGGTCAGCGGCGACTACATCATCCGCGAATCGGAGCTCTACGTCCAAATGAAGGATTGGAAGCGCGCTCAGCCGATGCTCGAGGCCTATTGCCGCGAGATCGACGCCTCCAGCTACCTGCCCGACGCCGCCTCGATGCTCATCGCCTGCGTGAAGGGCGCGAAGGAGCCGCCCGACTCCATCCGAGACATCATTGAAAAGGTGAAGGGCCGGCTCAAATACCATCCCGTTGCGTCCGAGTTGGACAAGTTCCTCGCGACCATTCCAAAACCGCCCGCCAAGAATCCATGAGCGTCCGACTGCTCCTCCGTCTCGTTCTCAGCACGGCCCTGTTGTTGGCCGGGATCACCTTCGCGGAACCGCCTCCCCCGGAACGCACGCGGCTCTACACCAAGCCCGACGGTGCGAATCCCGGCGGCCTCCAGGGTCACATCTCCAATCCCGCGCTGCCCATCGAGGAAATCCTCGCCACGCCCGCCGAGAATCCCGAGGAAGTTTATGAAGGCGTGGTCACCGGACCGAAGCGCGATGCCTTCGAGTTTAAGAATCTCCCTGTCGGCAAATACGATCTCGTGATCATCTATCCCACTGCGTTCTACGAGGGCCTCCAGCTCAATCGCGACGCAAGCACGCTCACACCCGAGGACCTCAAGAAGATCGACGCCACAATCCAGAAGTCCGAACCGTTCTTCACCAAGAAGTTCATCCACCGGGTCGAAGGCGAGACCGGCCGCGCGAGCGCCGCCCGCTGCATCTGCACCTACTACCGCGACAAGGGATCGGAGCTGCTCATGGAGACTTTCAACGGCCAATCCAACCGCCCCGATTTCCGCCGCACCTTCAAGCTCGTGCTGCTCAAGGACGTGGGCCCCGGCTGGCAGGTCGTGCGCGCTCGCGACCTCTATCCGGTCTGGGTCAATCCGAAGAGCACCCTGCCCGAGCACCACTACAGCGCCGCTCTCAAGCAGATTCGCGTCGCCGACCAGGTCAAGGACCTCGGCGCACTCGACCTCAGCCATTAAACAAATCCCTATGCCCGAAATCGAATTCAAGGAAGGCCCCCTGGCCGGCCGCCGCCTGACCCTCGAATCCAGGACCTACTCGCTGGGCCGCCGCCCCGACATGGATCTCCCGCTGGACGACGTGGCCATCTCCAGCGAGCACGCCGAGTTGCGCTTCGACAATGGGAATTGGGCGATCGTCGATCTCGGCAGTTCCAACGGCACCCGGCTCAACGGCAAACCCGTGTCCAGTTCCCGCCTCTCGACGGGCGACTTCGTCCAACTCGGCGGCAGCCGGTTTATCTTTCGCGGGGAAGACGGCGGCACGTCAGCGCCGATCGCCAGCGCCGATGAATTGGAACTCGTGGAAAAGATGCGCGACCGCGCCGACCGTATTCGCGAAGAAGTGGGCAAGATCATCGTCGGGCAGCGCGATGTGCTCGACCAGGTCCTGATGTGCATCCTCGCCAATGGCCACGCCCTGCTTATCGGTCTGCCCGGCATGGCCAAGACCCTCATGGTCCGCACCATCGCCCAGGTCCTGAACCTCAAATTCAAGCGCGTCCAGTTCACCCCCGACCTGATGCCCGGCGACATCATCGGCACCGACGTGCTGGAAACGAACGCCGCCACCGGCGAAAAAGAGTTCCGGTTCATCCGCGGCCCGATCTTTTGCAACCTGCTCCTCGCCGACGAAATCAACCGGACCCCGCCGAAGACCCAGGCCGCGCTGCTCGAAGCGATGCAGGAGAAAATGGTCACCGCCGGCAATACTTCCTACACGTTGGAAGAACCGTTCTTCGTGCTCGCCACGCAAAACCCGATCGAGCAGGAAGGCACCTATCCCCTTCCCGAGGCGCAGCTCGACCGGTTCATGTTCAACATTTGGGTCGACTATCCGCTGGCCCATGAGGAGGAG
>Ga0070658_10005420_pt1 | contig 10350 bp, 7 predicted proteins | sample KBSC13metaG_FD_64664 | JGI IMG/M metagenome (GOLD analysis project Ga0070658, IMG submission 64664) | Corn rhizosphere microbial communities from Kellogg Biological Station, Michigan, USA - KBS C1-3 metaG | ecosystem: Host-associated > Plants > Roots > Rhizosphere > Soil ... | reverse complement strand
CCCCGCGACCACCCTTCGGGCTCGCTGCCGCGAGTCCTGTCGCTCCGCTCCAGTCACCACCGAGGAGGTGGCTGAGGTGCTGGTGGTGGCCGGTGTCTTTTGGGCGAGCAGGCTAATTTCTCTCCTCCCTCCGGGATGGGAGCCGCGCGCGGCGTTTACGCCGCGGGCGAAGCTCTTAGGAGCGGTTAGGAGTTGAGGCCTACTTCTTCTCCTCGGGGAGGATTGGAGAATCCCAGCCGGCGAGATCTTGCGGCGATACTTCCTTCGCCCGGCGGACTCCGCCGAGCCACGTCGGGCGGTAGGTGCCGACGATGCTGATGTCGTTGTCGGGCTTGATCGCGGCTTCCGCGCCGGCGGCCCAGAAACAAGCATTCACGAGCATGCGGCGGAAGCCTTCGTTCTGCAGGTCGCCGCTGGCGCCGTAGGTAGAGGCGAAAACACGGCCCATCCTGCCGGAGGCGCTCTTGTAAGTGCGCACCCAGGCGCCGGGCATCGGCTTCTTGGTTTCGTCGGCAGGAGAATCGGGCGTCATGCCGGTGAGGGGTTGCGCCATGGCGAGGATTTCGCTGCCTTCGATGGGGTTGGCATTGTAAGCGCCGATCTCGGACCACATGTTCTTCACGCCGGTGAGGACGGGGTGCGAGGCTTTGTCGGGGACGATGTCGAGGCGGGTGCTGGACTTGTGGTTCGGGCCGTAGTGGCCAACCCAGGTTTCGCCGAGGATCTGCCGGCCGAAGCCGCCTTTGAAATCGTCGCCCTTGAAATTGTGGTCGTATTTCGCGAAGGGGCTGTCAGCGGGAATCTTGAAGCCGTGAGTCGCGGTGCGCAGACCGACGACAGGGCCGCCGCGGTCGAGGTAATCGACGATCGGCTGCATCAGTTCAGGCGGGAGGTTTTGGAAGCGGGTGAAGATGACGAGGAGATCGGCGTTCTTCAGCGCCCCGGTGCCGGGGATGTTGGAATTGCCCGGAGTGATGAAGCCGGTCCTGGGGTCCACGCCGAAGAGGACGGTGCATTTGGCGCCGTGATGTTTGGCGAGAATGCGGGCGAGTTCGGGAAGACACTCCTCGGACTTGTACTCGTGGTCGCTGGCGATGAAGACGAAGTGTTTGCCCTTGAGAGGGCCGGTGGCGCCTTCGTAGGTGAGGGGCGGAGCTGCTTGCTGCGCGAGGGAGGAAGTGATGGATGCGATGAGCAGCAAGACGGGGAGAAGAAGGGATTTCATGAGGGGAGTGCGGGGAGACACTCTAACGAGGTCGAAAGCGTGGGAGCGAGGCACAAGTGAGCAGCGCTCCATACGCCGCCCGTGAAAATGTGCTCGTACGGGTGGAGGACGCTGCTCTGTGGGGGACGGCGGGCGCTCGAAACGACGCGGTGCATGCAAGCCTTTGTGCAAGAGCGATTGGCCTTCGGGTGGGGTTTGCGCTTACAGTGCGGGCATGCGGTTTCCACCTCCCGCGCGCTACTACGCGCCTCTGCTCGTGCTGGTCTTCGGGCTCGCCACCACATGGCTGGACTATCAGCTCAACCTCTCGAATGACCTGGCGCGCAATCTCAAGGACGTGGAGGCGCAGGCGCAGGCGACGGGCACCCGGCTGGCGCGGCGGAGCACGCATCAACTGGAGCGCGGCGAAACGCTTTTGCTGGCGGAAGACCTCGCGGCATGGGCGCATGAGCCGTGGCTCAAGCAGGCGGCGCTGGTAGACAGCCATGGGGTGATCATGGACGATTCGGACAAACGATTCGCCGGCCGGCGGGCCATGGAAACACCACTCGCCCCGGCGATGAAACTCGCGGAGACGAAGGGAGCCGCGGCGGGCGAATCGGGAATTCCCGATCCCGAAGGGGCGATGCTGTTCGACGCGTATCCGTTTTCCATGGGAGCGAAAGGCACGGGGTGGGTGCTGGTGGTTTTCGATCGCGCGGAGGCCATGGCACAGGCGGCCGAGGATGCACGGCGGCAGTTGCGGTGGATGGCGCTCTCGATCACGTTTCTCTGCTTTTGCCTTTGGGCCGCGCTGCACTTTGGCTTTGCGGCCCGCCTCGCGCGGCTCGCGCAGGACGTGCGCGACTTTGGGGATGGTCGCACGACCGAAGTCAAGGAGCTGCCTGGCGCCGATGAGGTGCACGCCCTCTCGGCGGCGTTTGCGGCGATGGGAACGCGCCTCAACGAGCGTGAAGCGGAGCGGGTGCGGTTGGAGCGGGAAATCCTGGAAACCTCCGAGCGCGAGCGGCGGCGGATCGGACGCGATTTGCACGACGGAATCGGCCAGCAGCTCACGGCGGTTTCGCTGGCCACGAGCGGGCTGATCACGGCGCTGGAGGCCGCCGCACCCGCGCTCATCCCGCAGGCGGAGAACCTGGGCGGGCAGGTCCGCGAAACGATCGCGGCGGTGCGGGCGCTTTCGCATGGCCTGGCGCCGGTGGGGCTCCAGGACGATGGCCTGATGCATGCGCTCCACGAACTCGCCGACTCGACGGGGCGAACGGCGCGGCTGCGCTGCGTCTTCGAATGCCCGACGCCGGTCCGCGTGCCCGAGGCGGCGATCGCGGGCCACCTCTACCGCATCGCCCAGGAAGCGGTGAACAACGCCCTGAAGCACGCCGCGCCCGCGGAAATTCGCATCGGCCTGGAGCGGCGCGATGGCGCCGTGGTGCTGGAAGTGGACGATGATGGCGATGGACTGCCGGAGAAAGGATTGAATGGCAACGGCATCGGGCTGGAGGTGATGCGCCATCGCGCGCAGATCGCGGGCGGGACTTTGGAAATCGGCTCGGCACCGGCGGGCGGAACCCGTATTGCTTGCACCGTCCCATTGCCCACATGAGTTCCTCCAAGGCCAGCAATCGCGCCAAGACCGGCGCCAGGTTCCGTCTCCTTCTCGTCGACGATCACCCGGTGGTGCTCGACGGCTACCGCCTCATGCTCAACGCGCAGCCCGACCTGGAAGTGTGTGCGACGGCGGGAAACGTGGCCGAGGCATTGGAGGCGGTAACAAGTGAGCTGCCCGATCTGGTGCTCGTGGACCTGACGATGCCGGGCCGGGGCGGACTCGATCTGATCAAGGACCTGATGGTGCTCCATCCGGGAATGAAGGTGCTCGTGTGCTCAATGCACGACGAGATGCTGTATGCGGAGCGCGCCCTGCATGCGGGAGCGAAAGGATACATGACCAAGGACAGCCCCGGCAGCGTGATGCTGGCGGCAATCCGGCGCGTGCTCGACGGCGGCATCTATGTGAGCGATCGCCTGGCCGCGCGCGTGCTCGATGCCTTTGCCGGTGCGCGGCCGCGCGGGTCCAGTTCGCCGCTGGAGAAATTGAGCGACCGGGAATTTGAGGTCTTCCGCCTTTTTGGAGAGGGCCGGACGGCGAAGGAGATCGCGGCGAAACTCAACCTGAGCCCGAAAACGGTCTCGGTGCACCGGGATCATATCAAGGAGAAGATGGAATTTGCGACGAGCGCGGAGATGATCCGGCAGGCAGTGCGGTGGGTGGAATCGCAGGATCTGGGGCTGCGGTAGGGGTCATTGCAGCGGAAACCGGGACAGGCGGTAGGCTGAGCGCCTAGCGACGAGCGGACTCGGCGCCAATTTCAGGGGAGTAAGAATTGGGGCAGGGTTCGGCCATTCAAACCACCGTCCGCCCAGCACCGATCCTCATGCCTCATTCCACCAGAAACCTCGATGTTCCCGCTTCCCGGCTGCCTCGCGCCCGTTTGCTCGTGGTGGACGACGATCAGCTCATCCGGGAGTTGCACGCCCGCGTCCTCATAGTGGCCGGATACGAAGTAGAAACGGCGGAGGATGGAATCGACGCGCTGGAGCGGCTCGCAGAAGAGCCATTCGATCTCGTCATCACCGACAACTATATGCCCAGGCTCAGCGGATCGAACGTCACGCTGACCCTGCGGTCGGCGGGAAGCCGCATCCCGGTGGTGATGGTTTCGGGTTCCCTCGCGGCCACTCCCCTGCCTGCGGGAGTCGCCCGTGAAGTCTTCGTCGCTCTGTGCAAGCCGGCCCGCTCCGCCGAGGTCGTTTCGGCTGTGGCGCTGGCCCTGAGTTCCAGCGCCCAGGCGGCCGGGCATCGCTCGATCCGCCGCCGGCAATACCTGGAGGCCTGAACCGTGAAGACCGCAAACGCAATGAATGGCAAACTTGAGCCCAGCAAGTTCGACCGGCGCCTGCTTCCAGTCGTCGTCGCCATTATTATGATCGGCCTGGGCGCGTTGGTCCGGGAATGGCGAAACGCCCATACCTCAGCGATTCCCCAAAACCTCTACCCGCCGCAAAATCAAGGCCCGCAGAACCAATAGGAATGCGGCCGGCGAATCCGCATCTGCGGGATTTGTAGCAAAAATCGCTACCCGGCTTTCTGAACACCGAAAACTTCTAATGCAATGCCCAGTGTGCTAATACCAGAATGTTGAATCCTTCCCCACAACCCGCCCGCTCCGAACCCCCGTCTCATCATGGGCCCGTCCTTCAGCCCCCGACGCAGGACAAGCCGCCGTCGAAGTCGCTATGGATCATCATCTTTGCCGTGCTTTTGGTGTGTTCCTTCCTGGGGTACCGGATCGTCCAAAACCGCAAGGCGGCGCCCGCACCCAGCGGAGGGCGGGGAGCCGGTGCAGGCCCGGGCATGCCAGTGCCGGTGGTGGCCGGCACGGTGGAGAAGAAGGATGCACCGATCTACCTGAACGGGATCGGCACGGTGCAGGCATTTAATACGGTGACGGTGGCCCCGCGCGTGGACGGCGAGATCAAGCAGGTGGCCTTTACCGAAGGGCAGGATGTGCAGAAGGGCGATCTCCTGGCGCAGATCGATCCCGCCCCGTATCAGGCGGCCTACGACCAGGCGGTCGCGAAAAAGGCCCAGGACGAAGCCCAGCTCGTCAACGCCAAGCTCAACATGAAACGCGAAGAGGATCTCCTCGCGAAGAAAGCGGTATCGATCCAGGAGCGTGATACCCAGCAAGCCCTCACCGACCAACTCGATGCGACCGTCAAGGCCGATGCCGCGGCGATCCAGAGCGCGAAGGTACAACTCGACTATACCCGGATCGTGGCGCCCATCGCCGGGCGGACCGGTATCCGCCTGGTGGATCAGGGGAACGTGGTGCACTCGGGCGGCAACGCAGGCATCGTCGTCCTCACCCAGCTTCAGCCGATCACCGTCGTTTTCACCCTGCGGGAGCAGGACCTTGTGGAAATCAAGAAGCAGGGAGGCGCACCCACGGATTTCAAGGTCCTGGCCGTGGATCGCGACACCACGACCGTGCTCGACACCGGCACCCTGGCGGTATTCGACAACCAGATCGATCAAACGACGGGGACGATCAAGCTCAAGGCGACTTTTCCGAACGAGAAATTTCAACTTTGGCCCGGGCAATTCATCAACGCCCGGCTCCTCCTGACCACGCGCAAGGACGGTCTTGTCGTGCCGGCCTCCGTGGTGCAACGCGGGCCGCAGGGATCCTTCGCGTTTGTCATCAAGGGCGACGACACGGTGGAGATTCGTCCGGTGAAAGTGGGCCCGATCGAGCAAGGGATGGCGCTCATCGAGAGCGGACTGGAAGCCGGGGAACGCGTAGTCGTGGACGGCCAGTACAAGCTCCAGCCGGGCTCGCATGTGAAAATCGCCGAGGCGCCGGCCGGGGGACCCCGCGGCGCCGGGCAACCCGGTGGAGGTGTGCACGCCGGCGGTCAGCATGGCAGCGCGGCGCATGCGGGCGGACCGCCCAAATAGCCGCAGGGCAAACTCATGAATATTTCCGAGCCTTTCATCAAGCGCCCGGTGGCCACCTCCCTGCTGATGGCAGGGGTGATCATGATGGGCATGCTTGGTTACTATCTGCTGCCCATCTCCGCGCTGCCGGCCGTCGATTTCCCGACGATCCAGGTCACCGCCCAATATCCGGGCGCGAGTCCGGACGTGATGACTTCCTCGGTGACCACACCGCTCGAGCGCCAGTTTGGGCAGATCAGCGGGCTGGCGATGATGACCTCGATCAGTTCCTTCGGGAATACGCAGATCACGCTCCAATTTACGCTGGAGCGCGATATCGACGCGGCGGCGCAGGACGTGCAGGCGGCGATCAATGCCGCCGGTGGCGTCCTGCCGAAGACGATGCCGAATCCGCCGACGTATTCGAAGGTCAACCCGTCGGATCAACCGATCATTACGATCGCGCTGACCTCCGATTCGCTGCCGCTGGAAAAGGTGAACGATCTGGCGGACACGCTGCTCGCGCAGAAGTTGAGCGAGGTCACGGGCGTCGGGCTCGTCACGATCGAAGGCAATCAAAAGCCGGCGATCCGGGTGCGCATGAATCCGGCGGCGCTGGCTTCGCTGGGCATGGGGCTCGAAGACGTGCGCAACGCGCTGACGCAAAACAATCTCAACCAGCCCAAGGGCAGCTTTGACGGCGCGCGGCAGGCTTACGCGATCGGGGCGAACGACCAGATCCTGACGGCGGACGCCTATCGCAACATCGTCCTCGCCTATCGGAACGGCGCGCCCGTACGGCTCGGCGATCTCGGGGAGATCATCGACAACGTAGAAAACGTGAGACTGGCGGCGTGGGTCGGGAAGAAGCCGGCGGTGATTCTCGATATCCAGCGGCAACCGGGAGCAAACATCATCGAAACCGCCGACCGGGTGAAGGCGCTGCTGCCCAAGCTGCGCCTGGCGCTACCGCCTTCCGTGAAAGCGGAAATCCTGACCGACCGGACGGAAACGATCCGCGCCTCGGTGAAGGACGTCCAGTTCACGCTCCTGCTGACGATCGCGCTGGTGGTGATGGTGATCTTCCTCTTCCTGCGGAAGTTCTGGGCGACAGTCATCCCGAGCATCGCGCTGCCGCTGGCGATCGTCGGCACCTTCGGGGTGATGAAGCTGATCGGCTTCAGCCTCGACAACCTCTCGCTGATGGCCCTCACGATCGCGACGGGCTTCGTCGTGGATGACGCGATCGTGATGATCGAGAACATCGTGCGCTTTCTGGAAAAGGGCTACAGCCCGATGGAGGCCGCGCTGCAGGGCTCCAAGCAGATCGGGTTCACCGTCATTTCGCTGACGATCTCGCTCATCGCGGTCTTCATTCCGCTGCTGTTCATGACGGGCATCGTGGGCCGGCTTTTCCGGGAATTTGCGATCACCCTCAGTGTCGCGGTGGCGATGTCCGCCGTGGTCTCGTTGACGCTGACGCCGATGATGTGCGCGCGGATGTTGAAGCGTGAACGCGAGGAAGATCACGGCCGCTTCTATGAAATCACGGAAGGCGCCTGGCAGGCCATGCTCCACTGGTATGACGCCGGGCTGAAGTGGGTGCTGCGCCATCAGTTCTTCACTTTGATGGTCGCCGTGGCCACCCTGGTCGCCACCATCTGGCTCTACATCATCGTACCCAAGGGGCTGCTGCCACAGCAGGATACCGGATTGATCGTCGGCGTGACCGATGCGGCGCAATCCATTTCGTTCAAGGCGATGATGCAGCTCCAGCGCGAGGTCGCGGAGATCGTGGAGAAGGACCCCGACGTCGTGAGTGTCTCGTCGTTCGTCGGCGCGGGAGCGGTAAACGCGACGGTGAACACCGGGCGGCTCTTCATCGCCCTCAAGCCGCGCGACCAGCGCTCCGCGGGCGCGAGCGCCATCATCGATCGCCTGCGCAATTCCGTGCGCGACGTGGAAGGCATCTCGCTTTTCATGCAGGCCGTGCAGGACGTGCAGATCGACAGCCGGGTGAGCCGCACCCAGTATCAATACACGCTCCAGGATGCCGACGAAAATGAGCTGGCCGAGGAGGCGCCCAAGCTGCTCGCCAAGCTGCGGGAACAGCCCGAATTGATCGACGTGGCCAGCGACCAGCAATCCGGCGGGCTGCAACTGAGTGTGGAGATCGATCGCGCGAAAGCGACCCGCTTCAACGTGACCACACAGGCCATCGACGACACGCTCTACGATGCGTTCGGCCAGCGCCAGGTCTCGATCATCTTCACCCAGCTCAACCAGTATCGAGTAATCCTGGAAGCGCAGCCGGAATTTCAGCTCACGCCGGCGGCGCTGGATAAGATTTACGTCAAATCGTCGACGAACCAGGCCGTGCCTCTGAGCGCCATCGCGCAGCTCAAGACCGTCACCGCGCCGCTGGCCGTGAACCATGAGGGGCAGTTCCCGTCCGTGACGCTCTCGTTCAATCTTACCCCGGGCCACTCGCTGGGCGACGCGGTGGAATCGATCCAGCGCGCGCAAAAAGAGACCGGGCTGCCGGAAACCGTCGAGACGACTTTCTCGGGAAGCGCCGCGGAGTTTCGTTCGTCACTGAAGAGCGAGCCTTTCCTGCTCCTGGCGGCGGTGGTGGTCATCTACATCGTGCTCGGGGTGTTGTACGAAAGCTACATTCATCCGATCACGATCCTTTCGAGCCTCCCTTCCGCCGGTGTCGGAGCGTTGCTCGCCCTCATCGTCACCGGCACGGACATGTCGCTCATCGCCCTGATCGGCATCGTGCTGCTGATCGGCATCGTCAAGAAGAACGCGATCATGATGATCGACTTCGCGCTCGACGCGGAGCGCAACGATCACCTGCCGCCGGAGCAGTCGATCTACCAGGCGTGCCTGTTGCGTTTCCGGCCGATCATGATGACGACCTTCGCGGCGCTCTTCGGCGCGCTGCCGCTGGCGCTGCAAAACGGCACCGGCTCCGAGCTGCGCAAGCCGATGGGCATCGCCATCGTCGGCGGGCTGTTGCTCTCGCAATTTATCACGCTCTACACCACGCCGGTCATCTATCTGTACCTCGACCGGCTCGGCCAGAGAGTCCGTCGGTGGCGCGGCACGGACGTGGACATCCCGCCCATGGATGAGCCGACACCCGGCGGGGAACTGGTGCCTGTCGTGCCGCCGTCCGCACAGCCATGAGCATTTCCGAGCCATTCATCCAGCGACCGGTAGCGACCACGCTGCTGGCCGCGGGACTCTTCCTGCTCGGCATCGCAGCGTATCACATGCTGCCGGTGGCGCCGCTGCCGCGGGTGGATTCGCCGATGGTTTCGGTCAGTGCCTCGCTGCCGGGAGCAGACCCGGGAACGGTCGCTTCCTCCCTGGCGGCGCCGCTCGAAAAGCGGCTGGCGCAGATCGCGGGCGTCAACGAGATCACCTCGGTCAGCACGCTCGGCGGTGCGTCGATCACCATCCAGTTTGACCTCAGCCGGAAAGTCGACGGCGCCGCGCGGGATGTGCAGGCCGCGATCAATGCCGCCGCGAGTGAGCTGCCACTGAATCTCCCCTCGCCTCCCACCTATCGCAAGGTCAACCCCGCCGATGCACCGATCATGGTTTTGGCGATGACCTCCGATACCCACGCTCCGACGGAGGTCTTTGAATACGCGGACGAGATTCTCGGACAGCGCCTGAGCCAGGTGGAAGGCGTGAGCCAGGTGATGATCAGCGGCGCCGAAAAATCCGCTGTGCGAGTGCAGGCCAATCCCGCGGCCCTGGCCTCGGCGGGAATCAGCCTCGAGGAAGTGCGGACCTTCCTCTCGCAAACCAACCTGGACCTGCCGAAAGGCAGCATCGATGGCGAGCAGGCGACCTACGCCATCGAAGGCAACGACCAGATGAAGACGGCGGACCAGTACCGCAATCTGGTGCTGATGCAGAAAAACGGCACACCGATCATGCTCGGTTCGGTGGCGAATGTGATCGACAGCGTGGAGAATACGCAACGCGCGGGTTGGTCGGGGACGAAGCCGGCAGTGCTCCTGATCATCTTCAAGCAAGCCGGGGCCAACGTGATCGATACGGTGGATCGCATTCGCACCGTTCTGCCCCAGACGGAGAAATGGCTGCCGCCGAGCGCCAAAGTCGAAGTCCTGAGCGACCGGACGATCACGATCCGCTCCTCGGTGGAGGACGTGCAATTCTCACTGCTCCTGAGCATCGCGCTCGTGGTTATGGTGATCTTCCTGTTTCTGCGGCGCTTCTGGCCTACGTTCATCGCCAGCGTGACCGTGCCGCTCGCCATCGCCGGCACGTTTGCGGTGATGTACCTGCTCAATTACAGCCTCGACAACTTGTCGCTCATGGCCGTGACGATTTCCGTTGGGTTCGTGGTCGACGACGCGATCGTCGTCATTGAAAACGTCTACCGATTTGTCGAGGCCGGAGAGACGCCGATGCGCGCGGCCCTAAAGGGCGCGCGGCAGATCGGATTCACCGTCGTATCCATGAGCTTGTCGCTGGTGGCGGTGTTCATTCCCCTGCTCTTCATGAGTGGGCTGATCGGCCGTTTGTTTCACGAATTCGCCGTCACGCTCAGCGCGGCCATTCTGGTCTCGGGCGTCATCTC
>Ga0070658_10005419_pt1 | contig 10350 bp, 10 predicted proteins | sample KBSC13metaG_FD_64664 | JGI IMG/M metagenome (GOLD analysis project Ga0070658, IMG submission 64664) | Corn rhizosphere microbial communities from Kellogg Biological Station, Michigan, USA - KBS C1-3 metaG | ecosystem: Host-associated > Plants > Roots > Rhizosphere > Soil ... | reverse complement strand
GCGGCTACGACCAACTCCTCCTCATGCAACTCGGCTATGAAGCCGCGACGCAGCAGCGATCCGATCAATCCTGAGGTTTGAGCACGGGAGGGTGACCCCAACCCTCGCCCCCGCGACCGAAGCGACCGAGCGCGCCCCCCCTCCCCGGCCGCTGCTTCACCCGCAAAGAACAACGACGCAACGACGCAACGACGCAGAACTAGAAGTTGAGCTTGCGCATGACCGCCCGCGGGAGCAGGCGGATGATGAGCATGATGAGCGACCAGGGACGCGGGACGTAGGCGACCGGCTTCTTTTTTTCGATGGCCGCCAGCACGAGCTTGGCCACCTTGTCGGGGTCGCCGGCGAACGGCGGCGTGGGCAGACCGGCGGTCATGCTCGTCTTCACGAAGCCCGGCTTGACGGTGACGACGGTCAGCCCCTGGCCGCTGAACTTGTGGTCCAGCCCTTCCAGATAATGAGAGAGGCCGGCCTTGGCGGCGCCGTAGATGATCACCGGCTTGCGGCCGCGCTCGCCCGCCACCGAGCTGAACACGCACAGCGTCCCGCCGCCGCTCGCCAGCAGGCGCTTGCGCGCCGCCTCGCAGAACAGCACCGTGCCCGTGAAGTTGACGTGAAGCAGCTGCGCCGCGAAGTCCGGATCGCCCTCCAGCTTGTCCTGCGTCGCGAAGAGCCCCCCCGTCACGATGATGGCGTCCACCTTGCCCAGCGCCTTCTCGGCCGCGTCCAGCGCGGGCGTGAAGGTGTCGGGCCGCGCCAGATCGCAGCCGGCGCTGCCCACGCTGCTCATGGTGCGGCCGCCCCGCACCTCGAAGTCGCGGGCGCTGCGCGCCACGTCGAGCGTATCGCGGCCCAGCAGGAAGAGCTCATGCTTCCGCTCGATGAGGAGGCGCCCCAAGGCGCGTCCCATCCCCTTGGTGGCGCCCAGCAGGACGACCTTCACGCCGTGCGGCTCCGGGGCGCGGGCGACAACCCCGAGGACGAGGCGTCGTGCACCTCGTCCGGCACGCGGCTGGTCCCCGGGGCCGGGTCGTCGCCCAGCACGCGGACCGACTGGCGGCTGCGGAACTTGCGCTCGGGATCCCAGCGCCGGCGGATGGCCTCCCACTCCGCCAGGCGCGGCTCCATGGCGCGAAAGTGCGCGGCCCGCGTGAAGGCGTCCTTGGCCAGGTACACGCGACCACCTTCCCGGATCACGAACTCGTTCAGCGCGTCGATCAGCGCCTGCGTGCGATCGTTGACGGCGAAGTCGACCGCGATCGAGATACCGGGCCGCGGGAACGACAGCAGGCCGATGCCCTGGGGGCCGTGATCCTTGATCACGCACACCGGCGAGGCCGCGTGGTGGGCCCGCATCAGCTGCAGGAAACGGCGCGCGACGTCCGGGCCCGCCTCGTTGGGCAACAGGCACTGGTACTGCGTCAGCCCGCGCCGCCCGTAGGCGCGGTTCCAGTTCAGCACCTGGTCGAGCGGATAGAAGTAGCTCTCCGGATGGATGATTCCCCTGCGCACCGGGGCGTAGTGTTTCCAGTACGTCAGCGCGTTGAACGCCCGGATGGACAGCCGGTTGATCAGGCCGCTCGGCAGCTCGAAGGGGATGTTGCGCTCGCGCTTCGCGGGCGGCGGAAACGGGGGCGCCTCGTGCGGCTCGGCCCAGCGCCCCTTGATCAGGATGCCCCGGCCCAGATGCCGGCCCCCCTTGGTGCAATCGATGAAGCCGACCGTCTGCGGCCAGGTCGACGACGACTCTTTCAGCGCGGCGATGTACGCGTCGATGTCGGGGACGCGCACGCTCTCGAAGTAGATCCACGGGGAGGGGATCCGCTTCAACCGCACGGCCACCTCCAGGATGTGGCCGGTCAGGCCCATGCCCCCGATGGTGGCGCGGAACAGATCGCGCTCCTTCGTGGGCGAGCAGTCGATGATGCGCCCGTCGGCCACGCGCACGCGCAGGGAGGTCACGTGCTGCCCGAAGCAGCCGTCCCGATGGTGCCCCTTGCCGTGGATGTCAGCCGCCACCATGCCGCCCAGCGTGACGAACTGCGTGCCGGGCGAGACGGGCGTGAAGAACCCACGCACCAGGAACAGGCGAACGATCTCGCGCAGCGAAAGCCCCGCCTCGGCGCGCAGGATCCCGCTGTCCGGATCGAAGCTGAGGATGCGATCGGCCAGCACCGAGCCGGCGACCCGCGCATCGCCCTGCGCCGGCAAGGACGCGTCACCGTAAGAACGGCCCAGACCACGCGACAACGGCACGTCCGTTGTGATGGACGCCAGATCCTCGGACAGGATCTGATGAGCGGAGACGGTGGGAACCCGTCCCCAACCCGACAGTTTTTCCTCGCGGGGGCGCCGCATCACGACGCAACGAATCTACCACCGTGGCCGATTTTCGTTTCCCACTTGCTGCCGATTTCCAGTTTTGCATCGGGGCCACCAGTGCCACAATGCCCCCCTTCCAGCGAACTCGGACCCATGGATCCGGAAAACGCACCTCGGCAGCTCTCGCTACACCTGGACGACGACGCGCGGCTGCGCGCCGTGCTGGCCGACCTGCATGTGGGCGTCGTCATCACCGGACCCGACGCCGCTCTGTGGTTGGCCAACCAGGCGGCGCTGGATCTGCTGGGACTGACCGAGAACCAGCTGCGCGGCGAGGAGGACGTCGATCCGGCCTGGTCAGTGGTGCGCGAGGACGGCTCGGCGTTCTCGCCCGACACGCAGCCGCTGGCCGTGGCCCTGGCGACCGGCAAGCCGGTGCGCAACGTCGTCATGGGCGTCTACCACCCCCGCCGCCGCGAGCGTGTCTGGCTGCTGGCCACCGCCGATCCGCAGCTGGGCCAGGACGGCGCCGTGCTGCAGGTCGTCCTGACGTACAGCGACATCACCGACCGCCGCGGGTTCGAGGCGCGCCTGGCGGTGACGGATCGCCTGGCCGCCATGGGGACCCTGGCCGCCGGCATCGCGCACGAGATCAACAACCCCCTGGCCTACATCACGGCGAACCTGGCCTACGCCGAGGAGGAGCTGGGCGATCCCTCCGCGCTGACCGACCCGCGCCGCCTGATGGAGATCCGCCTGGCCCTGCAGGAGGCGCGCGACGGCGCCACCCGGGTGCGCAACATCGTCACCGACATGCGCGCGCTGGCCCGCGGCGACAAGATGCACCGCCCCACCGACGTCATTCACGTGCTGAAGGCGGCCATCGCCGCGCTGGCCAGCGAGATTCGCCCGCGCGCGAAGCTGATCACGAAGCTGAACCCGCTGCCGCCCGTGAACGGGGACGAGGCGCGCCTGGGTCAGGTGTTCATCAGCCTGCTGCTCAACGCCTCGGAGGCGCTGCCCGCCGACGCGCCGGCAGAGAACGAGATCACCGTCACCACCGCCGTCGAGGGGCACCGCGCCGTCACGGTCGAGGTCCGTGACACCGGGGTAGGCATCGCCCCCGAGCTGCACGAGCGCATCTTCGAGCCCTTCTTCAGCGTGAACCCGGTGGGCAAGGGGAAAGGCCTGGGGCTGGCCATCTGCCACCACATCATCACCGAGATGGGCGGGACGATCACCGTGCAGAGCGTCCCCAACCAGGGCACGACGTTCAAGGTCACGCTGCCCACCAGCGTCGAGCGGGCCGAGGTGAAGCCCACGGTGGACGAGCCCTCCCCTGCCGGCGGCGCTAGTCCGGCGGCGTGAACTCGATCAGCAGCTCGACGCGGCGGTTCGCTTCCCGGCCGGCGGGCGTCGAGTTGTCGCCCAGGGGGCGGGTCGAGCCGTAGCCGGCGGCCGACAGCAGCTTGCCGTCGACGTTGTGGGCGTGCTGGATGTAGCTGGCCACGGCGGCGGCACGCGACGACGACAGATCCCAGTTGTCGCGGTAGCGCGTGCTCACCAGGCGGCTCTCGTCGGTGTGGCCCTCGACGCGGATGGGCATGCCCACCGCCACCATCTCGGCGGCGATGACGTCCATCACCGGGATCATCTCGGGGCGAATGGCCGCCTGATTGGCGTCGAAGAAGTGCGACGCGGACAGGCGCACTGTCAGCCTGTCCCGATCGACGTCGATCTGGACGTGCGTCTCGGGGCGGGTCTGCAGGAAGCGCTTCAGGCGCCGCTCGATCCGCTTGCGCAGGTTCTGGGCCTCGTCCTCGCGCTTGGTGCGGGGGCGCTGCTCCATGCCGTTCGGCTGTGACTTGCAGCGGCCGCCCTCGGTGGGGGGGCCCTCGAAGCGGTTGCGGAACTCGATGCCGCCCGACCCCTTGAAGTGCATGGCGAACTTGATCGAGTTGGTGACCTGCACCAGCTTCTTGTTGTCGACCCGGCTGGTGGCGTACAGCACGACGAAGAACGCGAACAGCAGCGTGATGAAGTCGGCGTACGAGACCAACCAGCGCTCGTGGTTCTCGTGCTCCTCGTGGTGTTGCTTCTTAGCCACGCGCGGTCACTTGTGGTCTTTGCCGCCCTCTTTGGGCGCATGGTGACCGGAGTACGAGGCCAGCTTCTCTTCCAGCACGCGCGGATTCAGGCCCGCCTGGATGGAGAGCACGCCCTCGGCGATCAGGGTCTTGCGCTCCTTCTCGACGCCGATCTTTCGCTTCAACTTGTTGGCGATGGGCAGGAAGAACAGGTTCGCCGCGCCGACGCCGTACACCGTGGCCACGAACGCGGTGGCGATACCGCCGCCCAGCTTGGAGGGATCGGACAGGTTCTCCATGACGTGGATCAGGCCCAGCACGGCGCCCAGGATGCCGACCGTGGGGGCGAAGCCGCCCGCCGACTCCCACACCTTCGCCGCCACGCCGTTGCTCTCGAACTCGTGGTGGATCTCCGTCTCCAGCGAATCACGGGCGATGGCGGCGTCGACGCCGTCCACCAGGAAGCCGACGGCGCGCTTCAGGAACGGCTCCTTGATCTCGCTCAGCTTCTGCTCCAGCGCCAGCACGCCTTCCCGACGGGCCACCGCGGCCAGATCGACGATCTGCTTGATCAGGTCGGCCGAGTCGCTCTTCTTGCTCTTGAAGGCCATGCCGCCCATCTTCGCGCCCTTCAAAAAGTCGGGCATGGGGAAGGCGACGGCGCACGCACCGATGGTCCCGCCGATGACGATGATGGCTGCGGTGGCCTGCACCAGCGACCCCGCGTGCCCACCTTCGATCGCCTGGCCGCCCAGAATGCAGGCAATGGCGAAGACGATCCCGCCTATCGTTGTGATGTCCATGCTGCCCTATCAGTCCTTCTGTTGACCTTGCGGCCGCCCTTGCTCCGGTGACTCCACGGGCGATGGCGCCGCCCGGTGAGGGCCGCTGCGCGCGGCCGGGATGTCATCCGTATCGGCGCGAAAGCCGGGCCCCTGAAGGGCACGGTGCCGAAACGTCGCGGCGCGCTCGACGACCTGCTCGACGGACTCTCGCACCATGATGCGGTCCCCCGTGGTCAGGGTCAGCACCGTGTCGGGAATCTTTTCGACGGTGACGATCAGGTCGCAGTTCACGACCACCTCGGTGCCGTCGAATCGCGTCAAGAAGATCATGCGGTTGTACATCCTCGTACTTTGTGTTCCTTGACCAGTTTTGCCCCCTCAGCGCGGGAGCTGCGGGAACCCTGACCGGGTTCCAGTCGATGTGACTCGGCGTCACCCGCCCGCGGGAGCGATCTCCCGCGGGCGGTTCAATCAACCAGGATTCACCAGGGCGGGCGCGTCGCCGGGCCCGCTTCCACCTGAACTAGCGCTTCAGGTTCATGAGCTCCTGCAGCAGGGCGTCCGCCGTGGTGATGGTCTTGGCGTTCGCCTGATAGTTGCGCTGCGCGGTGATCATGTGGATGAACTCGTTCGACAGGTCGACGTTCGAGTTCTCGAGCGCGCCCGCCGCGATGCCGCCGCGGCCGCCCGAACCGGCCTTGCCCAGCGTGGCGTTGCCCGACGCCGTGGTCTCGGCGAACAGGTTGCCGCCCGCGCGGGACATCTGATCGGCCGCGTTCACCAGCGCGACGGTCAGCTGACCGATGACGCGGCTGGTGCCGTTGCTGAACGCGCCCTGCACGTTGCCCACCTTGTCGATGCTGATGCTCGACAGCACGCCCGAGCCGTAGCCGTCCTGCGTGACCGAGGTCGCGCCGTACTGGGCCGCGAACTGCGTGGTGCCGCCGAGGCCCGTCCCGCCGTTGGCGATGTCATCGCCCAGGTTCAACGTCAGGGCCTGCCCCTGGGTGGCGTTGATGGGGTTGAACGAGCCGGCCACGTTGCCGACCGAGGCCAGCTTGCCCGTCAGGTCGAACGCCAGGTCGCCCGACTGGATCTCGGTGGGGGTGCCCGCCGTTCCGCCGGTAAGACCGCCGCCGTCCGTCAGGGCGTGGTAGGTCCACGTCGCCCCCGTGGGGGTGTCGCCCGTCTTCACGAAGTAGACATCGACCTGGTGCTGGATGCCCAGCGAGTCGAAGGCGGTGACGCTGGTGGAGAACTGGGAGGTGGCGACGGCATTCAACGGATCGAACGCCACCGGAGGGGTGGCGACCTTCGCGCCAGCGTCCAGGTTGGCCTTGATGGTGATGGTCGACGTGGGGAGCGCCGGCGAGGCCGCGCTGCCCAGCTGCAGGTCGCCCGCCGTGGGCCCGATGGCCCCCGTCCCGTCGGCCGGGTAACCCTGGACCCGCAGGCCCTCCTGGTTCACCAGGTAGCCGGCCTTGTCCATCGTGAACTGACCGTCACGCGTGTAGAACTGGCCCTGCTGGCCGTTGTGCGACCCCTTCACCACGAAGAAGCCGCCGCCGTCGAGGGCCAGATCCGTGGCCACGCCGGTGTTGTTCAGCGCGCCCTGGCTGAGGATCTTCTGGACGCTGAGCAGCTCGGTGCCGAGGCCCACCTGGGACAGGGCGCCGCCGGCGCCGACCATCTGCTGCGCCATCGCGTTCGAGAAGTCGGCGCGGCTGGCCTTGAAGCCGACCGTCGCGGAGTTCGCGATGTTGTCGCCGATGATCGAGAGGTCGGTGCTGCTGGACTCGAGACCGGTCTGACCTGTGTAAAGTGCTGAAACGAGACTCATGGGGTGTTCCTTTCGTTGATTGAGGTGACGCTGGACATCTGGATGAGCGAGCTCCCGACCTGCAGGTACGGGACCCCACCCTGAAACTGGACACCGGTGACCACACCGGAGGTGCTGAGGTTGGCCGGCACGGCGTTCCCCTTGGCATCGAACGCGGCGGGCGCCAGCGTGTACTGGGCCGGCGTGACGATCTCGCCCGAGTTGTTGCGGCCGTCCCAGGTCACCTTCACGTCGCCGGCGCTCTGTGAGCCGAGCTGCAGCGTGCGGATGACGTTGCCGCTGGGGTCGGCGATGGCGACGGTCAGCTTGTCCGCGCCGCTGGGGACGTTGACGGTGGCGCCGACGGCCTGGGTGCCGTCCCAGTTCACGGTGCCGCCGGCGAAGCTGATCTGCTTGCCGATGAACGACGTGGCGGCGGTCGAGTTCGCGGTGGCCTGACCGATCATCAGGGCGTTCAGGTCGCTGACCGCGTTCTGCTGGGACTCGAGCGCGGAGAACTGCGCCAGCTCGGCCACGAATTGCGACGAGTCCTGCGGCTGCGTGGGATCCTGGTTCTGCAGCTGGGCCACCAGGATCTGCAGGAACTGGTCCTTGCCCAGGGCGGCGTTGCCGGTGGGCGTGACCGTCGACGGCGGCGCGTCGTTCGCGGCGCTGTTCGAGATGCCTGGAATGAGGGTGGACATGGTGTTTCTCCTAGGCGGTGACGTGGACGCCGCGCCGGCGGGTCGGGGGGGTGTCGCTGGGGCTCGACGAGGGGGCGCCGTTCGGGGCCGCGGCGCCGGGCCGGCGATCGCGATCGGCGGAGTCAGGGGCCTCGCCCTGCCAGTGGCGGCGACCCTCGCCGCCGTAAGAGGACGCGCCGGACTGGGTGGCGAACGGCATGGCGGAGGGGCGCGGCGCCTGCTCAGGCTGGCTGGCGCGCTCGCCGCTGCCCTGATTCTGACCGCCCTGGTCTCGGGCCGGATCCTGCTGCGTGCGCGTCTCGGACGCGTCGGTCACGCGGGAGGCGAAGCGCCCCAGCTCAAGCCCCTCGCCAGCCAGCGCGCGCCGCAGCTCCTCCGGTCGCATGTCCAGTCGGTCGGCGCCGGGACCTTCGACCTCCAGATCGGCCACGCCGTCGCGAACCGTCAGGTGCAGGGACACCGGGCCGGCGGCGCCCGTCTCGAGGTGAAGGTGCGCGTTCTTCCCCAGCGCCGTCGCTTGCAGCGACTGATCGGCGCCGGCGAGATCGTAAAGCGGCTGCGCCGCCAGCGGTACCTGGGGAACGGGCGCTGCCACGCCTTGCGCAGGGGGGGACGCCGGCGCCGGCTGGGCGTGCCCGGGTGAGGGCGCGGGGGCCGGCGCCTTGTCGGCGGTCGGCGCCGGCTGGTGCGCGGGGCGCGTATCGCTGGTGGGCGTGGCGGAGCGGGCAGAGTCCCCGGGACGCTGAACCTCGCCGGTCGCGTCGGACAGGCTGCCGCGGACGGCCGACGCGGAGACGGCCGCGAAGGAGGCTCGCTCGGCGCGGCGATCGGTGGCCGGCGTGCCGTTGCGGCCGTTCGGTCCATGCGCTGGCGGAACCATGGACGACGTCACCACGGGTGCACCCGCCGAGGTCAGCGCGTGAATCGCGTCCTCGCGGTCGGCTCCGTGGCCAGCGCGCGCGGGCGCTACGGCGGGGCGCGCCCCGTTCGGCTCGTCGCCCCGCCGCGCCTTCGCCGGGCCCGCTGCGGAGACGGGGGGCGATGCCGCCGGGACGATCGGCGCCACGTTGGGAGCCGCGCTTGCCGCGAAGTCAACCGGGCGCGCTTTTTTCGACCTGCCGGCCTTATCGCCCTTCGTGCCCGTGCCGAAACCTTTCGTGGAAGGGGACGAAGTGGCCACGGTCCCTGGCTGGTAGGACTGTTGCGCGAGGTCGAGATGCGCCGCCTGGACACGGCGCGTGTCGGAAAGGCGGAACAGGGGTGGGGTAGCGGACGACGAGTCGACGAGCGGCGTGGGGTGCGCCGCCGTCGATTCGCCGGTCGCCCTCTCACCACCACCGGGCTGGGTGGCGACGGTGACTGACGGAGAAGCGGACGGCGAAACAGCAGGCGAAAGGCGAGGCGACTCCCCTGAGCGCGGCAGCGCGGGTCCGTGGGCGGCAACCTGGGGCGGGGCCGGAACGGAGACGACCGCGCCATGCGGCTGCGCCGACGCCTGGACAGGCGCCGCGGCTCCGTCGCGGCGTGGCGTGGCAGGTGGCGCGGACGGCGAACCGGACGGCGAGAGCCGCGTGTCAGGTGACGGCAGTCGATGCTGCCTGCCGTCTTCCGCCGGCGAAGCGTCCGCGTCGTCGCCGCCCTGGGGAGGCGTGGCTGCGAAGGCGCGGGCTCCGGCCGGCGCGAGCTGGGGCAGCTCGGCCTGGACCGGCTGCTCGACAGCGGGGTGACGTCCGATGGCCGCGCTGGGCCCCGACCCGACGGCCGGGCGAGCGACCTTGTCGTGGCCGGAGGACGACGGCTGGACTGGCGGCGCGACGGTTGCCTGGAAGGCGGTCGGCTCCGGTCGCGCTGTCGAGGTGGCGGACTCGGGGCGTGGCGCGGGCCCCTTCTCGGCGCGCGCCGCGAGCTTGCTTGCGAACGGCGGCGTGTGGGCCGCTGGCGCGTCCGCGCGCGCGGGTACGCCAGAGGCAGGCGACCCGTGCGGCGACAAAAACGGCGACGAGGACGGCGGGGCCAGCCCAGCCGGAGCGGCCTGCGTGGGGACGCGCGGGCCCGGGGTCGCGGCGGCGCCACGCACCCGCGTGGCAACCGACTCGCCATCCGACGTGGCCTGGGCGTAAGCGGCGCCGGCGCGCGCGAACGACCGCGCGGCAGCCGGGACGACAGCTGGCGCCGCGTGCGAGAGACCCTCACGTCCCGGACTCGCCTGAGCGGCGACAGGGACAGCGGCGCGTCCGGGCCCGACGTCGGCGAGCGGGTGCGAAGCGAGCCCGCGGGAGAGCGACGCCGCATGCGGGCCGGCCGCCTCGCGGCCGGCGATGACGCCAGGGCCGGCCGGCGATGATGCCTTGAGCGAAGGGCCGGCCACCAACGACGGCGCGTCGGCCGAGGGGGACTCGGACGAAGGCAATTCGGACGAAGGCAATTCGGACGAAGGCAATTCGGACGAAGGCAATTCGGACGAAGGCAATTCGGACGACGGCAATTCGGACGAACGCGCGTGCGAAAGGACGCCGGACGAAGGCAACTCGGACGAAGGCAATTTGGACGAAGGCACGCCCGACGAACGCGAGTGCGAACGCACGCCGGACGACGGCAATTCGGACGAAGGCAGTTCGGACGAAGGCAATTCG
>Ga0070658_10005416_pt1 | contig 10355 bp, 8 predicted proteins | sample KBSC13metaG_FD_64664 | JGI IMG/M metagenome (GOLD analysis project Ga0070658, IMG submission 64664) | Corn rhizosphere microbial communities from Kellogg Biological Station, Michigan, USA - KBS C1-3 metaG | ecosystem: Host-associated > Plants > Roots > Rhizosphere > Soil ... | reverse complement strand
TCACCTCGCCCAGCGCCGTCAGAGTATTTTCGCGAACCAGCCGGAACCGGTCCACCTGCACCACCAGACTCGCGGGCGCAGCAGTGGCGGCCTGCGCCAGTCCCGCAATAGCCGCCCCAATCGCTTTGACGGTATCGCTCATGCCGCGCTCCCCAATTCCTCCGGCGTCCGATACGTATACAGCGAAGCCAGCCGGTTCTCCCGCTCGAGCCCCGGATAGACTTCCTCCAGCGCCTCGCGCGCTGGCGTCGAAATCCAGTAGCGCCAAAACAACCCATCGCCATCGCGCCGCTTTTCAGGCATCGTATACGTTTCGATATGCTCCACATCGCGCGGAGCCATATGCCGCCAGGCCAGAACCGCGGAAATCAGACCATTCGTGAATTCATCGTGCAGCTTCAGTTCGGAGCACACCCGCGCCGTCGACTTCACAATCTCCGGGTGGCACAGATTCACCAGCGTCACCGCCCAAAGCAGCCCCGCCAGCACATTGCGCCGCTCGTCCGGATCCCTGGTCTCGCCCATCGCGCTCTCAATCATGCGCTTCCGCGCCCCCGCGTACGGCAGGAAGTTTGCCGGAACAAAATAGAGACCACGACCCACGCCGTGCCAGAACAGCAGCCGCAGCCGCGGCTCGATCGCGTGCATCGCGTCCCCCACGAGCGAAAGCAGATGCGGATACAAACACCGCACTACGAGGCCCAGCGGCTCCATCGTCCCGTCTTCCCATCCGGGCCTGCAGTTGGCCGCACAGAGATCGGCAAACCGCCGCACCGTCCGGTCCACATCCTGCTTCGAAGGATTGGAAGGCAGCCCCTCGAACAGCTTCTCCGCGAACGCCGTTCCCATCCCCGCATGCAGCGGGACAAGCGCGGTATCCGGCAGACGCGCAGCATCCCCGTCGGTTAGCAGTTCCTGCGTGGAAAGACTCGCCGCCATTCCCGCCAGATGCCCCACACCCTCACGAACCCAGATGTTGTGGAAATTGTCTTCCGCCGGCAGACGCGCCAGAATTTCCCGGGCGCTCGCGCCGGCAGGGATGCCAAGCTCGCGGTCCGCCCACTGAAACAGGCTGAAGGATTCAATCTTGTCGTCGAGTTCCTGCCAGTCGCAGAGCAGGCTGCCCGGCCCAAAACCGCGCATCAGCCGCGCCGACTGCTGCGACAGTTCGAGGGCATTCCGGAATGCATCGCGCGCCGTCAACCTTCAAGATTAACAGCAATAATCAGCAATGCGCACACTGTTAATCTGGCGCCATCTAATACGTTCAGATTAGTCTTCGGGCTGACATAAATCGCCCCTCTCATGCACTCTATTAGAGTGCGCGGGTGAGGCGGTATGATGGATTTCCGCCCAAAACTGGAAGCGCGCGGAGGGACATGGGGATGGCTGATTCATTCGACTCAAAACTAGTGCCCGATTTGCTGCGCGCCACCTTCTCCATCTCGATCGGAGCGGCTTTCAAGGGGCTCGAAATGATCGCGCGCCCCACCGAAAACCTGCCCAGGGTCGTCGCCGGCGTGACTGACCTGCTGACCGTGCCCGAAGGTGCGGGCGACACCCTGCCGGAGAAAATGCAGGCCATCGCGGGCGTCTGGCTGGCCACCGGTACCCACATCGTCGCCGACTGTAAAGTCACGGGCGATAAATTCACGGAAGGCAAATAGCACCGCAACCATGCAGGCGGTGACCCCGCGCAATCCCGCGCTCGATTACCTCCAGCGGCTTTTCCAGGTCATGCGGGTCGTTGTCCGTCAGCTCTGGCGGCTGGCGTCGCGCCGTATGCAGGGCCGCCCCACGCTCGGCCATGTGCTGCTGCGCGATGGCCTTGAGGAAATAGGCGGTACCTTCATCAAGCTGGGACAGATTCTCTCGCTCCAGATCGATAGTCTGCCCCGCGAATACTGCGACGCACTGCTCTCGCTGCTGGATCGCGTCCCAACATCCACCTCCGCGGAAGTCTCCAGCGTCTTCGTCGAGGAATTCGGCAAGCCTCCCGAAGACCTCTACGCCGAATTCGATTACAATGCGATCGGCTCGGCCTCCATCGGTCAGGTGCATCGTGGCCGCATGAAGGATGGCACGGTGATCGCCATTAAAGTCCAGCGTCCCGGCGTCCGTTACGCTTTCAACCGCGACATCCTGCTGATGCGGAGCTTCGTCTGGTTCATTTTTTTGTTCCGGATTCGGGGCCTGTACTTCATGCGCGATCCGATCCGCGAACTGGCCGTCTGGACGCGCGACGAGCTCGACTACCGCCGCGAATCCAGCCATTCCGACATGGTGCGCCAGAACGCCGTCGATTCGCCGACCGAACGCATCCCGAAGGTCTTTTGGGAACTGACCCGTTCGCGAGTTCTGACGATGGAATTCCTCGAGGGGCCGAGCGTCCTCGAATACCTGCGCCTGGTCGAAGAGGGAGCCCACGACGAGCTCGCCGGGCTCACCGCGGCCGGCTTCGACGCCCGCACCTATTGCAGCAACGTCATCACGAACTTCCTGCGGGACGCGTTCCGGCATGGCGTTTTCCACGCCGATCTTCACCCCGCCAACCTGCTCATCCTGCCGGACAACATGGTGGGCTATGTCGATTTCGGCATTGTCGCGAAGCTCACCCCGGAAGCGCGGCATAAGCAAATCGAACTTACCGTCGCGTTTTCCCAGGGCGATCCCGACGAGATCTACAACAACTTCCTGAATATAGTCATGCTCACCCCAGACGCCGATCTGGAAGGCATGAAGAAGCGCATTCAGGAACTGGCGCTGACCTGGTACGAGCAGCCGGCAATCCATGGCAAGGTGCGGCTCAAGGTTTCGATCACCGTCGCGATGCGCGACTTCCTGATGATCTGCCGCGGCTACGGCGTGCTGGTCGACCGCGAGATGATCAAGTACATCCGCTCCATCGTGCTGGTGGATGGCGTGGTTTCCCGCCTCGCCCCGGATTTCGATCTCGCGCTCGTCCTGCGCCACATCGTCGAAGACTACCTCTTCGAACAATCGCGCAAGAAATTCTTCTCCCCCGCCGGCGTGACTTCCATGCTCGCCGATGCCGCCATCTGGATGCGTGGCGGTCCGCCTTCCATGCTGCGGGCGCTCGAACGCTTCGAGCGGCGCAAAGTCACCCTGCGAGTCCGGCACGCCCCCGCAAAAATCGACCGCGAACCCCTGCGCGCCCGCGCCTTCGCCGGCGCCGCGGTCTGGGCGCTCACCGTTGTGTTCCTCGCGCTCGGCGGCGGCAGTTCCGCCATGCAGAGCTCCCCATTTTGGAAGGTCCTGATTGTTGCGTTTGTGGCATCATGGACGTTGTGGATGCTTTACCTTCTGCTCCGTCTGGTACGGCACACGCACATCGAATAATCCGCGCCGCACTTGGGAGAAATCAACAAAAATCCGATCACGGTCTTTGACACCCACGGGCTGCTTTCACGCGGCTCGTGGCGCAATGCCCCGATCCCGAGCGCGGAGGGAAGCGATCCCGCGCGCGCGTTCTGCAAAGCCCTGGACGAACTGGGCGGTCTGTACGGCGTGTTTGGCCGCTTCCTCGCGTGGCGCTCGGACCTGATCGATACGGGCTGCGTCGACGAACTCAGCCGCATCCGCGTCAACTACCCGCCGGTCCCGCTCGCTACCGCCGCCGCGACTGTGCGCCGTGAACTGGGCGAAGCCGGCGTCGATGTGGCGGCCTCGCTCGAAAATCCGCCGCTCTGGAACACGTTCAACCGCACAGCATACCTCGCGCAGCGCGATGGACGCGCCATCGTCGTGCAGGTGGCGCGCGATCCGGTTTCGGCCGATGAATTCGCGGCGTTCAGCCGAAACCTGAAAGCGGTAAAGCATCCGGAGATCGCCGGTTTGGTGGCCGCGCCGGTGATCCTGCAATTCGAAGAATGGCTGCGCACCGCTGAGACGCTGGCCCACGAGCGCCGCTTCCTTGACGCCATTGCGCAGCACCGCGGCGAGACGCTGGTTTCTTACCCGCAGCTCGTTTCCGACCTCTGCACCACCAGCGTTCTCTGCTGGCTGCCAGTCCAGGGACGGTCGGCGGCGGAACTGGTGGAGCAGCGCGATTCTCAGGTCTGCGTACTGGTGGCGTCCGCGATCCTCGAACAGTTCTATTCGCTCGCGTTCGTGGATGCCGATCCCGATCTGCGCGCCATGATTGTGGACGTCAATGGGCGCCTGCACATGCGCTACCTGAACAATCCGGTGGCGGTCCCGGCGGGACGCATCAGCGATGGCATCAAATACACCACCGCGGTGCTCGCGGGCAATGCGACACTTTCCGCTCAGCGACTCATTCGTATGGTTCAGTCGCGGCCGCCGCTCGATCTCGAATCGACTCTGATGGACGAGTTCTCCGCGGTCGAACCGGAACTCAAAATTCATCGCTGGTTCCCGGCGTCGGCTGCCGCGTTCGAAAGCAACTGGCGCGCGCTCGCGAGGCTGGAACCGGCCCGCCCACTGTTCCTCGATTGCTTTCTGCGGAACCTGATCGCCGTGGGCTACTGGAACTCCGACGTAGTCGGCGACGCCGCCGCGCCAATGGATGCTATTGCGCAGGCCCAGCCCACCGTCGTGCAGCGCATGCTGAATACCGAAATGAGCCTGATGCTCAACCAAAACTCCGCTAAGGAATGGGCGATGGGGTCGGGTCTTCTCGCCTTCGGCGCGATGCGGGAAGCGAGCCGGGTACTTGAAGAAGTGCGCGATAACGACGTGACAGTCGGCGTCGACACGCGGGTGCCTCCCACCAGAGGAATACCGAGGCGGCGGCTCTCGTACGTGATCGTTCTGGCTTGCCTGATGGGGGTGCTGCTCACCAGCCTTCTGCTGGGTGGTTCCGCGCCTGAGCCGTGGCCGCTGGTCCTGCGGATTGTGGCCCTCGGAACGCTGCCTCTGATGTTCTGGGCCGTCTGGCGCGTCGGCTGACTTAATCTAACTGTTCCGCCAGTTGAACCAGCGACTCCACGCCTTCCACATCGCGATCCAGTTCTCGCAATACGCGAATCTCGTGCTTCGCCTTCAACTCGGCGATGGTCGCGCGATGCGAGGCGCTGACACTGCGATACCAGTCGAGGAGTTCACCTGCCAGGCCCGCCTGCGCGGCATCCGGAGTCTCATAGAGCCACGCACGGTTCACACAGATCATGCCGAGCGTGAACTCCCGGCGCCGGAGCGCATCCAGATAGAATTCCGCGTCGCGCACCGCCTTGCTCGGAATCGTGACGACGCGAAATTTGGTGACCGCAGAATCCCGCAGGATGGAGACCGTGCGGCGGGCGCGCTCGGAATAGCCTTCGGCGACTGGATGGAAGAGCGAATAGAAGTCGAGGATCTGGCGCACCATCGTGGCGCCCAGAATCGATTCGGCTCGGCTGTAGACTTCGAGCGCGTTGCGGCCGATGGTGGTGAGGCCGAGCGCTTCGGCGAACTTATACGTCCGGCTGACAAAACGAACCCGGCCGGAATCGGAGAAGTCGGCGAAGAGTTGCGGTTTGTCGAAGGTGTCGAGCGCGTGCCGCGACGGCGCCGTGTCGATCACCAGGTTGTCAAACCCCCGCCGCATCAACTGATCGATACGCTCAATAGACATCAGCTCCTGCATGCCGGCGAGCGAATCGGCAATCGAGAGGTAGATCGGATGGTGCAGGATCGCTTCGTGATCGGAAGGTTTCGCGTGGAGGCGGACAGCCTCATCGAGCGTCGCCTTCACATCCATCAGCGCCGCCCAGAGCTCGCCGGACGCGCCGGGCACCGGCACGCGCTGTTCCAGAAGACCCTCCTTCAGGCCAAGCGCGGTTTTCAGCCTCAGCGCGGGGTCGGTGGTGAGCACCAGGCATTTCGCGCCCGCCTGCGCTTCCTTCAGCGCCATCGCCGCCGCGACAGAGGTCTTCCCTACCCCACCCGTGCCGACGCAGACCGTGATCTTCATGCGAACCTCGAGAGATCCATCATGTTCGCGATCTTCGCCAGCAGATCGAGATCGTCCGCCGCGTTCGTGATCCGCGGAATCAGGACCTGCGGCGCAGGTAGTGACGTGCTGAGTTCGGCAAGCCGGTCACGCTCCGTCATGCCGCGATCCACCGCAAAGTTCAACGCGGGCGACGAATCCCCGAGTTGCGCGACCTCCGCGATTTGGCTCTCATCCGCCGTGACCATCGGCGAAACCGAATTGACCAGCACCGCCGCGCAGGGAATCTGGAAGTCCCGATCCATCGCCTGCGCAATATCCATCGTCTCGGCGATCGCCATCTCCTCGAGCGGCGTCACGGGGAACAGCTGAATGCGACTGCGATTCGAAAAGAAGCGATGAAGCTGAGCGCCGGCATTCGACAGCGGCCCGGTCAGAAACGACTGGAAGCTCTTGCCGGACCGGATGGTGCTGAGAAAGTGTCCGCTCGCGGGCGCATCCCAGAGCATGTAGTCATACCGCCCCTCCTCCGCCAGTTCCTGCAGTTTACCCAGAAAGAAGAACTCCTTCAGGCCCGGCGCGATTTCGATCAGGTTACTGAAGATGGAGCTATCCAGAACCTTCTGCGCCATCCCCGCCATTGGGAAATACTTCTTCACCATCTCGGCGATCAGTTCCTTTGGGTCGATGTAGACGACGAAGAGATTCTGCGAGGCTTCGGGATATCGCGACGGCAGCGAACTGAGCGAGACGGAGAGCGCCAGTTCAGGGAGCGGATGAGAGCTGACGACCAGCGCCTTGTGGCCCTGCATCGCGTGACGCAGCCCTTCGGCGAGACTCAGGGTCGTTTTCCCGACGCCTCCTTTTCCGCAGAAAATCACCAGACGCGCCGGCCCGTTCATAGACTAATCCACCAGTATAGGGGAGTTGTGTTTCGACCGCCTGAAGATATACACTGCGCGGGAGAGGGAAAACGAAATTGCCCAAAACGCGCCGCAGCCTGTTCTATCTCGCGACCTATCTCACGCTCACCGGTCTCGCCATGCTGTTCGCGCCGGCCTCGATTCTGAAACTCCTCTTCGCCAATCATGACTATCCTGGGGCGTTCGTTCAATTCTCGGGAATCCTCATGATCGGCCTCGCACTGGTGGTGGTCAACATCATTCGCTACGGCAGTCCGGTCTTCTACCGCGCCACGCTGATCGCGCGGATTCCGATGTGGGTCCTCATCCTTGGGCTCTACTTTTACACGCGCGAGACATTCTTCATCATCGTGCTGTGCGTGCTGGGCCTCGGCATCGTGATCACCGGCTCCTGCTATCTCTCGGAGCGCGGCAAGACGGGCCATTAACTCACGGCGTCGGCTTTTCGGACGGCTTGTTTTCCGCGGTCGAAAGATTCACGTCAGTCTCATCGCCCGGCAGAATGTATCCACCCGGCAGCTTCTGGTTCTCGCCGGCGTAGTTATTGAAAACGATGATGCTGGCGAACGGATTTGCGGGGTCCACCGAAATCGAGGCGGTCAGCAATCTCGGCTGGTTCGGCAGAGCCGCCACCGAGGGCCCGGCAACGGCATCCTTGCTCCACGTCCCGAATCCGACGATCGAAACCTGATCGTAGCTTCCAGGATTCGCCGTCGAAACGTGCGAATTGGTGCAGCTCACTGAAACAAGATGGTCCATCTTAAACGTGCCGCCGGAGGCGCCGCTGTTGTTGTTCGTGTAGGTGAAGGAGAACGGCATCCCGGCCGGATTGCAGGCCACCGAGAAATTGTAGGTAAAGGTGTCGCCCACCGAGGACGTGAAGGTCCGGTTATCGCTCAGAATCGCATTCCCGGCATCGCCCGGATCGGCGAGATGCGCCGCCTGAATCTTTCCGAAGATGTTCAGATTTCCCTCGCCGTTGATCGGCGATATCCAGCAGGGCCCGGGGATCAGGGAGGGCTGCGGAAAACAGTACGACGAGAACGTGCGGTGATGGAACAGATTCATGCGCAGCGTGGTCTGTCCGTTCTGGCCCTTCTCGAAGAACATGTAATTCGGATCTTCGGGAGCCTGCGGCGCCCGCATTCCCACCATGAAGAACGGATCGAGCGTGACACGTCCGTTGTTGTCCGGAATGAGGGTTTCGATGATGGACTGATCGATGTACATCGGATAAATGAACTCACCCACCACCTGCCCGCTGGCGACGTCGATCATCCCTGAGGCTCGGTTAAACACTTCATCCGCGAAATACACCTTGTGCTGGTTGTAGAGATAGTTCGGGAAATGCAGTTGCTGATTCGCGCCCATCAGGACGCCGCGGAATCCCGATCCGAGGAGCACGCTGTTGGGCGGGTCCGCGAATACTCCTTCGGGAGGCATGACCGATAGCTGGAACGGCACGCTGTTTCCAGTGCGAGGGCCGAACTGAATCTGGACGCGGCCCTGGAGTTCTGACCGGCCCGGTCCGATGCCGCCGAGTTCGGGAATATGGAGATCGAAGTCGTCGCCGAAGGCGCTGTAACGCGCACTCAAGGTAAAGATCTCGACTTTGTTCGTCGGGATATCCGGACAATTCGAGCCGCACGGCGTGTAGCCCAGCGAATCGCGCGTATCGAGCTGGAGATGCGGATGGAGACTGGAACCACGCGCCAGAATGCTGGTGCAATTCATCTCTGCGTCGCAATAGGGCAGCGGAAAACGCACCGGGTCGCCACCGATGTTGTCGCCGAGCGGAAGGAAGGTACTGCCGCGGAAGTAGAAATCCAGCATGCCATCGGGCCGCTGGGCAAAATTGGCCCAGGCGAAGCCACGCGAGCCGGGGAACGACACCAGACCCGGACTCGGCGCCTTCGGGTTCGCCTTTGCAATTGCGTCGATCCCGGTGCTTCCGAACTGAACGTACCAGACCAACGTATTCGGATTCGCATAGCCGGTAGTCAAATCCACGTCGCCCGAGGAGACGAACATCGTGTCGGAAGCGGTGTTGCGGGTGATCGGAAAGCTATAGCCGAGAGGCGCCGTAATTACCGCATCGTCACCCGTCATCATGTGCTGCGAGACCGTGAAATGAGCGGTCGTGGGGCTGGTGGGGGTGAATTCGATGGTGAGCGAACCGTGCAGATGGCTGTCAGCGAGTGCGGGTCCGCCGAAGAGCTGATTGCCGCAGGTTCCGTACTTCACTTCATCCGCAATCGTGTCACCTGCAAACGCCGGGGTCACGTCGGGAGAGCAATCGACGACGCGGAACTGATCGCCGAAAAAGCTGCCATCGTGATTCAGCGGCAGCGTTTCCACGTTACCGGCAGGCAGCACGAGCGGTTTCGGAAGCGGGTCGAAAATATATTGCGGCTGGTCGGCCAGCGCGAGTCCCGGGATCAGCGCCAGCGCGCAGCAGGCAAATGTGATGGTTAGTTTCATCGCCGTCTCCCCCGCATCAGTTCCTGCCTCCCCTGCGTTGCAGCCGGGGCAGCATAAGGCCTCGGCCGCCGTAACTGGACTGCCGGATCCGCCGCCGCGATCGGCGCGAGATCCACCGCCGCGAATGACTGGTGATAAGTCTGGTTCAGAAATGCGAGCAGGTCATTGGCGATCAGCGCGTGTCCCGTAGCGCTGGGGTAAACACCATCGAAGGAGTAGAAGCCTCCGAGGTAATCGCCGTTGACGCTGGATGCGCCAGCCGTCGCGCCCGCGACTTTCACCCGATGGAGAAATGCGTTCAGGTCATAGACCACCGCGCCGTTGGCTTTTGCCGCGTTCTGGATCTGGCTATTTAACGCGTTTACATCGTTCGTGATTGCCGTAGCGGTGGAGGCCGAGAGCGTGGAACCAGCGGGAAGCGCGGTGCTTCCGTTGGACATCAGGACACCGGCCATCGCTTCGATACCGTTGCGGGTGACGTAATCCTGCTGGTTGAGGCTGAATCTCGCAGTGAGGTTCGAAGAGGACGACCACACCGCGCCTGCGGCCGCTGCAGCGGAATTGAAGTACGCGGTGTCGATCGGATTCGGGATCGTCATGACGATCACCTGCGCCTGCGTGCTCCGCAGTTCCGAAAGAACTTTGCTATAGGTGTTGCCGAAATCGGCCGCGGATGGGATCAGGGACGGATCGCCTTTCACCGCCGCGTCCAGCGCTTCGTAATAACCGAGTTCCACCAGGACAACGGTGGGACGCAGAAATTTTGCATATTCGAGCTGCGTCCACTGCTGGACATTGTTCAGGATGAGCTGCGGGAAGCCCAGGATCATATTGAAGACGGTCTGCTTCATGTTGCCGCGCTGCACAACGGGCGCGACGGGCCGCATATTGACGCTGTCATTCAGGGTCAGGGCCGGAACCGAAACGTTGGTGACGAACAACGGCGGCGTCCGGATGGGATCTTTCGTCGGATCCGTTGGAAGGTAAGTCTGGCGGACCGAGCCCTGCGGATACTTCTGTACCTGCACTTCCTGCGC
>Ga0070658_10005415_pt1 | contig 10355 bp, 8 predicted proteins | sample KBSC13metaG_FD_64664 | JGI IMG/M metagenome (GOLD analysis project Ga0070658, IMG submission 64664) | Corn rhizosphere microbial communities from Kellogg Biological Station, Michigan, USA - KBS C1-3 metaG | ecosystem: Host-associated > Plants > Roots > Rhizosphere > Soil ... | reverse complement strand
GGCTGGGGTGGGATGACGACCTGTTCGCTGGCTTTTCGCCCGCTGGCGTCAAACGCGATATTGAACTGGCCCTCCTTGCCTTGAAGCTGATCGTCAAACGTCTGCTCCAGGCCTTCGCGCCCTTCCGCCCCCGGCCAGAGCACTTCGTTGTTTTGAATCGGGCCATCCGGAGTGCGACCCGTACGGCCGGCGTAACCGATGATATGGCCGGCGAGCGGACCATTCGGGTAGAAGCGCTGGTAGGTCGGCAGCAGCGTCAGCGTTTCCGGCTTCTGGCGGTTGAAGGCTTCGATCTCATCGGGCTTCAGGTCCTGCGCGATGACCAATGGGAGCACGCCGCGATTTTTGTAGTGCTTGAGCAGAAGGTCCTGGGTGACGGAGATCGACCGGCCGGTGATTTTGCGCGCGAGCATGATCTGCGGCTCGGTGTATTTCATCACCTCCGCGTCGCTGAACGTCGTGGGCGTGGGGAACACGACCGCGAGATTGTAACTCACCCGCGTCTGCGCGAGCGGATTGCCATTGCGGTCGACAATCTGGCCGCGCGGCGCCGGGATGTTCAGCACATAGGTGCGGGCATGCTTCTGTGTGTCCCAAGTCGGTGCCAAGCCATTAGGCCCCGGGCCCGTATTGCCGGGTTTGGGCCCATCGACCGACGCCAGCGCTCCACCAGGAGACGTCTGCCCCTTCGGGTTCGCGAGCTGCGCTCGCGCCCCGGCTGCGGCAAGGATGAGGCAGGCGAAAATGGACAGGCGCTTCATGGATCAACGGACCCTAGGCCCTATCCGAGAAACGCTCAACCTCATCCGTAACGAAAGAGGAGGACGGCTCAGCGCACCGTGAAGCGCGGGTTTTGTCCCAGGAAGCGCACCGGGTTCTGGAACACGAGGCGGTCGATCGTCTCATCGGAATGTCCGCGGCGGCGCATTTCGATGGCGGCTTTCGGGACCGCGAGCGGGTCGCTCCGGCCCCAATCGCAAGCGCTGTTGAGCCAGACGCGCTGGCCACCGTAGACCTCGAACATGTCGACCGCCCGGGCCGGGGTGGTCTTTGATTCCGGATAAAGGGTGATGCCTGCCCAGAAACCGGCATCGAGCACCATCTGGATGGTGTGCTCCTCGACGTGATCGATGATGACGCGGTCGGGCTTGATCCGCTTGTCGGCGAGGATGGCATCGAGAATCAGGCGGGTGCCTTTGAATTTGTCCTCCAGATGCGGGGTGTGCACGAGGATGAGTTGATCATACCGCGCAGCCAGATCGATGTGCTGTTCGAGCACCTTCAATTCGTTGCGGGTGTTCTTGTTCAGCCCGATTTCGCCGATCCCGAGAACGTTGGGACGGTCCAGGAATTGCGGGATGAGGGCGATCACATCCTCCGCCAGTTTCACGTCCTCCGATTCCTTCGGATTGATGCACAGCCACGTGAAATGGGGCAGAAGGAATTTGGCCGCCCGCTTCGGCTCGTAGTCCGTGAGCTGGCAAAAATAGTCGTAAAAGCCCTGTGGACCGCTCCGATCATAACCCGCCCAGAACGCCGGCTCGCAAACCGCCCGGCAACCTGCCGTGATCATCGCCTCGTAGTCATCCGTCACGCGGCTGACCATGTGACCGTGGGGCTCGATGTAACGCATAAGGCTAGTGAGCAGCGGACCCCGGCCAGGCGCCGACCGCGCCCTTGCCCGGAGCCTTGGGAATGGGCTCGGTGGTGGGGTCGCTGAGCGCCATGAGCACGCTCTTCGCGCGTACGGGTTCGCCACGATTCAATTCGCCGAGCGCCTTACGAAACTCCACGAGACGAAAATCCGGCTCACCTTCACCACGATCCACCCGGTCGAGAAACGCCGCGATGTCGATCAGCTTCGACCGGGCGTCCATGAAATAGAGGTCGAGAATCTGCTGGCGGGTCATAGGGGGGACTTTAGGTTCGCCGGCGCGCGGCGCAACTCCCAGCGACGACACAGCCCCGGGGCAGGCCCCGGGGCTGTGCGTCAACCGTAATTCAATAGATCAGGTCAAAATCACTTTTCGTCAGGAGCGAAATCCTTGTGCCCCTTTTCCTTCTCTTCGCTGAGCTTCTCGAAGAGCTTCTTGGCGTCGTCGACCTTGCCGGCCTTCACCGCGGCATCGAGTTCATCAAAGGTCTTTCCGAGATCGCCCATCTGGGCCTTGTATTTCTGGAGATAGGCGGCCTTTTCACCGGCTGGCACGTCCTTCGTCTTCTCCGGTTCGAGCTTGAGCGCGGCATCGATGGATTTCTTGGCGGCGGCGATAAGGGCGAGATTTTCGTCCTTCTTGGACGCGTCCTCGACCTGGCGCTTCAGGGTGCGCAGGTTCTTGTTGACGACCTTCATTTCCTTGGCCAGGGCCGTGTCTTCCTCGGCAAAGGTGAAGGTGCTGCTAATGGCGAGCGTGAGCGCCAGTGTCAGGAGGGATTTCAATTTCATAGGATGATGGATGATTTGGAGTGTTGCTGGCAATTTGCGAGCGTGTGCTTGAGATTGCGGTGTTCGACGGCACTTGCCAACTCTTTGTTGCGCATTTGCCCGGCCAGATGGACGGGTTCCGGTGGAAAATTAATCAATCATTCCGACCGCAACGCCGCCACTCCACTCCCGCGTAGCGCCAGTCGGGTCGCCAGCCAGGTCCAGAAGAGACAGCCAAAGGCCAGGGCCGCGAGCAGAATTGCCACCTCACGCAGAGGAAAACCTCCGGCTTTGGCGGCCAGGTTTGGCCACACGCCGACGAGGGCGCTAACCGTTCCGATCACCAAGGCCGCGACGATGAGCCAACGGTGTTCGGCGAAGACCAACCCGCGCAATTGTCGCGACCGAAAACCGACCGCCGCCAGCAGGCCGAATTCGCGCCGGCGCTCGAGAACATTCCGCGCGACGACGATGGCCAACCCGGCGCTGCCGAGCAACAAGCCCAGTCCACCCAGGGCCTGGAAGATCGCCAAGTAGGTGTTTTCCACGGCTTGGAATTCCGCGAGTTTGGTCGAACTCGCGGTTAGTTCGAGCCCGCGGTCCGTCAATGCCCGGGAGAGGTCGGCGCGCACCGCGGCCATCTTTCCGGGTGGGCAATCGATGAGAAAATAGCGGTAGCCCCCGCTCGCCGGAAATCGCTTCACGAATTCTTGTTCGGCGATCAACACATTCCCCTGAAGCATGGAATCGGCAATGGTTGCGACCAACTTCACCCGCAGCGTCTGGCCACGGTCGTCGCGATACTCGACGACATCGCCGATTTTCTTCTGCAACGCCCACTGCAGCGTTTTCGCATCCACGATGCCGGGAATTTCCTGCTCGGTCGCGTTTTGATTCAGGAGGTTCCAAGTCGCGCTGGAAGGGGAAATCTGAAACGCCTTCCGGTCCGCCAATTCCGAGGGCTTGAGGCCCATGAGCCGTGGCTGGAGGGCGCGATTGAGGTTGAGGCAACTGGCGTCATCGCCATCGCGCACGCGCAGGGGAATGACATGCACATCGCTCATCACCTTTTCGTTGAGTCCGTAAGCTTCGCGGCCTTTCTCCGAATTGAGATCTTCGTAGATCGGCAGAGAAGACTCGCCGACCAGCGCGAAGCCACCGGTTCCAGGATCCTTCGTGTCGCCCTCAGAGGGCGGGGATTTGCGGAAGGAATCGACGGCCACGACCATGAAGACGCCGCTGGCCAGGACCGTGATGGTAGCAAGGCTGCGCCCCCGGCGGCGCGTGGTGTTCCTGGCGCCCAATTGTCCAACACTCTCCAATCCAGTCGTCACCGCCACGGACAAACGCCGCAACCATCCCAGCGCAAATGCGAGACCGGAAATGAGCAAGAGCGATCCCGCACTAAAAAAGGCCTCGGCTCCTTTCACCAGCGCCAGCAGGACCACACCCCCGACGAGCGCCGTCACGGCCACGATCGTGGGAATCGACCCGCCGCGCCGCTGGCGAACGACCCGCTCCATGATCTCTCCCGCGAGGAGTTCGCGCGCGCTGTGGCGCAGTTGCCGCCGGCTGGCCAACCATATGGCAATCAGCGCGACCACGATCCCGGAAACCACGCCGGTCGCAAGCGTCGCCGGAGGCAGCACGAACGAGAACTCCACGGCGCCCACCGCCCCGCGCCAAACGGTGGCGAGGGCCTTGAGGACAAGCTGCGTGTAGAGAATTCCGCCGAATGCCCCAACCACGCTGCCGACGACGGCGAGGACGGCGCCTTCCGTCAAAAACAGCCGGCGCACCTGCCGGGGTCGCAAACCCAGCGCCAGCAACAGCCCCGCCTCGGCGTTGCGCTGCTCGAGCGAGAAGACAAAGAGCATCCCGGTCAGGACCGCCGCGGCCATGATGAGGAAAAAGGAAAAGCTGACGAACAACTCGCCGAAATCGACCGGCGCATTCGTTGCTGCGAGCGCCTGCTCCCGCAGAGGGACGAACTGAAAGCCGAGCATTTCCGGCGTCAGTTTTTCGAGCAGTGCTTTTTCGAGGGCTTGCCGGTCCGTTCCGGCGGGCCAGCGAATCGAGGTCAGATTTCCCCACCGATTGCTCCACATTTCCTGCCCGGCCTTGAGGGTCACGAACGCCTTCGGCGTCCCCTTATATTTCTCCCAGTAATCCTGATCCTTGGAGCGCATCCGCGTCGAATCGAAGTCGAAACCGGGTTTCCAATCGCGGCAATTGGCTTTGTCCGCCAGGCCGGGAAACTCGGGCATCCAGGAAGTATTGAGCTGCGGCTCATCCATCGGGAGCACGGACCGCACGGTGAATTTCCGTTCCCTCTCGTCGAGCTGACGGCGCTCGCCCATCACGTAGTATTTGATGGTGACTTCGCCGCCAACGGCGACCCGGAGGTCATCGGCCTCCCACTGCGAGAGGACGATCTCGTTGTCCGCCAAATCCGCCGGCAGGAATCCTGCCGCGGCCGCGTCGACCGCCGTGACCATCGAGTAGGGCGTTTCCTTGCGCTCGGCATGCAGGCCATTGACGAAATACGTTAGCGCCTCCACCCGGTGACCGTCCTTAGCCGGTGGCGCGGCTGCCACCACGGGTGGATCGAGAAAAACCCGCGGTGTCCGCAACTCGACGCCTCCCACACCCTCACGCAACTCAAGGCTTGCGTCCTGAAGCTTGAAGTGTTCGCGCACGGACTTCGCGAACGGCTCGATGCTCGTGCCGCTGGCCAGAAGCAGGTTTGCCTGGGGCTTCTTGTCGAGGAGGCGTTCCTGCAACTCTTCCAGGGAGGCGAAGACCGTGAAGGGCGGGACTTGTCCCGACGTGAGACTGAAGCGCCCAAACTCCGCATCGTTGCGAATGCTCCCGACGACCATGCGAAGGGCGACGACGTCCGCTTCTTCTCCGGATAGTGGGGCGTCCCGCGAAAAGATCGCCGGCTTTTCGATTCTCAAAATCACGGTGTCTCCGGCCTTCGCTCCCAGTTGCGACGCGGCGCGTTCGTTCAGGGCAACGCTCAGTTTTCGTGCGGCATCCGCCGTGGCTTTCGGACTGGCGGGGGCCAGTGCGTTGAATCCCGCATCCACCCCCAGAACCTGCGCCTGGTTGATGCGGCTGGTGCCATCAGCTTTGGAGAGGCTGCCCCGCAAGACGAGCACGGAAGCCGCTGCGGGCTTCATTTCAGCGCCAATCGTGGAGCGGAAAAACCGATCCCCGCCGGTCATCGCCAAATCAGCCTTGCCGATGCGCGCCAGGGCCTGCGCCCGCAAGGTCGCCTTCACCGCATCACCGACCAGCAAAGCGCCTGTGAGGACCATCGCGCCGAGCGCGGCGCCGAGGATCACACCGAGATGCGTGCGCCAATAATATCGCGCGCTGCTGAGGATAAGCGTGCGCGAATTCATGAGGGAAGGCCGGTTGCGGATATCGTGCGGTGATCGCAGGCGGATCCGCGGGCCGTAGGAAAGTAGAAGCGGCTTCCAGCCGCTTGGCCCTCGACGAAAAGCGGCGGGACGCCGCTTCTACTTTTCAGGAGCGGCGCCTCATCTGGAGTTCCGCTTGGCGCCCTCACCGCTTCGCCTCCACGAGTTGACCATCGGCGAGTTCGAGGACTCTGCCCATCTGGCGAGCCAGGTCGGGCGCGTGTGTGACCATGATGAGCGTCACGCCTTGCTCGCGATTGAGGTCGACGAGAAGGTCGACCAGGCGCGCCGCATTCACACGATCGAGCGCGCCCGTCGGCTCATCGGCAAGGAGCAATTTCGGAGAATTGATGAGGGCCCGCGCCACGGCCACGCGCTGGCGTTCACCGCCGGAGAGTTCTCCCGGCCGGTGATGCATTCGGTGTTTCAGACCCACGGCTCCCAGCCACTTTTCCGCGTTCGCCCGCGACTCGGCGCGATCACACTTTTTATCCGCCAGGGTTGGGACGAGGATGTTCTCCAGGATCGTACATTGCGGAAGTAGATGGTGGAGTTGGAAGACGAACCCGACCGTGGTGTTGCGATAGGCCGCGAGTTGCTCTTCGTTGAACTTTTCGATGTCTTTACCGTCGACTAGGACCTCGCCGGAGTCCGCCTTGTCGAGCGCGCCCACGAGATTGAGCACGGTGCTCTTGCCCGATCCCGAAGGGCCCACCACGGCCAGCGATTCCCCCGCGTTCATCTGCAAATTGACGCCGCGGAGAACGTCGACGGCATCCCCTCCGTCAGGAGCCCGGTAGGTCTTGGTGAGATTGCGAATATCGAGAAGCATCGTGTGGGGAGTTAGGGTTCTTTGACCCAGCGGCGGGCTTTCAGTTCGAAACGCGGCAGGGTGTGGGCGGCAACGCGTGTCACGGGGATGCGCAGGGAAAAGGCCGCGGTCAGGGCGCGTTCGAGCCGGGCGACGGCGGTCTCGTCCGCGCTTTCAATTTGAAGTTCGAGTTCCAACATCGAGCCACGCCGGCCGATGATCACCCGGTATTCGTCGATTCCGGGCACCTGCCGCACGGCGGCTTCGACGGCGCTGGGATAGAGATTCACGCCTCGGACGACGATCATGTCGTCGGCGCGGCCCACGATTCCGCCGGCGAGGGCAAAGCCGGCGACGTGTATGGCGCGGCGCACGAGGTCACCCGTACGATAGCGGAGCAATGGGCTGGCCGTGCGGCCCAGCGTCGTGAGCACGAGCTCTCCCACTTCGCCCGGAACCGCGGCTTGCCCCGTCTCGGGCTGGATGATTTCCGCGTAGTAGGAATCTTCCAGAATGTGGAGCAGGTCAGGACGCTCCGGCGTCTGATACGCAACCGGTCCCACCTCGGTCATCCCATAATGATCGATTACATGCGCACCATGCCAGGCTTGCTCAATCTTCAGCCGGACCTCGGGAACGCTGCCGCCCGTTTCCCCAGCGACGATGATGGTTTTCACCGAGCATTCTTTCAGATCGATCCCCTCCTCCACGGCCGCCTGGGCCAGGTGGAGCGCGTAGGTCGGCGTGCAGCACAGGACGGTCGCCCGGTGCTGGATCATCGCACGGACACGGGCGGCGCTGCCAAGGCCGCCCCCGGGAATGCCGAGGTAGCCGCCACGCGCGGCCGCATCAAAGGCCGTCCAGAACCCAAGGAATGGGCCAAATGAAAACGCGAAGTAAATCCGGTCGCCGGGTTTCAATCCGGCGGCTCGATAAATCTCGCCCCAATTGCCCAGCATCCATTCCCAGCTTTCGGGAGTATCGAGGATGACGAGCGGACGCGCCGTGGTTCCGCTCGTCTGGCAGAAGCGCGTGTAGCGCTCCATGGCGTAGGTGTGGTTCGTCCCGTAGGGCGGGTGCGCGGCCTGGTCGAGGACGAGGTCTTGCTTGTGTGTGAATCCGACGCGGGTCGAAAAATCCTCAAGTGCCTGGATCTCACTCGGGCGCACGCCTTCCGCCGTCAGCCGCTTCGTGTAGAAGCGATTGCCAGGCGTCAACTCGGCGAGGAGTGCCCGCAATTTCTCGATCTGGCTCATGCCACGTCGCGATTCAGGCCGCGCGGGCGCGATATCAGGCCGGATTCTTCTCGGCGACTTGTACCGCGGGCGCCGTAGCCGCCTTGTGCGCGGGAGGGCCGCTGGGCTTGAACTTGGTGACCAAACCGCCACCGGTCACGGCCAACGCCATGCCAAGCCAGAACTGCCAGGGAATGCTGCCCCAGCCCTTGGCGGGGGGATTCAGGCACAGGGCAACGATCGCGTTCAAAACGGGAGCGCCGGAGAAAATAATCGTCATGATCACAGGGACCGACTGGCGCGGATTTGGCGCGGCATTGAAAGCCAGCAGCACGCCCAGCGCGCCGATCGCACCGACGATGCCGGCGACGAGTGAGAGCGACATGCCCGTGATCGGGAATTTCCAATTCGCGCCGCTCAGCGCGAGGATCAGGATCGGAGCAAGCACGGCGACGAGAAAGTAGGCCAGACCAACAAAGAGGAACGCCTTGATGCGGCCATTCGCTGGGTCGTGCATGTTTTCCGAGCCCATCTGGAGAAAGATTCCGTAGGTGCCCCAGCACGCGACGGTGAGGAGGGCGAAGGTGAGCCAGGTGCTCGATTGGGATTGGGCTGTAGGAGGCATGGAGTTTGGTATGGGGTATTTGGCTTAGGAGGGCAATAATTCCGGAGGGGCAGGAGAAATTAGGGCACGAATGGAATCGGGGATCGGAACCGGCGTCAGCTTCCCGGTCGTTTTGTCGACCGTCGCGCATACGGCCGCGACCTGGCCGCGGGCCACTTCCACACCCTCGGGCCCTTTGCGAAAGACGAACTGGTAGCGGATCGAACGCGACCGCACCTCCGCGACAAGGAGGTGGATCTCCACTTCCTCTTCGAACCGCAGCGGCGCCCGATAGTCGCAGCTCGCACTCACGCGCGGCCAACCGGTCGTGGTGCCGTTTTCATGGCCATGGATCGAGAAGCCGAGCGAGCGAAAAAAGGCGTGTTCCGTGGCCTCCATCATGCGGAAAAAATTGGAGAAGTGCACGATGCCCGCCATGTCTGTCTCGGCAAATTCCACGCGGCGGGTCAGTTTGAATTCGTAGGGCATCGGTGCGCGGGAAGCTAGTGGGCCAGTTGCGGGGCGTCGATCATTTCGCGCGTGATCGCCACAAGACGTTCGGCGAGGCGCGTCATGGAATAATCGCGCCGCACCACCGCGTGGCCGTTTTCCGCCAGGGCGCGGGCTTGATGCGGGTTGGCCAGCAGATTCTCCAGCGCTTCCGCCAGGCGCGCGGCGCTTTCCGATTCGGTGGCGCCGAGTTCGAAGAGCCGCCCACCGCCCGTGGCGGCCACAAGTTCTGGGAACGCCGCATGATTAGGCAGGACCACCGGCACCCCGGCCGCCAATGCCTCGATGACGTACATCCCGAAAGCTTCGCCATACGTCGCCGGCACGGAAAACACCGTCAGCCCTTCAAGAAAGGTGATCTTTTCCTCGCGCGAGACGTTGGGGTGCCACTCGACATCCTCCGCAATCCCCGCCGCGGCGAGACGCGTCTTGAGCGACTCCACGTAGCGGGCATCGCCATCGGTCATGGACCCGGCACAGCGCAACTTCGCGTTAGGAAACCGCCCGCGCTTCTTCAAGGCAATGAACGCCTCCACCAGCAGGCCGATGCCTTTTCCACGCGTGAAGCGAGCAAGATAGCCGATGACCGGCGGGGCATCGACCGGAACCGGTGCCAATTCCACGGGATAGCCTTCGAGCGCAGTCCCGTTAGGGACGACCTGCATTCGGACTTCGCGCTCTTCGTCACTCCACCCCATGCGTCTGGCCATCAGTTCGCCGAAATAGCGGCTTGGAGCAATCCAACGATCCGCATCGCGCAACCGCTCACCCATCAGCGACCAAACGCGTTCGGTCCATGGCGCGCCGAGGCCGTCGATGAACGAGTCCTCGCCCTGAAGAAAACCCAGCACGGGGACGCCCAGTTCGGATTTCATCCGCCGGGCGAGGCCGGCCTGGAGCGCGGTGGAGAACCAAATCGTATCCGGTTTCCCGTGTTCGCGCAGCCACGCGATCAATTCCTCGATCTCCGAAGCCTGGTTGCCCTGTTCGCCGCGCAACATCGAAAGAGTCATCCCGGCCACATCCGGCCCGCCCGTTTGCGCCGCGGCCTTGCCGGCGAGCAGGCGCAGCAGGGCACGCTGGGAAAGAAGCCGGTCGAGCCATCGCGGCATGTGCCGCAGCCAGGGCACCTTTTCGCGCAGGTAGGTGCTGACACCGCCAAAGAAGATCGGCATCTCGGGGCTGGCCGCTTCTTCATCCAGCGTCAGCGGCAGATACATGGGCAGCATCACGGCGTTGTGGCCCTGCCGGTGCAGCTCCTTGGCCAGCGCGTTGTCGCGCATGCAAACGCCGCAATGGTAACTGCCGGTGCCTGGGGTGAGCAGGACGATGTTCATCGACC
>Ga0070658_10005412_pt1 | contig 10358 bp, 9 predicted proteins | sample KBSC13metaG_FD_64664 | JGI IMG/M metagenome (GOLD analysis project Ga0070658, IMG submission 64664) | Corn rhizosphere microbial communities from Kellogg Biological Station, Michigan, USA - KBS C1-3 metaG | ecosystem: Host-associated > Plants > Roots > Rhizosphere > Soil ... | reverse complement strand
TATGACCCCGTGACACCTGCGGTGCACGAGGTGCCTTTGCTGATCGTCCCGGCCTGGATCATGAAATACTACATCCTTGATTTATCTCCGAACAATTCATTGGTTCGTTATCTGGTGGAGCATGGCTATACGGTATATATGATTTCCTGGAAAAACCCGGAGGCAAGCGATCGCGACCTGTCGCTCGAAGACTACCGCCGGCTCGGCATTATGGCCGCCCTCGACTTGATCGTTGAGCAGTGCGGCACGCCCAAGGTCAACGCCTGCGGCTACTGCCTCGGCGGGACGCTGCTGGCGATCGCGGCAGCCGCGATGGCGCGCCACGGCGACGAGCGCCTGAACAGCATGACCCTGCTGGCCGCCCAGGTCGACTTCACCGAGCCGGGCGAACTCTCCCTTTTTATCGACGACAGCCAGGTCAGCTTCCTGGAAGCCGTCATGTGGCAACAGGGCTACCTCGACACGAGGCAGATGGCAGACGCTTTCCAGCTGCTGCGCTCGAATGACCTGATCTGGTCGCGACGTCTGCGTCACTACCTACTCGACATCCCGGACAGGGATAACGATCTGGCGTCATGGAATGCAGATGCGACCCGCATGCCGTATCGCATGCACTCGCAATACCTGCGCAAGTTGTTCCTCAAGAATAGCTTGGCCAATTCACGGTACGTCGTCGAGGGACGCCCGGTGTCGTTGACCGACATCCGTGTCCCGGTCTTCGCCGTCGGCACCCTCACGGATCACGTAGCTCCCTGGCGCTCGGTGTACAAGATCATTCCGCTGACGGACACGGAAGTGACGTTCCTGCTCACTTCAGGAGGGCATAACGCCGGCGTAGTCTCGCCACCGGGCACGGCAGCGCGCACCTATCAAGTAGCTACCCATGCGCACGATGCGCCTTACCTCGATCCGGACAGCTGGCAGGAACAGACCGCTCAACAAGAAGGCAGTTGGTGGCCGACTTGGGAAGCCTGGCTTGCGAACCGCAGCGGGGCGTTGGACGCCAGTCCGCCTGTCGATTTCCGTAGCCTCGGCGCCGCCCCCGGTCTTTACGTGCTACAGCCATGACCGTCCTGAACCATAAATGACGGTTGACAGCCTCCATACACAACTCGGGAAATAAAATGACCGGATTAACCAAACAAGCTTATAGCCCAGTCGCCAAGTCAATGCACTGGCTCATCGTGGTCCTTGTGACTGCTCAGTACGCGACGGCACTGATCATGCCCGAGATCGAAAGGGATACGCAGCCGGACACGGTGATCAATCTGCATTTCTCCTTAGGAGTCCTGATCGTGGCCGTGATGGCCGTAAGGCTCGTGCATCGTTTGTCACACCCGGTCCCGCTCGAGGTGGCCGATTCACCGGCGCTGGAGCGCCTGCTTGCAAAGACCACGCATCGCCTGATCTACCTGCTCCTGCTGCTGGCCCCCCCTTGGGTTGGGCGGCCGCTTCGGCCCATCGTTTGCCGGTGAATCTGTTCGGCGTCCTGCCGTTGCCGGCGCTTGCCCCGCCCGGTGCGCGCTGGGCACTGCTGGCCGGTGACATTCATGCGGTCGCCATGTGGACCTTGTTGGCACTCATCGTACTGCATATCGTCGCGGCGCTTTATCACCATCTGGTCCGTCATGACAACACGTTAAAGCGGATGTTACCGTCGCTCCGATAATTCATTGCTCCGCATATCGTATGGAAGCAGCGTCTGCACAATCAACGGGGCTGGATGAAACGGAAGCGGCTCGACGGCTCAGCGAGGAAGGCCCGAACGAGCTTCCGACATCGAAGCCGCGTGGGATATTGCGACTGCTGCGCGATGTGATTTCCGAACCGATGTTCCTTCTGCTGGTCGCCTGCGGCGCCATCTACATGGTGCTGGGTGACCGGAACGAAGCTTTGATGCTGCTGGGCTTTGTATTCGTCGTAATAGGCATCACATTTTTCCAGGAGCGGCGCACGGAAAAGTCGCTCGATGCCTTGCGCGACCTCTCCAGTCCGCGCGCGCTCGTGCTACGAAACAGCAAGGCGCGCAGGATTCCCGGCCGTGAACTGGTCCGTGGGGACGTCGTCCTGCTTGCGGAAGGCGACCGCGTGCCGGCCGACATACGGCTGAGCGAATCGTCGAACCTCATGGTCGACGAATCGATGCTGACCGGAGAATCGGCGCCTGTGCCCAAGAATGCCACGTCGGCGCATGCCGCCGCCATGGCGCCGCCGGGCGAGAACGATGCCACCAGCGTGTTCTCCGGTACCTTGGTGACGCAAGGTACGGCCCGTGGGGAAGTCGCAGCCACGGGCGAACGCAGCGCCCTGGGCAAGATCGGCAAGTCGCTTGCCGCCCTCGGTGGAGAAAGTACCCCCATCCAGAACGAAACCCGACGGATCGTCACGCATGTCGCCATGTCCGGCCTGGTGCTGGCCGCGCTGCTGGCGATCGGCTACGGTTTTCTGCGCGGAGACTGGCTCCATGCCTTGCTGGCGGGACTGACATTCGCCATGGCGGTCATTCCAGAGGAACTGCCGGTTATTCTGACACTCTTCCTCGGTCTCGGCGCCTGGCGCCTGTCCCGGGAAAACGTGTTGACCAGGAATGTCCCGGCCGTTGAACTGCTCGGGGCCACGACGGTACTCTGCGTCGACAAGACGGGCACCCTCACGACCAACCGCATGATCGTCCGCAGGCTATGGCGCGAGGATGTCGAATACGACGTCTCAGCCCCATCGAACACCCCTTTTCCAGAACATTTCCACAATCTGCTCGAGTATGCCGTGCTGGCGAGCCACCGGCGCGCATTCGACCCCATGGAAACGGCCATCGCCGGCGCCGGTCAGCAACTGCTCGCGAATACCGAGCATTTGCATCGCGACTGGACACTGGTCGACGACTATCCGCTGTCGCGCGACATGCTGGCGATGTCCCGGGTGTGGCAATCTCCCGATATGAACGAACGTGTCATTGCGGCCAAGGGTGCCCCCGAGGCCAGTGCCGACTTGTGTCACTTGGATCGCGGGCAAACGGGCCACATCGCCGAGCAGGTCGCGCGCATGGCTGCCGGCGGCCTGCGCGTCCTTGGTGTTGCAAGGGCGGTCTTCCCATCATCCACGCTCCCGGAAAACCAGCACGATTTCGATTTTCGCTTCCTCGGGCTGGTAGCGCTCGAGGACCCGGTGCGACCGGACGTGCCCGCAGCCATGGCCGAATGCCATGCGGCAGGTATCCGCGTCGTGATGATCACCGGCGACCATCCGGCCACTGCACTGTCCATTGCGCGCCAGGCAGGCCTACCCGTGAACGGCAATGTGATGACCGGCGCCGAACTGGCGGCGCTGAACGACGCGGCGCTCGGCGCCCGGCTGCCGGACACCGACATCTTCTGCCGCGTACAGCCCGAACATAAGCTGAGGCTCGTGCAGGCTTTTCGCTCCCGCGGTGAAATCGTCGCAATGACAGGCGATGGCGTCAACGATGCGCCAGCTCTGAAAGCCGCCCATATCGGTGTCGCGATGGGTGCGCGAGGCACCGATGTCGCACGGGAAGCGGGCAGTCTGGTGCTGCTCGATGACCGTTTTTCCTCGCTTGTCACGGCGGTGCGCTACGGACGGCGGATATTTGCGAACTTGCGCAAGGCCATCGTCTTTATCGTCGCTGTCCACGTCCCGATCGTCGGGCTGTCCATCCTGCCCGTGCTTCTCGGGTGGCCCATGGTGCTGTTGCCGGCTCACATTCTTTTTCTGCAGTTGATTATCGACCCAAGTTGTTCGATGGTGTTTGAGGCGGAGGAACTGGAACCCAACGCAATGCGGACCAAGCCGCGCCGTGCCGACGACAGTCTGTTCGATGCCACTCTACTTGTCCGGGGGCTTTGGCAAGGCAGCGGACTCCTGCTTCTGCTCCTCGGCGTTTATGTATGGGGCCGACACGAAACCGGATCCGATGACATGGCGCGCGCCACGACCTTCACGGTCCTGGTCCTATCCAACATCGGTCTCATTCATGCGAACCGTACCTGGGACATCGCGTCATGGCGTGCGAAACATGGCGGCAATCGCTATTTCAACTGGATGGCCGTCCTGACGGTGGCGTTGCTGGCGATCGTGCTCGCGTTTCCGGACGTGGCCCGGCTGTTTGCATTCGTTCGCCCACCCATCCACATGCTGATGGCGGCCGTCGGAGCGGCCCTGCTCGGCAGGCTATGGTTCGAAGCGGTCAAGTGGAAACACCGCGATCGGAAACGCTGGCAGACAATGGCGACCTAGCAGGCGTTGCGTGGCGCCCTTCCACCCCATCGGTGGGCAATGGCGCTTCGCCCGGACGCAAGCGTAGCGTCAGTCGCAAGGTGCCGTCCACGTCTGGAGTCACCTCGAATCCACATGCGCGTGCCAGCGCATGCATGCCGATATTCCCGGCCAATGCAGCCCCACGCACCAGCACCAGACCGCGCGCACGGCAGTAATCCAGCAGGGCCGCCATGAGCAGCCGGCCCAACCCCTTTCTCTTCAAGTCCGAGCGGACGACGATCGCGAATTCGCCCTCGATATTGTCCGGGTCAATGCTGACCCGCACCACCGCCAGCGTTTCGGCGCCGCCCTGCGCTGCGGGCCGCGTAGCGATGAAGGCCATTTCGCGCGCATAGTCGATCTGCGTGAACCGGGCCAGTTGCGACGGCGACAGGTCCCGCATCGTACTGAACATCCGGAAATGCACATCTGCCGGCATCAGGGCATGGAAAAACTCCACGTGTGCTGGCGCATCCTCCGGTCGGATAGGCCGCGGCGTGGACGGACCGATCGGACTATCGACCTGCCTTTCCAGCTGGTCGGGATACGGCAGGATCGCCAAGCGCGCAAGCGGATCCTGCCCGGCTACCGTCGCGACAAGGCGCAGGCGTGCGTCCAGCGCGACTGCACCCGAAGCGTCCACGAGTAGCGGATTGATGTCCAGTTCCGCGAGTTCGGGCAGGTCCGCGACCATCTGACCTATCCGGACCAGCACATCGTACAAGGCATCGAAGTCGATGCGCGGATGATCGCGGAATCCGGCCAACAAACGTGCGACGCGGGTGCGGCCAACCAGATCGGCAGCGAGTGCCCGATTCAATGGCGGCAGACCGATGGCCTGGTCGGCCGTGACCTCGACTGCCACACCACCTTGGCCGAACAGTATGACCGGACCGAACACTGGATCGGTGTTGACGCCCACGATGAGCTCGTGCGCACGCGGCCGGCGCATCATCGCCTGCACGGCGCCGTTGCCCGGACGCCGGACGACTTCGACATGAATATGATGCAGCTGCGGTTGTCACGGTGTCGGGCTTGCAGACGATGCGCCGGGCACGAGTTAGGCCGCGGCTGTGCCCAGCCTGTGTAGGCGACGGCGCCAGCGCTCGACGTCCGCGGGAGCCATCGCGCCCGCGCCGCCGACGACGGTCGTGCGCACTGGCGCAATGCCGGCAAAGCCGAGGATATTGCGACGCATCAGCTTGAGAGCGTGTGCGCCGTAGAACCAGCGATAGAGCGGCGCTGGCATGCCCATCGTGACTACCAGCCGCGCACTGCGCCCGCGCAGCAGTCCTGCCTTCAGCGGATTGCGTGCGGCCGGATCGATGGCGAAGCCGGGCCGCGCCACCTGTTCCAGAAAAGCCTTGAGCAGCGCCGGCATGTCGCCGAGCCACAGCGGATAGATGAATACAAGATGCTGGGCGCGGTGGATCGCTTCCTGCGCCTGGACCAGTTGCGGCGGAGGCTCTCCTTCCTCCCATTCGGCCTGGCTGGTGAGAAACGGTACCGCGAGCCGGGCCGGCTCCATTGTCTCGATATCATGGCCGGCTGCCCCCGCTCCTTCGGTATATGCCTGGGCCAGCGCGTGGCACAGGTGCTGGTGCGTGCAGTCCGGATGCCCCTGCACGATGAGAATCCGTTTGCCCATCAGTTCTATACCTCGTTTTCGGGCGAGCACAGCGCCAGCATCAATTCGACTGTGCCGTCGGTCGCCGGAAGCACCTGGAAACCGCAGGCGCGCGCCAGGTCATGCATGCGCGTGTTCGCAGTCAACGCCGCGCCGCGCACGACCTCGAGCCCACGCCCGCGGCAATACTCCAGCATGCAATCCATGAGCAAGCGGCCGATTCCACGCCCCTTCAGGTCGGAACGCACGACGATCGCGAATTCGCCGGCGATATTGTCCGGGTCAATAACGACGCGCACCACACCCAGCGTCTCGGCGCCGTCCGGTCCCTGCCTGGTGGCGATAAAGGCCATTTCACGCGCGTAGTCGATCTGCGTGAAGCGTGCCAGCTGGGCCGGCGTGAGCGCGCGCATGATGCCGAACATGCGGAAATGCACATCTTCCGGGGTCAAGGCATGGAAAAATGCGACGTGAGCCGGGCCGTCTTCGGGTCGGATTGGACGCAGGACGAGCGGACCAAGCGCACTGTCGACACGCCTTTCCAGTTGGTCCGGATAGGGGAGAATCGCCAGACGCGCCAGCGGGTCCTGGCCCTGCACCGCCGGCGCGAGGCGCATGCGAGCGTCCAGTGCAATCACACCGTCCGCGTCCGCGAGCAGTGGATTGATGTCCATCTCGGCCAGTTCCGGCAAGTCCGTTGCCAGTTGGCCCACCCGCACCAGCACGTCGTACAACGCGTCCATGTCGGCGCGGGGGCGGTCACGGAAGCCTGCCAGCAGGCGGGCCGCACGGGTCCGCCCGACCAGGTCGGCCGCCAGCACACGATTCAGAGGCGGCAGGCCGATGGCCTGGTCGGCCGTCACCTCGACCGCCACCCCGCCCTGGCCGAACAGCACCACCGGACCGAACACGGGATCGGTGCTGACGCCGACAATTAGCTCGTGGGCACGAGGGCGACGCGCCATCGCCTGCACCGTAAAGCCGGCGATGCGCGCCTCGGGGCGGACCGCATGCACACGCGCCGGCATCGCATCCAGCGCATGCGCCAGTTCACCCTCGCCGGCGAGATCGAGGACGACGCCGCCGACGTCGGTCTTATGCATGATGTCCGGCGACAGAACCTTCAGCGCGACCGGGTAACCAATGCGCCGCGCCGCCGCCAGCACCGCCGGAGCGTCGCTCGCGGTCTCGGTCGCTACCACCGGGATGCCGTAGGCAGTCAGGATCGCCTTGGCGTCGGCTTCCCCCACCGCCGTCACGCCCTCGGCCAGCAGACGGGCCACCCGAGTGCGTGCAGATGCCCTGTCCGGCGGCGCCAGCGTGCAGGCAGCCGGTACCTGCATCAATGCCTGCTGGTTACGCTGATAGTCGACCAGCTGGAGGAAGCCGCGCACGGCTTCCTCCGGGGTGTCGAATACCGGCACGCCAGCGGCGGCGCACATGCGGCGCGCCGCCGCCACGCTGGCCCCGCCCAGCCAGCAGCACAGCACCGGACGCGCAGCGGTGCGCAGCAGGGGCAGCAAGGCGCGCGCGATCTCGTCACTCGGCACGATCGCGGTCGGCGCGTGAATTAGCAGCACGGCGTCGACTTCGGCCTCGTCCAACAGAGCCTGCAAGGCCAGACGATAGCGCTCGACCGGCGCGTCGCCGATGATGTCGACCGGATTGCCGCGCGACCAGGTGGCGGGCAGGTTCGCGGACAGCTGCGCCAGCGTTGCCGGCGCCAGTTTTGCCAGAGCCCCGCCGCCGGCAATCAAGGCATCGGTCGCCATCACGCCCGGCCCGCCACCGTTGGTGAGAATGGCCAGCCGTGGCCCGGCCGGCCGGCGCGGCTGGGCGAGAATCGCAACCGCGTCGAACAGTTCCGCGGTCGAGTACACCCGCAACATGCCGGCGCGTCGCACGGCGGCGTCGTAGACCTGGTCTGAACCGGCGAGTGCACCGGTATGGCTGAACGCCGCGTGGGCCGCCTCCGCCGTGCGCCCGGCCTTGACGATCACCGTCGGCTTGGCCCGTGCCGCACCGCGCGCCGCCGACATGAACTTGCGCGCCTGCCGCACGCTCTCGGCATACAGCAGGATGGCGTCGGTACCCGGGTCGCCCGCGAGATAGTCGAGCAGGTCGCCGAAGTCGACGTCGCTGCCGTCGCCCAGCGACACGAAGCAGGAAAAGCCGATCTGCCGCGTGCGCGCCCAGTCCAGCACGGCCGTCACCAGCGCGCCGGACTGCGCGACGAAGGCCAGGCGCCCGGGCAGCGCGGCCACCGGTGCGAAGCTGGCGTTCAGCCCCTTCCCCGGCACCAGCAGGCCGACACAGTTGGGGCCGAGGATGCGCAGCAGGTGCGGCCGCGCCGCGTCGAGCATGGCCTGGCGCAGCGTGCGCCCGTCGGCCGCCTGCGCGTCGAGCCCGGCGCTGAGCACGACGGCCGCCTTGCAGCCGTGTTCGCCCAGCGTGGCGACGATGCCGGGCACGGTCGCGGCCGGGGTACAGACGACGGCCAGCCCCGGCGCCTGCGGCAGGTCGGCCACGTCACGAAACACGGGCACGCCGGCCAGTTCGCGGTACTTGGGATTCACTGGCCAGACGGGACCGCGGAAACCGGCACCGAGGACATTGGCCAGCACCGTGGCGCCGACGCTGCCGGTCCGCACCGAGGCGCCGATCACGGCCACCGAACGCGGTGCGAAGAAATGATTCAGGTGACGAATGCTCATCTTGCCTCCCGGCGCCTGCGTTACGGCGTAGACTAACGAATGTCAATCCAGATGTTGTGGCTCGGTTCCATGCAAACCCGGCCAATGCATGCAATTCACGCATGATGGCACAGTCTCCATGCCACCGCCAACGAAGTGAGGACATCATGGAATACAAGACCATTCTCTTGCATGTCGATTCGAGTTCGGCCGCCGAGGCTCGCATCCGTCTGGCCATCGGGCTGGCGCGCGCCGCCGGCGCCCACCTAGGGGCGGATACAGAATTCGGAAAAAATCGGGCGTTAAGTCCGGGAACTATGAACGAGCCAAGAATCATAACTACCAATGATGATCTGCGCGCTTATGCATGCGCGTTCTGGAAGGCGGATGATCTAACGTTTAGGTATTTACGCCTGCAGCTTCACTCGCGAGCGTGGTAGCCTGCCGGCGGCGTTCTCCACGAATAGCCCTGCCTCCTTAATGTGGCCCTGGATTGTTCCGTCGTGACGTCGGCCCCGGCTTCTTGATGTCGCCGGGGAGGTCGGCGCAGGCGCGGTGGGCGCTGGTACCCATTCCGCGCCGCAGGCTATGGGTGGATTTCGCGGCTGGCGCGGCTATTCGATACCGAAACGGCGTATCAACCATGATTTCACAACCTGGGTTAGAGCGGCATACACGAGTAGAATCGCGCCTAGCCCCCACCAGTACGCCGGAGGCAGCGGCACGAAGCCCAGCGCGCCGGCCAGCACCGAGTTTGGTAGCCACAGACCGATCCCGCAGACGAGCAGGCTGGCCGCCAGCAGCGCCGTCGAGGGGCGGTTCGCGATCGTCGGTAGCGTGCTCGTGCGGATTACATAGACGATCAGCGTCTGCGATAGCAGCGATTCGACGGGTTCTGTCGCATTGACGATGAGCCTGCCCGGATCGAGTAGACTGTTGCGCCCGAGTACTTGACGCTTCGACATGCTCAGCTTCAAAGGAATGCGCTTTCCGATCGACGTCATCCTGGTATTCATCCGCTGGTACGCGGCCTATCCGCTGAGCTACCGGCACCTGGAGGAGATGATGGAAGAACGCGGCGTGTCGGTGGACCATTCTACGATCAATCGCTGGGCCATCCGTTTCCTGCCGTTGATCGAAAAGCTATCACGCAAACACAAGCGCGAGGTCGGCCGCAGCTGGCGAATGGACGAGACTTGCATCAAGGTCAAGGGCGTCTGGAAGTATCTCTACCGTGCCGTCGACAAGGAAGGGAAGACCGTCGATTTCCTTCTGACGGCACACCGCGACATGGCTGCCGCCAAGCGGTTTTTCGAGAAGGCCATGCGCGAGAACGACGCCCCGGAGAAGATTGCGATGGACAAAAGCGGCGCCAACAAGGCCGCGACCGACGAGATCAACGGCGGCATGGCGGTGCCGATCACGGTACGCCAAGTCAAGTACCTCAACAACATCGTCGAGCAGGACCATCGCGCGATCAAGCGCGTGACCAGGCCGATGTTGGGCTTCAAGTCATTTCGCTCTGCCGGCAATGTGCTGGCCGGCATCGAGCTGACGCATATGATTCGGAAGGGCCAGTTCGTCATTGACGGAGCCTCCGCGATGTCGTTCGCTGATCAATTTTACGCCCTGGCAGGACAGATCCGTTCAACGTAAGCCGGGTTCATGCTGGGCTCGAAAAAATCCGCCCTGCACTCAACAATGCGACAGAACCCGATCTTGTGAGGGCGTCGGAAGCGGCCGATCCCGACGTGCTCGCGGTG
>Ga0070658_10005411_pt1 | contig 10358 bp, 11 predicted proteins | sample KBSC13metaG_FD_64664 | JGI IMG/M metagenome (GOLD analysis project Ga0070658, IMG submission 64664) | Corn rhizosphere microbial communities from Kellogg Biological Station, Michigan, USA - KBS C1-3 metaG | ecosystem: Host-associated > Plants > Roots > Rhizosphere > Soil ... | reverse complement strand
CACCACCGCACCGGCGCGCCCATCACCGTGCACACCCACCCGGGGACCCAGACCGCGGTGCACGTCACGCGCGTCATGGTCGACGTTGAGGGCGTGTCACCCGAGGCGATCGTCCTCGGGCACAGCGGTGACACGACTGATGTGGACCACCTGGAATCCCTTGCGCAGCAGGGGTTCACGCTCGGGATGGACCGCTTTGGGATCAACGTGGCGACCACCTTCGAGGCGCGCGCCGACACCCTCGTCGAGCTGTGCCACCGCGGCCTCGCGGACCGCATGGTGCTCTCGCAGGACGCTGCCTGCTACATCGACTGGCTGTCCCCCGAGGCGAAGGCGTTCCTCCCGCAGTGGCACTACCTGCACCTCCAGGACGACGTCTTCCCCTACGTCCGTGAGAAGGGCGTCACCGAACAGCAGCTCACGACGATGCTGGTCGACGTGCCGCGGCGGATCTTCGAGCGCTGAACCTGCCGTCCCGCTCCTCGACCACGAGGTCCATGCCGAAGCACGACGACAACCCCTCGGAGGTCAGCACGTCGCTGGCGGGGCCCTGCGCGAGCAGCCGACCCTCGCTCATGAGCGCGGCGTGGGTGGTCGTCGCGGGGATCTCCTCGACGTGGTGCGTCACCAGAACGCTCGTCACCGCCACGTTGTCGAGGGCCTCGATGAGGTGCTCCCGGGCCGGGAGGTCGAGCCCCGCCGCTGGTTCGTCGAGAAGCAGGAGCTCCGGGCTCCGCACCAGCGCCCGCGCGAGCAGCGTGCGGCGCTGCTCGCCGTTGCTGAGCACCTCCCACGGGCGGCCGGCTACGTCCGAGATGCCCGTGTCCGCAAGGGATCTCCTCACCGCTGCCTCATCAGCGGCAGAGGGCGTCCAGCGCAGCGGGAGGCCGTTCGTGCCGCTGAGCCCGGTGAGCACGACCTGGCCGGCGGTCAGTCGGCCCGACGGGCGGTGGCGTCCGACGACCGCGCCGATCCGCGGCCAGAGCTCGCGGAAGATGTCGACGCGACCCAGCCGGTGCCCCAGCACGTCGACGGTTCCGGTCGTCGGGTGCTCGCGTCCCCCGGCGAGCGCCAGCAGGGTCGTCTTGCCGCAGCCGTTGCGCCCCAGGAGCGCCCAGTGCTGCCCCTCCCGGACGACGAGGTCGATGCCGCGCAGGATCTCGTTGCCCTCGCGGCGGTAGGTCACGCCTGACAGCTCCAGCACGCGCGGTCAGCCGTTGCTGAGCTCGCGTCGGGCCTCGGCCGTCAGCCGGGCGAGCTCGGCTGCCTCCGCGACGTCGTCGAGCCGGTGGCCCCGGGCCGGGTCCGGCGCACAGGCCTCGACGAGCGCCTGCGCTGCGGCTCTGGCGCGGGTCACCTCGTGGTCGACGGCACGGTCGAGGCGCAGGTCGGCGTCGAGCGAGCGGGCCACCTTCTCGAGCTGGACGACAACGGGGCCGACGTCCGCCACCGGCCGGCCCGACTGGCGGGCAGCCTCGTAGGACCGCCGTGCCAGCAGCACGTCCGAGGCGAGGTCCCGGCGCGCAGCGGCCGTCGGCGACAGCACGCCGCGCACGCGCAGGGCTCGCACGCGCGCGGGCTCGACGGCGCGGCGCGCACGGCGGGCGGTGCGTCGCACCGCCACGACCACCGACCACACGAAGGCCGCGGCCATCGCCAGGCCGACCGCGGCGGCGACGAGCAGGACCACCTCGACGGTCGTCACACAGCACCCTCTCCTCTCGGCAGAGCGTAGTCCGATGAGTTGCCCTGCCCCGTGACGTCAACCTCGCGTGAGCACCGTGGTGAGCGTGCGGGGACCGCTGTCCGCGGACGACATCGCACGGCTCTGCCGCGACGTGGACGGTCTGCTGCGCCAGGCCGTCCACGTCGTGCTTGCCCTCGAGCACTGCGACGTCACCGTCGTCGACGCGGTGTCCCGGCTGCGCGTGCTCGCGCGGCGCTGCCACGGGCGGCTCGACGTGACCGGCGACACGGCGCTGCTGGCCTGGTGCGGCTTGGGCGAGAGCGCGCCTTCCTGAGCTCGGCGGATCAGGCAGGCAGCGTCAGGCCGAGGTCGAAGCGCGGGAAGAGCCGCTCCACGTCCAGGAAGTGGTGGATGTGCTCGATCCGTCCGTCCGTGATCTCCAGCACCTGCAGCGACCAGGCCTTGTGGCCGCCGTTCTCGTGGTCGGGCCGGTACTGCCCGAAGGCCGGCAGGCCGTTGGCCACCGTCGGGACGAGCCGCGAGCCCTTGCAGCCGATCCCGAAGCCGAGGTACCAGGCCGCCAGGTCGTCGGTGCCCTGCAGCCACATCGCGATGGGCGGCATGGAGATGGCCGCGTCCTCGTGCAGGAGCTGCACGAGCGAGGGGATGTCGTACGCCTCGAAGGCCTCGACGTAGCGGGCGAGCAGCTGCTTGTCGGCCTCGGTCGCCAGCGCGGGCGACGACAGGTCGGCGTCGGCCAGGGTTGCCCGCGCGCGCTGCAGCGCGCTGTTCACACCCGCGACGGTGGTCTCGAGCAGCTCGGCGACCTCGCTGGCCTGCCAGCAGAGCACCTCACGCAGGATGAGGACCGCGCGCTGCTTCGGCGGGAGCATCTGCAGAGCCGCCACGAAGGCGAGCCGGATGGAGTCGTTGTGCGCCACGATGAGCGCCGGGTCCGCCGAGAGCGGCGCGACGTCGGCATCCGGCACGGGCTCGAGCCAGGCGGCATCGGGCAGGGTGTGCTCGGGGGACTGCGTCGGCGAGGCGGGTGAGGACAGGTCCATCGGCAGGGCCCTGCGGCCGCGAGCCCGGAGGCTGTCGAGGCACACGTTGGTCGCGATCCGATAGAGCCAGGACCGCAGCGACGACCTGCCCTCGAAGCCCTCCGACTTCTGCCAGGCCTTGACGAGCGTCTCCTGCACGGCGTCGTCGGCGTCGAAGGCCGAGCCCAGCATCCGGTAGCAGTAGCCGCGCAGCTCCGTGCGGTACTGCTCCAGCTCCGAGAGCTCCGGCCCTGCGGTCGTCGTCATGGGAGTCACGAAAGCACAGACGTACGACGGGCGCGAGAGTCATCGCTCAGGCGGCGACGAGCTCCTCGCGCGCCTCGTGACCGTGGACGTCGACGGTCCGCAGCACGGTCGCGCAGAGCGCGGCCGCGAGCAGGAGCAGCCCGGTGCCGACGGCGAAGGCCAGGTGGTAGCCGCTGGTCAGCGCCTGCTTCGTTCCGACGCCGTTCCCGAGCAGGGCGTCGGTGCGGTGGGCGGCCAGTGTCGCGAGGGCGGCGAGGCCGAGGGCTGCACCCGCCTCCGCGCTGGTGCCGACGAGGCCGGAGGCGATACCGGCGTCCTCCGGCGCGACGTCGGACATGGCCACGGCCATCATCGCGGGGAAAGCCCCGCCCATGCCGAGCCCGAGCAGCGTCATGCCCGGCAGCACGTGCGTCCAGTAGCTCCCGCCGACCGGGGCGAGGACGAACAGGCCCAGCCCCACAGCGGCGACCAGCGTCCCGACGAGCAGGGTCGGCTGGGCGCCGTACCGCGCGACCAGGCGGTCGCTGACCCACAGCGACATCGCGCACATCACGACACTGACCGGGAGGAAGCCGATGCCGATCTCGAGAGCGCTCCAGCCGAGGACGCCCTGCACGTAGAGCGTGACGAGGAAGAACATCCCGAACATGCCCGCGACGGTGAGCATCTGCACGACGTTGGCGCCGACGGTGACGCGACTGCGGAACAGCGCGAGCGGCATGAGCGGGTTCTTCGCCGTGGCCTGCCGCCACACGAAGGCTGCAAGCAGCAGGAGCGAGGGGACCGCAGCCCACGGGACGCTGGCGACGGTGGCGTACACGCCCAGCATGAGGGAGGCCGTGATGAGCACCGCCCCGAGGCCGTCCGCCCCGTCACGCAGTCCGAGGCCCGCGTCGTCGGGGACGGTGCGCAGGACCAGCCACACCGTGACGACCCCGATCGGGATGTTGACGAAGAAGATCCAGTGCCAGCTGATGAGCTGGGTCAGCACGCCACCGGCGAGCCCGCCGATCGCGCCGCCCGACGAGGCGACGAAGCCGTACACGCCGAGGGCCTTGGCCTGCTCTCCCCGCTCGGGGAACAGCGTCACGATCATGCCGAGGATGACCGCTGACGCGAGCGCACCACCGACGCCCTGGACGAAGCGCGCGGCGATCAGCTGCCACTCGGTCTGGGCCGCACCGCAGAGCAACGAGGCGGCCGTGAAGATCCCCAGCCCGACGAGCAGGACCTGGCGCCGCCCCAGCAGGTCGCCGAGCCGACCGCTCAGCAGGAGCAGGCCGGCGAAGGCGATGAGGTAGGAGTTGACGACCCAGGCCAGCCCGGCCTTGCTGAAGCCGAGGTCGTCCCGGATGTAGGGCAGCGCGACGTTCACGATCGAGATGTCGAGCACGATCATGAGCATCCCCGTGCAGAGGACGTAGAGGGCGACCCAGCGGGACCTGTCGGCGTTCATGTCAGGTACGACGCTCGCCGATGGCGGCACTCATCGGCAACCGGGTTAGCGCTTCGTCCAGGTCTCTGCACACGGCCCCGCGGAGGAAGTGCTCCACCTGCAGGTTCACCACCGAGGCGGCGTTGTCACCGGCCTGCCGGAAGTCCGAGCGCCAGCCGACGACGGGCTTGCCGAGGGCGTAGGCGAAGCCGATCTCAGCGGCCGTCCCGCTGTCGACGTCGACGCCGTCGAGCACGGCCAGCACGGCGTCGCAGTCGCGCAGGAGCTGCTCGTTGCGCGCCGCCGCCTCGCGGTTCGCCGCCGCCAGCGACGCGTGGTCGGAGGCCTCGGCGAAGAGCTCCTCGGACGCCGACCAGGGGTCGAGCACGACGTGCCCTGCTGCCTCGAGCGCGGGGAGCAGCACAGCGTCGTACCACGCCTTGGTCGGGTGGGTGAAGCCGAGCGGTGACGCGACGTAGACGAGCACGCCGTTGACGCTAGCCGCGGCCCCCGTCAGCGACGCCGAGCAGCTCCAGCGTCCGCTCGTCGCGGCCGGCGGCGTAGTACCGGTCGAGCACCTGGCCGAAGAACGGGTCGAGCTGCGCGAACAGCGTCATCGACGAGCGCAGCTTCAGCGCGTCCACCGGTCCGAGCACCGTCACGGGGTCCGTGCTGCCGAGGTCGAGCAGCGCCTGCGCGCACTCCCGCAGCCGCGGCCCGAGCACTGGGTGCGCCAGGTACCGCGCGGCCTCCTCGCGACCCGCGAGCCCGTACTGCTGGGCCATGGTGCTGTGACCCAGGCCCGCCAGCTGCGGGAACACGAACCACATCCAGTGGCTGCGCTTGCAGCCGCCCCGGAGCTCAGCCAGGACGGTGGCGTAGACGGGGGCCTGGGCCTCGACGAACCGCTCGATGCCCACGGGCACAGCGGTCAGCGCCGGGTGTCGTGGGTGATCGGCTTGGGGCCGCGCAGCGCCGGGCCGGAGACCTGGCGGATGACCACGCCCTGCATGTCGGCGGAGGTCCCGTAGTCGTGCGCGGTCTCCTCCTGCACGACGTCGTCGCTGTCGTCGTTGCCCGGCAGCTTCGTGCTGTTGCACTTCAGCAGGGCGGTGCAGGTGTCGACAGCCGTCGCCCAGATGCGGCCCTGGTCGCCCGGCGCGCTGACGATGTCGAGGAAGTCATACATCCGGCCGCAGCGGTTGTTGCAGTCGCCGCGAGCGACGGGGTCGTTCTTCGGGTTCGCGATGTTGGACAGGAACAGCGGGTCGGCCGACAGCGCGTCGGTCGACTCGACGACGTAGCTGTCCCACGTACGCGTCTTGTCCCTGGTCCCGAGGTCGGAGGTGGTGCCCGGGAAGGTGATGGCGATCTTGCCCGGGTCGCCGACGTCGATCGTCGGGAAGTTGACCTCGTTCACACCCGGTGGCGCGATCATGATCGGCGTGCCCCAGTGCTGACCGTGGTCTCGGCTGATGACGAGGTACGGCTGCTCGTGCGTCGCGTCCTGGAAGACGTAGTAGAGGTTGCCGACCTTGTCCGCGGCGACCGACGCCTGCTGCCCGTCCATGAGGATGTCGGCGACCTTGACATCGGTGAAGGTGGTGCCGGCGTCCTGGCTGATGCCGATCATCGGGATCTGGCAGTAGCCGCGCGGGACGAACACGCGGCCGTCGCGGTCGGTGACGCCGTGCCCGTGCAGGCTGCCGCAGATGCCCTCATTGTGGTTGAGGTCGAGCGTCGCGAGGTACTCCGGGTTCACGGCCTCGTAGCCGGTCTGGTTGCCCTGCACGAAGGTGCGGCCGCCGTCGAAGCTGCGCGCGCACGACCCGTACGCGATCCCGTTGGTGCAGTAGTAGAGGACCTTCTGGAACTTCGGGTCCGACAGCGGCAGCAGGCCGCCACCCTCCGGCAGCGGGCCGGCGAACAGCGTCTGGTGGTCGTTGACGCCGGCCGTGGTGAGCAGCGACTCGGTCCAGGTCTTGCCGCCGTCGTCGGTGTAGGACAGGTGCGCGCCGTTGACGCCCTGCAGGTCGATGTCGAAGACGCGGCCGGTCGTCGGCTCGACGTAGACGTAGGGGTCGGTGCTGACGTTCTGGGTACGCAGCCCGGCCTGCTGCGGGGAGTCGTCCTTGAAGGTCCGGCCACCGTCGCTGGAGCGCATGACGAACGTGCGCGGCTCGTTCTTCGGCGGGTTGCCCGGCAGCGCGTCGAAGGCCGACGCGACCGTGTAGACGTCGCCCTTCGCGGTCACGCCGAGAGTGGGCTCGGCCGCCTTGCGGCCGACGTAGCTCTCGGCGAGGACGAGCTTGGGACCCTTGTACGCCGCGGGGTGCGTGCTCGGCTCGTCCTTCGGGACGGACTTCAGCTTCAGGCCGTGGTAGGCCGCGAAGCCACCCGCGGGCTGGCTCGTGGGACTGGCCGCCAGAGCGGCGTAGGACAGCGTCGCGGTGGTGGTCGCGACGAGAGCCAGCAGGGCGGAACGACGGCGCACGGGGGGTTCTCCTCCGGAGGGGCAGTGCAGGGGTTGGAGGAGGGTTCGACGCGGCCGACCGGGTTCCTGCCCGTCAGCCGCCTCGTGCCTGGCTCTTGTAGGCGGTCGTGATCGCCCGGTCCCAACCGCGGTCCGTGAGCAGCCGGTTGAAGAACAGGACGCTGCGCGCCCCTCCCCCGGTGGCGTACCTCGTCCGCGGGCGGCGCGTCGTCGCGGCCTTCGCGATCGTCCTTGCCACGGTCGTCGGGGGGCTGGCGGCCTTGACCTCGTCGGCCTTCTTGAGCACCGCGGCGCCGATCCGCACCTGCTCCGCGTACGCCGGGATGGTCGAGGCAGCCCGGAGGTTGTCCGCGCTGATGCCGGCCCATTCCGTGCGGATCGCGCCGGGCTGGATGACGATCACGTCGATGCCGTGCGGCCGGAGCTCTGCACGGAGGCTGTCGCTCAGCCCTTCGACCGCGAACTTCGTCGCGTGGTACCAGGCCCCGAGCGGCTCCCAGATCCGGCCGCCGATGCTGGAGACGTTGATGATCCGGCCCGAGCCCTGGTTGCGCATGTGCGGCAGCACGAGCTGCGTCAGGCGGGCGAGACCGAAGACGTTCACGTCGAACTGGCGCCGGGCCTCGTCCATGGACACCTCCTCCAGCGCGCCGTACGACCCGTAGCCCGCGTTGTTCACCAGGACGTCGATGCGGTCGGTCTCCGCCATCACCCGGTCCACGAGCGCCACGAGGCTCGCGTCGTCCGTCACGTCGGCACTCACGGGCACGATCCCCTTGGCCGCCAGGTGCTTCATGCGATCAGCTCGTCGCGCCACGGCGTAGACGGTGAAGCCCTTGGCCTGCAGCGCCAGCGCCGTCGCCTCACCGATGCCGGCGGAGGCCCCTGTCACGATCGCGGTCTTCGTCATGGCGGAACTCTAGAGTCGCGATCATGGCGACTGCTGACGACGTGCGCGCCATCGCACTGTCGTTGGACGGCGTCGTCGAGATCGACAGCGACGGGTTCGACTTCCGGGTGCTGAACAAGGGCTTCGTCTGGTCCTACCCCGACCGGTCGGGCGGACGGCGGCTGCTGCGCTTGGACGTCGCGGTCCTCTACGTCGGGGACGAGGCGGAGAAGCAGGCGCTCCTGAAGGGTGAGCCGGACCTGTTCTTCACGACTCCGGGGTACGACGGGTGGCCGCTCGTGATGCTGCGGTTGCCGGCGGTCGGCAAGCGGCGGCTTCGCGAGCTCGTGACGGACGCCTGGAAGATGCGGCAGGAGTCCTAAGCGGTCTCCGGCCCCAGGAGCCGCTGCACCGCCTCGAGCGCTTCGGGGTCGCCCTTCTCGATGGCGCCCTCGACGAGCGCCTGCGCCTGCGCTGCGAGGGACGCCGTGCGCAAGGCCGCCACGTCATCGACGTGCTCCAGCCGTGCGTTCCACGCGAGCAGGTCCGTCAGGTCCCCCGGCCGGTCCGCCCGGATGGCGGCGATCACCTGCTCGGCCGCGTCGAGTGCCCTCGCCTTGGCCTCGTCGATCGCGGCCACGACCGCGGTGACGTCGGCGAGGGGCAGCAGGTCGCAGGCGGCCAGCTCCCTCAGCCCGGGCGTCAGCTCCTGCGGCTGCCGGGCGAGCTGCTCCAGCAGCGGGCGCAGCGCGTGGACGGTCGGCGCGAGTTCGAGCTCGGAGAGCTTGCGCAGCAGGGGCTGGGCGAGCGCCCCGGTGTTGTCCGTGATCGGCTCGTGGCGCGGCACCTCGCACGCGGTGCGCAGCGAGGTCTCCAGGCCGTCGGCCAGGGCGAACGCCCGGCGCCAGTCGTTCGCACGCCAGCGCGCCAGGACGTGCCGCACCTGCAGGACGTCACCCGCCATGTCGGCAGCTGTACCCGCCGCCACCTTCCCCTACCCAGCCCCTACCCAGCTTTGGTCGCGCGCGGGTCGAGACCGATCAGCTGCTGCTCATGTCGACGAAGCGGCTGTAGTGGCCCTGGAACGCCACGGTGATCGTCGCCGTCGGGCCGTTCCTGTGCTTGGCCACGATGAAGTCGGCCTCACCTGCGCGGGGGCTCTCCTTCTCGTACGCGTCCTCGCGGTGCAGCAGGATCACCATGTCGGCGTCCTGCTCGATCGAGTTGTGGACCGCGATGCCGTCCGCCACGAAGTTGTGCGTGCCGACGACCGTCGCGTCGAAGACCTCCTCGACACCGTCCGGCTCGATGCTGACGACCGCATCCCAGAAGACGTCGTTCGTCGCGTCCATCTCGAGGTCCTTGTCGTGGAGCACGGCGGCCACCCGCGACAGGCGCTCCCGACTCGGCGCGCGCTTCCACATGGTGGACCCACCGAACGACGTTTCCACGGCCGCCGCGAACTCCCGATGCGTCATGCCCTGCTCTGCAAGGACCCTGCGCACCTTCTGCCAGACCTCAGTCGGGACGGTGTCGACGTTGGTGTTCGGCTTCTTGGCACTGATGGCGTCGAGGAGCAGCTGCACGTTCGCCGCCCTCGCTCCATGGACGCCGATCTCCCCGAGGAAACGCTTCTGGTCGTCTGCGTCAGAGATGTCGAGCGTCCATCCCCGCCGGTAGCTGCCCTTGGACGGTACGGAGCGAATGCGTGCTGAGATGCCAAAACGGAGCAGGAGCAGCGCGAGCTCGTCGATGAGGCGTCGACTGGTGGAGGCGTAGTAGACGCGCCCTCCGTGGCCGCCCTTGTTGAGAGTCACCGACCCGTCAGTGGCCCAGATGTGGCGGAGGAACAACCGGATCTGTCTCTTGGGCAGGTGGAACACCTCGGCTGGAACGAGCTTCTCGTGCGAACGGGCACCGAACAGTCCCTTCACGAAGGATCCGTCACCCAACAGGTGCGCGAGCATGATGACCTGCTCGTCGCTCCAGCTCGACTCGAGCTCGGGTGCGGGGACGTGCCGCGGGACGGCCAGTCGTGCGCCCGGCTGCAGATCGCCGAGGGCACGCCACCCGTCGTAGGTGAGGAACGGGTGGTTCGCGGTCGCACGCACCGTCTTCCCGGACGCCAGCTGGAGCCGGAGGACGGGCTTCACCCCGGTGGAGAAGACGTGCGTCAGGTGGCGGCGGACGTACCGCAACGAGTCGTCGAGCGACCAGACCGGGACGTCAGTGGCACCCGTGGTGAACAGCTTGCCGATCGTCGTCTCGGCACCGGTGTCAGCACGCAGGATGCGCGTCGAGGCAGGTAGACAGCCCGATTCGCGAAGGTCCGACAGCATGGGCTTCTTGTCGGTGCGCTGCTCGGCGCCACGGTTCAGCTGGCTCATCGCGATGACCGGCACCTCGAGCTCCTTGGCGAGGAGCTTCAGGGCACGCGAGATCTCCGAGACCTCCTGCTGGCGCGACTCCGCCTTCTTGTTGCCGTTCATGAGCTGGAGGTAGTCGATGACGACGAGCCGCAGCTGGTTGCGCTGCTTGAGCCG
>Ga0070658_10005409_pt1 | contig 10360 bp, 10 predicted proteins | sample KBSC13metaG_FD_64664 | JGI IMG/M metagenome (GOLD analysis project Ga0070658, IMG submission 64664) | Corn rhizosphere microbial communities from Kellogg Biological Station, Michigan, USA - KBS C1-3 metaG | ecosystem: Host-associated > Plants > Roots > Rhizosphere > Soil ... | reverse complement strand
CGAGACGAAGCGCTCATACTGTGGCGCAGGCGCGGGAGACGCGCATTCGATGCGGCCGGTGGAGCGCACGATTGACGAGCGGTGCCTTTCGCAATGCCTACTTGTCGGGGCATTGCGGACATCGGCCTACTCCTCCAAGTTGTCCCGATGACAAGGCCACTCGACGACGGGATCTGGGACGATGGCGAATGGATAAGCTGGGATGAGATCAACGAGCAGATACGATACCAGGAGTGGCGAGCCCGCTATCCCGACGCAGACCTCTCCCTTGTTGAGACGTTCGAAAACTTGATCGCGGCCGCAGAGAGCTACCACGAACTTACCGGGCGGCACCTCCAGGTCTACGGCGACATTGGCGAGATGTTTGGTGCGATAACGCACGGTATCAAGCTACATCGGAACTACGCTCAAGGCTCGGATGGCCGCCTCGGCAATCACTTCGTTGAGATAAAGACGATCACGCCGTTCAAGCGAACCAACATCGTCGAGGTCAATCTCGAGCGGAATTTCAGCAAGCTCTTCATCGTGAAGATCAACGAAGCGTTCGAAATCCGAGGAAAGTTGATCGACAGGAAGGCTCTGCCGAAAACGACAGCGAAGAAACTGCGACTAGATTGGGACAGCTTGCCGACCCTTGAAGATCGGACGCGCGCCTAGAACTCAACCCTGTCCGTTTTCATACGATCAGTGAAGCCGTGCAGATAAATCGAGCCGTAGAAGCCGAGTAGGTCGGGTTGCTCGGCGGTCTCCGCCCGCCACTTAACCCATTGGACCATAGACTCGATCGACTCCCTGCTCGCCTCGATCTCACCCGGTGGACCTAGATGTCGCTCGTCGAGAACCTCGACGAGGCGGTTGAGGCGCCCGAGAGGTCGCGGGTGGGTTTCACTCGCGGAGAAGTGGCGGAGCAGGCCCGCGTCCGCACTCAATTCAAGAAAGTGGAGGTAAAGCAGCACGTCGAACGCACCCCGCGCGATGGCCTTTCTCGCAGCGTGATCCGGGCCCGCCGCCAACACCGCGCCTCGGTCAGCGGCATATTCGCACTCGTGAGAATATAGGCGAACGTCGTTGCCGCTATATTCGGCAACGAGATGCCCCGCGAGCAAGTGGGCGAACTCGTGGCCGAATGTGAATTCCATCTGGGCCGCCGTCAGGCTCTGAATCTTGCGTTCGACTGGGCCCGGTAGCACCGCGCGGGGATCGAGATCGAAGTCGAAGCTCTCGCTACCACGCATGATCCGCAATGCGATCACCCCCGCATCGATGCAATCGCCCTGCCCGATGTCGTGATACTGCCCGTACATTGCGATGTTCATGAAGTAGTAGAAGTAACGAAGGTTCTCCGCCACCATCACTACGTCTCCGAGGACGGTCTTGCGCGCGACGGCATTCGCTTCGTCGATCGGCGCCAGTCCGTAGGGAATGGCCTTCACGATCCGCTGGTCCGGGCGGCTCAGCCGCGAGACATAACGCTTCGCATCAGTGTTCTGCGCATTGTAATAGTCGGTAAGCGTCCAGCGTCGCCCACGCTCCTCGTACTTCTTTCTGCGCTGACGGAACGTCCGTACCGCGCGCGGTGATGCCGCGATCGCCTGGAGTCGGACGCGGAGTAGATAATCGTGCGGCGTGCGAAGCTCGCGCAACCGCAAAACCTCGTGCTTGGACGCGTAGGCGAGATCAAGGTTTTCGCGCTCCGTGAGCTCCGGGTCGGGCCTGATGAGCCCCATGATATGATGGGTTCCCCCGTCGCCATCATTGACGATCACGCCAGTCGCCGCACGGCGCGAGCCGGGAAACGTGTCGAGGAAAAGGCGGACCTCCGCCTCGGTCATCGTTCGATTTCCGGGCAAGGGCGGTCGATCGGCCAACTCTCTTCCTCGATGATCCTGCGGTGGGCTTTCGGATCGACAAGGCGGATGTAGGAATGGCGCCGGCTGATTTGAATGCAGGTGGCCCCCTTATCGGACATTGAACTGCAGGCGCGACGAACCCGGAAGTAGACGCCCCGCAAACAGCGCGACGACAAGTCCAGAAAGCAAGCTCCCGCGGCGCTGAAGCGCCGCGGGATCAAACCTTAGTCGGCCGGATTCCAAATGATCACGAAGCGATCCTCGCGCTCGTCGCCGGCAGCGCGACCGAGGTTGGCGTAGAGCCGGCGAGGTCCGAACTCGGGAGCAGCCAGGCTCAGCGACACGTAGTTGTTGCCCGAGGCTTCGGAGCGACGGTCCCAGCCGGCGCCGATCTCGACGTCGCCGGAGAACACCCGGTAATCGGGCTGGACGTCGTGGGTCTTGCGGGTGTTGGCGACGATGGTGATCTCGGCGCGGATGCTGAGCGTCTTGAGCTGGCCCTTGAAGGTACCATCCTCGGCCTTGGCGACATATCCGATGGCAGGCATTGATCGTACTCCTATTCGCGAGCGGGATCTGTTCCCGTCGACGCCGTCCCAAAGGGCCGGGCATAAGGAGCGACACGCACCGCTTGCGGCCGAAGCGTCAGCGGAGGACCTGAGCCCGCGCCATTTTTGCTGCGCGAGGAGCCGCCACAGGCGGCGGGGAAAAATGACGCGGGCGATGGTTGCGCGTCGTTCCGACCGGTTCAGGTACGGGCGTCACTGGAGGGAATGGCCCTGCTTGCTCACGCAGCAGTTCGGTATCAATCCGCCGAAAAGTTCAGTCAGGCCGTGCGGCTCCTTGAAGCACCTCGATGCGCTCAAGGCAGACCGTCTCGATCAAGTCGCGCAACGCCGCGACCCGTTCGCCCAGCCAGATGAGGTCATCGCCGGTGATGGCGTAGCTCGCCGAGTAGCGCGCCTCGACATAGGCACGTTTCAAACGCTCGAAGCGGGCGCGGTCGTGCTTGGTCTCGCGCGGCCATGCCGCGACCAGCCGGGGTTCCTTGTCCTCGGCGAGCGAGCGCAAGAACTTGATGTTGTGCGAGCGCGGAAAATACAGCGTCTGCACTAGAAGGAAGCAGATGTAGAGCCGCTCGGTTGCCTGATGCAGCAGGAAGGCAGCCTCTATCGGGCGCCCTCGCGCCACGTTGTCGCTCGCGTTCTGGAAGAACGTATCGGCGCTGGGCAACCAGTGCTCAAGATACTCCCTCGCCATCCGGTGAGCGTCTGCCGACGTCAGGGGCCTGGGCGTGGCGAGAGGATGGCCGTGCAGCTCGTAGAGCGCGATGCCATCGCGCGCGATATCGACCCAGAAGTATTCGCCCCGGGCGAGGCTCTGGTTCACCTGATCGAGCGAATGGACGATCAGGTTGACCGGCCGGGCAATGTCGGGATCGCGCGCGATCCGGTCCTCAGCGAGGTACCAGTAGTCGGCGATATCGGTCAGGTCCTCGTGGCTGACCACGACGAGCAGGTCGAAATCGGACTGGTAGCCGTTCTCGGGCTCGTCGACCCAATCGGCCCGCGCATAGGAGCCGAACAGAACGATCTTGTAGACCTTGCCGCCGCGCTTGTGCGGCTGGGTCGCCCGCGCGATCGCCTTATCGAATTCCTCGAGCAGGATCGCCCGCACCCGCTCGAGCTCGCGCTGTTGCCGCTCGGGCAGATGATCGAGGTCGGACCGCATTCGGATGTCTTCCTAACCGGGTATCGGGCCGGGGCCAACCTCGCCGGGACCAACCTCGCGGACGGGCCCGATGAGCGGTGGATCAGCGGCGCCAGAGGCGCCGCCACCAAGATGGGCGCGGCCATGCCTCGCCGCGCTGCAGGTGCCGGTCTATGTGCGCGATGGCGCGCGCCACATGGCGCTCGACTTGAGCAACGGTAAGACCGGTCGCCTGAGCGATCTCGGCGTAGCTCATCGCGTGGACACGCAGCGCCAGGAACACTTCCCGTCGCCGGCGCGGAAGCGCCTGCACCGCGGCTTCGATCCGGGCGAGCAGCTCGGGGTCGGGATCATGGGTCATGGGGATATCTCCCGTGCGGGATGACCGGCGGCCCGAAGACCGCCGGTCAAGGCAGCTCACGCGGCCTGCGCCAAGCTGACGGGATCGGGCTCGGCCTCGGCATCGGGTTCGTCCGCCTCTGGCGCAGCGCCCCCTGATGCCATTGCCTCCGCCGCGCTCGCGGTCCGCCGGACGCTGCCGATGCCGCCCCGCTCGGTGTAACCGCTCGCCGGAAACCGCAGCCAGCGCGGCACCCAGCCCTCGACCTTCGGACGGCCATTAGCGCCATCGAGGCAGTCGCGGATGATCTGGCGCTTGACCTTGCTGGTTTCGGTGGCGTTGCCGCTGGCGACCCGCTCGCCCGCCACTTCGCCGAGCATGGCATCGAGCACCTCGCGGTCACGGATGCTGCCGAGCAAGGCGTCGTCGGCCTGCCAGACCTCGGCCATCTCGATGCTGAGATGAAGCCCGAGCGCATCGACCAGCTCGCAGCGGGCATCGAGCGTCTCGCCCATCACGACCGAGAGAATGTCCATCACGGTGCCATCGTCGAGCGCCAGCAGCTTGCTGAAAACTTCAGTCAGCGAGCCGCCGTCCTGCGCGATGGTCGGGGTTTCGGAATCGTAGCCGAGCACCGCCAAGAGCTTGCGACGCTCGGCATCGAACAGCGCCTCGGACGCGCTCGTCTCGACGCTCTCGGCGACGGCATCGGCTGCGCGCTGCGGCTCGATCCGCACCGACCACAGCGGCGATCCGGCGATCATGTGCGCGACCGCAACACGCAGGCAAAGGCCGGGCTGGCCCACCATCCGCGCCCTGACGGCGGCATGGCGATGCAGGTCGATGTAATCCTGCTGGCCGCTGGTCACCTCCGCGCGCGCGGGCTTGTCGACAGCCTCACCGCTGGCGAGCCTGCGCGCCTCCTTCGACGTCAGGTAGCCTTCGTGGAAGGCGACATCGCCGCGACGGCTGGCGACGACATAGACCTTGCCGCCCTTGGCCTTCGGGCAACGCTCGTATTCCCAAGCGTGGAACGCCTCGCCCTGCCCGAGCAACACGACCTCGCTCCACCCGGCTTCGCGATAGGCCACGACGCGCTGCTGGATCGCCTCGTTCTGCGCGGTCCAGAACGCCGCCAGATCGGCGAAGTAGCGCTCCTCGCCGAACAGGTCGGAGACGATGGCGCCGGTGAAATGCTGGACATCGAACAGCGCGGCGGAAACCGGGATCGCAGCGCCACCGAGCACCCACGTCTTGAGCGACTGCCCCACCGGGCAATAGTTGGCCGGGTCATCGAGCAGCGCCAGCCATTGCTGCTGCTGGGCCTTGGTGGCCAGCGTCAGGTGCCGGACGGTCGCCGCGTCGATTTCGCCTTTGCGGTACAGGCCCCGGATGCGCGGGAGCAGGTTGCCGAGCGCAAGCGTGCGTGAGACTTGCAGTTCGGTCAGCCCGAAGGTCGCCGCGATCTGCGCGGGCGTACGCCCTTCCCTCACCAGCCGCTTGAAGCATTCCCAGCGGGTCACTTCGTCGGGGTCGAGCCGGGCGATGTTCTCGATCAACGAGGCTTCGAGCGCCGCCGCGTCGTCGCCGGCCTCGATCACCGCGCACGGCAACGGTTCGCATTCGCCGCTCTCCTGCGCCACGGCCAGCGCCGCCTGATAGCGCCGCTTGCCCGCGACGATCTCGTAGGTGTCGGGCGATCCCCCCTCGGCATGCTCGGGACAGTATTGCGCCCGCACGATCAGCGGCACCAGCACGCCGCGTGCGCGCACCGAGGGGAGGATGTTGGCGAGGTCCGCCCTGCCCTTGCCGCGCATGTTGGCGCCGGAGACGGCGAGATTGGCGATATCGATGTGCTTCAGTTCCATCTGTCCTACTCCTTCAAACAGCCGCAACCGGCCCCGGAATGGCGGGGTGGGCGGCAGGAGCGGACCGGCAGGCCCGCCGGCAGAGGCGGGCTGCACACGAAGTGCCGGAACGAAGAGGAGGACCCGGCGAAGCCGGGTTGCGGCACGCCGCGGCGGGCCTAGAGGGTAGCGACGCCCACCCCGCCAGACCGAGGCCGCAGGCCAGCGCCAGCGCGGGCACCCGCGCTGTCCGCATCCGGCGCGCATGCGCCGGCAACGCGTCATGTGATCGTCATCCGGATGGACCGGGACGCCAGCGGCGGCCCGGCGCCGCGCGAGCGGTGTAGAGCGCGGTCAGGCTCGCAGGGCCTGGGACGTCACTGGCCCCAAGCCGCCTATCCCTATCGAGGTACTTCATTGGCGTTGTCGGGCGCACCTGGGCGCAACTCGGACATGGCCATCTTGCGCCGGCGGCGATGATCCCGATGCTGTTCGCTGGGAACCAGAGCAACGCAGACAGGACCACGCCATGTCCGACACGCCCGACCGCATCCTTCGCCTCAACGCCGTCCTCGACCGCACCGGTCTCAGCCGTTCGACCATGTACCGGAAGATGCAGAACGGCACGTTCCCCAGGAACGTGCAGATCAGCGTGCGCTGCGCAGGCTGGCGTGAATCCGCCATCGAGGCATGGCTGAGCAACCCGATGTTCTACGAGGCGGACCAGTAATCGCGCAACTGACAGAACGCCGCCCTTGGCATCTGGGAAACATGCCGCATCGCCGCCCACTGACCAAGGTGCGCGCGCAACGGACAAAGCCAGGGCCGCCTGCGCACTCGGTAATCCCGCAGCCGCATCAATAGCGCGCGGCGAAGCAGCTATTCTAGCGGCCTGTAGGTAACCGATGCATGTGGCTCGAGACCTGTCCGCTCCTTCACCAGATTGATGAAAGCGCACGCTGTCTCATAGAAGATCCTGGCATGCTCCCCATCCGTCATCCTCGTGTACTCGAGATGCCTCTTGTTGGCGTGCAACCTCGAAGGGGCCTTGACGGTCTCAGGGATTTCCGTGACTTCGATCTCGTAAGGCGAAGCGTGGGTCACCAGATTGCGCCAGTCCTGCATCTGCCCAATCCGCTGGAAGATGCCCTCGCCCTTGTCGATGATTATGCCAGCTGAAGACATCAGCTGCTCCATCTTGCCCCAGAACCGCCGTGTAGCGCGGTAGCGCTCATAGTCGAAGGTGGAAAACCGTGGGTCTGCGGGCATCGAAAAGGCGACAGAAGCAGAGAAGCTCTCGATGGCAGCAAAGGCCAAGACCATCCCGCCGGTGAAAAAGGAAAATCCTTTGGAAAGGGTCCCAGTGGTAGGGAGTTTGTCCATCCTGAGCCCCGCCGCCGTCAGCTCGCCGGCAGCATGCAGCGTGAGATCCCAGTCGTGGTTCTCAGCGGAATATTCGAATGCCACATTGCCCTCCCCGCTAGGTCAGCCGTGCGATGCCGTTCGGCATACGTTGCAGCTGTCCATCGGCGCGCATTGGCCTTTCCCTGCCTTCGGAACGGTCTGCCAGCCACGTAAATAATGCGGCGACCATCGGTATGGCGTAAAAGGAGCCGCTGCCAGAAAAACGTGGACCGCTGAATTCTATGAAGACAAATCAAGAAAGCAGAACGTGCTACGTCCGGCTCAACGAGCGTGTCCTTCGCCGGGGGGATATTATCCTCGTCACGCAATCGACCAAGCAAAGCGCGGCGATCCGATTGGGAACATTTAGCGACATCTCGCACGCCATGGTTTACGTGCAAGATCGCTCGGTAATCGAAGCTACGCCCGACGGCGTCCACTCGAGCAACACCCAACGACTGTTTCTCGAAGCGGCCCGTCCGGTTTACGCGCTACGGTTGCGGGCCGCGCCGACCGCAGAGCAGCTTCGGGTGATTGAGACCGAGTTGCGCGGCAAGATAGGTACACGGTATTCGAAGAAACAAGCAGCCTTGACGGTGGTGCCAGCCAAGCTTGAAGCCGATCGTCAACAGTTCTGCTCAAGGCTCGTCGCGCAAGCATTCGCCGCCGCAGGAATCGACCTCGTTGCGAACCCGAATTTCTGCTCGCCCGGCGCCCTGAAGCGAAGCAAGCAGCTCGTGGTCATTGATGACGCGACCGTGCCAGCTACCCCAGAAGAGATCGCCTTTTTCAATGATCGCGCCGATGTCCCGCAACTGATGCTTGAGGCTACCAATGCATTGCTGGGTGGTGCGCGAACGATCGAGCCACTCATTGAGGACTTCGACGACCTAAACCGCTTCATTGCGAGCCACCCCGAGCACGATGTACTGATGTGCGAGATTCTGGAACACTCTGGCTATCTCGATGTCTGGAAGATCGAGAGGGCCAAGAATCCATGGCAATATGATCTTGAACTGATGAATCGCGAACCCGAACGCGGTATGGATGAATATTGTTGGGACGTCCTCCGCAACGAGGGCTCAGAGTCCAATCGCTACGTCCACAATCGCGATGGCTACGAGGGCTTCGTCCGGCAGTTCGACCGCCGGTATTTCGCGGTGATGGCGGATCTCTATGCCACCCTCGCCGCTCTGCACGCACAGCGCGTCGATGTGGCGCAGCGCTGGCTGGAGGCGCATGGCGAGGTCGAGCCCGTCGCGCCCTTGATGCTCGTTCCACATAGCGAAGCCTGGTTTTCTGCTCTTGCGCGTTGGAGCCCTGTTCAGGCTATGATGACTCGCGGCGCCGTTGCCGCAGCTGGGCGAGCCGACATTTGCTCTGTCTGCGGAGATGAGCCCGCGGCGGACTACGGACTTCAGGAAAACCAGCGGCAGGCAGGTGGCATCGACACGCTGCGGCTGTGCGATGACTGCCTGAGTATTCGGCGCAGCGCGGGTCAGGTCTTCACACCGCTAGGGTAACATTCATAGGAGCTCTAACGCGCATCGCGCGTGGCTCTCGCCGCCACCTTGGACGGGGATTGGCGGACCATGCTATGACTGGCAGCATGAGTAGCCCCTTCGAGATGCAAGCTGTCAATGCCGAGAAGCTTTCAGCTTGTGAGCGTGAACGGTTTGTCGAGCTCGTGATCAAGGGCAGCGAAGTCGGCGGGGGAGCCTTGGCAACCAATATCTCCAACGCCAAAATCCTTGTGGTCATACGCGAGCAGGGGGTCATCCACGGCGTCGGCGCGCTGAAGCGACCGCAAGGTACCTACCGCAAAAAGGTAGCGGAGAAAGCTGCGCTGGAACTCGATGAGGGGGCCTACCCCTACGAACTCGGGTACATTTTTTTCGAAGACGGACTACGGGGAAAGGGCCTATCGCATGACCTTGTTGCGGAAGCGCTCAAACACAGCGACAATGAAGGCGTATTCGCAACAGTTCGCACCGACAATATAGAGATGCGAGCGACGTTGGATCGGGCAGGATTCGCCTCCGCTGGACAGACCTACCCAGGTAGCAACGAAGGCACGACAATTGGCGTGTTGATCCGACCTCCGGGTGAATAGCCGAGGCCGACGAGCGCTGAGCAAAGCCTCGGAGCAAGCGTTGGCTGATCAGGGCGTGAAATCCAGGTCGATATCGGTCTCGATGACGGACGCCTCGACATAGGGGCCCAAAGCCTGGCGAAACTGATCATAGAGGCCGCCGTCGGGGTCGGTGCCTTCGAGAGTCAGGACGAACGTCGCAGTCAACGCCTCCACCTCATCCATATGGCTGAAGCCGTAGAGGTAGAGGTCACGCGTGTAGATCCTGGCGTAGACCCGCAGGTAGTTGTCGTCGATCGAGATGCCGCGCTTCGAGAAGTCGCGCGCATGATGGCGTATAGGGCACCACTTATGGTCGATCGAGCGCGCCACCTCCTCCGCAGTAGTCTCGCGCTCCATCGAGCCAAGGAGGTTGGGAAACTTGCCCTTGCGTGGAAACTGAATGGCTGTTGCGAGGCGCGCACTGAAATAGTTGGGGCCGGCGAAGTCGCTCACGAGTGGATGCGGGTTGAGCACCGCCGTCAGCTTGCCGGCGCCGCGCAACCGTCCCCGATCGAGTAGGCCCTCCGGAATTGGCACTTCCCAGTAGTAAGCTGCGCCGGGGCGCAGTTCTGCCTGCCAGTGGAAGGTGACAGCGCCGGGCCGGCATTCCCAGGGAAGTGTCTCAGCAGAAGGGTTGCCCCAACCGGTGCTGTTGCTGAACGCGCTGCCGTCGGCGTGATGGATGATCAACGCTTTCGCGAGGTCGGGCGTCGGTCCGCGCAACCGGTGCATCGTGTGCGCGGCGAGCGGAGCGGTCAGCGCCGTCGCGAAGCTGGATCCCTCCTCGATGCCGCCGCCCAGCGCGCGGACGCGCGAGAAATGAGCAGTGTCGGGCTTGAGCAAACTGGCAGGCCCGGGACCGGCGAGGCTTACCGGACATAGCGCGCCGGGCAGGCCTTCGTCGTTGTGCAAGCGGCCGCCGACTGTGAGGGCTGCCTCGCAATCGGCGGGCGGCTGCAGCCAGGCGCCAGGCTTGTTGCCGATAGAATTGACCAGAAGGATGCCGTGCCGGCGTGCGAGGCCGGCCAGCGCATGGCCGAGATAGCTGACGGAATCGTCGCTGCAGTCGTGCGGC
>Ga0070658_10005407_pt1 | contig 10364 bp, 10 predicted proteins | sample KBSC13metaG_FD_64664 | JGI IMG/M metagenome (GOLD analysis project Ga0070658, IMG submission 64664) | Corn rhizosphere microbial communities from Kellogg Biological Station, Michigan, USA - KBS C1-3 metaG | ecosystem: Host-associated > Plants > Roots > Rhizosphere > Soil ... | reverse complement strand
GGCCGGGTGACCCCGATGAAGTGCGCCTCCTCGAACGCCTCGTCCACCTCCTTCCAGGACAGGATCTTGTCCAGCGCGTCCGCACCGGTGATGAAGAACAGGTCGGCCTTGGGCCCGTACTGGCGCCGCAGGTCGCGCAGCGTGTCCACGGTGTAGGTCGGGCCGCCCCGGTCGATGTCGACCCGGCTCACCGCGAAGCGCGGGTTGGCCGCCGTGGCGATCACCGTCATCAGGTAGCGGTCCTCGGCCGGGCTCACCTTCTCGTCGGCCTTCTGCCACGGCTGGCCGGTCGGTACGAAGACCACCTCGTCCAGCTCGAACCGGCTGGCCACCTCGCTCGCAGCGACCAGGTGCCCGTGGTGGATCGGGTCGAAGGTGCCACCCATGATGCCGACCCGCCGTGCCTTCATCACCCGATGGTAGCCAAGAAGATCGTCGCACCGCCGGTCGAGGGCCGGCACGGGACGCGAACCCGTCTACAGGTCGAGCCCGGGCAGCGGCGCCGGCCCGCCCTCCCACCGGATCACCCGCTGCGCCTTGCCCAGCTCCGTACGCGGCAGGCTGCCCGCCTCGCCGACCCGTACCTCGCAGCCGATGCCCAACCGCCGGGCCAGCGCCCCGCGCAGCCGCGGCGCGATCTCCAGATCGTCCACAGTGGACGACGAGGGCTCGCAGCAGACGACCAGTCGCGGCAGCGCCGTACGAGCGTCCACCACGATGAGGTACTGCGGCCCGACCTGCGGATCGGCGAGCACCACGGCCTCCACCTCGCTGGGGTACACGTTGATTCCGCGGACCACGAGCATGTCGTCGACCCGGCCGACCACCTTGCTCATCTTGACCGTGGTACGCCCGTCCGGCGACGGCTCCCGCGACAGCCGGGCCAGGTCCCCGGTCCGGTACCGCAGCAACGGCGTCGCCTCCCGGGTCAGCGTGGTGAACGTCAGCTCGCCGAGCTCACCGTCCGGTACCACCGCGCCGGTCTGCGGATCCAGCACCTCCACCAGGAAATGGTCCTCCTGCACGTGCAGCCAGCCGCCCGAGTCCGGCGTCTCGCAGGCGACACCCGGCCCGATCACCTCGGACAGCCCGTAGATGTCCAACGCGCGGATGCCCAGCAGCAGTTCGATCTGCTGGCGCATTGCCTCGGTCCACGGCTCGGCGCCGTGCAGGCCGATCCGCAGCCCCAGCGACGTCGGGTCGATGCCCTCGGCACGGGCCGTCTCGCCCAGGAACACCGCGTAGGACGGCGTACAGGTCAGGACGTCCGGACGCAGATCCTGGATCAGTCGCAGTTGCCGCGCGGTGTTGCCGCCAGACATGGGTACGACCATGGCGCCCAGGGCGCGGGCGCCATGATGCACGCCGAGCCCGCCGGTGAACAGTCCGTACCCGTACGCGTTGTGGATGACCGACTGCCGCGTCGCGCCCGCGCCGGCCAGGCTGCGGGCCATGACATGGGCCCAAAGATCAAGATCGTTCGAGGTGTACGGCATCAGCGTGGGCCGCCCGCCGGTGCCCGAGGATCCGTGCACGCAGACGCAGTCCTCCAGGGGTACCGCGAGCATCCCGAACGGGTAGGCCGCCCACAGGTCGGGCTTTGCCAGCGTGGGCAGCCCGGGCAGGTCCTCGAGCGTGATCCCGGCGCCCGCGTCGATCCCGGCCTCCTTGAGCCGGGCCGCCTGTTCACCGTTCACGCGCAGCAGTCGGTCAACCAGCGCCCGCAGCCGTGTGAGTTGGAGCGACGCGCGCTCGTCGACCGACATGGTCTCGGCCGGATCGAAGATCATGCGGTACCTCCCGCAGGCCTGTCGGTGGTCATCAGTCTCACGGTCTCCCGGCCGCCGCAGAAGCACCGAACCGGCCGGCCTTCCGCCCACCCGGTCGGTACCCGCTGCACCTCCCACGCTGTCACACCCCGTCGATACGGTCCACGCATGCGCATCGCCGACCTCCCCCGCACCGAACGTCCGCGCGAGCGCCTCGCCGCGCTCGGACCCACCGCTCTGGCCGACCGTGAGCTGCTGTCGATGGTGCTGGGCACCGGGGGCGGCCGCGGCGTCGGCGCACACACGTTGGCCGAGCGGCTGCTGGCCGCCTTCGGTTCGGTACCGGCGCTGGCCCGCGCCCACCCGGCCGACCTGGCCACGCTGCCCGGCATCGGCAGCGCCAAGGCCGCGGCGCTGGTCTCCGCGTTCGAGCTGGCCCGCCGGGCCGGGTCCGCGCGGGACGGCGCGCTGCGCATCGGCAGCACCCTGGAGCTCGTCGACGTGGTCGCGCCGATGCTGCGCGGACGCAGCCGCGAGCGCCTGGTCGTGGTCATCTGCGACACCGCCAACCGGGTGCTGCAGTGCGAGGTGGTCAGCGAGGGCTCGGCGGAGCGCTCGCTGGTGCCGGTCCGCGAGGTCATCGTGTCGGTGCTGCGCCGCGACGGTCAGGGCTTCGCCCTGGCACACAACCATCCCAACGGCGACCCGACGCCGAGCGCGGCCGACATCGACGCGACCGCCCGCCTGGAGGAGGCGGCGGGCGCGGTCGGCCTGAGCTTTCTCGACCACATCGTGCTGACCGACTCCACCTGGTCCCGGGTGCCGTCGACTCCTTGACCGGCGACGCCTGCGGAGCCGGTTGCAGCCGGCGTTCGCCAGCGGGCAACGCCCGCGAAACCGGCTACCGCCGGCGTTCGCCCGTCGGGTAGCCTTTTCGACATGCGGAGTTCAGCCTTCCTCGGTTGGTGGGCGCCCTGACGGGCGGCCCCCTCTCCGCGCATCCTCATCCACGCGGCCGCCCCACCCGGGCGGCCGTTGTCGTGTGCCCGGGCCGGGCGTCCACAGCCTGCGAACGGGAGTTCACATGACACGTCAACTCACCGGCTTCAAGCCGACCGGCCACCTGCAACTGGGCAACTACCTGGGCGCGATCGCCCCGGCGGTACAGGCGCAGTACCAGGCCGACACCGTGATCCTCGTGTGCGACATGCACGCGTTGACCGTCGACCACGACGTGTCCGGGCTGGCCGCCGCCACCCGGGAGACGGCCGGTCTGCTGCTGGCCGCCGGGGTCGATCCGCAGCGCTGCACGTTCTACGTGCAGTCGCAGGTACCGGAGCACACCGGCCTGCACTACCTGCTCGAGTCCGCGACCAGCTACGGGGAGGCGCACCGGATGATCCAGTTCAAGGAGAAGGCGGCCACCCAGCAAACGGTACGGCTGTCCCTGCTCACCTACCCGGTGCTCATGGCGGCCGACATCCTGCTGCACGACATCGACGAGGTACCGGTCGGTGACGACCAGGCGCAGCACGTCGAGCTGACCCGCGACGTCGCCGAGCGGTTCAACGGCCGGTACGGGCACACCTTCGTGGTACCGAAGGCGGTGCATCCCGCCGTGACCGCCCGGGTCATGGACTTGTCGGACCCCGCCGCGAAGATGGGCAAGACGAATGCCAGTGGAGCAGGTGTGCTGTTCCTGCTCGATCCGCCGGAGGTGTTGCGACGCAAGGTCATGCGGGCGACGACGGACGGCGGCCGGGAGGTGTGCTACGACCCGGTCGCGAAGCCGGGCGTGGCCAATCTGCTGGAGGTGCTGGCCGGCTGCGTGGGCGACTCGCCCTCGACGCTGGCGGGGTTGTTCGCGTCCTACGCGGAGTTGAAGGCGGCCGTGGCCGACTCGGTGGTCGCGACCGTGCGCCCGATCCAGGAGCGCTACGCCGACCTCGCGGCGGACCCGGCGGTGCTGGACGGCATCCTGCGCGAGGGCGCGGAGCGGGCGCGGGACCGGGCGTCCCGAACGGTCGACCGGGCCCGCGAGGCGATCGGCCTGTTCCGGGTTTGATGTCGGTCACGGGGGGCATATACTCCGGCCGGAGTAAACGATGAGGGCTAATCCACACCGAACATTGACGCCGCTCGCACTCGCGGTGCTTCGGCTGCTCCGCGAGCGGCCGATGCACCCGTACGAGGCGCACCAGCAGATCCGCGACCGCTCGATCGACTACGTGATCAAGGTACGGGCCGGATCGCTCTACCACGCCGTCGAACGACTGCACCGGCTCGGGCTCGTCGAGCCGGTGGAAACCGCCCGCGAGGGCCGGCGCCCGGAGCGCACCGTCTACGCGATCACCGAAGCGGGCAACGATGAATACCTGGCGAACCTGCGCGACCTCGTGCGGCACCCCGAGGACGAATATCCCGTCTTCGCGGCGGCCATCGAGATGCTGCGTACGCTCGACCGAGACGAGGCCATCCGCCTGCTCCAGCAGCGCGGCACCGCCCTGGAGGTCGGCCTCGCCGCACACGAACAGGTGATCGCCAGCCTGGCCAAGGCGGGCATGCCCCGCACGGCCACGCTCCAGGTCGAGTTCTGCCAGGCCGCACGGCGGGCGGAGCTTTCCTGGATCCGACAACTTATCGAAGAGATCCGGTCCGGCGAGCTGTCCTGGGCCGACGAGCTCAAGGAGTCGCCATCATGACCGCACCCGAAATGGGTCGGCGGACCTACAACCCGTGGCTGGTTCTGATCACGCTGTGCCTCGGGTTCTTCATGATCCTGTTGGACACGACGATCGTCAACGTCGCCATGCCCGCGATCAGCAGCGGGCTGAACGCCTCGCTGTCCGACCTGCTGTGGATCCTCAACGCCTACGTCCTGGTCTACGCCGTACTGCTGATCACCGCGGGCCGGCTGGGTGACCTGTACGGCCCCAAGGTCCTGTTCCTCGCCGGCCTCGTGATCTTCACGGGCGCCTCGGCGGCGTGCGGCTTCGCGCAGAGCCCGACCCAGCTGATCATCTTCCGGATCATCCAGGGCCTGGGCGGCGCGCTGCTGACGCCGCAGACCCTGTCGGTGATCACGACGATCTTCCCGGCCGAGCGCCGTGGCGCGGCGTTCGGCATCTGGGGCTCGGTGGCGGGCGTCTCCACGGTCGCCGGCCCGGTCCTCGGTGGCTGGCTGGTGACCGACTACAGCTGGCGGTGGATCTTCTTCGTCAACGTCCCGGTCGGCATCGTCACGCTGGCCCTGGCCGCCGTCGTGATGCCCAACCTGAAGCTCAACCGCAGGCACAAGCTGGATATCCCCGGCGTGGTGCTGTCCACGGCCGCGCTGTTCCTGATCACCTTCGCGCTCATCGAGGGGCAGTCCCACCACTGGAGCAAGGTCTGGGGACCGATCACCATCGTCGAACTGCTCGTCGTCGGCGTGGTGCTGCTCGCCGCCTTCATCTACCTGCAGTACGCCGAGCGCCACGGCGAGCCGCTGGTGCCGTTCTCGATCTTCAAGAACCGCAACTTCTCCATCATGAACGGGGTCGTGACGGCCATCAGCTTCGGCATGCTGGGCCTGTTCCTGCCGCTGACCATCTTCCTGCAGACGGTACTGGGCCTGTCCGCGCTGCAGGCCGGCGTGACCACGGCCCCGATGTCGATCATTTCGATGTTCATCGCGCCCTTCGCCGGCAAGTTCGCCGACAAGGCATTCGGCAAGTGGATCCTGTTCTGCGGCGTCGCGCTGTTCGCCGGCGGCATGGGCATCCTGATCGCGTCGTCCCACCTGGGCGTCAGCCGCGTGCATCTGCTGCCCGGCCTGATCGTGGCCGGCTTCGGGCTGGGCATGACGTTCGCCCCGCTGCAGACGATCGCGATGCGCGACATCGAACCACGGATGGCCGGCGCCGCCTCCGGTCTGATCAACACCACCCGACAGCTGGGCGGCGTGATCGGCCTCGCCGCGGTGGGTGCGCTGCTTCAGTCGCAGCTGTCGGCCAAGCTCGGCGCCGCGGCACAGCAGCAGGCCAACCAGCTTCCGCCGCAGTACCGCGCGCAGTTCATCGACGGCTTCAAGCAGGCGTCCGGCAACCTCGACGTCGGCTCCAGCCAGAGCGCCGTCAAGCTGCCCCCGGGCATCCCCGCCGAGGTGGCGCAGACGCTCAAGAACCTCATCAAGACGGTGTTCGACACCGGCTTCACCAACGCGATGCGGGTGACCCTGTGGCTGCCGATCGCCGTGATGGGCGTCGCCGCGCTGTCGGTGCTGCTGATACGCACCAGCCGCGCCGCCGACCGCGAAGACGCACCCGACACCCAGGCGGACGCCGTCGCCGCACAACACTGACCGGAGCGCTGTCGCTGCCCCGCCCCGGCCGGCCCCGGCTCACGCCAGGGCGGGAAGCAGCGACTTCTCGTAGTGGGCGCGGCGAGGATCCTGGACGTCCTCGGCAGGGCCGCGCACGCTGTGGAAGCCGGCACCCTCGTAGAGGCGTACGGCCCATCCCCGGTCGCTGACCGTCTCCAGGCGCAGCAACTGGCAGCCCAGCTCCACGGCGCGCTCCTCGAGCGCGGCCAGGATGAGTCGGGACAGCCCCTGCCCGCGCCATGCCGGCCGCACGTACATGCAGCCGATCTCACCGATACCGACCGCGAGCTGGCGCAGCGCGCCGCAGGCGACCGGCTTACCGTCGATCAGGCCGAGCATGAACTCGGCGGCATCCGGAGCCAGGTGCCCACCGAAGCCGTCCGCACCGGCCAATTCGGCCTGCAACTCGCGGACCAACTGGCGGACCGCTCGGTCGCCGGAATCGCGGGATTCGATGAGCACGAATGGATGGTAGCCGACGCCCGTTTCGCCCTGGTTACCAGCTGGCAGCGCGCATCTGGACCGCCCGTATTAATCCGGTGGTACCGGACACTAGACATCGTCGCCGTACACACCGGTACCGTCAAGGTCATCGTCGACCACATCGGCCGTGACCTCGTCTTCCGGGCGTCGGCGACGGGCCTTGCGGGCCTCCAGCCGCTCGGCGGCGGACGGTCGGGTCACCGGTGCCTCAAGACGGTAGTCCGTGCCACGTGAACCGGGAATGAACTCCTGGTCATCAAAGATTGTCGGTTGCCAATCGAATTCACGGACACCAATGCGTACCAGTACCCCGGGCTGCGCGCCCGCCTTTACGAGCGCGTCCTCGACCCCGAGCCGGGCCAACCGGTCGGCCAGGTACCCGACGGCCTCGTCGTTGTCGAAGTTGGTCTGCCGTACCCAGCGCTCCGGCTTCGTACCGTGCACCACGAACCCGTCGGCCACCGCCTCGATCGTGAACCCGTCGTCGTCGACGGCCTGCGGGCGCAGCACGATCCGGGTGGGCTCGGACGGCGGCGCCGCGGCCCGGTGCTCGCGTACGACCTTCGCGAGCGCGTACGTCAGGGTCGACAGCCCCTCCCGGGTCGCCGCGCTCACCTCGAACACGGGCAGTCCTCGGGCGTCGAGGTCGGGGCGGACGATGTCGGCCAGGTCGCGACCGTCCGGTACGTCGATCTTGTTGAGTACCACGACCCGCGGCTTGTCGGCGAGGCCGCCATACTCGGCGAGCTCGGCCTCGATCGCGTCGATGTCGGCGAGCGGATCGCGCCCGGGCTCCAGGGTCGCGGTGTCCACGACGTGAGCGAGCACGGCGCACCGCTCGATGTGCCGCAGGAACTCCAGCCCCAACCCCTTGCCGGTGGCCGCGCCGGGAATCAGCCCGGGTACGTCGGCGATGGTGAACGCGTCGTCGTCCACGCGCACCACGCCCAGGTTCGGTACCAGCGTGGTGAACGGGTAGTCGGCGATCTTCGGCCGGGCCGCGGACAGCGCGGCGATCAGTGAGGACTTCCCCGCGCTCGGGAACCCGACGAGCCCGACGTCCGCCACGCTCTTGAGCTCGAGTACGACGTCCAGCCGGTCGCCCGGCTCGCCGAGTTCGGCGAAGCCGGGAGCCCTGCGCCGCGTGTTGGCCAGCGAGGCGTTGCCCCGGCCGCCGCGACCGCCGTGGGCGATGACGTAGCTGGTACCGGCGCCCACCAGGTCGGCCAGCGCCTCCCCGTCGACGTCCTGCACGACCGTGCCGTCGGGTACCCGCATGACCAGGTCTGCGCCGTTGCCGCCCTGCCGGTTGCCGCCCTGACCGCCCTTGCCGTTCTCGGCCCGTACGTGCGGATGGAAGTGGAAGTCGAGCAGGGTGTGTACCTGCGGGTCGACGACCAGCGTCACGTCCCCGCCGTGCCCGCCGTTGCCGCCGTCCGGACCGCCGAACGGCTTGAACTTCTCGCGCAGGATCGACACGCAGCCGTGCCCACCGTCGCCGGCCTGTACGTGCAGCACGACGCGATCGACGAATGAGGCCATCGCCACGCTCCCCCTCTCACCCGATCATCCGCTAGAAAGCCCGAAGGCGGGCCGGGACGAGGAGTCCCGGCCCGCCCTCGGGCGATTACGTCTCTGCCCGCCCCCGGCGGGCTGTCAGCTCTCCACCGGCACGATGTTGATGACCTTGCGGCCGCGCTTGGTGCCGAACTGCACGTTGCCGCGGGTCAGCGCGAACAGCGTGTCGTCGCCGCCCCGGCCGACAAGCTCGCCCGGGTGAAACTTGGTGCCGCGCTGGCGGACCAGGATCTCGCCGGCGTTGACCAGTTGACCGCCGTACCGCTTGACGCCAAGCCGCTGCGCATTGGAGTCGCGGCCGTTGCGCGAGCTGGACGCGCCCTTCTTGTGAGCCATTCCTGACGCCTACTTCCCGGTCGAGATGCCGGTCACCTTGACCTGGGTCAGCGGCTGGCGGTGACCCTGGCGCTTGTGGTAGCCGGTCTTGTTCTTGAACTTGTGGATCCGGATCTTCGGACCCTTGGTGTGTGCGACGACCTCGCCGGTCACCGCCACCTTGGCGAGCGCGGCCGCGTCGGTCACCAGGTCGGTGCCGTCGACGAGGAGCACCGCCGAGAGCGAGATGCCGTCGCCGGGCGCACCCGCGAGCTTCTCGACCTCGATCACGTCGCCCTCAGCGACCTTGTACTGCTTGCCGCCGGTCTTGACGATCGCGTACATCGGACGCGGACTCCTGTCGTAGCGTGCGGGCGGATGGTTCTGGGTGACACCGTGGTGCTGGCCGGAGCGGCCGGAGTGCACGCGGCATCTGGGCACACGAAGGCGCGCCGCAGGCAAGAATACGTCATCGGGCCCGCACTCCCCAAACCGGGGAGGCGTCGCGGAGCCCGGCTCCGCCCGCGCTCCCCCGGGGTGGCCGCTGCCGGCCACCCAGGGGGCGTCGCGTGGAGGTGACCGCCGTCAGGCGCAGGCCATGGTCAGCGGGTCGGCGGATCCGGTGATCTTCGCGATCACGGGGCTGAGCTGGTCGTTGGTCTTCACGCTGGGCAGCGTGCTGGGGTCGGCGGCGATCGCTTCCCACTGGGTCGCGACCTGGTTGGCCGCTGTGCGTACCCCCGGATCCAGCGCGGGGGCGGCCGCGGCCCGCACCTGCGCGGCGAGGTTGGTCAGCTTGTGCCGGGCGGAGTCCAGGGACGCGTCGGCCGCGGCCTTGTTGGACTCCGACAGGTGCCCGACCATGCTGCCCAGGTCGGAGGCGATCCCGGAGTAACCCCCCGTGATGTTCTGGAAGATCGCGGCGCAGACCTTCTTGGTGTCCGCGGCGGTCGGGTCCAGCGAGGACGGCACGGCGGCCGGCGTCGTCGCGGCGGCACCGGCCGGAGGCGCGCCGGCCACGCTCCCGCAACCGGTGGCGATCGCCAGCGCGGTCGCCGCCGCGCCACACACGATCAGCCATCGCTGGTACCCGACCCGGTTGCCCGGTGTGCCCCGCATCCGTCTACCTCCTGCGACTTAAGTCGATGCCTCCTACGGCAGCGTCGAATTGTACGCAGGGTTCGGTGCGGCGCCAGGGCGGCGAATTGGCGGACGGCCGCTCAGAGTGAGGTGCGGGTGCGGCGCCTCGTACCGCCTCGACGGCCGCGTCGACGCAGCTCAGGGTGGGGTTCCTCGTCGTGCGGTACCGACTCGAAGTCGTCTGATTCGTCCGCTTCGTCGGCCGTGGCCGCCAACACTGGCTCCTCGTCCGGCTCCCAGGCGGATGAAACTATCACGTCCTCGTCCGACGCCGGCTCGGCCGACTCCGCCGAACTCACCTCGGCCGCGGGCGCGGACCGGCCCCGGCGGCGGCCGCCGCCACCGGACTCCGACGCCGCCGCGACGGCCGCCGTCGCCTTGGCGGCCGGCTTCTTCTCCGGTACCGGCTCGGTGTGGATCAGCAACCCGCGACCCTTGCAGTGCTCGCAGGTCTCGCTGAACGCCTCCAGCAGCCCCTGGCCGATCCGCTTGCGGGTCATCTGGACCAGACCCAGCGAGGTGATCTCGGTCACCTGATGCTTGGTGCGGTCCCGGCCCAGGCACTCGGTCAGCCGGCGCAGCACCAGCTCGCGGTTGGACTCCAGAACCATGTCGATGAAGTCGATTACGACGATGCCGCCGAGGTCGCGCAGCCGCAGCTGCCGGACGATCTCCTCGGCCGCCTCGAGGTTGTTGCGGGTGACCGTCTCCTCGAG
>Ga0070658_10005406_pt1 | contig 10367 bp, 9 predicted proteins | sample KBSC13metaG_FD_64664 | JGI IMG/M metagenome (GOLD analysis project Ga0070658, IMG submission 64664) | Corn rhizosphere microbial communities from Kellogg Biological Station, Michigan, USA - KBS C1-3 metaG | ecosystem: Host-associated > Plants > Roots > Rhizosphere > Soil ... | reverse complement strand
GAACAGATCGCCGCGCGGGTTTCGTCGTCCACGCTGGCGATTATCGTCGTTCAGTGGCGTCGGAGCGCCCGCAGGCCGGGAAGGCGGCCGCGACCGAAGACCACTGCACCGGCCGCGACGGCGAGCGCGGCGAACGCGATCACGCCGCCCGCACCGCCGGTGATCGGCACCGGCTTGGTCGCGCACTGTGGCACGTTGCCGATGTTCGTGCTGAGCTTGTAGCCGTTGAGAGTCCAGTCGGCGCCGGCTGCGAGGTCGGCACTGCTAACCGTGGGCGTCCAGACGTTGGTGTGGCTGCCCGGTGCGAAGACCGTCGGCTGACCACGGTCCTGCGGCGCAGGAGACACGTTGTTCAGCGGGCCGATGGGGTACGTCTGGGTGGTCGCGCTGCTGTTGGTGTATCCGATGACCGCTGTGATGCTGCCGTCGGCGTTCGGCCAGTAGCAGGAGATGTTCGGCGTCACCACGACAGGAGCTGCGCTCGCAACACCGCTGATGCAGGTGGCAAAGCCGACCGCGAGCGTCGCTGCGCCGGTCCGCAGCGCGAGCGTGCGCCACGCCCTCGATTGACCTTGCGGCATTGCCCTGCCTCCGATGACCCGCGGTTGGGATTCCTCTGCAAGAAGCATCGGCCGGCAAGCCGGTGTGCGACAGCAGCCGTACGCCGCCACATCGCGCCGCCGTTCGACGCGTGTCCTGGCCGCAGAGACGAACCCGGTGTGGCATTCGGAGTAACGCCCATGTGCAAGACTCCACTGCCGGCGCCGTCGTTGGCGATAGGAAAGGACCGATGAGCCGTTACGCACTTCTCATTCAGGCCGCCACGAACCGGGTGTACGCAGGCGCTTCGATTTCTCTGACGCAAACAGAGATCGCGCTGTTCGCTGACACCGTTCTCGGTGCACATGTCTCGTCGGTCGATGCGACGCGAATCGGTGGCGTGCCTTACGTCGTGTTCGAGGCCGATCCGGCGCTCGATCCGCACGATTCTGCGTTGTTGTCGAACTTGTCGTCGATATACGCACTGTTCGAGGTGCACGGCGATCTTTTGCGGCCGGTCGAACTCGACCGGCTCGATCGATTCGACGACGACCTGATCACGATCCAGAAATACTCCGGGAAGACGAACGAGCAATTCACCAAACTGTTGTTGAATGCGACGCTGCTCTCGAGCGCGTTCGCGGGTGAGTTCGGCAGTCGACGTTTCCGGGTGCTAGACCCGTTGTGCGGTCGCGGCACCACGTTGAACCAAGCGATGATGTACGGCTTCGATGCCTACGGAATAGAGGCCGACCGCAAGGATTTCGAGGCCTACGCCTCATTCATCGAGACGTGGCTCAAACGCAAGCGCATCAAGCACCGAATAACCTCCGGTGCGGTTCGTCGCAACAAGCAGTTGCTCGGTCGCAAGGTCGAGGTGACGTTTGCTGCCGACAAGGAATCGTTCCGGGCGGGCGACGCCCAGCGCATCGAGGTGGTGAACGCCGACACGGTTCTGGCCGCGGAGTTCTTTCGCCCGAATAGTTTCGATCTCGTTGTAGCCGACGCGCCTTACGGGGTTCAGCACGGTAGCCGCACAGAGGCGGCCGGCCTCCGCCGCAGCCCGCTTGCGCTCCTTCGGGCAGCTGTGCCGGTGTGGACCCAACTGCTTCGGCCCGGTGGAGCACTTGGCATCTCCTGGAATGCGCACGTGGCGAGCCGCGACGACGCCGTGGCAGTTCTCGCCGCCGCGGGGCTCGAGGCGCTCACCAGCGCACCGTACGCGCAGTTCGAGCACCGCGTGGACCAAGCGATCGTTCGAGACATCGTCATCGCGCGAAAAGCCTGATTTCTCAGTGTGATTCGCGGGCAACGCGGTCGCCGCTCGACCCGAGCAAGAAGTCGAGGTCGGCGCCGGTTTCAGCGCCCATCACGGTTCGCACGTAGAGGCTTTCCCAACCGCGCTGAGGCTTTGCGTACCCGTCGACAGTTGCCTGCAACGGTTGCCTGCGGTCGAGCTCTTCTTGCGGGACGGCGACATCGACGCGCCGCTTTTCGACGTCCAACTCGACGATGTCACCGGTGCGGATACGGGCGAGTGGACCGCCGGCGGCGGCTTCGGGCGCCACATGCAGCACCACGGTGCCGTACGCAGTGCCGCTCATGCGGCCGTCGCAGATGCGCACCATGTCGCGAACCCCTTGCTGGAGCAGCTTTTTCGGCAGCGGCATGTTGGCGACCTCGGGCATGCCCGGGTAACCCTTCGGACCGCACCCGCGCAACACGAGCACCGAATCGGCGTCGACCGCGAGATCGGGGTCGTCGATACGGGCATGGAAGTCCTCGACCGAGTCGAAAACCACAGCAGGGCCGCGGTGGTTCAGCAGCTGGGGCGAGGCTGCGGCCGGCTTGATGATCGCGCCCGCCGGAGCAAGATTGCCATACAGCACAGCGATTCCGGCCTCGGTCTGCAACGGGCTGTTGCGTTCTTTGATGACGTCGTGGTCCCAGATGTGGGCGTCGCCGAGATAGTCAACAAGTGGTCTGCCTGTCACCGTGAGTGCCTCGTTGTCGAGCAGGTCGGCAACTTCGCGCAGCACAGCCAGCAGACCGCCGGCGCGATGCAGATCTTCCATCAGGTGACGGCCGGCCGGCTGCAGGTTGACGAGCAGTGGCACGCCCGCACCGACACGATCGAAGTCGTCGATTGTCAACGAAACGCCGAGCCGGCCGGCAATCGCAAGCAGATGTACAACGGCATTCGTTGAGCCTCCGATCGCGGCAAGTGCGACGATCGCGTTGCGAAACGAACCCGCGGTCATGATGTCGGCCGGTCGCAGCTCGCGGTTCACGAGATCGACGATCAATCTGCCGCTCTCGTGCGATTGCTCCAGCAGCCGGCTATCGGGCGCAGGAATACCTGCGGTGCCCGGAATCGTCATGCCGAGTGCCTCTGTGACCAAGGCCATCGTCGAAGCCGTACCCATCGTGTTGCAGTGCCCTCGGCTGCGGATCATCGACGACTCGGAGCGCAGGAAATCCTCACGAGTAAGGGTTCCGGCCCGCACTTCTTCGCTCAATCGCCAGACGTCGGTGCCGCAGCCCAGGGGAGTGCCCCGAAACGTGCCGGTGAGCATGGGTCCGCCGGGGACGACGATCGCCGGCAACCCGACGGACGCCGCAGCCATCAGCAGCGATGGGATGGTCTTGTCGCATCCGCCGAGCAGAACCACACCGTCGATCGGATTCGCGCGTAGCATCTCCTCGATCGCCATCGCAGCCATGTTCCGCCAAAGCATCGCGGTCGGTCGCACCTGTGTCTCGCCCAGTGAGACGACCGGCAGATTCAGCGGCACGCCGCCCGCCTCCCACACTCCGTTCTTGACGGCCGCCGCGACCTCGTCGAGGTGGCTGTTGCACGGTGTGAGATCGGACGCCGTGTTGGCGATCGCGATCTGCGGTCGCCCTTCGAAGGCCGAACCGGGCGCTCCCCGCCGCATCCAGGCGCGATGGATGTAGGAGTTGCGGTCGTTGCCTGCGTACCACTGCGCACTTCGAAGCTCGGCCATATCGTGAAGCTACCCGAGTCCAGCGGCGCGGACGGCTAACATCGCGAGCGTCGGCAATTCGCGTCACCAAAGGTGGAGTCCAGACCAGCCCGTGAGCCAAACCTCTATGCGAGCGTTCGTGATCACGGGCCCTGGCGCGGCGCAGGTGCGCGACGTCGAGCGCCCCCGGCCACGAACTGGCGAAGTTGTCGTCGACGTCGAGCGTGCCGGCGTGTGCGGCACCGACGTCGAGTTCTTCAGCGGTCACATGTCGTATCTGCACACGGGCCAGGCGAAGTACCCGATCCGCATCGGCCACGAATGGGCGGGCGTGGTTACCGAGGTGGGGGAGTGCGTCGATCGCTCATGGGTCGGACGACGGGTAACCGCCGACACCATGCTGGGCTGCGGTCACTGCGAGCGCTGCACGAACGGGCGGCAGCACCTGTGCGCGGATCGCTACGAGATCGGCATCCGCAACGGATGGCCCGGTGCACTCGCCGAACAAGTAGCGGTTCCGGCAACCGCATTGCAGGCGTTGCCTGACAATCTCGACCCAACGACGAGCGCCATGGTGGAGCCGGGCGGTAACGCATTACGCGCGGTACAGGGTGCGAATCTCACTGCAGCGAAAAGATTATTGGTGATCGGACCAGGAACGATCGGCGTGCTCGTTGCGCAGATCGCGAGGGCGCAGGGGACCGACGTCCATCTTCTCGGTCGCACAACGGACTCGATCGAGTTCGCGCAGTCGCTCGGTTTTCCACAGGTGTGGACCGAAGAATCGCTGCCTGCGCTGCGATTCGACGCGATCGTCGATGCGTCGAACGCGGCGGCCATGCCTGCGCGTGCGGTCGATCTCGTCGAACCGGGCGGGCGCGTGGTCTGCATCGGATTGTCGGAACAGCCAAGTCTTGTTGACTCACGCACGATTGCACTGAAGGACATTACGGTGGTCGGCGTGCTCAGCGCGTCCGGAGGCCTCGCCGGAATCGCCGAAATGTATGCGGCCGGCGCGGTCGACCCGAGTCCACTTGTCGCCGCCACTGTCGGGCTCGACGACGTCGCGAGCGTACTCGCGGGCAATCGGCTGCCCGAGTGGGGAAACGCTCCGAAAATCCACGTCGATCCAAGGCTTTAAGGCGTCATAGCCGGCACTGGCATGCCTGGACGGTTACGGATCGCCAGTGCGGCCACCGCGCCGCCGGCCGCCATCAATCCGGCGCAGATCCACATCGCATTGCGGAACGCGGGCAGGAACCGGTGGGCGTCGGCATACGCATTGCCACTCAGTCCGACAACCACTGGCAGGGCGGCGATCGCGAGCAACGCGGCAGCCCTGGCAACTGCGTTGTTCACGCCAGACGCAATGCCGGCGTGCGACGCAGGTGCAGCAGCGAGAACCGTTGCGGTAAGTGGTGCGACGAAAATGGCAAGCCCGAGGCCGAAAATGGCGAGGGCTGGCAACACGTCGCCGACGTAGCTGGCATGCGGTGACAACCGAGCAACAAGGATGAGTCCGCCGGCGCACACGATCGGCCCAGCGGCCATCGGCAACCGCGGGCCGATGCGTTGCCCGAGTGCGCCGAAGCGAGCCGCCAACAGCAACATGACCACGGTGACGGGCAGTGTTGCCGTTCCTGCGGCCAGCGGACTGAACCCCGAAACGGTCTGCAACTCAACGACAATTAGCAATAGCGACCCGCTGATCGCGCCATAGAGCAGCAACGTGACGACGTTCGCCGCAGAGAATTGTGTTGAGCTGAAAAGGTTGAGTGGCAGCATCGGCTGCCGCTGTCGACGCTCGACCGCGATGAAAGCGGCGAGCGCCACCAGGCCCACCGCTGCGGGGAGCCAGACCGACGTCGAGGAGAGGTGGCGTCCCGATGCGGCGATAATGCCTGCGGTGAGCCCGCCAAGGCCGACTACCCCGAGTGCCGATCCTGCGACGTCGATTCGCCCGGCGGCTTCTTCGTTGCGGGTTTCCGGCATGCGCCGCATTGCGATGAGGATGACGACAACCGCCAACGGGGGATTGATCAGAAAGACCCATCGCCACGAACCGACCTGGATCAGCCAGCCTCCGAGCAAGGGTGCAATTGCTGCGCTCGCGCCGCTGAAGCCCGACCACGTACCGATCGCCCGCGCACGGTCGCGATCGGCGAACGTCGACTGGATGATCGCCAGGCTGGCCGGTGTGAGCAACGCGCCGCCAATACCTTGCGCTGCTCGGGCTGCGATCAACCCGTGCACGTCCGGTGCAGCTGCGCAGGCTACCGATGCAACGGCGAACCAGCTGATACCGATGACGAAGACACGCCGCCGCCCGAAGCGGTCGCCGAGCGAGCCGCCGAGGAGGATCAACGATGCCAGCGTGAGCGTGTACGCAGTAACGGTCCATTGCAGATCAGCGAATCCGACGTGCAGGTCTTTGCCGATGTCGGGCAGCGCGATGTTGACGACGGTTGCGTCGATCGCGGCGATTCCAGAACCCAGCACGCAGGCGACGACGATCCAGCGGCCCGTGGCCGATCCGAGCCGGACTCCCGGCCGCGAATCGATTTCGGTCGTCATCAGGTCGTGTCCCTTCACGGTGTTCGATCACCGAGCACATCGTCGTCCAGCGTCTTTAAGTCGGAAGAACCGGATTGTCTTCCGATCCCGGTATGGCACGCTTCTTCAGGTGACGCGAAACTCCTCGACGACTCGGAACCCTGCGCCGACTCAGCCGTCTGCGGTGACACAGCGCCTGCGCACTCTCGCACTGCTGCGGCGCGTGCGCGACCGGATCGACCGCGACTACGCGCAACCACTCGACGTCGAGGCGCTGGCACGGGGTGTGCACATGTCGGCTGGGCATTTAAGCCGCGAATTCCGCGCCGCCTACGGCGAATCGCCGTACAGCTACCTGATGACCCGACGCATCGAGCGCGCCATGGCCCTGCTGCGCCGTGGCGATCTGAGCGTCACCGAGGTGTGTTTCGCGGTCGGCTGTTCGTCGCTCGGCACGTTCTCCACTCGCTTCAGCGAACTCGTCGGCATGCCGCCCAGCCGCTATCAGCGCGAGGAAGCGCATGCGCTGACAGGCATGGCGCCGTGCGTGGTGAAACAGGTGACCAAACCGGTCAGGAATCGAGAAGCGAAGGTCTCGGAGCCGCAGCTAGCGTGAAGGCCATGGACATCACCATTCACGCCAGCTTCCTCCCACACGACGACCCCGACGCCTCTCTTGCCTTCTACCGCGACGCTCTCGGTTTCGAAGTTCGTCTGGACGTCGGCAAAGGCACCATGCGCTGGATCACGATTGGACCAGTCGGCCAGCCCGACACATCGATCGTCTTGTATCCACCGGCTGCGAATCCCGGCCTCACCGACGACGAGCGGCGCACCATCGCGGAAATGATGGCCAAGGGCACGTACGCCACCCTTTTGCTGGCAACGAAAGACCTTGGCGACGCCTTCGATCGTTTGCAGGCCAGCGACGTCGACGTCGTCCAAGAACCCACCGACCAGCCGTACGGCATTCGCGACTGTGCCGTCCGCGACCCTGCCGGCAACCTGGTCCGCATTCAGGAGATCCGTTGAAAAGTCTGGCCCTGCCCGAACCGATGACTTCAGCGTAGGTGCGAAGTCGTAGTGCTACCAGCCGACACCAGCGGCACACCGACACTACGAGGAAGAGCGCCATGACTACGTTCGCAAGAATCGGACCCGGCGCCGAGGTCCCGCCGCCGACCGTCAGGCCGGTCCTCGTGGCCGAGTTGTTCGCCGAAGGCGAGCGGATGCCGGTCTACGTGCACGTCATCGATCATCCCGACGCGCGCGTGCTCGTCGACACCGGCTTGACGGCGCTGCATCCGGCGGTGGCCGACCTCGATCCCCGCCCGATACCCCTGAACCTGCAGGCCGACTTTGACGTGGCCAGTATCGACATCGTCGTCAACACACATCTGCACTTCGACCACTGCGGCGGCAACCATCTTTTCGCCGGCAGGCCGACCTACGTCCAGCGCCGAGAGCTTGACGACGCGCGTAGCGAAGACGACTACACGATCCGCGAATGGGTCGAAGCACCCGGTGTTCAATACGTCCCCGTCGACGGCGAATTCGAGTTATTTCCCGGACTCCGGCTTCTCCCAGCACCAGGCCATACGCCAGGGTCACAGGTCGTCGTCGTTGAGACGGGCGGGCGCCCAATCGTCATCGCTGGTGACACGGCGGTCTTCTTCGGCGAACTGGACGAGCCTCGCACTGAAGGACAGCGGCTGGTGCGAGCACTCGACCCCGAACTGGTCTGGCTCTCACACGAACACCAACCGTGGCGACCGCCGGTCTCCTAGGGCTGCCGCCGCGCGGCATCATGGGCGAAATGAGCACCGAGTCGGCGGCTGATCGGCCAGCAGGTTACGCCAGGGGTCGACGCACGCGAGACGATTTGGTAGCCGCGGCTGCGGCCGTCTACGGCGACGTGGGGTTCGACGGCGCGTCGCTACGCGAGATCGCGAAGCGGGCCGGCGTCACGCACGCCGGCCTGCTGTATCACTTCCCGAGCAAGGAAGCGCTGCTCGCAGCGGTTTTGGAGCGCCGCGACAAAATCGACGCGGAGCGACCTGACCTGCATCTCCCGAACGGCCTCGGACCGCTCGGCCGCCTCGTCGCGCTCGCGGCGCACAACGAGCGGCATCGCGGCATCGTGGAACTCTACGTTCGGCTGGCGGCAGAGGCGACGTCTGAAATGCATCCGGCGCATATCTACTTCACCGACCACTACCGACAGGCCCGCGAATTCGCCGAGGAGGGTTTTCGGGCCTTGGCGGCGCAGGGTCGCCTGCGGCCGCGCGTCGATCCACAGGTCGCGGCGATCGGACTCATCGCACTGATGGACGGACTGCAGGCGCAGTGGCTAACCGAGCCTGAAGCGGTCGATTTGACGACGGCGCTGCGCCACTACATCGAGCAGACGCTCACCGAAACCAACCACGCGAGCGGGCCTGCCAAGAAGACGTGAAGGTTCTCGTGGGAGCGCTCCCACGGCCAGAATCTAACCAGTATGGTAAGTAGACGGCAACCGCTTAGCGCGCGGCGCGCTGTGCGATTGCCACTGCCACTGCCATTGCCACTGCGACTGCACGACAAGAGGTACCTAGTGACCCAGGGGATAGACGTGGCCGTCGGGCCGCACGTGAGCGACCAGCTGCCGTACCGCGACCAGGCTTTGCCCGTGCAGGCGCGAGTCGACGACCTGTTGCGGCGCATGACACTGCCGGAGAAGGTCGGGCAGATGTTACAACTCGATGCCCGGCAAGACGTCGCGCCGTTGATCCGCGACAAGCACGTCGGCTCGCTGGTGCACGCGTCGCCGGCGCGGGTGGTCGAGGCGATCGAGGTGGCATCGACCACCCGGCTCGGTATTCCGTTGCTGATCGCCGACGACTGCATCCACGGGCACTCGTTCTGGGCGGGCGCCACGATCTTTCCCACCCAGCTCGGCATGGCGGCCAGCTGGGATCCCGAACTGCTGGAGCGGGTGGCGAGAGTCACGGCGGCCGAGGTGGCCGCCACCGGCGTCCACTGGACGTTTTCGCCCGTGCTGTGCATCGCACGCGATCTGCGCTGGGGCCGGGTGGGGGAGACGTTCGGCGAGGATCCGCACCTCATCGGCGAACTCGCAGCCGCGATGGTGCGCGGTTACCAAGGTGACGGGTTAACCGATCCGGCATCAATTCTTGCGACTGCGAAGCATTTCGCCGGCTATTCGGAGACCCAGGGTGGCCGCGACGCCAGCGAGGCGGACGTCTCCAGGCGCAAGCTGCGCTCCTGGTTCCTCCCACCGTTCGAGCGGGTGGCGCGCGCCGGCTGCCGCACGTTCATGCTCGGTTACCAGTCGATGGACGGCGTGCCGATCACCATCAACGACTGGCTGCTCAGCGACGTGCTGCGCGGCGAATGGGGCTACACCGGCACCCTCGTCACAGACTGGGACAACGTGGGCCGCATGGTCTGGGAGCAACGCATCTTCCCCGACTGCGCCGAGGCGTCAGCGGCCGCCGTCCGCGCCGGCAACGACATCGTCATGACCACGCCTGGGTTCTTCGAGGGCGCGCAGCAGGCTGTCCGCGACGGCCTGCTCGACGAGACCGAGATCGACGGTGCTGTTGCGCGCGTGCTGACGCTGAAGTTCGAACTCGGGCTCTTCGAAGACGCCCGCCGGCCCGACCCGGCACGGCAAGCGCTGGTCATCGGCCGGTCCGAGCACGCGGCCCTCAATCTGGAAGTGGCCCGCCGCTCGTTGGTACTGCTGCGCAACGACGGCATCTTGCCTCTTCTGGAAGCGGGCAGCCACGACGACAACGGCCGCGCGGTGGTGGCGCATGGCACGCCGCCGAAGCGCGTTCTCGTGGTCGGCCCGAACGCCGACGACGCGCAAACCCAACTCGGCGACTGGGCCGGATCCTCAGGTCAAGTCGACTGGTTGCCCGACGGGCAGCCGCGCGAGCTCATCGAAACGGTCCTCGACGGCGTCCGCGCCGTTGCGCCGTCCGGCTGGACAATCGACTACGCACAAGGCGCGCGCATCCTCAGCGTCGAAGAGGACCCCGATGGACCGTTCTTTGCCGACGGGCAGCCGCGCCCGCCGCGCGCGGTCGCTTGCGAGCCGGACGACGCGCTGATCAGCGAGGCGGCTGACGCGGCTCGCCAGGCCGACTACGTGGTCGCGGTCGTCGGCGACCGGATCGAGCTGGTCGGGGAGAGCAAGTCGACCGCGACCCTCGAACTGGTTGGCGACCAGGTGGCACTGCTTGACGCCCTCGCGGCGACCGGCACGCCGATGGTGGTCGT
>Ga0070658_10005404_pt1 | contig 10370 bp, 2 predicted proteins | sample KBSC13metaG_FD_64664 | JGI IMG/M metagenome (GOLD analysis project Ga0070658, IMG submission 64664) | Corn rhizosphere microbial communities from Kellogg Biological Station, Michigan, USA - KBS C1-3 metaG | ecosystem: Host-associated > Plants > Roots > Rhizosphere > Soil ... | reverse complement strand
AGGCCCAGGCCGACGGCATCGACGGCTTCGCCCTTAACGTCGGGGGATGGAGCGGGCAGCCCGCCTACATCAAGTGGTGCACGGAGATCTTCCAGGCCGCCGTCAACCTGCACAGCGGCTTCAAACTCTTTATGAACGCGGACATGTGCTGCACCAACAACGCCGCGGACGTTGTTGATATGATGCGCCGGTTCGTCAACAATCCGGTCTACTCGCCCTATTACTTCCGCTACAACAACCGGCCGTTCCTGTCGACTTTCGTCGGTATGGACGAAGGCGGCGGCGGGGCAGGGGCGCTGAATTTTTGGCAGAATAGCGTGGTTGCGGTCTTGAAGAACGGCACGAACGCCGCGAACGGGATCCCGGCGACTCCCATCGACGTCTACTTCGTCCCGCTATTCACGCCGCGCCCGAGCGTCAACGATGAGCTGCCGACTTTTAATGAGGTCCAGAGCGCGACGACATCGAGCTACAACGCGTGGTGGAATCAAGTCGCCGACGGCCTTTTCTACTGGGGCATCGCCGGCGTTCCCGGCTCCGGCGGCACGCAGGCCGCGCCGAACCTCGACACGCTTCTCTGTTCCCAGTCCTACGCCCAGATCGCGCATGGGGCGGGAAAGACATATCTGTCGCCCGTCGAGGGCGCACAATTCTGGGGCGCTAACGGCCAGCCCGGTCGACGCTACTACGAGTACAGCGGCGGCGAGGGTCTCCGCAAGCAGTGGCAGAATATCTTCTCGAACACTCTGCCGGACTGGGTAGAGATCGTCACCTGGAACGACTACGTCGAGTGCGGCTACATCAGCCCCATCGACGATCCCAATATCCACCCCGGCAACAATCTGTACACCACCAACGCCAACTACTATCGCCAGCACGTCGGCGCGTACAACCTCTATCCGTATTACATTCAATGGTACAAAACCGGCAGCGCGCCCGCCATCACTAAGGACTCGATCTACTGGTGGTACCGCACCAGCTCGATGAACCTGACCGCCGGCAGCGACGTCGCCGTCACCAACCGCTACGGCCCGCTCGCCGACAACATCTACGTGACGTGCAACCTGACTTCGGCGGCCACCCTCAAGGTGACCAGCGGCGGCAATGTCCATACGGTTAACGTGACCGCCGGCAGCAGCGACGTCGAGATCCCCTTCGCCGCCGGCACGCAGACGTTCGAGCTCGACAGGAATAGCAGCGTCGTCATCCCGTCCCACGTCGCCGACCCGATCCTCTCGTCAATCACGCTCTACAACTTCGACTACACGTCCGGCTACATGGATAGCAATGGCGGCGGTGGCGGCAACGGCTTCAGCCAGCCGTGGTTCAACCAGCCCATCAATATCCCCGGTATGGTCTATGCCTGGAACTACGACACGGGTGGCGAGGGCGTGGCCTTCCACACCACGCTGACCCACAACGTGACGCAGGCCTACTTCGCCCGTACAATGGAGACGCTCAATACCGAGACGAACCAGGACAATCCAGCGGGCGCGGACATCTCGATGCTCAGCGCCGGAAACTGGATCAACTACTCCGTCAATGTAACGGCGAGCGGGACCTATACCGCCAGCTTCCGCGTGGCCTCGGCGTCGGCCGGCGGCACGATCCACCTCGCCGATGAGCACGGAAACAACTTGACGGGAGCGATCACCGTACCCATCACCGGCAGCAGCCAGAACTGGACGACTGTCAGCGCGCCCATCACTCTGACGTCGGGGCGACACTGGCTCAAGGTCGTCGTCGATGCGGGCGCGGGCAGCAACGCCTTCTCCCTCTACTACTTCACGATTCTGAGCAGTCCGCAGACCGTTCCAGCCGCGCCCACGGGCCTGAGCGGTCTTGGCACGGACAAGCAAGCCAGCGTGAGCTGGAGCCCCGTCGCAGGCGCGACATCCTACCAGATCTATCGCAGCACCTCGCCCGGCGGCGAAGGCACCGGCCCGCTGATGGTGGCTATTTTCGGCACCGTCTGGGACGACGAAGACCTCGCAAACGGCACGACTTACTACTATAAGGTCGCCGCCGTCAACAGCGCAGGATCGAGCGGACAGTCGGCCGAAGTCGCCGTCACCCCAACGCTGATCCCAAGTGTCAACTCGGCTCCGTCGACGCCAACCAGTCTAACGGCAACTGCGGGCAACGCGCAGATCTCACTGAACTGGAGCGGAGGAACGGGAGCGACGTCGTACAACGTCTACCGCTCGACGACGGCCGGTGGCGAGGGCACGACCCCGTTCGCGACCAACATCAGCGGACCGCCGTATGTCAACACCGGTCTGACCAACGGCACGGCCTACTTCTATAAGGTCGCCGCCGTCAACAGCTTCGGCACCAGCGGCATGTCGAACGAAGCGAGCGCCACGCCGACGCCGCCCACGCCACCGTCGACACCAACCGGCGTCACGGCCTCGGCCGGCAACTCGCAGGTGACTATCGGCTGGACGGCCAGCAGCGGAGCCACCTCCTACAACCTCTACCGATCGACCACCGCCGGCGGCGAGGGCACGACACCAGTCGCCACCAACATCAGCGGCTCGCCCTTCACCAACACCGGCTTGATCAACGGCACTACCTATTTCTTCAAGGTCGCCGCCGTCAACTCGGGCGGCGCAAGCGCCCTCTCCGCCGAGGTACAGTCGACACCCAACCCACCGGTACCGTCGGCTCCGACCGGCCTCGTCGGCGTCGCGGGCAACACCACCGCGACATTGAGCTGGACCGGCTCCAGCGGCGCGACGTCGTACAACATCTACCAGAACGGCTCGCTGAAAACTGCGGGCCTCACCAGCACTAGCAATCAGGTCGTCAGTGGGTTGACGAACGGCACCGCGTACAACTTCACGGTGGCCGCCGTCAACGCGGCGGGCACCAGCGGCATGTCGAACCAGGTCACCGTCACCCCGACTGCCGGGTCGACCATGATCCTCGGCATCGCCTGCGGCAATAGCGCGCAGTCACCATATGTCGCCGACGTCGACTTTAGCGGCGGCGCCGTCTCCAGCGGCACCACCACGACCATCTCGACGACTGGTGTCACCAACCCGGCTCCGCAGTCGGTCTACCAGCATGCTCGCAAGGGCACCTGTACCTACACAATCCCCGGCCTCACCGTCGGCGCATCGTACACGGTTCGCCTGCACTTCGCCGAGTACGCTCACACCGCGGTCGGTCAGCGGCAGTTCAACGTGTCGATCAACGGCACGCAGGTGTTGACGAACTTCGACATCTTCCAGGCGGCGGGCGGTGAGTTCAAGGCCAACGTCCAGCAGTTCTCCACCACGGCGAACTCCAGCGGGCAGATCGTCCTTGTCTTCACCACAGTCCTCGACAACGTTCTTATCAACGGTATTGAGATCGACAGTGCCGGTGGCGGCAACACAGCACCGTCGACCCCCACGTTGACGGCCACCGCAGGCAACGCGTCGGTCGCTCTGTCCTGGACCACCAGCACCGGCACTCCAACCCCGACCTACACCGTGATGCGCGGCACCTCCTCGGGCAATGAGACCACGACGCTGGCGACCAATCAGACAGGGACGACTTTCAACGACACCGGCCTGACGAACGGGACGACGTACTTCTACATCGTCAAGGCCATTAACTCCGCTGGCACGGCGACTTCCACCGAGAAGAGCGCCACACCGCAGGCCGTTGTGACGATCCCGGCAGCGCCGACCGGCGTTGTCGCCGCCGGTGGAAACGCACAGGTGACCGTCACCTGGAACACGAGCACGGGCGCGACTTCCTACAACCTCTACCGCTCGACCACGGCGGGAGGGGAGGGGACTACTCCGGTCGCCACCGGGATCACCGGCACGAGCTCCATCAACACTGGCCTGACCAATGGCACGACCTATTTCTACAAGGTCGCCGCCGTCAACAGTGCGGGCACCTCGGCGCTCTCCGGCGAAGCGTCCGCAACGCCCCAACTGCCGATACCCTCCGCGCCCACTAACCTGGTCGCGACCGCCGGCAATACGTCGATCTCATTGACCTGGACCGGGTCGACCGGCGCTGCCACCTACAACATCTACCGCGGCACCGCCGCCGGAAGCGAGAGCACCACCGCCGTCGGGTCGACAACGGCCCCCACGGTCACCTTCAACAATACCGGCCTCACCAACGGCACCAAGTACTTCTACACCGTCAAGGCCGTCAATACATCAGGCACATCGGCTGCATCTAACGAAGCGAACGCCACCCCCACCGGAGGCGTTGCCGGCATTGACCTGGTCGTCACCAGCATCTCCTGGACACCGACGACGCTTGCTTCGGGCACTCACGTGGTGTTCTCGGCGGTCATCAAAAACCAGGGCTCGAATCCCACTCCGGCCGGGACCGTCGTGGGCTGCCAGTTCGCCATCGACGGTGTAACGTCGCCCATCACATGGAGCGACACGAACACCACATCCCTCGCGGCGGGCGCCTCGGTAACACTCACGGCGAATAGTGGCACCGGCGGCAACAACTTCTGGACCGCCGTCTCCGGATCGCACACAGTCCAGGCCTGGGTCGACGACGTCAACCGCATCGCCGAGTCGAATGAGACAAACAACAAGACAACGGCCGCGATCACCGTACCGTAGAGGACTTCTAGGGCATGTTTCGACCTCTGAGAAGCATGCCCACCTGATCTCGAACTTTGAACCAGTATCAACCGGGCTCGCACCATTCGAGCCCGGCGTTCCCTCCCTCATTGCCCTGGAGCCTGTCACGACTCCAGGGCTTTTTTGTAGCCCGGACACAATCGACGCATCGCGTAGGAAGCTGCCGGGCATCTGCCCGTTTTCGGAGGCGCAAGTCGGCTACGCTTCGCGGACAGGGTAGTGTGGACGACCGGAAATCGACAACTTCGGCCTACCCGATTTACATTCGAGTTTTCATTGACCCGAACGTTAAGGTTTGTTATACTGTCGGTGGATAATTGTTATATGAATCCTGTCACTACCGTCGTATTCCATCAAGGAGACCCGCAGTGAAGCCAGTCCTCGCCCTCGTCACCTCCTGCGCCATCTGCTCTTTTGCAGCCCTGGACACCCTTCCCACTTATGCCCAAACCTCCGCTAACGTTACCGTGAACACCGGCACGTCGCTTGGGACGATGCCCTCGACGGCGTACGGTGTCAACACGGCGACCTGGGATGGCAACATGTTTGATGCGCAGGTACCTGGTCTGCTGACGACTCTCGGTGCACGCACCTTGCGTTATCCGGGAGGGTCGTGGTCTGACGCCTACCACTGGCAGACGAACTCCGGCACTAGCGGGCAGAGCGTCTTTCCTAACCCGAACGATAACTTCGACGCCTTTATGACCAGGCTCGCGCAGCCTGTGGGCGCGCAGCCGATTATCACGGTGAACTACGGATCGAACGCGGCGGGGACGGCGGGCGGGGATCCGAACGAGGCGGCGGGGTGGGTTGCGTACGCAAACGTTACCAAGGGCTATAACGTGAAGTACTGGGAGGTCGGCAACGAGATCTACGGGAACGGCTACTACAACGGATGGGACTGGGAGTGCGACCTGCACGACGCCGATCAAAATGCGAGCAACCGGGTGGGGAACGCAAACCTGTCGCCGACAACGTACGGGACGAATGTCAACGCCTTCGTCAGCGCCATGAAGGCGCAGGATTCGTCAATCAAGGTAGGCGCGGTCATGGCCCTGGCCGACGGGAGCGGCACCGCTGTCGACTGGAACACCAAGGCGCTCGCGCAGTGCGGACCGAATATCGACTTCGTGATCATGCACTGGTACCCGGAGTACGGCAACGACAACGACGCCACCTTGCTCGCCGATCCACAGTCGATTGCGTCATATGTCGCCAATATGCGCGCCGAGATCAACACGCACTGCGGGGCGCATGCATCGCAGGTGCAGATCTTCATCACTGAGACAAACAGCGACGCGATCTGGACGCCGGGCAAACAGATAGTCAGCCAGGTGAACGCGATCTTCGCCGCCGACAATATGGCGACCTGGCTTGACAACGGCGTCGCCAATGTCGACTGGTGGGACATGCACAACAGCGTGAGCGTCCCCGGCGACGACCCCACCTTGTACGGCAACACCACCTGGGGCGATGAAGGCATACTCTCGATAGGTGCATCGCCTGAGCCTGCGGCCGAGACCCCGTTCCCGCCGTACTTCGGAATTACCATGGTCGGTCTGCTGGGCGGCACTGGCGACACGATCGTGCCGGCGACATCGACGAATAGTAAACTCCGCGTCCACTCGGTGCACCGCGCCGATGGTAAGCTTGCCGTGATGCTGGTCAATGACGATCCCGCCAACGACGTCAATGCCTCCGTCTCTACGACGGGCTACAGCGCGACGGGACCCGCGTCCGTCTCTCGGTATGTCGAAGGTAAGGCCATCGGCGGCGGCGCGCCGTACATTTCGAGCAGCGCGTCGACGATCTCGGGCAGCACCTTCAGCCTCAATGTTCCGCGCTACTCCATCGCGGTTGTGGTTCTCGGCGGTACGACGCCGAGCTTTGCGATCTCCGGATCTGCGCCGACGACTGTTGGGGCGGGCACGCTGGTGCACGTTACGACCTCGGTCAAGGACACGGGCGATCCGCTCGGAAATGGGCAGATCGTCGTCCAAGTCCTCGACGTCGGCGCCAATGTCGTCGCCTCGCAATCGGCGACAGGGCAGAGCTTCACCAGCGGCCAGACGCTGACGCCTTCGTTCAATATGACCGCACCGACCGTCGGCGGCACGTACACGGTTCAAGTCGGCGTGTTGAACTCGAACTCGACATTCTCGTACGGGTCGACATCGATAGGGTCGTTCACGGTCACCGGCGGTTCGCCCACGTTCACCAGTTCCGCCACCGCGCCCGGAGGCGTACAGGCGGGCGGGTCGATGACCGTGAACGCGTCGATCACGGATACCGGATCGGCCCTGTCGGATGCTATCGCCGACGTCGAGATCTACGACAGTGGCGGCAACAAAGTCGCGCAGAAGTTCTTCACGGGCCAGTCGTTCGCCACGAACACGCCTAAGCAGTACACCTTGCAGACAACGGCGCCGTCGACGCTTGGCACGTACACGGTTACGGTCGGCGTGTTCAACTCCGATTGGAGCACGAACTACTACTGGAACGGCTCGGCGGCGACCTTCGCGGCGAACGGCCCGGACACGGCGGAGTACAACTTCGAGGCGGGGACGCAAAGCTGGGCAGCCGGCGGGACGGGTACCTCGGTGACTCAGAGCGTGGGCCAGGCATACATGGGCTCGCACTCGCTCGCCGTGAACTTCAACGGCCCAGCCGGTCAGAGCTCCGCGTCGATTGCCTCGCCGCCGATCCCGGCAGGCGCCGCGGTCAGCTTCCACATTTGGATTCCCGCCGGCAGCAAGGTCGACTGGCTCCAGCCCTATGTGCAGGATCAGAACTGGACCTGGACGAGCAACTGGCAGCCAACCAGCAGCCTGACGGCAGGAGCGTGGAACACTGTGACGCTGACGATCCCTTCAGTGGCGGTGCTGCCGCTGAGGTCTGTCGGCGTTCAGTTCGACACTACGGCCCAGTGGACGGGCGCCTGCTATATCGACTCGGTCAGCTGGCCGCTTCCTGTTCTGCAGCCCATCTCGGTAGCCCCGAAGAGCCTGACGGGAGGCACAGGCGCGGTCGTCTCGATCACCCTCTCGGGACCGGCGCCGCCTGCGGGAGCGGTGGTCAATCTCAGCAGCAACTTGCCCGCCGTGGCGAAGTTCACGTCGACGTCGATTACGATTCCTGCCGGCCAAACCTCCGGCACCGCAAATGTTGTCAGCTTCCCGGACACAGTTACGACGTCGGTGACGGTCACCGCCAAGTACGGCGTCTCCCACACGACTCACCTGACGGTACTGCGGCCCAAGCTCGTGACGGTTACCATCACGCCGACCTCACTCTACGGCGGGGCGACATCGACCGGCACCATCACCTTGACGGGGTCGACGGCGGTCGATACCACGGTTGCGGTCAGCGCGGATAATGCGGCAGCCACGATTGTCGGGCCGGTGGTGGTTAGCGCGGGAAGCAGCACGGGCACGTTCACCATTAAGACGACGCCGGTGACTACGCTTACTCCTACGGAGATCATTGCAACGCTGGTGTCGACCGACAAAGCGAAGCTCAACATCAAGCCGCCTACTGTCAACACGGTCACATTCACTCCGTCGACCGTCACGGGAGGTGGCACGGTAAGCATGAAGGTCGCGCTGAAGTCGGCGGCGCCGACCGGCGGTCAAGCGGTTGCGATGACGTACACGAACGGGTCGGTTCTAGTCAGCCCGCCGTCGACCGTCACCGTTGCCGCCGGATCGTCGAGCGTGACGGTGACGCTGCATACTTTGGCGGTGGCGACATCGACGATAGTGGCGGCGCATGCCACGATCGACACGGCAACTGCGTCCGGGTCAGTCACCTTCAATCCATAGCCTAACCAGGAAAGAGCCCTCGCGCCGGTTGGTGCGAGGGCTTTTCCTGGTCAACTCTTGGACGCAGTTACGCACGCACATGCTCGTCAACTTCGTCGATGTCTTTGGTTACCAGATTGGCGGATGGGAAAACGCGCAAAAAAGCCGCTCGGAACAGGTCGGCTAGACCTCTTCTGAACGGCTCTCGTGGATCGTGGGGAAAATGGCGGGGATGACGAGACTTGAACTCGCGGCCTCTGCCTTGACAGGGCAGCGCTCTAACCAACTGAGCTACACCCCCACGGGCTTTTCACTTGCGAACGAGGTAGAGTTTACCACAGGGACTTTGGCGTTGTCAAGAGTAGATAGAGATTATTAGGTTGACATCGTCTTCCCAATGGACTACAATTCCATTAGCCAACTGGCGTAGGGGCGTCCGGCGCAATCGGGCAATCGCCGGACTATCAGGCAGGGCTGTGCTTGCTGGCCTTTACGTCCAGGTAACATAGCCGATTCTCTCAGAAATAGACCACCAAGTAAAAGGCCTCGCATGCCAACTCACGATCCGATCTCCGCTACTCCGCAGACACATTCCGATAGCTGGCAATCTTCCGTGTTAGTCGTCAGCGATGATGCCGGAACTCGCGATTCGCTTTGCACTCGGCTCCAGTCCGCCGGCCACGATGTTCACCTGGTCGACAATGAAGACGACGCGCTTGCCTATGTTCTCAATGCGGCGCCGGCTCTGATCGTGCTCGACGATTCGATCCCGGTGATGGATGTCCACGGCTTCGTTCAGAAGATCAAGAGCTTCGATGAGGCCCGGTTTACGCCGACGATGCTGATCTCGGATGATGGAGACACCTCCGATAGGATCCGGGCGTATCAGGCGGGCATCGATGCCCTGCATGTAAAGCCGGTGGATCTTGAGGAAGTGGCAGTGCACGTCCAATCGCTGCTGAAGTCGCGGCTTCTCTATCGCAACCTGATGGACGAGAACCGCGAGCTGCAGGCGGCTCATGACGCGCATCGAGACACGGAGCAGCTTTACCGCAGCCTTTTTTCGGCCATACCCCACCCAGCGTTCGCGATCGAACCGGCGAACGTGTCCGTGGCGTTCGGTAACGATAAGGCCGTGGAGCTTACCGGTTACTCGCATGAGGCTCTCACGGGCACCACGCTTTCTCAGCTCAGTCCTGGCGAGACCGACAGCGATTGGCTCTCACGACTTTCCGGCGATGCCGCGCGCGACGGTGTCTCGCATAATGCGGAAGGTTCGATCGTGGCGGCCGACGGTCAGCGGATCCCCGTAATGGCGGAGGCCGCGCGAACGGAGAATAGCGGCAAGGCGGTTGTCGTCCTGTTGCTTTATGACCTGCGCATCCGCAATGAGGCCGATGTCGACCGCATGTCGACGGAGCGGTCGGCGATGTTGCGCGAGACGGCGATTGCGGTCAACAGCCGCATCAATGATCCACTGTTCGTGATCCTGAACGATATCGCCGCGTTGCAGGCCGCACTGAAGACGGCGGACGCTGCGATCCAGTCGCGGCTGTCGCGTGTGTTCGAGGCGGCTCAGCGCATTCAGCGGGTGACGGCACAGCTCTCGGCGATCTCGACGGTGGTGACGAAGGAGTATCTGCCCGGCGTCCGCATGCTGGACCTCGACGAGTCGGTAGGGGCGTCGGTGGAGCGGGGCGGCGAGTAGGAAGAGAAGAGTAGGAGATTTATCCACAGATTACGCAGATTTTCTGAAGGAGATAAAGTGGTAATTCTGATGGACCAGAGATTATGAGCAAGGAATTTCGAATAGCCATCGTTGGCTGTGGGACGATTGCGCCGACGCACATCGACGCGATAAGGTCGGCGCCGGAGATGGGCGCGGCGGTGACGGCGTGCTGCGATGTCGTTCCCGAACGGGCGGCGGCGTTTGCCGGCCAGTACGGCGTGCCGGTGATGT
>Ga0070658_10005402_pt1 | contig 10370 bp, 8 predicted proteins | sample KBSC13metaG_FD_64664 | JGI IMG/M metagenome (GOLD analysis project Ga0070658, IMG submission 64664) | Corn rhizosphere microbial communities from Kellogg Biological Station, Michigan, USA - KBS C1-3 metaG | ecosystem: Host-associated > Plants > Roots > Rhizosphere > Soil ... | reverse complement strand
CGGCGTTCGCGCTGGCGCGCGGTGGGGCGAAAGTGGCCCTTCTGGAGAAGCAGACGCTGCCGCGCCATAAGACCTGCGGCGGCGGGATGCCGATGGTGGTTTCGCAGGTGCTGGAGTTGGAGGCCCTGCGCGATCTCGCGCCGGACGCCTTTGTCGAAGCCGATACCCGCTTTATGCGCCACACCTGGAAGTTCGGTGATCCCTGTCTGGCCTCCATGAACCCGGAGCCGCACAACGGGAGTGATCTCTCGCTCTGGATGGTGCGCCGCTCGGTCTTCGACAATGCGCTGGCGCAGCGCGCCGCCCAGGCCGGAGCCGAACTGCGCGACGGCCTGCCGGTGCGGACGCTCGAAATCGAGAAGAACGGCCCGGTCAGGATCACGGCGGAGGGGACGCATGGCGTGTGGTCGGCGACCGCCGATGTGGTGATCGGGGCGGATGGGGCGAACGGCATCGTGGCGCGCTCGGTCGGCCTGCGCAAAGAGCGCGTGCTGGCGATCGCCATCGAGGCGGAGGTGCCGCACCGCTGGGGCGACGGACATCCCGATCTGCGCCCGGATGTCTGCCATCTGGAGTACGGCGCGGTCGAGCGCGGGTACGCCTGGGTCTTCCCCAAAGGCGACCATCTGAATGTCGGCGCGGGCGTCTTCCGCCCTCGCAGCATCGGAGGGCGCGGCGATAGTTCGGTGCGCGAGGAGCTGCATAAGGCCATCCTGGACTACCTGACCATGCTCGGCGTGCCGAAAGCGCACGACGATCTGGTCTATCATGCCCATCCTCTGCCGCTCTGGAACGGCCTGGACAAGATCCAGACCCGCGACAATCGGGTACTGCTGGCGGGCGACTCCGCCGGACTCATCAACCCGTTTTTCGGCGACGGCATTCTCCACGCACTCAAAAGCGGACAGATCGCCGCGCAGTGCGTATTGGAGAAGGATACGAAAGGCTACACGCAGGCCATCTCCGCCGAGTTCCGCGCCAATTTCGATGCCGCGCTGAAACTCGCCAAATTTTTCTACCAGTGGCCCGGATTCTGTTACCGGAATGGGGTGCGCCGTCCGACCGGGACACGCACCGCAACCCGCCTGATCAGCGGCGACTTGCAATTCAACGACATCTCCGGACGCGTTCTACGCCGTCTCCGAAATGCGATGAAATCCGATCCTGTTCAAGCGAAAGACCTCGAAGCCAAAGATCTCTAAGAAGGATCTTTAAGAAGCCTCTTTAAGAAGGAGAACCCTGATGTCACCCGAATCCAGTTCGCTGAATCGCCGCCATTTTCTGACCCTGGGAGCCGTTGCCGGAGCCGGGATCGTCGCCGCTGCGACCGGACTTCCGGAAGCCGAGGCCGCCGGTATTCTGCAGGCCGCCGCGCCCGCTCCCATCAAGCCCAAGCCCCTGGCCGACAAGGTCTACACCACCGAAGCCGCCGGTATCAGCCGCAAGACCCACGACGAGCATTTCAAACTCTACACCGGCTACGTCAACAAGGTCAACGAGATCCGCACAAAACTGGCCGCACTGGGCGTTCCCGACCCCACCAAAGCCAACGCCACCTTCAGCGAACTGCGCGAACTGAAAGTCGAGTACAGCTTTGCTCTCGGCGGCGTCAAAAACCACGAACTCTACTTCGGCCACCTGGGCGGCAAGGGCGGCGCGCCCCACGGCGCGATCGCCGATGCCATCAACACCACCTTCGGCTCCTACGACAACTGGAAAGCCGACCTCAAGGCGACCGGCATCGCGGCGCGCGGCTGGGTCTGGCTGGCGCTCGATTTTAACGACGGCAGCCTCTTCAACTATATCGGCGACGCCCAGAACAGCTTCCCCATCTGGAACGCCGCCCCCCTGCTCGCCCTCGATGTCTACGAGCACGCCTACTTCATCGACTTCGGCTCCGCCCGCGCCAAGTATCTCGACGCGTTCCTCAACGTCATCGATTGGGACGCCGTCAACGCCAACTACACCGTCGCGCAGACGATGCTGAAGGCAGGAAAATAGCGGAGTGCAGATGACAGGGACGGCCATACAGTTTGGGGCAGGGAATATTGGGCGGGGATTTCTGGCGCAGCTCTTTCATGAGAGCGGGCTGGAGGTCGTCTTTGTCGATGTCACCGATTCGGTGGTGGAGGCATTGAATGCGCGGCACTCCTACCCGATCTCTATTGTCGGGCCGGGCGCGGAGATAGTCCAGATCGATCGTGTGCGGGCGGTGCATGGGCGCGACCGGGTGCGGGTGGCGGAGGAGATCGCACTGGCGGAGATCGTCTGCACTGCGGTCGGCGCCAATGCCCTGCCCTTCGTCGCGCCCGCGCTCGCGGCGGGCCTGTTGGCCCGGCATAAGAGCCTGGGCACGCCGGTCAATGTGCTGCTCTGCGAGAACCTGCACGATGCGGCCAGCGTGCTGCGCGCGGCGGTCGCGGACCATCTGCCCGAGAAGAATCGGGAGGAGGTGCTGGCAAAGACCGGCTTTGTGCAGGCGGTCGTCAGCCGCATGGTGCCTGCTCCCACAGAGGCGGATCGTGTCACGGATCCTCTGGCGGTGCGTGTAGAAGCGTACAAGCGATTGCCGGTGGACGGCGCGGCGATCGTGGGCGAACTGCCGCCCCTCGTTGGAGTGGAGCCGGTCGATAATTTCGAGGCGTATGTGGAGCGTAAGCTCTACACCCACAACTGCGCCCACGCGGTGCTGGGCTATCTGGGCTATGCTGCCGGATATGTCTATGGATATGAGGCGCTGCGGGATGCGCGGATCGCACCGCTGCTGCGGGCGGTACTGGCCGAGTCGTCCGAGGCGCTGGTGCGCCGTCACGGTTTTACGCAGGAGGAACAGGCCGCCCATGTCGCGGATCTGCTGGAGCGGTTCACCAACGAGAGTCTGGGAGACACCTGTATTCGACTGGCACGCGATCCGATACGCAAACTCGCCTCAGATGACCGACTGGTCGGCGCGGCACGGCTCTGCGAGTCGCAGGGGGTGACGCCGCGGGCGCTCTCCTGGGCGATTGCGGCAGCATTGCGGTACGACGAGCCGAACGATCCCTCCGCTCCCGCACTGCAGCAGATGCTGCGTGAACAGGGCCGAGAGATCACCCTGCGGAAGGTGTGCGGCATCGTTCCGACGGAGCCGCTTGCCGCCCTGATCGAGGAAGCCATGAACGTCACCGCCGGAACCTACTATGCACCTTAATGAGGACGGTCCCGAAGAGACGCGTCATCAGGACGCGACCATTCGCTCGCTGCGGGAAGAGGAACGGGATGCCTGTCTCGATCTCTGGTGCTCGGTCTGGCCCGGAGAGAACAGCCCTGCCTATTTCCGTCGCTACTTCTATGGCGATATCGACTGGCTGCCCTACTATACGCAGATCGCCGAGATCGACGGGCAGATCGTCAGCGCGGTGCATATCTGCCGACGTGTGGTCGCGTGCGGTGATCTGAAGCTGACGATGGGCGGCATCGCCAACGTCGCTACCGCCCCCGCGTTTCGAGGCAGAGGCTATAGTACGGCCTGTCTGCGCCGCGCGATCGCGGTGATGGAGGCGGACGCGCTGGACTTCTCGCTGCTATTCACGGGCATCAATGCCTTCTATGCGCGCGAGGGGTTCGTCGACTGGTCTCGGGAGCGCCGTCGTGGCGCGATCCGCACCGATTTCACCCCGCGTCCGACGCCGCTCCGGGTTCGCCCCGCGACCGATGCCGACATCGAGGCGATACAGCAGATATACACAGCCTACAACCGTACACGCCCGATTGCGGTTCAGCGCAGCGCCGCCTACTGGCGGGACTGGATCGGGTTCGCGCCCGATCAGATGGCCGAGCCGCCGCTGCTGGCGCTGGATCAGGCAGGCCGCCCTGTCGGCTATGTGCGCTATCAGGCCAACTTCTACCGGGGGCATCAGATCAACGAGGACTACGCCTACGTCACCGAGATCGGGTTCATAGACGCCGCAGATCCCCTGGAGACGGCAAGCGCCCTGTTGGACGCCGTCGCGCAGCGCGCCCTGGCTTCCGGCAAACGCGAACTGCATGTGAGCGTCGGGCTGGACGCGCCGATCTGCACGGCGCTCGACGGCCTGCTGGCGCACGCGGAAGCGAATATCACGGTCGGCGGCATGGTGCGTCTGCTGCACCGCGACAATCTGCTGCGCAGCGTGACGCCTGAACTCACGGATCGCTGGATCAGCGCAGGCCGACCGCCGGGAGTCCTGACGTTCGCCACGTCCTACGGCCCGACCGAACTCAACGCCACCGGTCCCTTTCTGCGCGTCCATGTCGCGGAATCAGGGGAGGCGAAGGCGCTGTCTCAGTCGGCGCTGTTCGGCCTGTTATTCGGTTCCCTTGCGCCCGAAGCGGCGACAGAAGAGGAGGCGCTGCACCCGTTACTGCGCGCCCTCTTCCCCCCCTCTGGCACCGTCTACTGGGGCGCGGATGGGTTTTAATTCTAAGTGAAAGAGAGCGTACAGACAATGTCGTTGATGCTGGAAGAGATCTATGAGCAGCCGCAGGCGATCGCGCGGGCCGTGGAGCAGGAGTACGCGAATGTGGCGCGGTTGGTGGGGGAGTTGCGGGAGCGGGAGATACGCCATGTGGTCATTGCTGCGCGCGGCACCTCCGATAACGCGGCGACCTATGCCAAATATCTGATCGAGATCGTCGCAGGCTTTCCGGTCGCGCTCGCCGCGCCTTCGGTCTATACGCTCTACGATGCGGCGGTGAACCTGTCGGGCTGCCTGGTGCTGGGCATTTCCCAGTCCGGGCAGGCCACCGATGTCGTGAAGACGCTCTCCGTGGCCCGCGCCGCAGGCGCGCTGACAGTCGGCATTACCAATGTGGCGGACTCTCCGCTCAGCACGGTCAGCGACTATACGCTGCTCTGCCATGCCGGGGAGGAGAAGGCGGTCGCCGCCACCAAGACCTATACGACGGCCCTCGCCCTCATCGCGCTGCTGGTCGGGCAGTGGGCGGGCAGCGCCGAACTGCTCAACGGGCTGCGAACGATCCCGGACCAGCTTCAGGCGACCCTGGACATGGACGATACCGTCGCCGCCGCCGTGGAGCGGTATCGCTATATTCAGGAGTGCGCGGTGCTGGCGCGCGGCCTCAACCAGGCGACCGCGCTGGAGGCCGCTCTCAAAATGACGGAGACGAGCTATCTGGTCGCCAAACCCTACTCCGGCGCGGACTTCCTGCATGGCCCGATCGCGATGGTCTCGGAAGGATTCCCCTGTTTCCTGTTCGCTCCCGAAGGGCGCGCCTATCCCTCGATGGTAGAGTTGGCCCTGAAGCTGCGCAAGCGCTCGGCGGAGTTGATCGTGGTGGCGCACTCACCGGAGATCCTGGAACTGGCGACGAAGCCGTTGCCGATGCCCCTGGCTGTGCACGAGCTGCTCAGCCCGCTGCTCTATATCGTGCCGGGGCAGTTGTGGGCCTATCATCTGGCGCGAACGCGGGGACAGAATCCGGACAAGCCGCGCGGCCTGACGAAAGTGACATTGACACGCTGACGCATCGAGGAAGGGTTGAGGCAGGTATGCTTCGTCGGATTACAGGAGTCGTCGAGAGTATCACCGCAGAACGGCCGGGAGCGCAAGAACTTCTGGTGCGCGTAGATGCACCTGCGTCTGACGAATCAGTAAGCCTGCGTCCTGCGCTCAACCTGACGGCGCTTACCGGGAGGATCGCCATCGGAGAGCGCGTGCTGCTCAACACGGTCGCGGTGGAGATGAGTCTGGGGACCGGCGGTCAGGATTTCGTCGTGACCGGCCTGGATCGGAGTGGAGAGCAGGAGGCGCCGCCCGGTCACATTCTCAAAATGCGCTATACGCCTCTGCAGGTCCCCGTGCTGGCTGTGGAAGCGCAGGAGAGTCCGCACCACGATGCGATCCGTCTCTTCGCGGGGCTGGACGATCTGCCGGTCGTCTGCGCGGAACTGCACAGCCAGTTGCCCGCCATCTGCGCCGCCGCCCACTGGGGAATCGAGAGGCACGGCAGTCGTCGCCCGCCCCGTATCGCCTATATCATGACGGACGGCGCCGCGCTGCCGCTGGCGCTCAGCCGCCTCATACCGGAACTCAAAGCGCACGGCCTGCTCGCCGCGACTATCACGACCGGGCAGGCGTTCGGCGGGGACTACGAGGCGGTCAATCTCTACTCGGCGCTGGCCGCGGCGAAAGCGGTGGTGCACGCGGATATTATCGTGGTGGGACAGGGGCCGGGAACGGTCGGAACCGGCACCGCGCTCGGCTTCTCGGGGATCGATCAGGGGCTGGCGATCAATGCGGCGGCTTCGCTGGGCGGAATGCCGATCGCGGTCGCGCGTATCAGCTTTGCAGATTCGCGGCGGCGTCACACCGGCCTGAGCCACCATACCCTGACGGTTCTCACGCGCATCGCCCGCGCCCCTGCCCTCTTACCGCTGCCGCGTCTCACTCCGGAGCAGAACCGGGCGCTCAATGCGATGCTCGAAGAGTCGGGGCTGGCCGAAAACTACGATCCGATCACCATCGACGCCGAGCAGTCGCTCCAGGCGCTGGAGGCGCGGGGACTGTCCGTCACCACCATGGGCCGCTCGCTCCACGAAGAACGTCCCTTTTTCCTCGCCGCCGCCGCCGCCGGTCTGCTGGCCGCCCAACTCGTCGAATCCCGCATCGGCTGATCGCTGCACAAATACGGAGAATCCCCGCAATGAATACGCAGATTCCCCTATAGCCTTTCCCGGCTAAATGGACTATCCTATACCTATCCCAACGCTACTCACACTCCCATGGGATAGAGCAAAGATAGGAATCCCAATGCAGTCCGCCCAATCACCCCAACCTATTGCTCTTTCGGTGGTGCGTCTCAGTCCCGTCGCCACCCTGATCGTTCTGGGTGCCCGGCTCGTCTTTGCGGGACTTCAACGCGTCTTCAGCCTCTGGGTCGCCCTCACTCCTGGTCAGGACCGGGAATGGAAGGCCGCCCGTCTCCGCCGCTAACCCTTTTCGTTCAGCAGCGCCTCCACCTTCGCGTCCAGGCTCCCAGGCGACTCGACGCCCCCGATCGCCTGACTGATATTCCCTTTTTTGTCGATCAGATAGAGTTGGGGGATACCATCGAAGTTGTATTTCGATCGGATGTCGGGGATATCCGAGGCGAGAACGACAGGATAGGTCATTTTCAGCGCTTTGACCGTATCCGGAATGTTGATCGCGGTCTGCTCGTCATCCGCGGAGATTCCCACCACCTCCAGCCCCTTCGCGTGGTATTTCTCATAGATATGCTCGATTGTGGGAATGCTCTCTCGGCAGGGTGCGCACCAGGTCGCCCAGAAGTCGATCAGGACCACTTTCCCTTTCCAACTCGACAGCGCAACGGGCTTCGCGCCTTTCGTCAGCGGCAGCGCAAGTTCCGGAGCCGGCCCGCCGTCCTTGAGCACGATGGCCCTTGAGTCCTCCTCCGGGCTGCAACCCGCCAGCACAATCGCCGCCACAGCCAGCATCCCTATCATTCTTCCAAGCTTCATAAACGCACCCGCCTTCCCACCATCCGCCACCCCATTCGCCTCTGGAAACGCATCCGGGGCAAACTCTCTCTGGTAATACGATTCAGGCCCATGGAATCGTCTCCAGGGGCCTGAACGCATTGCGAAGCACTCTCACCATCTCAGCTTTTAAAGGTGACGACGGTCGCGCCTTCGCCGCCCTCTTCCACCTCACCGAGGCGAACGGAGGCGACGGCGGGATGGCCGCGCAGAAACTCCCAGACCGCTTTGCGCAATGCGCCGGTGCCGCGTCCATGCACGATCCGGGCCTGCCCGATTCCGGCAGCGTAGGCGTCGTCCACATACTTGTCCAGCAACGGCTGGGCCTCTTCGACGCGCATGGCGCGCAGCATCAGTTCCGGCGAGATCTGCATCGATTTCCGCATCGTGATCGCGTTCGCGCCGGAACTCTCTGCCTCGCTTTTGCGCGCCGCCTTGCGGTCGGCGGCTGCGGCCTCGGTTTTCGGCAGGGGCCGCAACTGGTCGAGAGGCAGGGTGGCGCGCATGACGCCGATCTGCACCGCGACCACGCCATCGCGCGGCGTCTCCAGGATCTGACCATCCATATTCAGCGAGAGCACCCGCACACGATCCCCGGCTTTGTAGGTGACGCCCGCCTCGATCGGCGCAAGCTCCACCTGGGGCGCATTGGTCGGATTCTCGGAGAGCGCGGTTAGCGTGTCGTTGCGCAGCGTGTTGACCCGCTGCCGTATGCTCGGGCCTTTCTTCACGCCCTTGTTCATCTTCTGGAGGTCGTGGATAATATTCTCGGCCTTATCGCTGGTGCGGCGCAGGATCTCCCGTGCCTCCTCCTGCGCCTTCTGGCGCACGCTCTGCTGAACCTCCGCGATCTGCCGTACCCGTGTCTGATACTCCTCCCGCGCCGCATAGGCTTCGTCTCGGGCGCGTGTCGCCGCCGCTTCCGCCTCCCGCGTCTGCCGCCGGCTCTGCTCGATCTGCTGCAACAGCTCCCCGGTCTCCAACTCCCGGTTGGAGAGGAAACCGCGCGCCTCCTCGATGATCTCCGGGCGCAGGCCGATCCGTGCGGCGATATAGAGCGCGTTCGACATCCCCGGCACCCCCAGCAGAATCCGATAGGTGGGCGAGAGCGTCTCGGTATCGAACTCCACGCTGGCGTTCTCTACCCCAGGCCGCGCATACGCGTACTCTTTCAGCTCCCCATAGTGCGTTGTCGCGACAATCCGCGCCTGACGGCTCATCAGGTGATCGAGCAGCGCTTTGGCGAGCGCGGCGCCCTCCGCGGGATCGGTGCCCGCCCCCATCTCATCCATCAGGACCAGGGCGTTGGAGTTGACGCTCTCCACGATCCGCACCAGGTTCTTCAGGTGCGCGCTGAAGGTCGAGAGGCTCTGCTGAATATCCTGTTCGTCCCCGATGTCGGCGAAGACCTGATCGAAGAGCGCGATGTCGCTGTCCGGCGACGCCGGGATCTGCAGGCCCGCCAGCGTCATCAGGGTCAGCAGGCCGATGGTCTTCAGCGTGACCGTCTTGCCGCCCGTGTTCGGCCCCGTGATCAGCAGCGTGGTAAACTTCTCGCCCAGTTCGATGTCGATCGGAACGACCTTGCCGGGCAGCAGCGGATGCCGCGCGTGGTACAGCTTCACGATCCCCCGCCGGTTCAGGTGCGGCTCGTTCGCATCCATCTCGTCCGCCAGCACGGCCTTGGCATGGATCACATCGAGGTGGCCCAGAATGGAGGCCATCCGCTGCAGCTCATCGTAGTAGCTTGCGGCCAGCGCGCCGAGTTCGGCCAGAACGCGCTCGACCTCCTGCTCCTCTTTGAGCGTCAACTGCTTCAGGTCGTTGCCCATCTCCACGGTCTGCGCCGGCTCCATAAAGACGGTCGCCCCCGACTGGCTGGTATCGTGCACGATGCCGCCAAACGCCCTGGCATACTCCGCCTTCACCGGAATACAGTACCGCCCGCCCCGCACCGTCACCACAAACTCCTGCACCATCGTCTTAACGCGATCGTTGGTCAGATAGCTCTGCAGTCGGTCGCTCAGCCGATGCGCCGTCACCTTGATCTGACTGCGCACCCGCCCCAACTCCTGCGAAGCGCTGTCCTTGACATCCGCCGCCTCACTGATGCTGCTCTCGATCTTGTTCTCCAGGATCTGCAGCACAGGCAGATTGGTCGCCATCTCTGCCAGCAGCGGCGCCTTCTCCGCCCGGTTCAGCAGAAACATGCGCAGCCGTCGCGCCGCGCCCGCCGTATGCATGATCTCCAGCAGCTCGTGCGGCGACAGCCGGGCCGCGATCCTGGCGCGCTCCGCCGTGTCCCGAATGTCGCGAATCCCCCCCAGAGGCAGACCGCTGTCGTGGTCCCGCAACTCCCGCGCTTCGCGCGTCTCCTGGAGGCGGCGCGTGACCGTCTCCGGATACGGCAGCGGCTCCAGTTCCAACGCGAACTGCCGCCCAATACCGTTCGAGGTATGAGCCGCCAACCGGTCCAGCACTTTTTGATATTCTAATAGTTGCAGCGAATGTGCGTCCATTGTCGTCCTGTTGTGAAATCGGAAAAATAGGCATTGTAAAAGGGAGGTTCAGACTCCGCCCGCCCTCTATCGTTATGCCTGGAACAAATGATAAACTTGATTTACGGAAAAGGGCCTGCTAATTATAACATACGCCACGACCTCATGCCATGACAAGAGGAATTCCGCTCGCCCGCCAAGAATTGTCAGGCTGGTCTGGCTTCATTTTTAGACAGGATTAACTCTAGTTTCCGCTAATTCAGGCGGCTCTTGCCGCCTTGTTACTGGCGTTTTCCTCGGGTTGTGGGGCTTTCTGACGCCGATGCCCCACAATTCCCTTGGGCAAATGCGCG
>Ga0070658_10005400_pt1 | contig 10372 bp, 11 predicted proteins | sample KBSC13metaG_FD_64664 | JGI IMG/M metagenome (GOLD analysis project Ga0070658, IMG submission 64664) | Corn rhizosphere microbial communities from Kellogg Biological Station, Michigan, USA - KBS C1-3 metaG | ecosystem: Host-associated > Plants > Roots > Rhizosphere > Soil ... | reverse complement strand
CTTTGCCTGCGCCATCCCCGGGATCATGGCCACACGCGTGATCGACAACAAGCGCGACCGGCTGACCACGATCCTGATCGCGCCGCTGATGACCTGCTCGGCGCGCATTCCCGTCTACACGCTGATCATCTCCGCCTTCATTCCGGCAAAGGACGTCTGGGGCTTCATCAACCTCCAGGGCCTCGTGATGTTCGGCCTCTACGCTGCCGGCATCACCAGCGCGCTTGCCGTCTCGTTCCTCATCAAGTTCTTCATGCTGCGAGATTATGCGCCGGCGCCGTTCATGCTGGAGCTGCCGGACTACAAGATGCCGCGCCTGAAATCGATCGCGATCGGCGTCTATACGCGGGCCAAGATGTTCCTGCACCGCGCCGGCACCACGATCTTTTCGATGATGGTGCTGATCTGGTTCCTGGCCTCGTTCCCGCAGCCGCCCGCGGGCGCCACCGAACCGGCGATCGACTTCAGCCTCGCCGCGATCATCGGCAAGGCGCTCGAGCCGCTGCTGGCGCCGGTCGGCTTCAACTGGCAGATCGCGGTCGCGCTGATCCCGGGCATGGCGGCGCGCGAGGTCGCGGTCGCGGCACTCGGCACCGTCTATGCGATCGAAGGCGGCAAGGAAGCGGCCGAGCAGATCGGCCAGGTGCTGGCGACGAAATGGTCGCTCGCGACCGCGCTGTCGATGCTGGCCTGGTACATCTTCGCCCCGCAATGCGCATCCACGCTGGCCGTGATCCGGCGCGAGACCGGAAGCTGGACCTGGATGGCCGTCACCTTCTTCTACATGCTGGTGCTGGCCTATGCCGCGAGCCTTCTGACCTACAATGTCGCGGTCGCGTTCGGGGCGGGGTAGGTCCCAAAACAAAAACTGCGAAAACAACCCCATGCACAGTAGACGGGTGTTGTGAAATCAATGACTTACACTCGTGCGAAAATCGTCCGGCCGCAGGGCCGCGCCAGTTGCTCCGTCGGGCAAAACAGGAGCATGATGGCATCATCGCCACGATCGACCATATCTGGCGTCAAGCCGGTTTATGCGCCAGCACCGTTCCGATCCGCTCCTTCTTGAGCGCGAACTGCGCGGCCAATGCGAGGCCGAATGCCAGACAGAACGTCGTCCCAGCCGCAATGAAGCGCAGCTTATTGGTTTCCCAGATTGCCCCCTCCTGTGCCACCATCGATAGCAGTTGGGGCAGAAGCAGGAACACGTTGGTTGCCGCAAAGCCGAAGCAATTGAACAGTCGCCACGCGACCGTTCGCACCGAACTGTCGATGTCCGGCAGATCTGAGCAGCTCTGCCGGTCGAGATAGTACGAAATATAGACTGTCACGAGCGCCGGCCCGAGGCCCCACCGCAACATCGCAAAGTAAAGGCTGGCAAGAGACATTTCCCGCAGATTGCCCTCGCCAAAGTTATGCACGGCCACCGTCAGACCAGCAGGCCCTACGGCGAGCGCGACCAGGAAGCTCCAGCAATAAGTGGTGAGGTGGGACTGATCTGAATCGCTTCCCAGAGACGACATCGCAAATCGAAGCAAGAGAACGACGACGATTGCCAATCCATAATTGCAAAGCGAATACATGACCCATGCAATCGAGCGATTGGGGTCCTGCGCCCAGACGACGCCTCTGCCTTGCAGCATGTCATAAATCACGGCCGAAATGGTCACGCCCAGATAAACGGAGCAGATCAAGGCAATGATATAGACGATCCAGTACCGTAGCGGATTGTCGTGAATGGGCGCATCGATTTCGATGCCGAATTTGCTGGCCTCGTTGCGCAGGTCGATGCGGGAGCCGTTGCGATAGATCAGGTAGCACGCGACAAGCCGGGCAAATCGATTGTAGAGGTCCTTGATCAATTGCGTGGCCGGGGGCGCAGCAAGGCCCGTCAACGTCCCAGCCTTCCACTGGCTCATCGTCGGCGCCGCCTGCTGGAAGTCTGCCATCAGCTTGTCGAAACCAAAGCTGTCCTCGGTGAAGAAGGTGGCGTCATCACCGGTGTCGCGTCCCTGCGCCAGCCACCATTTCATGTAACAGATTTCCGCCCACATGCGATCCGGGGTGTTCGGATCCTTGCGGAAGTCCTGATCGACGACATCCGGCGAATTCGCGATGACTTTCGAGAGCACATCCGGCGGCACACGCAGCGAAAAGCGGATTTGCGCCATGATCTGCTTCGCGAGTTGAGGCACGCTGATCCAGCTCTGGATCACATCGCGCACCATCAGCAGGACGTTCCATTGAGCCTCCTTCGTCAGAAGGAACAGATACACGGCCCCCATTGCGGCGACGACGGTCAGGTACGGAGCAGACTGACTTTTCGCTGCCTCTATGACGGTCTCCGGGATTGCAGGAACCAGCGGCGCCAGGGCAATGACGTCGCGGTTCTCATGGATGAGAAGAAGGAAGAAGCCGCATGAGAATATGACAAAGATGAACCCACCCAATCGATACTGCTGCCGGGTCGTCATGTATCGCGGGAAAGTCGGGACTTCGGCAATGTTGACCGCGCGGCCAAAAGCCTGCCAGGCCAACCGGCCTGCCACGACCAGGCCCAACAACGTGATGGACCAGCGCACCAGCGAAGGAACCAGGTCGGACGCGGCGTCGCCGACCTGATCTGCGGAGGCTTGTGTCGATAGCAAAATGGAAATGACAATTCCCAACACGATGCTAGCCATAGCCTGAACTCCCTCTTGAGCGAGATAGTTCGAACGGGCCGCTCTACGCGGAATTAGCGGGTACCGTAAATCCGGAGCGACTACGTGTGTGTGAACCCATTCACATCCTCTGGAAGTTTTCGTGCAGCTCTCTCGGAAGAGGCACGATGCCTTGTCCGCAAGAAAATCGCCGGACCGCATCCGGAAAGAGCCTCGCACAATCCGCGCTACCAGCTGTTCGCCGGTTGCACCGTCGGGCAAAACAGACGCATGATGGTCATGATGGTATTGTCGGAGAATTGGCTCGACGCTTCGTGACGGTAAGCTAGGCCGGCGTAGCACGCCTTCTCAGGCGCGGGCCGGGCTCGCCGGAAACGTCGCGGTGAACACTGTTTCATCCCGCATCGACGACGCGACGATCAACCCACCATGGGCGCGCGCGATCTCCTGGGCGATGTATAATCCGAGCCCAAGCCCTTTCTGGTTCGGCAGAACGTCGCCGCGGTCGAACGCAGTGAAAAGGCGCGGCATCGCTTCCTCCGGAATTGGCGCACCTTTGTTGACAACGCTGATGTCGAAGCCAGCTCCGGTCGCCCGGGCCAGCACCCTGATCGGCTCGTTGGCGGCTCCATAGGAAATCGCGTTGCCGAGAAGATTGGACAGCATCTGACCTATGCGGTCGGCGTCGATCCTCACGCTCCGGGGAACGCTGACGACGGTTTCGATGACGCGATCCGGATGCACGTTCTCGAACTCCGCAACGATCTGCTTGATGACAGGTTCGAGTGGCTGCTCTCTCAGCTTGAGCTGCATCCCGGCGCCGAGTCGCGCGCGGGCGAAGTCCATCACATTGTCGATCAGGCCCGCCATCCGGGCCACGCTTCCCTGCAGAAGGTTGATCCAGTTCTTCCCCTCGTCATCGACCTTCTTGTTCAGAAGCCGCAGGCCGCCCTGGATCGAGGCAAGAGGGTTTCGGAGGTCGTGACCGAGCACGGCGATGAACTGCTCGCGGAGTTCGGCATTGCGTTGTTCCAGCGCGAGCCTGCTCTCGATCAGCTCGACGCGCTCGGCCGCATCGAGGTGAGACGCGATCAGCTCCGCAAAAAGCTTGAACATGCCGATAACTTCGGGAGTCCGGAGCTTGCGCGGCTTCGGATCGATCGCGCAAAGAGTTCCGAAGAATGAACCGTTGGGAAGGATGATGGGCACGGAGATGTAGCTTTGAAAGCCATATTGCGTGGGCGTGTGATGCGTGCAGTACGCGGCATCTTCGCTGACATTGTCGATGACGACCGCCTCACGGCTCTGCCGGATCTCATGGCAGATCGTGGTCTCGACCTTGAGCTCGTCACCGGGCTTCAGCCCGAACGCAAGTTGGTCACGCGAGGCACAGGTGATCCATCTGTCCTCCGTAACGCGGGCAACGGCCGTAAACCCCATGCCGGTAGTCCGGCTGACCACGTCGAGGATGGTCGAGACCGCAGCGATTCCGCTGACCTTGGCTATGTCGCGCTCGAAATCCATTGCCACTCCGCGTCGGAACATTCGCTGGACGGCCGTCACCCCCAACGAAAGCGCGTCCTTGCAATGGTAAGAAGCACTGCCCGTTATTCCGCGTCAATGTCATTCGATGCCGCGCGTCTGGAACGACGCGGTGAACATCGCTTCATCCCAATTGCAACGGCAAGGAAGTTCGCCGTTGCAGCTATCGTCCGCGCCGCCGGGAGCTGACCTCGGGTCGCCCCTCGGGGGCCGCCCACCCCTGGACACTCACATCCGCCAGCGCGTCGAATATAGCCGCTGTGCGTTGCAGGCGGGCGATCGTACGTGCGCCTTCGACGGCAGCGACCAATGCGGAAGCGGTCGAAGATGCGCGCGCGGACGTGAAACCGCACCCCCTGAAATGCTCCGCGACGATCTCGGTTGAATCAGCAAATCCGCGCGCGACCCGTTTGGTCAGTTCAGCGTCGAGTGCAGGAAGCTCATTCGCCAGATTCTGCATGAGACATCCATACTGGAAAGCAGAGGCGACCATCTCGGCCGCGAACGCGCCGAAAATCTGGCGAACAAAACTCAGGACATCACCGGTCGTATTCGCCGAGATAGCCCGCAACACAGCCATTCTGGTCGCAACGTAATGATCGATTGCTTCTTCTGCGAGCTGTGCCTTACCGCGCGGAAAATGAAAATAGAACGATCCTTTGGGCGAGCCGCTTTCTTCGATGATCTGGCTCAAGCCCGTCGCAGTGTATCCTTGGATGCGAAACAGTCGCTCGGCAGTGGCAATCGCGCGATCGCGGGCGTCAGTCTTACGGGGCATCCCGTCAGCATAACACGCATGGCTTGACACCGCTATGGTGATCGCCATACTATGGTGATCACCATAGTAAATGTGCCCGACGTATCACCTCTAGCAAATTTACTTCCAGACGTTGCAATAGATGGAACTACACTTTTACAGATCGCTGCGCAGGAAATACTCAAATGAGCTCAAGCAGTTTCGGTTTCGGCAATTGTTCTAGCGAACGGGACCACTGAGATGGCCTCTAGATCCTGCGCGATGATGCTTTTAGGAGCTGCCATGTTCACTGCGATGTCCACTCGCGTCGTTTGCGGAGAAACGTCAAGCGATGCCATCTGGCACAATAAGATCCCTGTCGCTTTGAGCGAGCCCGCGGTTGATATCGATAAGGATCCGAACCTTCTGCACAGATATGCGGAAAATGCAGGAACGAAAATCCACTACGTCACCATGGGCTCCAATCAAAAACCGCTGATGGTGTTCGTGCACGGGTTTCCCGACTTTTGGTATTCCTGGCGAAATCAGATCCAGGCATTTTCAGCAAATTATCAGGTGGTCGCTCTCGATCTGCGCGGATACGATTTGAGCGATCGGCCGGAAGGCGTCGAGAACTATAAGTTTCCGGTTCTCCTCGATGACATCCGTGCCGTGATCAATGCAGAGAGAAACGGTCGCAAGGCCATCCTGATCGGGCACGACTGGGGCGCCGCTTTGTCTTGGCTATTCGCCGGGCAAAATCCGGACCTGATCGAAAGACTTGTCGTCCTCAGCGTTCCTCATCCCGGCGCCATCACGAGGGAATTGCTCCCTTGGAACCATCCTATCGCGCAGGCCAAGGCCAGCGCCTACGCCACACGGTTCTTCGCTCGAGGCAAAGGCGACAATTTGACTGCGCAGGATTTGGCATACTGGGTTGTCGATCCACAGGTGAGGAGTCGATACGTCGAGGCTTTCGCGAAATCTTCCATCTCGTCCATGATGAATTATTACAAAGCCAACTACGCGTTTTCCCAGCTTGCGCTCAATCTTTTCGATCCAACCATGAAGAAACTCACCGGTGCCGTGATCAAATGCCCGGTCTTGCATGTGCACGGAATCGAGGAGACCCACGCCTTGCTAAGCACGATTGATCTGGAAAAGTCATGGATTGAAAATCCCGACAATCTCACGGTCAAGATCGTGCCTGACGTTGGCCACTTTATTCAGCATGAAGTGCCTGATGACCTTAATCAGACGATTGCCTCCTGGTTGAAAGATTCAGGAAGCTGAGCCCGATCTTGCGAGGCTAAACGCACCAAGGCTTCGCGAAGATCACCTCGCCGACCTCGCCGCATTGCATCTCGATGCGAGCATCCGGCTCAGTGTACTCGCTCAGTGGGCGGTGTACCGGAGCGTGAGCTGACGCCGTCTTCGTCCGCATCGCTCTCCGGCTCCCGGATCAGCACCGCCGGTTCGTCGTAACCCTTGCGGCTGCTGTAGAACACCAGCGCCATCAAGCCGATGCCGACAACCAGCGAAAACACGACACCGAGCACCAGTGCGACATAACCCGATGCCGGCACCTCCGTCGTCGTGCTGGACCAGCCGAGATAGCCGAGGACGCCGGCACCGACGAGGAAGGCGCATAACACCGCGATGACCGCCCATCTGGCGATCTTGCCGTCGCCGGGAGCAGGTGAGTCCGGTTGCCCGTTGGTGCTGGTCATGGATCTCTCCTCAAGGCGCACGCGTCGCGCGGCCGTCCCGTTGCGCTAGGGTGCGGTGACCTTGGTCGTAATCGCGTGCAGGGCCGCCGTCATGGCGACGATTGCAGCCTTGGCCGGCTCACCGATGCCGTGACGCCCGGCGAGATACGCCGGATCGTTGTAGGACAGCCACGTCGCGCCTTGCTCGTCCTGCCAGACCAGCGCCTTCAGCGGCAGATCGATGCCGCTGGTCTGCGACTGCTGCATCAAGGGCGTGCCACCCCTGGCGTTCCCGAAGATGATGAGATCGGTCGGGCGCAACGGCAGGCCGGCAGCCGCGGCGGCCGCGGCATGGTCGACATGGGCGAATATTGTGAGCCCCTTGGCCGTCACTTCCGCTTCCAGCCGCTTCATCGTCTCTTCAGGCCCGAAACTGCTCTTGATCGTGATGAGTCCGTCGACGGCCATGGCTTGGGTCTCCCATAAACATGTCGCAGCAACCAAAGCGAGGATCTTGACCAGCGCCGAAACCCTCATGATCACATGCTCATTTCTTGCGGAATAGTTTTGCCGGATCGAATTCCGGCTCTGGAATGAAGCCGTCGCGGTTGGGCATCTTGATTTTCGGCAAGCTGTCCTTATCAACCTTGCCGTCGGGGGGAACGATGCCGTTCAGACTCAGGATATAGGCGGTGACGGCATAGGTGTCGTCGGTGCTGAGCGAACCCGGCGTGGGATATGGCATCGCGCGGTGAATGTAGTCGTACAAGGTCGTCGCGTAGGGCCAGAAGCTGCCCACGGTCTTGACTGGCGCGCCGGAAGCGAGTGTGCCCTGCCCCCCGGCCAGCCGATCCTTGATCCCGCCCTGGCCGTTGTCGCCATGACAGGCCGCGCAATTGTCGGCGAAGACCTGCTTCCCCTGTGCAACCGTGCCGCCGCCGACAGGCAGACCCTTGCCATCGGGGGCGACGTCGATGTCCCAGAGCTTGATCTCCGCCGGGGTTGCGGGACGGCCGAAATCGGACGCAAATGCGGGCGCTGCGAGCAGGCCGAGCGTGAGAGCCGCTGCGACAAGCCGATTGTCATGCGAGGACATTGCGGACCCTCCCGGCCTCGTCGATGCTCCAGGTCTGCTGGGCGTTGTAGTGGAACAGCGCATTGCTCCCCATCGCGGCGATGAAGGACTGCCGGTCCGGCTGAACATTGCCTTGCTCGTCGGTCGCGCGGCTCACGATCCGTGTCGGCTTGCCGTCCCAGACCCAGTCCATCTGGAATCGAACCTGGGCCTTGGACAGCACCGGCTGATTCAGCTGCGCCTGTTTCCAGATGTTCGCGCCGTCGGTCGATATCTCGACCTTGGCGATCTTGCCATGGCCGCTCCAGGCGAGACCGGAGATACGGTTGTAGCCGGGCTGGATCTGCATCGTGCCCGAGGGCTGCGTGATGACGGAGTTGGTTTCCATCCTCAGCTGGAACTGGCGGGCCTTGCCGTTGGCAAGCAGCTGCGTGTAGCGCGCCGTTTCCCAGCGGGTCATCCAGGGCTCAGTCCCGAACTTGAGACGGCGCAGCCATTTGATGTTGAGGTTGCCCTCGAAGCCCGGCATTACCAGCCGCATTGGAAAGCCGTGCGCGGGGCGCAGTGGTTCGCCGTTCTGACCGTAGGCGACAAAGGCCTCGTTCACGATTTCGTCGGTCAGCGGAATGCTGCGGTCGACGCCCGCGCCATCGCCTCCCTCGGCGAGCATCCAGTTCGAGTTCTTCTCCTTGCCCGCGAGACCAATCAGGAACTTCAGCGGAACGCCGGTCCACTCATTGGTGCTGACGAGGCCGTGCGTGTTCTGCACCGTCAGATCAGGGTCTGCCTTCTTCCAGTTTTCCCATCCGTTTCCCGTGCATTCGATGAAGACCACGCGCGTGACCGACGGCATCCGCTTGAGATCATCGACGCTGAACACCAGCGGCTTCTGAACCAGGCCATGGATGAGCAGACGGTGCTGCGCGGGATCGATGTCCGGCACCCCGGAATGGCTGCGCTCGTAATGCAGATCGGTCGGCGTGATGTTGCCTACCAGCTTCTGATGCGGCGTCTTGGAGTTGATGGCATCATTGGGGTCGACGTTGCGCTTGCCCGGTCCTGCTTCGGGAATGCGATCGATCTTGACGAAGCGCGATCGTTCGCTGTGCGCACCGAGATCGGCGCCGGGCCCGCGATCAGGAACGTCAGCCAGCGTTTGCGCGGCCGCCGCTTCGGTCGCAACCGCCCCTAGAACGCCCGCCGACAGACCTCCCACAAAACCACGGCGGGAGACGCTCGCGGGCCGTTGCGGTGATTCGATTTGCGATTTGGACGTCATGCGATCTCCGTCGACAATCGTGCTGATTTGGAAATGCCGGCCGCTTTTCCATTGGAACATTGACCGGATGCCGCCAAAATTGCCCGTTAGGATGTGTTAGAAATCATGAGGGACGGCGAAGGCGCGTCATCTTGACCTGCTCCGAAAGTGGCTATCCGGGTCCATGGATCATTTCAGCACCGAGAACCTGACGGCCGAGAGGCTGAACGAAAATCATCTCGCCGACCTCGTCGCCTTGCATCTCGATGCGGACGTTTCGCGCTATCTCGGCGGCGTCCGCCCGGCTGAGAGGACGAAGACCTATCTGGACGCAAATATCTCCCATTGGGACCAGCATGGCTTCGGGCTGTGGGTGTTGCGAACGAAAGACGGGGCATTCGCCGGGCGGGCGGGCATCCGGCACATCCTGGTGGACGATATCGACGAGATCGAGATTGCCTACGCGTTCAAGCGCGAGTTCTGGGGCCGTGGCCTTGCAAGCGAGACCGCGACCGCGCTGACCGACATCGGACTGTTACACCACGAGCTGCCGTCCCTCATCGGCCTGGTCTATGTGGGCAATGGCGCATCGCGCCGCGTTCTGGAGAAGACCAACTATCTCCTCGAGCGAACCACGTTCCGTCACGGCGAGAACGGCGTCCTCTACCGGATTCGGCGGTGAGAGACGGCCTGACGATCACTCGGTGCGCAGCTGGACAACCGACTGCGGCAGGGAGGCCAGAAACAACACCACGCAGACGCACAGCAGGACGATGTCCTTGAACAGAAATTCGCCGGTCGGCGGCGGTGCCCTGCGCTTCATCATTGTGAGACACCGGGTCCGCGCGAAGCGCGGCCCGATGACAGGCTCCGCGAAAGCAATCCAGAATCTTTCCGCGGCGGCAGACTGGATTGCTTCGCTGCGCTCGCAATGACGTTGTGGAAACAGCCGCGTAGGCGGATGCAGCGGACGCCTGCGGGGCCTTACCTGAAATATCCCAGCACGAGATCTACATCCGCGCTGCCGGCCACCGTGCCGTTCAGCTCGGCGTCGATGACGCGGCGGCAAGCCTCGATCGCGGCATGGTCACCGAGATCGTTGGCGGCTTCCAGCACGAGCCAGGCGGCATCGACCGAGGCCTGGTCCGCTGCTCCGCCGCCGATCTCGCCGGCTGCGGCCTTGTTGAGGTTCTTCTTGCGAACGGCGGTGCCGAATTGAGGCAACATTGCAAATACTCCCTGCCAATTCCCGGATGATGCTCGGTGTACCGCTCAGTGCACCTGGAGCTCGGGCTGACGACCCGTGACAGGATCGGTGCCGGTCTTGCGCGACTGGTAGAACTTCAAGACGCTGCGCGAGGTCTCGATCTTGAGCTTGCCGAAATCGCG
>Ga0070658_10005399_pt1 | contig 10372 bp, 9 predicted proteins | sample KBSC13metaG_FD_64664 | JGI IMG/M metagenome (GOLD analysis project Ga0070658, IMG submission 64664) | Corn rhizosphere microbial communities from Kellogg Biological Station, Michigan, USA - KBS C1-3 metaG | ecosystem: Host-associated > Plants > Roots > Rhizosphere > Soil ... | reverse complement strand
CGAATATGGCGTCTATGTGCAGCCGATAAACTACCCGACCGTGCCGCGCGGCACCGAACGCCTGCGCTTCACCCCCGGCCCATCCCACACCACCGACATGATGCGCGAACTCGTCGACGCTCTCGTCGAAATATGGAGCCGGATGGAAATGAGGCTCGCAGCCTGATTTTGTCGAATGCGGTTCGGCATCCGCCGAACCTTGGCGGCACCGTCAGCATAGCTGCTCTAAACCAACGTCAACGCAAGCTGCGCTGGCTTACGCGGCCGGTGGCTACTACAGCTTGTGCAACCCGAATCGCTGGAGTCTCCGTTGGCCGAGCGCATCGCCATCGCTTCCGATCACGCAGCCGTCGCACTAAAGGCGACGCTTGTCGCGTGGCTGCGCGAGCAGGGGCATGATGTGACGGACCTTGGCCCTCACGACCATGGCTCGGTGGATTATCCCGATTATGGCTACAAATTGGCTGGCGCGGTCGCCGACGGAAGCGTCGGCTTCGGCATTGCACTGTGCGGATCGGGGATCGGCATCTCGATCGCGGTCAACCGCAATCCGGCCGCGCGCTGCGCGCTGGTGAACGAGCCTTATTCCGCCAAGCTCGCCCGCCGCCACAACGACGCCAACGTCATTGCGCTCGGCGCGCGTTTGATCGGCGAGGATATGGCCAAGAGCTGCGTCCACGCATTTCTTGAAACCCCATTCGAAGGCGGCCGCCACGCGATGCGCGTCGCCAAGCTCTCTCATTTCACGAAGGAATCCGCATGAGCAGCAAGCCCGCAAATGACGTCCAGCCGGATGGCTTCTTCTCGCGCGGCCTGGCTGAGGCCGATCCCGCGGTCTTCGCAAGCGTCGAACGCGAAGTGGCGCGTGAGAAGGACCAGATCGAGCTGATCGCGTCGGAGAATATCGTCTCCAAGGCGGTGCTCGAAGCGCAGGGCAGCGTCTTCACCAACAAATATGCCGAGGGTTATCCCGGCAAGCGTTATTATCAGGGCTGCGCGCCCTCGGACACGGTCGAGCAACTGGCGATCGACCGCGCCAAGCAGTTGTTCGGTTGCGGCTTCGCCAACGTCCAGCCGCATTCGGGCGCGCAGGCGAACGGCGCCGTGATGCTTGCACTGACCAAGCCCGGCGACACGATCATGGGCCTCAGCCTGGATGCGGGCGGTCACCTGACGCACGGCGCGAAGGCGGCAATGTCGGGTAAGTGGTTCAACGCGGTTCAGTATGGCGTGACGCGCGACACCCATCTGATCGACTATGACGCGGTCGAGGCGATGGCCAAGGAGCATCGCCCGACGCTCATCATCACCGGCGGTTCGGCTTATCCGCGCCACATCGATTTCGCCCGCTTCCGCAAGATCGCGGACGAGGTCGGCGCGTTGTTCATGGTCGACATGGCGCATTTCGCCGGTCTGGTCGCGGGCGGCGCCCACCCCTCCCCCTTCGGCCATGCCGACGTGGTCACCACCACCACGCACAAGACCTTACGGGGTCCTCGCGGCGGCATGATCATGACCGATGACGAGGCGATCGCGAAGAAGATCAACTCTGCGGTTTTCCCGGGCCTCCAAGGCGGCCCGCTGATGCACGTTATCGCGGCCAAGGCGGTCGCGTTCGGCGAGGCGCTTCAGCCCGACTTCAAGAGCTATGCCCAAGCGGTGATCGACAATGCCAAGGCGCTCGCCGCGCGGCTCAAGGAGCGCGGCGCGGAGATCGTCTCAGGGGGTACCGACACGCATCTGGCGTTGGTCGATTTGACGCCGCTGGGCGTCACTGGCCGCGATGCCGACGAGGCGCTCGAACGTTGCGGCATCACATGCAACAAGAATGGCATCCCGTTCGATCCACTGCCGCCCGTCAAGACCAGTGGCATCCGGGTGGGATCACCGGCCGGTACCACCCGCGGCTTCGGCGTCGCGGAGTTCCGCGACATTGCGGACATGATCGCCGATGTACTCGAAGGCCTGCGCAAGAACGGCGAGCAAGGCGACGGCCAGATCGAAGCGAACGTGCGCGAGCGCGTGTCGGCGCTGACGGCGCGCTTCCCGATCTATCCCGAGCTTTGATTTGATCCGCTCCCGCGGAGGCCGCACCGGCCCACACCCCCACCCGGCCTCCCACACCGTAAGCTTCCGTTGGGAGGCCGGGTTGGAGTGTGGGCCGGTGCGGCTCGCCCGGAGGGCCAAATAAGTGCGCTGCCCCTTTTGTTTTCACGCCGACAGCCAGGTCAAGGATAGCCGCCCCACCGAGGATGGCGCCTCGATCCGGCGGCGGCGGCAGTGCGAGAGCTGCGGCGCGCGCTTTTCGACCTTCGAACGCGTGCAATTGCGCGAACTGACCGTGATCAAGAAAGACGGCGATCGCCAGTCGTTCGACCGCGGCAAGCTCGAGCGCTCGATTGCGATCGCGGCGCGCAAGCGGCCAGTGACGGGGGAGCAAATAGAACGGCTGGTCTCATCGATCCAGCGACAGCTCGAGACGAGCGGCGAGAGCGAAATCGTCGCCGCGCGCGTCGGCGAGATGGTTATGGATGGCCTGCAGCAGATCGACAGCGTCGCCTATATCCGCTTCGCCAGCGTCTATAAGAATTTCAGAGAAGCCAAGGATTTCGAGGATTTCGCCGGCAGCGTGGCGGAGCAGGAGGGCGAGTGATCGCGGTCCCCCAGCCCTCCATCGTCCTTGTCCGCCCCCAACTCGCGCAGAATATCGGCAAGGCCGCGCGGGCGATGCTCAATTTCGGGCTGACCGACCTCAGGCTCGTCAGTCCGCGCGATGGCTGGCCCAATCCAGAGGCAGGGCCGGCGGCATCCGGCGCGGATGTCGTGCTGGAGAAGGCGCGGTTGTTCGAAAGCGTGGCAGATGCGGTCGCGGATTGCGCGCATGTCTATGCCACCACCGTGCGCAAGCGCGGGGTGACCAAGCCCGTCCTTCCTCCCGACGAGGCAGTCGCTGCGATCCACGCTGAGCCGGGGGGCAGCGCGATCCTGTTCGGGCCCGAGCGTTCAGGGCTGGAAACCGACGACGTCGCGGTCGCGCGCACCATCCTGACCGTGCCGATCAATCCCGAGTTCGGATCATTGAACCTGGCGCAGGCGGTGATTCTGGTGGCCTATGAATGGTCGAAGGGGCAGAATTTGAGCCAGCCCCCCGCGACCGAGCTCGATCCGCCAGCACCCCAGCAGGAGCTGGATGGTATGATCGCGCAGCTTGAAACGATGCTTGATGGTTCGGGTTATTTCTTCCCGGCCGATCGCATGCCTACGGTCAAGCGCACGTTGCGAACCTTGCTGACCAAGCCGGGCTGGACATCGCAGGAGGTGCGGACGTTGCGAGGCGTGCTGTCGACCCTGGATCGTCCGCGAGGGCCTCAGCGTGCGGCGACGTCGCGTAACGCGTCGAAGCGTTCGAGCTCGTAAGCGATCGAGCCCTCGATCAGAGTTTCCCAGATCGCCGCGATCAATGGTTCGGGGATGGCCGCGGCCCGAGCCTGCAACCGGACATTCTCGATCACCTCGGCCTTGCGCCGCTCGTCGCGCACCGCGCCACGATGCCCCTTGATCCGCGCGGCAGCGTCCATGAAATGGAAGCGGCGAACCAGCAGCTCCACCAATTGGCGGTCGGTCTGATCGACGCCCGCGCGCACCTCCGCCATGGTTTCGCATTGTTCGGGGAAGATTATGTCCGTCATGGCGCGTCCCCTTGCGCCGGGCGCGCGCATCTGTCCAGAATTGCTGGCCTTCCGACAGCGGAAAGGCCGCGGTTTCCGCTGCGCGCGAGGTTGACCTTTGCGCCGGTTCCTGTACAGGCGCGCCTTCGCAATTGGCCCCGCACCCCGGTGAAGCGGCGGCCCTGCCCTCTCCCAGAGATCAAGCAGCGCGGTTCCGGGTATTCGCTTGGGCTTCACGGCCCGGCACAACGCAATTGAAGGAACGACACGATGTCGAAGCGCTCAAGCGCCAAGTACAAGCTCGATCGCCGTATGGGCGAAAATATCTGGGGCCGGCCCAAGTCGCCTGTCAACAAGCGCGAATATGGCCCCGGTCAGCACGGCCAGCGCCGCAAGGGCAAGGTTTCGGACTTCGGCATCCAGCTGAAGGCGAAGCAGAAGCTCAAGGGCTATTATGGCGACGTCACCGAGAAGCAGTTCAAGAAGGCCTATACCGAGGCTTCGCGCATGAAGGGCGACACCGGTCAGAACCTGATCGGCCTGCTCGAGCGCCGTCTGGATGCGGTCGTCTATCGCGCCAAGTTCGCGCCGACTATCTGGTCGGCCCGCCAGCTGGTCAACCACGGCCACATCCGCGTCAACGGCGTGAAGTGCAACATCGCGTCGCGTCTGGTGAAGCCCGGTGACGAACTCACGTTGGGGCCGAAGGCGCAGGAAATGGCGCTGGTTATGGAAGCGCAGGGCCTGAGCGAGCGCGACATTCCCGATTATATCGCGCCAGACGGCGCGTCGAAGGCAACCTATGTCCGCGTGCCCACGCTGGACGAGGTGCCCTATCCGGTGAAGATGGAGCCGAACCTGGTCGTCGAATTCTATTCGCGCTGATCGATCAGGACATTCCGGACGAACAAGAAGGGGCGGCCGGAAACGGCCGCCCCTTTCTCGTTACATGTGCAGCGACGTACGCAGGAAGGCGTCCGCTTTGGTGAGCATATCCGCCCGCGCGCCAGCCTCTTCGAGTTGGTGATCGAGGCCCTGATAGACGACCAAAGTACTCGTCTTGCCCGCCCGGTGCAGCGCCTGATCCATCGCCCTCGATTGCGCGATCGAGACGTTGATGTCCTGATCGCCGTGGAACATCAGCACCGGCGCCGCAATCTGATCGACGTGGCGGAGCGGAGAGCCTTGCGCGACCGTATCGCCCGAACCGATCTGACGGTCGACGATCGCCGTGTTGGTATAGCCCTTTGAATCCGCCTTCAACCGAGCGAGATCCGTCACGGGCGCAACCGCGACGATGGCCTTGAACAATGTAGGATCGACAACATTGGCCTGCAGCGCGGCATAGCCCCCATAGGACCAGCCCACGATCGCGAGCTTGGCGGGATCGGCGACGCCTTCCTTCACCAGCCAGCGCCCCGCATCGCAGATGTCGCTCATCGCGAGCTGCCAGTTCTTGAAGGCATTATGTCCGGCGAAGGAAGCGCCATAGCCGCTTGATCCACGATATTCGGGCTGAAGCACAGCGAAGCCGCGCTCGGCAAAGAATTGGACCATCCAGTCAAAGCCCCAGCCGTCACGATAATCCGGTCCACCATGCGGCATGACGATCACCGGAAGGTTCTTGGCCTCCCCGGATGCAGGCAGTGTCAGATAAGCGGGAATGACTGTCCCGTCCTTGGCCTTGAAACTGACGCTCTTCATCGGCGCCATCGTCATGTCCGCTAATTCCGGACGGCCCTCAATCAGCTCGTTCAGATGGTGGGTCGGCTTGTCGTAAACATAATAATGGCCTGGATCGACGTCGCTGCCTGCGAAGATGATCAGCCGTTGTTCGTCGGCGCTCGCGTCCATGAAGTGGATCAGCGGTGTGTTCGGCATCGCCTTTGCGAGCATCCCGGCTAGCTTTTTATACTCCGGGTCGAAATAATCGGTCTGCAGGCGATCGGTGAGGTAGCGCGCGCCGATGACGCGGCCATGCCGCCCGACCGTGATCACATCGTCAACATCGACCTGCGGATGGCTGGCGACAAGCTGAGAAGTGAAATTTCCGTCGAGCGAAACACTGTAGATGGCGTGGCGGCCGTCCAGCGGCTTCGTCGCGTAAGCGAGGTTCTTGCCGCCGTCGACGGCGATCGGGGTAAAGACGTCGGCGCCATCCTTGGTCTTGGAGAAAATCTTCCAGCGGTCCTCGCCGACGGGGCGATAATAATAGGTCGTTCCGCCGTTCAGGATGCCGCGGTCGTCAGCGGAGTCGATCGCGCGGATACGGACATGCCCCTGCCCGTCCGAGAAATAGTCGGTCACATTGGGATCGGGCTTCTCGATCGTGTCTCCCTTGGACGTGGTCGTATCGACGCGATCCACGCCGAGGCCATTCTGGTCCCGGCCGGAGAAGCTGCCGCGATTATATTCGGGAACATAGTCCCGAATCATAAGGATGCTGCCGTCGCCCTGCAGCCAGTCGATCACCCTGCCGTCATATTGGCTGAGCCGCTCCGAACTGACGCTCGTTTGGCGACCGATATAAAGCGCATTCTTGCCGTCGACGTCGAAGGCAACCGTGCGCGTATAGGGTATCGGAGGATCGTTATCGAAGGCGACGCCTCGCTGGCCACATACGATGCGCTTGTTCGATGCCCAGCCGCAGATCTGCAGCCGCATCGGCTTACCATCCTGACGGCCGGCAAGATGCGCGGCTCGCGTATCGGCATCGATCACGATCGCATAAGTCGCCACGCCTGGACCCGGCGAAACGATCACCGCCTGCTTGCCATCCGGCGACAGGCTGATGTCCCGCACGCGAGGAAGGCTGCCGAACATTTGTGCGAGCTTGGCGACGTCGGGTTTCCCCTGTCCCGCCGGCGCATCCGCCGCCATTCCGGCCGTAGCCCAAGTCGCCGCCAGCGCACCCAGCGCGGCGCCCACACGCAAATACCGTCCAAACATTAGAAATCCTCCCCGTCACGGAAGCTTCCGCATCTGGACCACAGTTGCAAGTGCCATTTGCCCCCGTTTCGGTTGCTATGGTCGTGCAAAAGCGCAGTTTTTTCCGAACAAGCGGCAAGGTACATGCATAGACGCGCAAAGGGCGCCGTCATGTTCGAATCCTATTCGGCGATGTTCATCGTGGTGCGGAGGAACTTGTCGGCCTGATCGAGCATGGTCGCGCGCGCGGTCGGGTCCTCCAGCTGGTGATCGAGGCCTGGGAACACGACCAGAGTGCTTCGCTTGCCCGCACGACGCAATGCGGCATCCATCTCCCGGGATTCTGCGACTCCCACATTAAGATCGTGATCGCCGTGGAACAGCAATACCGGCGCGATTATCCGATCCGCGTGGCGTGCAGGGGAGCCTTCCGTGACGATGGAACCCGAGCCGACCTGCTCCGCCACGACATTCGAATTGGTGTAACCCCTGGCTTCGTTCTTCAATCTGCTCAGATCGGTCACTGGCGCGATGGCGACGATCGCCTTGAACAAATTGGGATCGACCACGTTCGCTTGGAGCGCCGCATATCCACCATAAGACCACCCGACGATCGCCAGCTTGGCAGGATCGGCGATGCCTTCCTTCACCAGATAGCGTCCCGCATCGGAAATATCGCCCATCGCAGTCCGCCAGTTGTGATACGCGTTTTGCGCGAGGAAAGCGTCGCCGTAGCCGCTCGAGCCGCGATATTCGGGCTGGATCACCGCATATCCGCGCGCCGCGAAGAACTGGACCAGCCAGTCAAAACCCCATCCGTCACGATAATCCGGGCCGCCATGCGGCATGACGATTGCGGGCAGATGCTTGGTCGCCCCGCCGACCGGCATCGTCAGATAGGCAGGGATGGTGGTGCCGTCGCTTGCTTTAAAGGCGATGTGCTGCATCGGGGCCATTGTTATATTCGCGAGTTCCGGTCGCGCCTTGACCAGTTCGCCAAGCTGATGGGTGCCTTTGTCGTAAAGGTAATAATGGCCGGGGTCGGTGTCGCTGTCCGCGAGCACCAGCAATTTCTGTTCATCGGAACTTGCACCGAGGAAAGCGATGTTCGGCGTTTTCGGGATTGCGCGCGACAAAGCGGCGCTCAACTTTTTATATTCCGGGTCGAAATAGTCGAGCTGCCGTCGGTCGGTCAGATAATCTGCACCGATGACCCGTCCATGACGACCGATCGTAATAACGTCCTTGACGTCAACCTCGGGATTGCTCGCTACGAGATCGGCCTTGAAACTACCGTCAAGCGCGACACTGTAGATAGCGTCCCGGCCATTCAGCGTCTTGACCGCGTAGGCGACATTGCGCGTACCGTCGACGGCGATCGGCCTGAATGCGCTCTCGCCGGGCTTGATGTGGGAGAATTGTCGCCACTGTTTATTATCTGCCTGCCGGTACATGTAGCTGACCCCACCGGTCAAAATACCGTCGGGCCCGGTATCGTCCGTCCAGCGCATCCGGACATTGCCCTGCCCATCGGAGAGGTAATCCGCTTCTCCCTTTGTCGCACGTTCGACCATGGTCCCGCGGCCGGTCGCCGCATCGACGCGATCAACACCAATCCCGTCATCGCCTCCTCCGAGCAAGGTGCCGGTCGACTTCGTCGGCACATAATCCCGGGTCATGAGCACGGTACCGTCGCCCGGCCCCCAATCGATGATACGCCCGTCGAACTGGCTGACACGGAGGGCGTCGATACCGGGTCGACGGCCAAGATAAGCCTGGTTCTTGCCCTGATCGTCGATCGATACCGTCCGCGTGAAGGGGACTGGAGGGTCGTAATTGAACACCACACCGACTTCACGGCAGACGACCCTGCTGTTCGAAGCCCAGCCGCACTCATCCACGTCCAATGGAGGGCTCACCTTGGCGATTGGATGCAGGTCGCCCTTCTCGATATTGATGATTGCGACCAGTGTGTCCCGGCCAACGCCAGGCGTCACCAACACGACCTGCTTCCCGTCAGGCGAGATACTGATGTCGCGAACTTGCTCTCGCGCCCCGAACAAGGTCGCGAGTTTAGATGGAGGCATTATGTGATTGGCAGTGCCCTCGGTCTCCGCTGCGGCGCCCATGCCCGGCGCAACCGCCATCAACAACGTTGCCGCCCGCAAGATCGATTTCATTCCGCACTCCCCCTTGTTGCTGACAAGATTGAACAAAATCCAGCCGGTAGCAACCGGCGTTGCCACCATTTTGACAAGCTGCCATGGGGCGCCTTCGCGCACTGCTGGAGGACCCGTGACCCGTCGCCAACCTGCCGAATGGATGCCCCACGATGCGGTCTGGATCGGCTTTCCCAGCCATCCCGAACTGTGGGAGCACGACCTCGCCCCCGCCCGCGCGGAAGTGGCGGCATTTGCGCGCGCGGTGCATGCGGGCGGACGTGGCGAGCAGGTGATCCTTGTCACGGCCGACGAAGCATCGGCTGAGGCGGCGGGACGGCTGGCGGGCGACGCCGCGGAGATACAGGTGCAGCCCTTCGGCGATATCTGGCTGCGCGATACCGGCGCAATCATCATCACGGGGCCCGGTCGCCGCGCGGCGCGTTTCGGCTTCAATTGGTGGGGCGGGAAATATCATCTTCCCGGCGATGAGGGCGTCGGCGCCCGCCTCGCCGAGGCGGCGGGTTTCGCGGTCGACACTCATGATTGGGTGCTGGAGGGCGGTGCGATCGACGTCGATGGCACCGGCCTGGCGGTCACTACCGAGCAATGCCTGCTCAACCCTAATCGTAATCCCGGCATGCTGCGCGAGGATATGGAACGGGGGCTCAAAGGCGGCCTCGGTATCGATCGGCTGCTGTGGCTGGGCGACGGGCTGGCGAACGACCACACCGACGGCCATGTCGACAATCTCGCGCGCTTCGTCGCGCCGGGACGGCTGGCCTTGCCCGAACCTGCTGGCAAGGGCGATCCCAACGCCTATATCTATCAGGATGCCGCCGCACGCGCGCACGCCTTCGGCGTGGAGGTGGTGCCCCTGCCCTCGCCCGGACTCGTCGAAGTCGACGGCGAGGCTATTCCGGCTTCCTACATGAACTTCTACATCGGCAATGCGGCGATCGTGGTGCCGCAATATGGTGCCCCCAACGATGCCGCCGCAGTAGCCGCCATCGGCGCGCTCTTTCCCGGGCGCGTTGCGATCGGGCTTCGGGCGGACCATATCCTGACCGGCGGGGGAAGCTTCCACTGTATCAGCCAGCAGGTGCCGAGCGCATGACCGAACTGACCGTTGCCGCGATCCAGCTCGCCTTCGGCGAGGATATCGACGCCAACATTGCGAAGGTCGCGGAGTACGTGCGCGAAGCCGCACTCAAAGGCGCGCAGGTGATATTGCCGCCCGAATTGTTCGAAGGGCCCTATTTCTGCCGGGTCGAGGACGAGAGCCTGTTCGCCAACGCAAAACCAACCTCCGAACATAAGGCGGTGCAGGCGATGCAGAAGCTCGCCGCCGAACTCAAAGTCTCGATCCCGACCAGCTTCTTCGAGGCTGACGGGCCCCACCATTATAATTCGCTCGCGATGATCGGGCCTGACGGCAAGATCCAGGGCGTCTACCGCAAGAGCCATATTCCCGATGGCCCGGGCTATGAGGAGAAATTCTATTTCCGGCCGGGAAATACCGGCTTCAAGGTGTGGAATGGACCGGGCTCGACGCTCGGCGTCGGCATCTGCTGGGACCAATGGTATCCCGAGACCGCGCGCGCGATGATGCTGATG
>Ga0070658_10005395_pt1 | contig 10377 bp, 8 predicted proteins | sample KBSC13metaG_FD_64664 | JGI IMG/M metagenome (GOLD analysis project Ga0070658, IMG submission 64664) | Corn rhizosphere microbial communities from Kellogg Biological Station, Michigan, USA - KBS C1-3 metaG | ecosystem: Host-associated > Plants > Roots > Rhizosphere > Soil ... | reverse complement strand
GCGGGACGTGGTGAAGGTCGCGAGAACGGCGGCCGTGTCCGCGTCGAGGACGAACACCACGTTGCCTTTGTTCGTCGAGGTGCAGGTCGTCGCCGCGAGGTCCACGTCCTCGCACTTGTCGTAGCCGCCACCCATGATGATCACGGGGTCGTTACCCGAGTGGTAGCCCTTGATGAAGGCCACCTGCGGCGTGGAGAACGTGAGGCCGATCTGGCTGAATCCGGCAGAGCATCCGGTGTCGTTCGTGAGGTTGGGACAGCCGCGCGCCCATTTCAGGACGGGCGTGCCCGACGTGCTCACGTCGAAGCCATAGACCATCCGGCCGCCGCGACGCTGGCTCGGGTAGATCCATACCTTGCTGTTGTCCGCGTTCTGGTAGACGCCCGAGGAGCCGTCGAAGAAGTAGTCCTTCGGCGCGGGCAGCAGGCTCGCCGCCAGGCTCGGATAGGCCACCAGCGGCGTGTTCTTCATGAGCCGCTTGAGCTTGCCCAGGTGCTCCGGTGCCACGAACGACCAGAGCTCCTTGCCCGAAGTGCCGCTGACCGCGCGCAGCACGCCGTCGTTCGAGCCGTAGTAGAGCTCCACGCCGCGGCTGCCGCCGAAGTTCACCGGCAGCGGACGCGAGTGGATGATGTCGTTGTGGATCGACGGGCGCGGCTCGGTCTTGTTGCCGTTGCCGTTCTCGTCGTTCACGTCCATGCCGAACGTGAAGTTCACGATGTCCGTGTTCTCCGTCGCGCTCGCCGCGCCGGTCTGCGCCAGGGTGACGTTGGTCGTGTTGAACGGGACGAGGCTCGAGCAGGGCGCGGTGGTGCAGGTGAGCATCGTGCGGTTCACCGTGTAGGGCGAGGTGGTGCCGACGCCGTTTCCTTTGCGCAGCACTTCGGAGACGCCGCCCTTCTCCACCACGCCGCCATCGGGCAGGTCGGAGAAGCTGCTGGTGAGCGCGGTCGTGCAACTGCCGGCGCTCGGTGCGGAGAAGCTCCAGTAGGGCCCGCTGTCGGTCGTCCAGAAGCTGGTCGCGCACGCCTGGATGAAGCCCGTGGTCGCCGAGACGGCGACGTTGCCGTCCTTGTCCGCCAGCTGCGCGGACGTTCCGAAGAGGGCGATCTGGTATTCCTTCAGGTTGCCGTACCAGCGGGGAAGCGCGTCCGGGTCCGGGCGGAACATCCCGATGAACACCTGGTTCTCGTTCTGCGTGCGGTTGGTCGCGTTGATCGGCAAGCTCGCGGAGGCGAACACCGAGTTCACCGACTGGATCTCGACGATGATCTGCTTCAGCGCATCGAGGATCGCCTGCTGGCTCTTCGCCTGGAAGTAGCCGCGCTCACCCGACCCGCCGTACTTGGCGATGGCGCGCAAGAGCGTGGTCTGGTCCGCGTCCGGGTGCGCATTGAACACGTCGATGGCGTAGAAGGTTACGTTTTGGCGACCCAGCTGCGAGTTCACGTCCGTGCTGTTGATGTACTTCGCCCAGTTGGCGGCGATGTTGTTCTTGTTGCCGATGGGCGGAGGCACCGTCGCATCGCCGAAGATGCCGGTGAGGAGGCTGGCAGCCGCATCCTGGCTGGGATAGCCGTTGCCGATCCAGATCACGTAGTTCTTCGCGCAGTTGTTCGAGCCGTCGGCGTTGATGGGCGAGTTGTACCTCGGGTCGCCGCTGCCGCCGGAATACGAGGCGGGATCCATCTTGGGGTCCAGCACGCTGTATTTCTGCGGCCCGAACTTCGTCTTGCCGAGCACGTTGGGCGGGTTGGGCGACGAGTCGGTGTTCGCGTGCGCCGGGTCCGTATAGCCGCCGAAGTACTTGAACACGTCCATCATCGCGCCGCTGTAGTTCGTGGAGGCGCTGTTGGTCTTTTCGCTCGAGCTGTTGAAGTTCGCGAGGATGCAGTTGGGCGTGCCGTTGAGGCTATTGTTGCCCGCGGGGCAGGCGGCGTTGCCGAAGTTGGGATCCGTATCCGTGCCGATCAGCTCGCGGAATGCCGCCGCGTTGGTCGGGTTCATGTTGCGCACATGAAAGCGGATGTAGCCGCCGTCGGCGGGCGAGCCGCTGCCGAACATCATGAGGCCCAGGTTGATGCCCGTATTGACCGTCGTGGTGTCCGCAAGGATCGAGCGCAGCGCATAGAGCTCCGCCTGTCCCTGTTTGCCCACGGGCCACGCCTGGTCGTTGCGGGACCAGTTCGCGCTGTTGTCCAGCACGATGAGGATGTTGGGTGCGGTGGCCGCGCTCGCAGGCGGGCTCGTGAAGAGGTCGATGTCCTCCGCGACGCCGGGGCGCGCGACGCACATCAGGGTGGCCAGCGTGGCCGTGAGCAGCTTGCGGATGGTGGGTTTCAAGGAAAGCCTCCTTGGCTTCATGGGCAGATGGCGGCGACGTCGAGCGAAGGCACTCGCACGCCGATCCCCTGCACGATTGCTGTGTTTACGTCCGAATTGGTGGCTGTCGAGCCGGTGCTCATGGTCTGCGCGCGGATGTTCCAGACGGTCTGTCCGCACAGCGAGTCGCCCGTCGGCGCCGCGCCCTGGACGGCGAAGGTGCCCTGTTGCTGCGCTTCCACGCACGCGAGGTCGTCCTGCGATTGCGCGAAGTGCAGCTCCGCGACCTTGATCTTGCGGCCCTGGTCGCAGGTCGGGTTCGGCGTGAGCGTCGTGGTGAGGTCCGGGTTGCCGTCGCCGTTCAGGTCCGTGCAAAGCGTGTTGGCCACGCCACCGCACGGATTCGGGATCGCGTTGGCGGGCGTCTTGGTGAAGTCGGTATGGCTGATCGTCTCCTCGACGGTTCGTGCCGAGGCCGACATCGCCTCCGCGCGGATCTGCATGTTGCCCACCATCTTCAGGTTCGAGTTGCTGGTGTTGAAGGCGGTGAGCGCGAAGAGCGTGATGATCACGAGCATGATCAGCGTGACCAGCAGGGTCGCGCCGTCCTCGCGCCGCGGGGCGTGGGTCATGGCAGCTCCCTTCGCTGCGAGTTGTTCACGAGGCGCACCACCGTCGAATAGGCGTGGCGCTTGTAGTTGTCGGCGGGGGTGTAGGTCACGGGGGCGTTGCTCACGTCGAGTCCGAGGGTGTAGGTCTTGGAATCGGTGTAGCCGGGCGTGGGATCCACGTTGCGCGCGAGCAGGTTGACGCGCACCGACATCACGTTCATCCAGTTGCTGAGCGCGCTGCATCCGACGCAGCCCGGGGGGTTGTAGACATTCGGATCCGCGGTATAGCCGTTGGTCTGGCCGTCGTTGTCGGTATCGATGCCGTATTCGAAGTTGAGCTGCTCGATGCCTTCGACCAGCGGAACCTCGGTGAACCCGCCCGTGCCGGTGAGCTCCATGCGCTTGAGCGTCGGGATGGCCGAGCCCTGGCCGTTGTCCGTGCTCACGAAATAGATGTGCACGAAGTACTGGCGCATGTTCGCGATCGTCGCGCAGTCCCTCAGCTGGCGGTCGAACACCGCGGTGCCCTGGACGCCCAGCCGATAGGAGTTGGCGACGGTCGGGACCTGTGTGGCGCAGCGCGCGGCCTGCAGGTAGGGTTGCCCTGCCACCACAGCCGCGCAGCCGCCGACGCCGGCATCGCACGTGGCGACGCGACGCACGACCAGGATGTCCGTGCCGGGCTGCACCGTGCCGGGCACGCATGCCGGCCGGCCGACGCCATTGTCGTAACCCTGCAAGGGGATCGGGATCGCGGCCGCCCAGTCCGTGGCGACGAGGGAGCACGGATCGACCAGCACGCCGGGCGGGGGGATGGAGAGCACCGAAAGCTCGCCGTAGAAGCCGGCCAGGCGCAGGTCCTCCGCCAGCAGGTCCATGGCGAAACGGCCGTTCTCGATCTGGCGGCTCGAGCGCTCGAGCTCCGCGCGGGAAGCGCTGGTGTTCGCGAAGAGGACCGCGAGGGCCGCCACGATGATCATGCCGAGCGTGATGCCGATCATCAGCTCGATCAGCGAGACGCCCTGCATGCGGCGCGGCGAAGGGGACGGCATGCGGGTCGGGTTCATGCGGGGGTCCATGGCTAGAACGAGCTCACGCAGAGGAGGCTCGCCGGATCGTTCTGCAGGCAGCCGATCTGGACGACCGTGGAGACGGCGCGGCGCGTCTTGGGATCGGTATAGGAGCCGGAGCCGCAGGTCGTGACCGCCGGATCCACCGTCTGAACCATGCCCTGCCACACGACCGAGACGCGGAACTGACGCGGCATGGTGGTCGAGACCGCCTCGACGCAGCCGCGCGCGCCCTCCATGGCGCCGACCTTGGAGCCGCCGGTGGATTCCGCGGCGCCCAGCAGCTCGTTGTTCCACTCGCACAGGTCGCGCGCCGCGCCGTTGAGCGATGTGCACACCGCGGAGGCCTGCCCGGTGCCCGCCGGTGTCGCGGTGACATAGCTCATCGCGTTGCTGCGGTTGGCGGCGATGCGCGAGGCCATGTCCTGCATGAGCACGACGGCCTGCGCGCGCTGGAACGACTCCACCTCCGCCACGCCGATGCGTGCCTGGAGCGCGGCCAGGCCGAGGAGCCCGATCACCGTGATCGCGATGGAGACGAGGACTTCCAGCATGGTGATGCCGCGCTGGAGGCGGCGAGGAAGGGAATGGTCGCGCCTCACGGACAGACTCCTGTGAAGGAAACGGGACGGCCGCTCAGGTCCACCTTGACGCAGCGCTGCTGCTCCGGGGGAACGTTCGTGCCGGTCAGGGCGAAAGGTGTGGCGAGCACGCTCGACAGGCGGCCCGAGCCGGTATACGTGAGGCTCGCGGGGCCGGTCAGGGCGATTCCGTTGCCCAGCGCCTGCTGCTGGCGCACCACGTTGGCGTTCGCGTCGGCGATGGTCCAGCCGTTCGCCCAGTTGCCGCCGGTCGGGGTGAGGGTCACGGAGACGTTGCGCTTGATCGCCTCGCTGCGCGCGAGGCTCAGGCTGGAGAACACGTCGAAGCTCGCGGTCTTCACGCGCTGCACGCGGATCATCCGCTCGATGCTGGGTCCCGCGACCGCGAGCAGGATCGACACGATCACCATGACTATCAGGAGCTCGATCGCCGTGAAGCCGGAATCGCGCGCCTTCATGGTCACCACCCGGAGACGCCGTTGCGCGTCTTCTGGCCGGAGCTGTCCAGGGTCAACGCTCCATCGGCGGCCTGGATGCCGCTGGGCGTGGCCGTGATCGTGAATCCCGGCACCGCCGGTCCCGCGGCGATCGCGACCGCGTAATAGGGCGACACGGTGCTGGGGACGGTCACGTTGAGGCTCGACAGTGCGCCCGCGCCAGTCGCGTAGGAGCGCTGGTCCAGGAGGTAGGCCTGCTCGCGATTGGACAAGTCCATCATGAAGGCCTGGGCGTCGGCCCGTCGGCCCTTGCGCAGCTGGGCCTGGTACGAGGGCCAGGCGACCGCTGCGATGATGGCGACGACCGCCACCACGACGAGGATCTCGATCAGCGTGAAACCACGGTTTTTCTTCACAATTCCTCCTGGGGGTATCCGCAAAATAGGTAAAAGAAACCCCCCGGGCAACCGTGGACCGACCAGCGGCATTAAAAAGGGGCGCCAGCGGCGCCCCTTTTCCGATGGCCGTGCGGCGGCCTCACTCCCGGGCGGGCGCGGTCATGTTACGCGGCAACGGGAAGGTCACGCGCTCCTCGATGCCCTCGAGCTCGCGCACGCGGCGCGCGCCCAGCTCCTGCAGCCGCTGGATGACCTCGTGCACGAGGACTTCGGGGGCGGATGCACCGGCCGTCACGCCCACGCTGCGCTTGCCCTGGACCCACTCGGGCCGCAGCTCCGAGGCATTGTCGATGAGGTACGCATCGCGTCCGAGGTTGCGGGCGACTTCGCGCAGGCGGTTGGAGTTGGAGCTGTTGGGCGAGCCCACGACGATCACCACGTCGCAGCGCGGCGCCATGAACTTCACGGCATCCTGCCGGTTCTGCGTGGCGTAGCAGACGTCGTCCTTCTTCGGCCCGACGATCCTGGGGAAGCGCGCCTTCAGCGCGGCGATCACGCGCGCGCAGTCGTCGATGGAGAGCGTGGTCTGCGTCACGTAGGCGAGCCTTTCGGGATCGTTCACCACGAGCCTGCGCACGTCCTCCTCGGTCTCGACCAGGTACATGCCGGTTTCCGATTGTCCGAGGGTGCCTTCGGCTTCCGGATGCCCCTCGTGGCCGATCATGACCACCTCACGCCCGTCGTGGCGCATGCGCGCCACCTCGACGTGCACCTTGGTCACGAGCGGGCAGGTGGCGTCGAACACGCGCAGGCCGCGCGCGTCGGCCTCGCGCCGCACCTGCTGGCCCACCCCGTGCGCGGAGAAGATCACGGTGCCGCCCGCCGGGACCTCGTCCAGCTCCTCCACGAACACGGCGCCCTTGGCGCGCAGATCCTCGACCACGGACTTGTTGTGCACGATCTCGTGGCGCACGTAGATGGGCGCTCCGTGCTGCTCGAGCGCGCGCTCGACGATGGCGATGGCGCGGTCCACGCCGGCGCAGAACCCGCGCGGGTTCGCGAGCAGGACTTCGGTTTCGCGCGGTTCGCTCATGGTTTCTCCTGCGACGCGGCGACCGGGGGCGCCACGCGCGATGCGGGCTTCACACTGTCCCAGAGGAGCAGTGCCACGCCGATGGTGATCGCCGAGTCGGCGACGTTGAACGCGGGGAAGTGCGAGCGCGCCCAGTGGAAATCGAGGAAGTCGACGACGTAGCCCAGCGTGAGTCGGTCGTACAGGTTGCCGAGCGCGCCGCCCAGCACGAGCGCGAAGGCCGTGGCGAGCAGCAGCTTGTCGCCGTGGCGCTTGAGGCCGACCACCAGCGCGATCGAGATCCCGATCGTGACCGCGGCGAAGAGCCATCGCTGCCAGCCGCCGGCGCCCGCGAGGAAGCTGAACGCGGCGCCGGTGTTGTGCGCGAGCACGAGGTTGAAGAACGGCGTCACCTCGCGCGATTCGCCCAGCTGGAACGCGCCGCTCACCCACGCCTTGGTCGCGAGGTCGAGCACGATCACGACGGCGCTGAGCAGCAGCCATCGCAGCCAGCGCGTGGGGCTCGGCTCACGCATGCCGACGCACCTCGCCGGGGCCTTCGAGGTTGCTCACGCAGCGCGCGCATATGGTTTCGTAGCGCGGGTTGGCGCCTACGTCGCTGCGCCAGTGCCAGCACCGCTCGCATTTGCGATGGGGACTGGGCATCACGCCGATCACCAGCTCGTCGCTCGAGCCCGCCTCCTGGACCGCGGCCTGCGAGGTGATCAGCACGAACTTGAGGTCGTCGCCCAGCGAGCGAAGCAGCTCCAGGTCCTCGCCCGCCGCGCCGAGCGTGACCTCCGCCTGCAGCGACGAGCCGATCTGTCCGGCCGCGCGGCTCTCCTCGAGCGCCTTGACCACGGCCGCGCGCAGCTGCCGGATGCGCGACCAGCGCGCGACGAGCTCCTTCTCGCCCGCCTGGGCGGGCAGGATGTCCTTCCACGTGTGGAAGAAGATGCTCTCGTCGCTCGCATCGGGGTGGATGATCGCCCAGGCTTCTTCCGCGGTGAACGAGAGGATCGGCGCCATGAGCCGCAGCAGCATGTGCGTCACGTAATAGAGCGCCGACTGCGCCGAGCGCCGCGCGAGCGAGGCCTTGCCCGACGTGTAGAGCCGGTCCTTGAGGATGTCCAGCCAGAACCCGCCCAGGTCCTCGGAGGAGAACGTCTGCAGCCGCTGGGCGACGAGGTGGAACTCGAACTTCGTGTAGTCGCCGATGCACGCGTTGGCCATCTCGCGCGTCATCGCGAGCGCGTAACGGTCGATCTCCAGCCATTGCTCGACCGGCACCAGGTCCTTGCGCGGATCGAAGTCGGCGAGGTTGGCGAGGAGGAAGCGCAGCGTGTTGCGAAGCCGCCGGTAGCTCTCCACGACGCGCTTCAGGATCTCGTCGGAGATGGAGAGCTCGCCGGAATAATCCGTCGCCGCCACCCAGAGCCGGATGATCTCGGCGCCCAGCGTGTCGGCGATCTTGCGCGGGGCGATCACGTTGCCCAGCGACTTGGACATCTTGCGGCCCTCGCCGTCCACGGTGAAGCCGTGCGTGAGCAGCGAGTTGTACGGCGCGCGCCCGTCGATGGCGCAACCGGTGAGCAGGCTCGACTGGAACCAGCCGCGATGCTGGTCCGAGCCCTCGAGGTAGAGGTCCGCCGGGTATTTCTGCTCGGCCAGGTTGCGCAGGACCGTGAAGTGCGTCGTGCCGGAGTCGAACCACACGTCCACCGTATCGGTGAGCTTGCGATACTTCTTCGGGTCCACGCCGAAGTCCTCGCAGCTCGCGGCGAACCACGCCTCGATCCCGCCGGAGGCCACCTTCGTGGCGGCGCGCTCCATCAGCAGCTCCGTGTCCGGATGCAGCTCGTCGGTCTCGCGATCGAGGAAGAAAGGCAACGGCACGCCCCAGTTGCGCTGGCGCGACAGCGTCCAGTCGGGGCGGTTGTCGATCATCGCCGTGATGCGCGAGCGTCCCCATGCCGGATAGAAGCGCGTGTTGTTGATCGCGTGCTTCGCGAGCTCGCGCAGCGTGCGGCCTTCGGTACCCGGCTTGCCCACGTCGCACGGCTTGTCCATGCCGATGAACCACTGCACCGTGGCACGGAAGATGATCGGCGTCTTGTGGCGCCAGCAATGCGGATAGCTGTGGCGCAGCGATTCGTTCCTGAGCAGCGCGCCCTTCGCCGCGAGCAGCTCGAGGATCGGTTTCTCCGCCTCGCGCACCCCGAGGCCCGCGAAGTGCGGCACGTACGACTTGAACTTGCCCTGGTCGTCCACCGGCTGGTCGAGCGAAAGCTTGTACTTCACGCCCATGTCGAAGTCTTCCGCGCCGTGCGCGGGCGCGGTGTGCACGAGGCCCGTGCCCGCTTCGAGCGTCACGTGCTCGCCCAGCACGATCGGCACCACGCGGTCCTCGAAGGGATGCCTGAAGGTGAGCCCCTCGAGGGCGACACCGGTCGCGCGGCCAAGCACGCCGTGCGCGGTGAGCCCGTAGCGCTTCAACGCCGCATCGCGCAGCTCCGCGGCGAGGATGAGCGCGCCGCGATCCGTCGCCACCAGCTCGTATTCGAAGTCGGGGTGCGCGGCGATGGCCTGGTTGCCGGGCAGCGTCCACGGGGTGGTGGTCCAGATGACCGCGGCGGCGCGCTCGACATCCTTCGCATCGAATGCATCGGCGACGGCGGCGATGTCCGCGGCCTCGAACGCGACGTCGATGGCGGCCGAGGTCTTGTCCTCGTACTCGACCTCGGCTTCGGCCAGCGCCGAGCCGCAGTCGATGCACCAGTTCACGGGCTTGAGCCCGCGGTAGAGCAGGCCGTTCTTCCAGATCTTCGAGAGCGCGCGGATCTCTCCCGCCTCGGTCGCGAAGTCCATCGTCTTGTAGGGGTGCGCCCAGTCGCCCAGAACGCCCAGTCGCTGGAAGTCCACCATCTGCTTCTGGATCTGCTCGCTGGCGTACTCGCGGCAGAGCTGGCGCTGCTTGTTGGGCTCGAGGTTGCGGCCGTACTTCTTCTCGATCTGGTGCTCGATCGGCAGCCCGTGGCAATCCCAGCCCGGCGTGTACGGCGCGTCGAAGCCCGCCATCGTCTTGGACTTGACGACCACGTCCTTCAGGATCTTGTTGACCGCGTGCCCGATGTGGATGTCGTTGTTCGCATAAGGCGGCCCGTCGTGCAGCACGTACTTGGGGCGGCCTTTGCAACGCTCGCGGATGCGGTCGTAGAGACGCGTCTCGAGCCACGACTGGACCCAGCCCGGCTCGCGCTTGGCGAGGTCGCCGCGCATGGGGAACGGCGTCTCGAGCAGGTTGAGCGTCTGCTTGTAGTCGGTCCTGGTCTTCGTGTCGTTGGGCATCAGCGCTCCCGGCCTGCGAAATAGGCGCGCGCGTCGTCGCAATCGCGGCCGATCTGCGCGGACAGCTCGTCCAAAGAGGCGAAATGCGCCTCGTCGCGCAGCTTCTTCAGGAACTCGATGGTGACGCGGCGCCCGTAGAGATCGCCGCTGAAATCGAAGAGGAATGCTTCGAGAGTCGCCGGGCCGTTCTCACGCACGGCCGGGTTGATTCCGAGGCTCGCCACTCCCTCGAGTCCGCGAGTTGCTGCACCGTAGCATTTTACCGCAAAGATGCCGTGCAGGGCGGCCCGCGGGCGTGCGAGGCGGACGTTTGCCGTGGGGAAGCCCAGCAGCCGCCCGCGCTTGGCACCATGCAGCACCCGCCCGCAGATGGAGTAGGGCCGGCCCAGCAGCTCCGTTGCCGTCTGGAAATCCCCCATCGCGAGGGCTTCGCGAATGGCGGTGCTGGAGATGCGCGACGCGCCGTCGAGCACCGGCGGCAGGATCTCGACCTCGAAGCCGATGCGCCGCCCGGCGG
>Ga0070658_10005392_pt1 | contig 10380 bp, 8 predicted proteins | sample KBSC13metaG_FD_64664 | JGI IMG/M metagenome (GOLD analysis project Ga0070658, IMG submission 64664) | Corn rhizosphere microbial communities from Kellogg Biological Station, Michigan, USA - KBS C1-3 metaG | ecosystem: Host-associated > Plants > Roots > Rhizosphere > Soil ... | reverse complement strand
CCTCCAAAGCGAATCAGGCGACTAGATTAATTTTTGCTGCCCCTAGTTTGTCCCCACCCCGGGGACAAGATGGATAACGGCGCACATCTGTTGGAGCGTCCACTTCTGTAGTCTCTACCCCTATACATGAACGGAGTAGGTGGGTTTGGCAACAATAAATAACCTCCTTCAAACAATCACTAACCCAACATGCAGCACCAAACACTACCAACCAAACTACACAAACTTCCACCGATCACTCCAAGCAACAAGCACTGATGCGTCTTATCTATCGGTATAGATTCTTAGAAAGAAAGCAACTACAAGCATTTATGTGCCACACAGACAAAAGGCGTATCAGTGCTTGGCTCAAGGACTTACGGGAAAAACAATTCATTCGACTGGGTTTACGACGCTGACAATCCGGAAGAAAAGTCCACGCCGGCCGTGTATTTTCTGGCTACTCTTGGAATCCGATTGCTCCGCCAGGTCGGCGATTTACCCGAAGACGAGTTAAGAAAGCGCTATAAGGACGGCTCCAGACAAGCTAGCTTTATCGCCAAGTGCCTACTGCTTGCCGACTATAACAGCGGTCACTTTAGAACCTATTTATTACCGCAGCCGAAAGTCCAATTCACGGGTATTTGCTTGGATTAATTCAAGTAAGAGGCCAGCTAAGAACAGGAGCCCGTTGTCTTTGTGGTTCACGCCCATTTCTTCCGGTACGACAGCATTAGAGAGCCGTTGTGGGAGGCCTCCGATGTGTACGTCATCATCATCGCCGAACTTAGTTCGCGCAAGCTTGTAACAAGAAGCTAGATGATATGCGGCTCTCAGCCCTGTTAACGTAACGGATCTATAATTAGGTCAAACTTGTGATCGAGGTATATTTCTTTTGGCAAATGACTCTAACAACCTATCCGAAACAAACGAAGAAGTAATCGATGAAGATGAGTTACTCGAGGCGGCGGATGAATCTACTTCGCTCTCATACTTCGGGACGGACCTTGACGTAAGTGGGCTTGTTCGGCGGCTGAAAAACGGGGACATAGTAGTTCCTAATTTTGATCCTCAAGTGGAGACTGGCTCCAAGCTCCATGGCTTTCAGCGAAAATTCGTCTGGAAGAAGCAGCAAATGGACAGGTTCATAGAGTCACTGTTAATCGGCTATCCGGTCCCAGGCATTTTTCTCGTACAAGAAAAGAACAATGTACTACTAGTCCTTGACGGACAGCAACGTCTTAAGACACTGGAAGAGTTTTACCTTGGCGATGACGTCGGGAAGCCGTTCGAGCTAAGTAACGTTAGCAAGATCTTCAAAGGGCTCACATACGATAAGCTCGAGGCCGAAGACCGTCGCAAACTAGATAACACATTTATCCATGCCACTATCGTTAAGTACAACCCCGATGATCCAGAGGAGCGCGAAGGAGTTTATCAAGTGTTCGAGCGACTTAACAGCAGCGGCACGATTCTTCAGCCGCATGAGATTCGAGTTGCTTTGTCCATGGGCCCCTTCGTGGAGCTATTAAGGGACCTTAACGAGTATTCGTCCTGGCGTGAGCTTTACGGCAAAATATCGCCACGGCTTAGAGACCAAGAGCTAATTCTGCGCTTCTTTGCACTTCTCGAGGAAAGCCGGAAATACTCGCGCCCCCTAAAAGTATTTCTAAATAATTTCCTTGAGAAGAAAAAAATGATGACACCTGAGCAATATGCTAGTCAAGTCAATCTCTTTCAGGACATGTCCGACATTGTGCTGAAAGCTATCGGGAAAAAAGCGTTTAAACCCACATCCCCTCAGGTAAACGCGGCTATTTTTGACAGTGTGGCAATAGGCATTGCAACGCGATTAAAGAATGGTCCCATTGCAGATTACAAAGCTCTAGCGGCCGCATATGAGCGATTGCTTTCAAACGACAAATACGAAGTTGCAGTCGGGCGATCCACCGCCGATGAAGAGCAGGTGCGAACAAGGCTAAGACTGGCCTCCGAAGCTTTTAATGTCGTCAAGTGACCCGTTATCGTAGCACACGAGCTGAAATAGCAAGGCTGAGAGCTGCGCTGGACGAGTCTTTCATGCGGGAGTCGCAAATTGACAGTAGCTGGCTCACCCACAAAGCGGATTATGCTAGCTTCTTGTGTATCCGTGTCGCGGGTTACCTTGAAAAATCAGTCGAAGCCATCCTAGTTGCCCATTTTAGAGAACGAGCCGGAGGGATGATTAGGTCGTATGGAGAATCCACACTCACCCGGCCGCAGAATCTTTCCTATGAGCGCCTACTCCAAACTATTGGCCTCTTTGACCTTTCGTTGCAGCGCGAATTTGGGCTCTTTATGGCGGTGAACGAGCGAAAATCGACCTTGAACGCACTGATAAGTTACAGAAACAATCTCGCACATGGTGAGTCAACAGGCATTTCAATCCAAAGAGTAAATGAGTCGCTCACCGTTGTCCAAGAGGTAGTTGTTTGGCTATTGAACAATTTCAATTCATCCTAGCGAGTACTCTTGCATAGCGAACAAATACCGAATAGACTTTGCCGAAGTTGTTTGCATCAAATATGAAATACTTCCGAGAGCGGCAAAGCTATTCGATTGCTACCCTGGCTCAATATTCAAATCTCACGACAACCGCACTGCAATCACTCGAAAGCGGTACTCACGTTCCAACGGAAGCACAGCTGACACACCTTGCCTCCGCACTTAAGGTCAAAAGGGAAGAGCTTGTCCTGCCGAGACCTCCTGAAATGGAGTATTACGAGGCTTGCTGAGTGGCTAGAACCATACTTGCTCTCGCTCTGCGGGTGTAGCCAGGCGTAGCGAGTTGGCGACAGCAATGACATCACTAGTCGAGAGTTCGTGCGGGCTGCCAATACGAATAATTGATTTGCCTTTGATTAGGCCGTAAACGCGCACCGGAGAATTAGGGCTATAACTCGTATAGATGGTGTCTCCGCTCGCATCCTTGGCTATTGGAGTGCAAGGTTGGAGGAATTGGCATTTCCAAGCATCGGGCAGCACGCTGGCGTCGCCTTGCTCGGTCCAAATGCTCTTCTGGATGCCGGCAACAGTGTCTTGCTGGGCCCAAGCGGCATCGTGATTGCCGGTACCAACGCCATTCCCTTCCGAATACCGGAAACCGGGGCGAATTGGGCCGCCGCCTGGAACGTAGCTGAATACATAAACCTCCGGGAGTCTCGCCCCCAAGTCGCGCTCGGACTGTAATTGGCTAGCCTGTTCCTGGGCCAAATTATCCCGAATAGCTTGCGCTTGCTTCAATTCGGCTGCGTCATGCTGCTGTCGCTCGAGATACGGGACACCGAGGCACAATAGAACAACAGGAGCTATCCATATGTAGCCCATCAAGCTAGGGTTGCTTGTTTTAGAAGGAACATAGCTTTTATATGCAAGCAAGCTGAGCCCAGCCCCAACCTGCCAAATTGCAAAGACGGCTGCTAGCTTCGCATAGGACAACACGCTTGAGGGTCCACCCAGTTGGGTGCCTTTCCCAGTGTTCAGAATGAAATACATTACAGCCGCGAGAAAAACGCCACAGGCAACGGTAATGAAAGCCCCGGCAAGACTTAGCTTTCGTGCCATTAGAGAGAAACTGAATGCTAAGACTGCTGAACCGATAAGACCGGCCACAATCATATTCGTGAGTTCGCTGTTGTTAGCGATAACGAGAGTTTGGTAGCCAGCTGACCCCGGAGTGCTAACGTGCCCAACATAGTTTTGTATTGCTAGATACCAAGCGCCCGTTGATGCGGTAGACCAAAATAAGCATTCAACCACCGTGAGGTTCATTTTGCTCTTTAAGACCCAGGTTGTTGCTAAGCCGAATAGTATTCCGGGGCCAACCCACAAAGCTCCCGGAATCATCATGAAGGTGATCCCGGATATGGCGCCCGCAACCGAAGTTGCACCAAACATCTTATTCGTAAGGGGATCACGCATATGCTTATTATTGCATCCGCTTCTTGCTTTGCGTAGTCATGGAGGGGCTAGACTGGATCAAGATCCGTAGCCAGAGGCTTCACTAGCTCGGGATGATTCCTCTAGCGTTGATGCTCGTGAAGCTTGGCTTAAACCACCAACTTGGGACAATGGGTTTGAAGTTTCGAGTTCTTTTATAAACATGAGGATATTATCGCATCCTTCGACGCTTCTTTTGCTTCTGTCCGAGTTTTTGAATGGCCAAAATAAACCAAAAGATAAAATTGAAGAATGCCGATGCTGCCGCTGCCGGCAAATGCATTGTTACATATGTCACCGAGATGCTCAGCGCCACAGAGCCGGTAATGATTGAGGTCCATATCTCAGGCTTATCATCGCTGAATACAGAGGGGAGAAGTGCCAGAATAAACACAATCTGACCTACCGTTAGGACAGTTTCTTGCCAGTTCATACTTTAAGCATATCGCATGTTGCTTGTGCTGTGTTCGATCTGGCGGTATGTTAGCTATTAAGGAGAGACCATGGAAATAAGCCTTGCGGGCAAGCGAGCTTTAGTTACCGGCGGTAATTCTGGCATCGGAGCCGCTATTGCCACCGAGCTCAGCAAGGCTGGTGCCAAGGTCGCTATAAACTACGTTAGCCGCCCCGAGGCGGCCGATCAGATAGTTCAAGTCCTGAAAAAAAATGGTACCGACGCCATGAGTGTGCAGGCGGATATCTCGGACCCGGCCGCCGTCACTCGGATGTTTGATGAACTGGATGCAAAGTGGGACGGTATAGATATTCTCGTAAACAACGCCGGCATTGATGGTGTCAAATCCGACAGTTGGGAAGCAGAACTCAAAGATTGGCAAACGGTCATTAACATTAACCTCATGGGCAGCTTCTACTGCGCGCACGAAGCGCTAAAGCGGATGGTTAAACAAAAAAGCGGAGTCGTACTCACCACATCCTCAGTCCATGAAGAGATCGCCTGGACCGGACATAGCGCCTATACAGCATCCAAAGCGGGTCTCAGCATGCTCACCAAGACACTCGCTCAAGAGGCAGCCCCCTATGGTGTTAGGGTACTGGCTCTTGCTCCGGGCGCCATCAAAACCACCATTAATGAGAATGTCTGGAGCAACCAGTCCAGCTTAAGCGACTTGCTCGAAAAGATCCCTCTTGGTCGAATGGGGGATGCCGAAGAAGTTGCTCGGATGGCGGTTGTTTTGGTCAGCGATGTTGCTTCTTATGTCACCGGGCGCACAATCTTTGTTGATGGGGGTATGACTGATTATCCTGATTTTGCGCACGGAGGTTAGGTGTCCGACCGAGTCCGAGCCAAGATCAACCGGCAAGCACCGGGAGCCCCCGGTCTTCCGGCGCGCTGGGCGCCTGGTCCAAAAGACGGCGTCGGCACCGCCATGTCGGACCAGAGCAATGTTTGGTTCACCATCGGGCATGGAATCTTAAACGAAGTTTTTTATCCCCAAGTCGACACACCCTCTACGTCTGGCCTTGGGCTAATCGTTACCGCCGACGATGATTACTTTTCCGAAGAGGCGTTGAATGTTGACTCAATCGCTGAATGGGAAAAGGGCGGCATCCCAGCTTTCAGTTTGACAAACACTAGTCACGACGGCCGCTATGTTATACGCAAGCAAATTGTCTCAGATCCTGACCGGCCGGTTGTGCTTCAACGAATACAATTTGAGCCAGGCCATGACTCAGTACATCATCTATACGCCTTTCTGACGCCCCATCTTGGCGGGATGGGCGACAATAACACCGCTTGGATAGTCGAGCGTAATGGCCGCTATCTACTTCTTGCCGAGCGTGACAGCTGTGTGGTGGCCCTAGCCTCATCGGCACCATTCTTAAAATGCTCCGCCGGATTTGTGGGTAGGAGCGATGGGCGTCTTGATCTCAAATCACATAAATGCATGACAGAAGAATATGACCGGGCCAGTAACGGTAACACGGCTCTCACGGCCGAAATAGACTGCTCGGGCCAAGAATTTGTTCTGGCGCTGGGGTTCGGTGAAACCTCGAACGAGGCCATAGGCAATGCCCTCGACAGCCTTAGCATCCCGTTTAGGACAATCTTCGATAAATATGTCGAGGGGTGGCACCGCTGGATCAACAGTAGTGGCGCGAGGCTGCCGCAGTCCGCATCGGCGCTGGCGTACAAGAGCCTAACGACCTTAAAAGTTCACGAGTCAAAAAACCCCGGCGGCGGGCTAGTTGCCGGTCTCGCCACTCCCTGGGGATCGGACCGGGGCGATGACGACAAGATAGGGTACCATGTTATTTGGACCAGGGACATGGTCGAAGCAGCCGGCAGTTTGCTGGCAATCGGTGCGAGCGAAGGTATTCATCGGTACCTGCGCTTTCTAAAAAATGTTCAGCAAGATGACGGACACTGGCCTCAAAACATGTGGACCGATGGAACACCATTTTGGAATGGCATTCAGATGGATGAGACAGCCTTACCGATCCTTTTGGTAAATCTAGCTAGGCGGGAAGGAGAAATTAAGGATAGCGAGCTCCAGGAATACTGGCCGATGGTGCGGGCAGCCGCAAGTTACCTTTTGAGAAATGGTCCTGTCACGCCCGAAGACCGCTGGGAAGAGGACCCGGGTTACACCCCTTTTACCTTGGCTGCCGAGATTGCCGGTCTTCTGGCTGCGGCTGACATGGCCGAGGTTGTCGGAGAGCCGCTCATCGTTGCCGAGTACATGCGGGACGTAGCCGACACCTGGTACTTTCAAATCGATTCTTGGCTATATGCCAAAGACACCGATTGGTCTAAACAGCTTGGAGTTCGTGGTTACTATCAACGCATTGCATCCGTTGCCAAGGGTCATGTCGGCCGCTTTGAGGAGACGGTGCAAGTCAAGAATGTAAGGCCAGGTGAGTCATCCCTTAAGGCTGAGCATCTGATTAGCCCGGATGCGCTCGCTCTAGTCCGTTTTGGCTTACGCGACGCCGATGACCCCCGCATGCTCGATACCGTAAAGGCCATCGATGAGCTTTTGAAGATTGAGACACCTTGCGGTACCACTTGGCATCGGTATAACAATGATGGCTACGGAGAACACTCTGACGGTACAGCCTTCGACGGCATCGGCATTGGCCGGGGCTGGCCATTATTAACCGGCGAGCGCGCGCACTACGAACTTGCATTGGGCAACTCGGCCAATGCCGAAAAACTTAAATCAGATATGGAGCGATTTGCGGGCAATGGCGGATTGCTTCCGGAACAGGTTTGGGATAGCGATCCCATCCCAGCCCACAACCTTACACTCGGCAGGCCAACCGGCTCCGCCATGCCGCTCGCTTGGGCTCATGGAGAATATTTAAAGCTTCTCCGATCACTTGCCGACCAACACATATTCGATTGTCCGCCTCAAACCATTAAACGCTATCTAAAAGACGGAACGGTTTCGAAAATTAAATCATGGCGCTTTAATCACAAAATCCATGCCATCAGGAACGATAAAACCCTGCGCATCGAGACTCTCGCCGCCGCCACGGTTCATTGGACAGTAGATGGATGGAATACGACCCACGACGCCCCGACACACGACACAAGCCTCGGCGTGTATTTTGTAGATATCGGTGCAGAACAATTAGCTGTCGGAGCAAAAATCATGTTTACCTTCTATTGGCACCATTCAGACGTCTGGGAGAAGACGGACTTCACTATTAGCGTGTCTAGGCCGTAGGCTCAGTCCTTGGACCCAGTTATCATCAATGACCAGCCGGCATCAATGAATAGTGCTCCCGGCATCCTGGCCGAATCCGCTATTGCAGGCGCCGCCCGATTGCTCTCCGGACGTGCTGCACTTGTCGGTGACGGCATGCGTCCATTGCGACCAGCTAATCGGGTTATCCAAGTTGCTCTGAGCCCACACAAAGAACCGCCAAGCACCGTTATAAGTATTATTTTTGAACACGTTATTTTGGTTAAAGGTGATGTTTATGGGCACAATGGCGCCAACATACGGTACGCCACTCGCGCCACTACCATAATTACTGAATATGGCATTTTCACCACAGTCGGTGCCAGTGGTGCAGCTCGCACCAATATTAGCCGCCGTAAAGTTAAAGGCGTTGTTGCTTACTTGTACGTTTTGAGTCTTCCAGCGGCAAAGGTCAAAATAGTCGGGATTATCGGACGGCTGGTTGGTGGAGCTGCTTTCGAGCTTTGTGACGCAGGTGGTCGAATTATCCAGCGGCAGCAAGCCTGGATCCACGAGCGTACAATTTTCATCCGGCTGGTCGTACACATGGTTTCCACCACAGAAGCGGTCGGAGTTTTCCCACAGCACCACTCCATCCCAGTTGTCGGTAAAGACATTGCCCGAAATTGTAATGCTGCTAATATTGCCCGCCGTGGGCACACGCGAATCGCCACCAGACTCCGATAGGTAAATCGCTCCCGTTGGGAAGCCGGCGTTGGTTGGACCCGCGCCAATTCCATTCTTCACAAAGGTATTATTTTCTATGAGGGCATTGTAACTAACCTCATACATAATGCCCTCGCCCCAGTTGCCCGAAATATAGTTATTTTCGATCGTAAACCCGTCGTTGCCAGTGTCGGGCCACAGACCGGGATCGCCGTAATTATCGTGGACATAATTGTTCTTGATCGTCACGTTTTGGTTCTGCCAAAACTTGGCGCCGCCGGCACAGCCGCAACCTCGTGTTATCCCGCTACAGCCAGACGGAATAGCTATGGGGAACGATGGGGCCGAATCCCAGTTGCACGTATTGTTGTTGGACAGCTCATTATTAGTGACGGTGATGTTATACGGGCCACCGGTCACAGCGCTCGCGATACTCGGCGTATTCGTGGCGTCGTCGTAGCTGTAGCCATTAATGGCGTACTGGCCATTCTTTGTCAGGCAATTATTTTGGATAACCATATTGTTGCCATCCATCATAGCGGCGCCCGGCACGTTGTTCTTGATGGAATCGTATTTAACTGTCCATCCCGGTCCACCGTTCACGTTCACCACGGCTCCCGACCCATCCGGATGGTAATTCTGGATTGTTAGGTATTCTATGGTTACGCCGGTATAGTAGGGCGCTTGGTAGTTGGCTGAAAAGGCATTGTTGATGCTACCCCCACCGTCTAAAATCGCGCCCGGTGCGCCAAGGTAGGTGTCGTTATTATTGGGCTGCACCGACACGCCGGTATGAGTGCCAGGAGCAAACCAATACGTGGTATTAGCGGACGCCAGGTCCATGCTACCGTTGTTGCCAGCCGGCACGGTAACGGCTCCAGCCGGCGCAGAAGACGGAGCACCCTGGTCGCCGGGGAAGTTGCCGTCTTCACACCAGCTCACCGGCGGGCTCGTTGGGGCCGAACCGATCGGTGGCGCCGGGGTTGGGGTGGGTGCCGACGAAGTACTCGTCTGCTTCCAGTGAGATAACAGAATTGATAAATCAGATGTGTTGACGATCTTGTCGCCATTCAGATCCGCCGTGGCATTATTGGTGCCCCAGTGGCTCAACAAGATCGACAAGTCATATACGTTGACTATACCATCGCTATTGAGGTCGCCCACCAAGGTGGCAGCATGAGAGTATCTCACCACCAGATACCCGACCGCCGACACCACCAAGGCCATCGCCACCAACGTTGGCGCGAAGGCGGGGTAGCGCGGTTTAAGCAACTTAGATGGTTGTATCCGATGGCTCAAAAATGTTTTCGCTCTCATAATATTTACGCTTAGTGTACAAACATTTGTTCAATGCACCAAGGCCTAAACGGTTCGCAACCATCCCGCAATCTCATCCAAAGACGCAAGTCGTAATGGTCTGGTTCTTGCCAGAAAAACTCGATGGTGAGGATCAAAAAGAGCGAGCAGAGCTGGCTCGTTGCCGGCGAATTGTCAGAAACGCTAGGACACCCAGGACGATTACGCCTAGAATCCAGACCCATATAGGCACCTTCACTTCGGTCGCGTCATTGTTTTCGGTTACCTTGGTGGCGCCAGTTTTGAGGTTATAGGTCACGGTCATGCCAGTGGCACTAGATAGGTTCACCGCCTGCTGCAGGCTGATTGTCCCCGATTGCACCATCACCTGGTGCTCACCAAGCGTCACGCCGGTAAATGTCGCGTCACCCTGGGCATCGGTATAGGCAATCTGAGGCGCGGAGTGGAGCGTCACCTTGGCATCGGGCACGGGGGCGCCGCTACCATCAACCACGTGTACCGTCACGGTAGTCATGATCGCTGCCTGGGCCGACGGACCAGCCGGGCCCGGTAAAGATGAAGGCCCGGTACTATGAGTGTTTGGGCTCGTTTTAGTACTCGGCCCGGACGTGGTCGGTGAAGCTCCGGGGCTAGGCGAAGATACAGCGCCCGGGGCACTGCTACGGGTGGGCGACGCGGTGGGCCGCGGAGTAGGGGTAGGGGTAGGGGTAGGGGTAGGGGTAGGGGTAGG
>Ga0070658_10005387_pt1 | contig 10385 bp, 9 predicted proteins | sample KBSC13metaG_FD_64664 | JGI IMG/M metagenome (GOLD analysis project Ga0070658, IMG submission 64664) | Corn rhizosphere microbial communities from Kellogg Biological Station, Michigan, USA - KBS C1-3 metaG | ecosystem: Host-associated > Plants > Roots > Rhizosphere > Soil ... | reverse complement strand
GCTCGACAAGCAGGGCCTCGTCCACGACCGCCGTGTGATCGCGACGAGTGAGTTCGTCGTCGTCGGGCCGCCACCGCCCGGTCCGGCACGCAAGCGCCCGCCGCCGGGGCACAGCGCGATCGAGCTGCTCGAGCGCATCCAGGCGCAGGCGGCCACCGACCCGGACGTCGTCTTTCTCTCGGCCGGCGACGGCTCGGGGGTGCACGTCGCCGAGCAGGCGCTCTGGCGCGTCGCGAGGATCGCGCCGGCGCCGCCCTGGTACGTCAGCGCCGAACGCGGCCCGAACTTCACCGCGCAGGTGCGAGCGCGCGGCGCGTACGCGCTGGTCGAGCGCGCCGCGTGGAGCGTGCACGGCGGCTCGCCGTCGGCGGTGCTCGTCGAAGGCGACCCGCTGCTCGTCGAGTCGGTGCACGCGATGCGCGCCTTCCGGGTCCAGCATCCCGCGGGCAAGATCTTCGTGTCGTGGATCGCCGGCGGCCACGGCCGCGCCGTCGTCGCGCGCCACGGCGGCTACCGGCTGCGCTGAGCCGATGGCTGCATCCGGACGCGTCCTCAGCGTCAATGTCGCGCGCGCGGGCGAGATCGAGATCGCGGGACGGCGGGTGCTCACGGCGATCGGCAAGCGTGCGGTCGCAGGCAAGGTGCAGGTGCGCGCGCTCGGCCTCGACGGCGACGAGCAGGCCAACCCGAGCGTGCACGGCGGGCCCGCAAAGGCGGTCTACGCGTATCCGAGCGAGCACTACCGCTTCTGGCAGACGGTGCGCGCGCAGGCCGGCGTCGGACGCTGGGACGACGTCCTCGCGCCCGGCTCGCTCGGCGAGAACCTGACGATCGAAGGCGTCGTCGAAACCGACGTCTTCGTCGGCGACGTGCTGCGCTTTCCCGATTGCGCGCTCGCGGTCAGCCAGCCGCGGCTGCCGTGCTTCAAGCTGAACGCCGCGATGGGCTTCGAGCACGCCGTCAAGCTGATGATCGAGAGCGCGTGGTGCGGCTGGTACCTCGCCGTCCGCGAGCCGGGAACGATCGCCGCCGGCGATGCGTTCGACGTCATTGCCGGGCCGCGCCAGGTGAGCGTGTGGGAGCTCTTTCGCGCACGCACCGGCAAGGGCGACTGAGCCATGCTCGCCTATCGCCACGCCTTTCACGCCGGCAACCACGCCGACGTCCTCAAGCACGTCGTCCTCGTTCTCGTCTTGCGGCATCTCGCCGCGAAGGAGAAGGGCTTCCGCTTCGTCGACACCCACGGCGGCGCCGGCGGCTACTCGCTGCGCGGCCGCTACGCGAAGAAGCACGACGAGCACGCGCGCGGCATCGGCGCGCTCTGGACGCGCGACGATCTGCCGGCGGCGCTCGCCGACTACGTCGCGCTCGTGCGCAACTTCAACCCCGACGGCCGGCTTGCGCAATACCCCGGCTCGCCGTCGCTGGCGCTGATGCTCATGCGACGGCAGGACGAGCTGCGCGCGTTCGAGCTCCATCCGACCGAGGAGAAGATCCTGCGCGCGACGCTCGCCGGCCAGCGCCGCGCGAGCGCGATCTTCGGCGACGGCTTCACCGGGCTGCGCTCGCAGCTGCCCCCGCCGACGCGGCGCGGCGCCGTCCTCGTCGACCCGAGCTACGAAGGAACGGGCGACTACACCAAGGTCGTCGCGACGCTGCGCGATGCGGTGGCGAGGTTCGCCGACGGCGTCTACATCGTCTGGTACCCGCAGGTCACCAAGCTCGAAGCGGCGCAGCTGCCGCGCCGCCTGGCCGCGCTCGCGCCCAAGGGCTGGCTGCACGCGCGGCTCACGGTGCAGGAGCCCGACGCGCAGGGCTTCGGGCTCGCCGGCAGCGGCGTCTTCGTCCTCCATCCGCCGCACACGCTGCGCGCCGCGCTCGCCGAGGTGCTGCCGTATCTCGTCGACGTGCTCGGCCGCTACGACGGCGCCAGTTTCGTGCTCGACGACGTCGCGCCGTAGCGCGCGCTCAACGCGGCGCCGACGCCGAGACGGCGCGCATCCGCGCGAGCCAGTCGGTCCAGTCGATCGGCCCCGACTCGAAGCTCTTCTTCAGGTTGCCGAGGACGTTGCCCCAGGCGCGGTCGAAGTACGCGTACGTGTCGTCCCACTGGCCGCCGCTGCCCCAGCCGGTGTGGTGCAGCGTGACGCGCGTCGATTGCGCATCGACGGGCGCGAGGCGGACGACGACGAACGTGCGCTGCGCGCGCACCTCGGGCAGCGACGGCGGCGCGTTCCAGTCGAAGCTCAGCATCGTCGGCCGCTGCAGCGCCATGTAGCGCATGTCGTCGGCGCCCTTCATCCCCGGCTCGGCGAACGGGTTGATGTGGATGTGGAAGGCGCCGCCGACGCGCGCGTCGATCTCGGCGTCGGGGGCGAAGAAGGTGCGTATGCCGGCGCGCGTCGTCCACGCCTGCCAGACCGACTCGATCGGCGCCGCGACGACGACCTCCTTGTCGATCGCGCGCTCGGCACCGATCGCCGCCGTCGCGGCGAGCGCGATCGCCGCGCCGGCAAGCGCGCGCACGCGCGTCGAGCCCGCGTTGCCTCGGTCGTGGCTCATGTCGCCTCCTTCGCCGGTGGCTCGCGCTTCAGGTCGCGGAAGGCGGCGAACAGCCACGTCCGCATGCCGACGAGCAGGGTGTACGGCGTTCGCTGGTCCTCGGGAAGGCGCAGCTCGGCGAGATGCGCCTGCGCGAAGTCCTGGCCGACGCGCTGCAGCCGCTCGACGAACGACGCCGCCAGCGTCTTCGTGATCTCGCCGTGGACGAGCATGATCAGCTCGCCGTCGCCGTCGAAGCCGCCGCTCAGGTAGTCGGCGGCGACGTGCTCGCGGAAGTAGCGCATCACCGGCCCGTGGGGCAGCCAGCGAAAGCCCTTCGCGACCTTCAGACGGTAGCGGTTGAGCGGCTTCAGCTCGATGATGCCGAGACGGTCGAGCTGCGCGAGATACCTGATGCACTCGGCCTCGCTGAACGCGTATTCGCGCGTCATCGCCTCGAAGCTCCACTGGCTGAGGCAGCAGATCGCGAGCAGCAGCAGCTTGCGGTCGGCGACCACCGCGGCTTCCTGATCGACCGTGAGCTGACGCGACAGCGGCTGCGCGTCGGCGACCTTGCGCGCGAGCTCGGCGAAGTCCATCTTCAGCACGCGCAGCATCTCGTCGATCCGCGACAGCGGCATGTCGCCCTTGGCGAAGACGCGCTTGACGCTCGACTCGGACATGCCGAGCGCGTCGGCGAGGTCGGCGTACGTCACTCCGGCCGAGCGCAGCTCGAGCTTGAGCGCGTTGACGAGGTCCTGGGTCGTGCTCATGGGCGTCGCGAGACCGAAGTATCGGCCAGCGGCACCGCGCGCGACACCGCTACTTCGCGATCGAGAACAGCACCGCGTTGTTGATCGCGTAGACCGCGCCGTCGGCGCCGATCGCCGTCGGCGTGTACGCCTCGCCGACGCCGCTCGTCAGCTGGATCTTCTGGCTGAGCTTGTTGGCGACGAGATCCCAGCGATAGAGATAGCCGTCCTCGCTGTTGACGAGGATCGACTTCGTCGCCGGGTCGACGGCGGCGGTGTTGATGCACCACTCCTTCACGGGCCCGCTGGTCCCCGATTCGAACGTCGGGCCGAGGATCGTCATCACCTCGCGCATCACCGGCAGCCCCGAGATCGAGTCGGTCTGGGTTGCGCGCGGGTCGATCACCGCGATCCGGTTCGCGCCGTCGCCGCTGCCAACGCCGGCGTAGTTGTTGTACTTCGTCATCAGCAGGTAAGACGAGCCGCCGGCGTACGACGGGACCATCGTCGCCGGCACGATCGAAGGCGTCGTGTCCCAGCCGAAGCTGCCGGGCGCGCCTGCCGAAGCGAGCGCACCGTTGAAGTGGAGCAGCCAGCCGCGCGCGTTGTGCGTGCCGAACGTGCGCTCGAGAACGCCGTAGTAGACGTCGCCGTCGGGGCCGACCGTCGGCGATGCGCTCGAGTCGTCGCTGACGCGCGCGAACGTTCCGGTCGAGGGATCGAGCAGCAGCGTGCTCGCCTTGACGGCGAACGTCGTGCTGTCGAGGGCGACGAGGTAGCCGCCTTGGACCGCGCCGGCGACCGCGGCGGCGTTGACGGCGACGTAGACGGTCTTGCCGTCGGGCGACAGCGCGGGCGCGCTGTTCATCGCGACCTTCTGGACCGCCGGGTCGCCCGCGATCGCGCTCGCCGACGCCCAGGTGCCGTTCCCGTTTGCGTCGACGCGCGCGATGCCGCTGACGAGCCCGGCCGGATTCGCTGCGGTGACGAAGAAGCCGAAATAGGCGTTGCCCTGCGCATCGACGGTGATCGGCGTGTTGACGAAGACGCCGGCGTCGAACGCCGCCGGTGACGCCTGGTACGCGGCCAGGCCGTAGAAGGCGACGGTGTACGGAGTCCCCGTGCCCGAATCTGCGTTGTCCTTGACCCAGAGCCGGCCGCCGGAGCCGGGGAAGAAGAGCCGGTTCGTCGACGTCAGCGCCGGGCCGTAGCTCGGCACCCAGTTGTGCGGCGGCAGCACGTAGTCCGACAGCGCCGACCAGATCTGGCCGCCGTTGACTCCCGAGCGCGCCTCGACGCGAAAGCCTCCCGCCGCGGTCGTCTTCACCGGAACGACGACGGTGTTGTGCGACGTCACGACCGGCGAGCCGTAGTGGATGAGGAGCGAGCCGTCGGCTTGCCGCGGCGGCGCGAGGTCGACCGGAGTCATCCAGGCGATGCGGTTGAGGTCCTGCGTCGCGATCGCGCCCTGAGCGCTGTGCTGCGCGTCGTGGCCGTAGCCGAACCACGCCGGGCCGTCGACTCCGGGTGCCGGCGCGACGCCCGAGCCTCCCGAACCGCCGCCGCCGCCGCCGCAGCTCGCGAGCGCGACGCTGACGACCATCGTTGCGACCAAGACTCGGCGCTGGATTCGGAACGAAGTCGTGCTGGTCGGGATGTTCATGGCGAGCGATGCGAGTGGCCGGCGCGGCGATGCTGCCACAACGGTAGCGTCCGACGCCCCCGATGGTCTCGACGCTTGCCACGCCCCTGGGGGCGATGGCGCAGCGACGTTCGCCTTCGCAAGATGCGCCCCGTTCGTCACTTCAAGGACCGGGAGGATTTCATGCAAGCGATGTCGATGCGTCAGGACACGAAAGCGTGGAAGGCGCAGGTCTGGATCTCGTTCCTGCTCGCCGCGCTGCTGTGCGCGATCGGACTCGCGTGGCTGCCCGGGCGCGAGATCGACCGCGCCTTCATGGTCATGGGCTACGTGTTCTGCATGACCGCGGCGTTCGCGCTCGCCAAGTTCGTCCGCGACAACGAGCGGCGCGCGGTCGACACGCCGCTCTGGCGCGTCGTCGTCTGGGGCGGCTTCTGCGTCGCGATGGCGCTCACCGGCTGGGGCCTCGTGCAGATGGAGATCAACCCGACGTACCGCGCGTTCCTCGGCGTCAGCTGGCTGTTCCTGATCTCGGGCTGCTTCACGCTCGCCAAGACGCTGCGCGACGCCCACGACCACGCGATCGCGATCGTCGCCGACGCGAACCGCTCGCAATGCGCCGCCTGCGAGCGCGGCTGATCGCGCACGCACCGTCGTCCGCGCCAGGAGTTGCCATGAGCCCTCATCTTCGACGTTTCCCTTCCCGCGTCGGGCGCTGCCGCCGTGCCGCCGTCGCGCTCGCCGCATCGCTGGCGCTCGCAAGCACCGGCGTTCGCGCGCAGTCGGACGCCTCCGCTGCGGCGAGTGCGCTGTCGACGCTGCCGATCGCGGTCTCGGTCGCCGCGCCGGTCGCGATCCTCTCGACCGGCGCAGCGCTCACCGTCGTCGCCGTCGAAGCGACGAGCACCGGCGTCGTCTGGGTGCTCGAACGGAGCGCCGACGGCGTGCGCGCCAGCGTCCGCATCGTCGGCCGCGGCGTTGCCGATGCATCGATCGCGGTCGGCACGGTCGTGGTCGCGACCGCGGTCAGCACCGGCTGGGTGCTCGCGGCGGCCGGCCAGGCGATCGCGTTCATCCCCAACGAGCTCGGCCGCGCGCTGCTCTACAACGAGAGGATCACGCGATGAGCCGCGCGCTGCGTGCGGTCGCCGTGGCCGCGGTGGCGTGCGCGTTCGCGAGCGCGGCGACCGCCGGTCGATCGTGCGAGCAGCGGCCGCCGACCGCGCTGGCGGTGACGCGCGCGATGGACCTCGCCGAGCGCACCGCGATACGGCTGACGCAGAGCGGCGCCGACGTCGTCGTCATCGCCCGTGCCGGCCAGAACCTGAGCGAATACGGCCTCCGCTACTCGCACCTCGGCTTCGCCTACCGCGAAGGCGAAGGCAAGACCGCCGTCTGGCGCGTCGTCCACAAGCTCAACGAATGCGGCACCGCGCATGCGTCGCTCTATCGCCAGGGCCTCGGCGAGTTCTTCCTCGACGACCTCTGGCAGTACGAGGCCGCCGTCGTCGTTCCCACGCCGCACATGCAGGCACACCTGCGCACGCTGCTCGCCGACAACGTCGCCGTCGCGCGGCTCGACACGCCGGCGTACAGCGTCGTCGCCTATCCGTGGTCGTCGCGCTACCAGCAGTCAAACCAGTGGGCGATCGAGACGATCGCGCTCGCCGAGGACCCGGCCGCGGCGACGCGCGAGCGCGCGCAAGCGTGGCTTCGGCTGCACGGCTACGAGCCGACGACGCTGCACCTTTCGGCGTTCACGCGACTCGGCGCGCGCCTGACGCGCGCCAACGTCGCCTTCGACGACCACCCGAACGAGAAGCGGTTCAGCGATCGCATCGAAACCGTCACGGTCGACTCGGTCTTTCGCTGGCTCGAGCGCGACGGCCTCGCCGGTCCCGCGACGGTGATCCGTTAGATTGGCGGCAGCGCCGACCGAGCGTCGAAGGGAGTTACGCCTTGACCACGAACGCCGACCTCGCCGAGCCGCTGCCGCAGGCGGCGCCGCACGCGCACCCGAACCAGTTCGCGCTGCTCGGGCAGCGGCGCTTCGCACCGTTCTTCTGGACGCAGTTCCTCGGCGCCGGCAACGACAACCTGTTCAAGTTCGCGTTCACCGTCCTCATCACCTATCAGCTGCAGGTGAGCTGGCTCCCGCCAACGCTTGCCGGCCTGGTGATCGGTGCGCTCTTCATCCTGCCGTTCCTGCTCTTCTCGGCGACGAGCGGGCAGCTCGCCGACAAGTACGACAAGGCGCGCCTGATCCGCTTCGTCAAGACGCTCGAGATCGCGATCATGGCGCTCGCCGCGTGGGGCTTCATGCGCAGCGATCCGATCGTCCTTCTCGCCTGCGTTTTCCTGATGGGGCTGCACTCGACGCTGTTCGGCCCGGTGAAGTTCGCCTATCTGCCGCAGCACCTCGATGAGCGCGAGCTCACGGGCGGCAACGGCATGGTCGAGATGGGCACCTTCGTCGCGATCCTGCTCGGCAACGTCGCCGGCGGCCTGCTCGTCGCCGTGCCGGGCGGCGTGCACTACGTCGCCGCGGGGTGCGTCGCCGTCGCCGTGCTCGGACGGCTGACGGCGCAGGCGGTGCCGACATCACCGTCGACCGACCCCTGCCTCGTCATCAACTGGAATCCGGTCACCGAGACGCTGAGGAACCTCAAGCTCGCGCACGGCAATCTCGTCGTCTTCCGCTCGCTGCTCGGCATCTCGTGGATGTGGTTCTTCGGCGCCGCGTTCCTCGCCGAGTTCCCGGCGTTCGCGAAGGAGGTGCTGCACGGCGACGAGCAGGTCGCCTCGCTGCTCCTCGTCGTCTTCTCGGTCGGCATCGGCGTCGGCTCGCTGCTCTGCGAGGTGTTGTCGCGCCGCCATGTCGAGATCGGTCTGGTGCCGTTCGGCGCGATCGGGATGAGCGTTTTCTCGATCGACCTCTACTTCGCGGCGCGCGGACTGCCGCCGTCGACGGGCTACTCCGTCGCGACGTTCGTCGCCGAGCCTCACCACTGGCGCGTCATGGCCGACCTCGCGCTGCTGTCGCTGTTCGCCGGCTTGTACAGCGTGCCGATGTACGCGCTGATCCAGATGCGCTCGGCGCCGAGCCATCGGGCGCGGATCATCGCCGCCAACAACATCCTGAACGCGCTCTTCATGATCGCGAGCGCGCTCATCGTCGGCGTCCTGCTGAAGCTCGGGCTCACGATCCCGCAGGTGTTTCTCACGGTCGGCGTCCTCAACGCGATCGTCGCCGGCTACATCTTCCTGCTCGTTCCGGAGTACCTGATCCGCTTCTTCGCGTTCGTCGTCGCGCGCATCGTCTACCGCTTCAAGGTGCGCGGCGACGAGCACATCCCGACCAGTGGGGCGGCGATCCTGGTCTGCAACCACGTCAGCTTCATCGACCCGGTGCTGCTGATGGCGGCGAGCCCGAGGCCGATCCGATTCATCATGGACCACGAGATCTTCCGCATTCCGCTGCTCGGCTGGTTCTTCCGGCTCGCCAAGGCGATCCCGATCGCGCCGCAGAAGGTCGACCCGCAAACCTACGAGCAGGCGTTCGCACGGGCGAGGCAGGTCCTCGACGAAGGCGACCTCCTGTGCATCTTCCCCGAAGGCGCGATCTCCCGCGACGGCGAGCTCGGCGAGTTCAAGGGCGGCGTGATGCGGCTGCTCGCGGCGAACCCGGTGCCGGTCGTTCCGGTCGCGCTGCGGAACATGTGGGGATCGTTCTTTTCGCGCGTCGAGGGCCGCGCGATGTCCAAGCCGTTCAGGCGCGGCGTCTTCAGCCGAGTCGGCCTCGTCGCAGGCGAGCCGATGCCGGCGGCAGCGGTCACCCCCGCAGCGCTGCACGAACGCGTCGGCAGGCTGCTCGCGTCGTGATCGCGCGTCAGCACCAACGACCGCTTTCGACCCCACCCGGGGGCAGGTTGGACGATCAATCGTCCTTGATCACTCCGTGTCCGTGCTGCCAGAGCGAGACGATCTCGCGGTGCTCGGGGATGTTTTCGAGGAAGCTCCTGCGCCAACCTTCATCGACGATTCGTTGAGCTTCGGACATCAGCGCGCCATGTGCGTCCTCGAGCGCTGCTCGTGCCCGTTTGTCGCCGCACCGCGCCCACACCTTGTGCGTCGTCAGCCGAATCCAGTGCTCCATGGATCCCGCGAGTCGACCGCCTCGGCCGCCGGCCCCCTCGTCGCGCGCGTGCGCGTACGCCAGCAGGCGCTCCAGCGCCTGCACGGCTGCTTCACTGCTGCCATGCATCAGCGCGAGACGCGTCTGGCCTTCGAGCGCGTCGAGGACCGCCGCCGGGTACGCGATCTCACGGGCCAGGATCTCCATCCGTCGAAAGTCCTCCGCTGCCTCGTCCCATCGACCGAGCATCAGGTCTGAATTGCCCAGAGCTGCCAGTGCCGACGATTGGTACTGCCGCGATCCCACTTCGATCGCGATCGCGAGCGCAGCCTCGGCGGCGGCGCGCGCGCGGGCTCCCTCGCCTTGGCGCAGCAACAGTTCCGCCATGCTGCACAGGACGTGCCCCTCCATCTCCCGGATACCGAGCTCCCGGTTGCGCCTGAGGGCGTCCTCCAGGTGCTGCTTGGCCTGAGCATCGCCACCAAGACGCAGGAAGATGAGGCCGGCGTTGGCGTAGAGAACGGCCTCGATCCGGCGGTCGTCGATCTCTCGACCGAGCGCCAGTCCTTGCAGGAGATAGTCGAGCTGACTTCCCGTATCCCCGCTCAACTCGCTGCAGATGCCCAGAGCATTGAGCAGGAACACCTCGAGACGCTTGAGGCCGAGCTCGCGGGCCCGGCGACGACCCAGCTGCGCGATCTGCTCGCCTTCGAGGGGCCTGCCCTGGTTGGCCAATGCCGTGGCGAGCCGTGTCTGCGCAAGCAACAGAAGCACGTCGGCGCCCGTTCGCATGGCGATCGACACCGCCTTGCGCGCCTCGGCCTCCGACGTCGCGTAATCACCCGTTCGCATCGCGATGTCGGCACGTCGGTAGGCGGCTTCACCCCGCAACTCGTCGTCGCCGAGGATCTCGGCAAGCTCGGTCAATGCATCGACGTCGGCGCGTTGCTCGACGCGGCGGCCCTGCAGGTCGAGGGTGCGCTCCCTGGACGCCAGCAGGCGCCAGCACACCTTGTCGTCACCGGCGGTGGCGAGCTTGAGGCCGCGCTCGATGAACTCGAGCGACATCTCGTTGGCGAAGGTGCGGGCGGCGTGCTCTGCCGCGAGTGCGAAGTACTCGCAAGCCCGGTGCAGCTCGCCGGCCTTCTCGAAGTGTTCCGCGGCGACCGCGATGAAATCGTTGGCGCGAGCACCGGTCATCCTCGCGAACCACTCCGCCGCGCGTGCGTGAGCCTTCTGGCGCCGGCTCTTGATCACGGTTTCGTACGTGACCTGATGCAGCAAATGGTGGCCGAAGACGTATTCCAGCGCATCG
>Ga0070658_10005386_pt1 | contig 10385 bp, 9 predicted proteins | sample KBSC13metaG_FD_64664 | JGI IMG/M metagenome (GOLD analysis project Ga0070658, IMG submission 64664) | Corn rhizosphere microbial communities from Kellogg Biological Station, Michigan, USA - KBS C1-3 metaG | ecosystem: Host-associated > Plants > Roots > Rhizosphere > Soil ... | reverse complement strand
CTTTCGGAACTCGATGCGTGCGCGACGACGAACGGACTGCATTGCAGGTGCGGATCGTTCGGGTCGCTGCGCAAGTTCAAGTCGGACGACGTGAGTGCCTCGCCGACGCGCGAACCACCGCCCGGCTTGCTGAATACTGTGCGACCGTCATGTGCATCGCGCGCACCGGCCGACCAATACAGGTAAATCATCAAATCGCCGACTGCTGACGGCGGCAGGATCGTGTCGTAACGCCCTGCCGGCAATTCGACGCGACGGCGTGCCCAATCGAGACGTTGTACGATCCCGTCATGCATGCCGTCGAGGTCGATGTCGGTGAAGTCGCGGGTGGCCGCACCGGCCCACGCCGATCGCATGAAGTTGGGCGATTTTCCGTTGATCTCAAGGGTTCCGCTGGGTTGGTCGTGCCGAAGCCGCAGGCCCGTCGAGCTGCCGAGAAATGTCGAGGTGACGTTGTGCTCGGCGAACCCGAACAGCACTCGCTGCTCGGCGGCAGCCTTGGTGAGATGGCTCCCGAGCACCGGCACGACTTCGGCGAACACTGCTGCGCTTGTCTCGTGGGGCGCGGAGTCCCAAGATTCGGTGGCACGTTCGTGGCCCGGCTGCACGAGTGGCTCGGCATCTTGGGCCGGCGTGTTCTCGCGTGCCGCTGCAGCCGCGGCACTCACGAGGTTTTCGACGTCCGACTTGGTGAGGGTCGTGCGCGAGACGACGCCTGCGGCTGTTCCTTGCGCGCCGTTGACGGTGGCGACGATCGTGAGGCGGCGGCCGCGGGTGACGCCGTTGGTGGTCAGGGTGTTGTTGGCCCAGCGCAGGTTGGCGCTGCTGTTCTCGTCGGCGATGACGACGCAGCCGTCGATGCCATTGATGCCCGCGGCGATCGACAACGCCTGCTCGACCGTGTTCTGCGGCGAGGTCTCGTGGGCCATCAACGACCGCCTTCGTTCACGGTGTTCAGGATTTTGATGCCGCGAAACAGCGCCGAGGGGCAGCCGTGGCTGACTGGTGCGGTCTGGCTCGGTTGCGCCTTGCCGCAGTTGAAGGCACCGCCCAGCACGTAGGTTTGCGGGCCTCCGACCGCCTCCATCGAAGACCAGAAGTCGGTCGTTGTGGCCTGGTAGGCAACGTCGCGCAGTTGCCTGACGAGGCGACCGGAACGGATTTCGTAGAAACGTTGCCCGGTGAACTGGAAGTTGTAGCGCTGCATGTCGATCGACCAGCTCTTGTCGCCAACGATGTAGATACCGCGTTCGACGCCGGCGATCAGCTCATCGGTGGACGGGCCGCCCGCGGCCGGTTGCAAAGACACATTTGCCATGCGCTGCAAGGGAACGCGGTCGGGCGAGTCGGCGAACGCGCAGCCGTTGGATCGGCCGAGGTCCTTCAGTTTCGCCGTGCGTCGATCGAGCTGGTAGCCGATCAGCACACCGTCGCGGATCAGATCCCATTGCTGGCCCGCGACGCCGTCGTCGTCGAAACCGATCGTCGACAGGCCGTATTCGGCGGTGCGATCGCCGGTGACGTGCATGTGGGGTGAGCCGTAGGCCAGCGACCCCAGCTTGTCGAACGTGGCGAAACTGGTGCCCGCGTAGGCGGCTTCGTAGCCGAGAGCACGGTCGAGCTCGGTGGCGTGCCCGATGGATTCGTGGATCGTGAGCCAAAGGTTCGACGGGTCGACGACGAGGTCGTACGTGCCCGCCTCGACCGAGGCGGCGCGCATTTTCTCGGCGAGCAGTCCAGGCAGCTCGTCGAGCTCGCGGCTCCAATCCCATCCGGTGCCGGTGAGGAACTCCCAACCGCGGCCGACAGGTGGTGCGATGGTGTCCATCGTCTCGAACTGCCCGGTCGCCGAATCGACCCGAACCGCAGTGAGCGTTGGCATTACCCGCACTCGCTGTTGGGTCGTAATGGTGCCCGCGAGGTCGGCATAGAACTTGTTCTCGAGCACCTGGGCGGCACCTGCATCGACGTGGTCGACGCCGTCGGCTGAAAGGAGTCGGGCTGATCGCTCGGCCAGCAGCGCCACCTTGTCGGCGTCGGGCACTGAGAACGGGTGGACGTCGTAGTTCGACACCCAGGTGACGTCGGCGTGCACTGGTTCGTCGGCGAGCTCGACCGGTTCGCGGTTCATCGGTTTCGTCGCGCGGGCGATCTCGACCGCTTGTTCGGCCACTCGGGCGGCGGCTTCGGGAGTGAGGTCGACACCAGCGGCGAATCCCCACGTGCCCTCGTGAACGACGCGGACGGCGAAACCGGTGTTTTCGTCGTCGCGGCGCCCTTCGAGGCTGGCGTCGCGCAGTTTCAGGTGCTGCGACTTGATGCGCTCGACGCGAACGTCGGCGTGGCCGGCGCCGAGTTCGCGGGCGCGGCTGAGTGCGGCGTCGGCGAGCCGGCGAAGCGGTAGATCGAGAAATGCCGGATCGATCGAGCGAGCCTTCGGCATCGGGGCGGTACCTCCAGGCCGGCGTCGACATCGGGACGGGTCGCGAGCGGGTCGCGATCGCGAGTGAGTCCTCGACACCTTATGCGGCGCGCTCAACCGCCTGCTGGGCACGACTCGCCGGGCACGACTTGCTGGACACGACTCGCCGGGCACGACTTGCTGGGCACGACTTGCTGGGCACGACTCCCGCAACGCCGACCGCCGCCCGACCGGAGGTTCCGGTGGGCGGCGGTGGAGTCGACGTGAGGCGGGGAAGTCAGCGCACCGACTTCGTGTGACCGCTCGCCGTTTCTGTCCGCCCCCCCGGGCCGGGCAGACGCGGCAAGAGGTCAGCCACGTCGAAGTAATCTGCCGTGTCGAGCAGCGGCTGCGACAAGGCGGCGAACTGAAGACGCCCACCGCTCTCGGCCGCCCATTGCGCGGCGGCGACGAGGACGGCGAGTGCACGCTCGTGCACTTCGGTCACCTGGCCGGCATCGACGAGCACGTCGTCGCAGCCGTCCGGACGCGTCGCGAGCAGTGAGGCACGCAGGTCCGGCAGCGAAGCCGCATCGAGCGAACCGGCGAGCCGGACGACGATGCCGTCGGCGAGGACGGTGGCGTTGACGTTGCTGACGCTGTCTGCGGTCATCGTGCTCATGTGACTCTCCGGTGCTCGCTGGCGTATCTGGGTCTTTTGGGTCTGGCTGGTGCGACGAGCTTTCGTTGGTGACATCTGAAGCTTCGGCCCACGACAAGGCTCCTGACAGGCCCGGACGGCGCGACTCTTCCTGCGCCAGTGGGAGTCCACTCACCCGTCCGGGTGTTCGGGTGCGACTAGGCCGGACGGCGTAAGGCCGTGCGCACCCGGGTCCCGATCACGCTCACAGCTGCCCAATTGCCGGGCCAATAGATTGGGGGTGGGTCGGCGCAGCGCACAGGTACCGCGAACCGGTAGCCTCGGCCCGGCACGTCCGGCGTCTCCGGCATCTCCGGGGCAGCTCCGGGTGTGCCGACATCGGGAGGTTGACTGTGGGGCGTTCGGTCCTCGTCACCGGCGGCAGTCGCGGCATCGGGCTAGCCGTTGCGCGTGTACTCGCCGCGCAGGGTGACAAGGTCGCGGTCACGTATCGCTCGAGCGGTTGCCCCGAAGGGCTTTTCGGCGTCCGGGCTGATGTCACGAATACCGATGACGTCGAGGCCGCGTTCGAGGCGGTCGAGGCCGAGCAGGGTCCGGTCGAGGTGCTCGTGGCCAACGCAGGCATCACCCGCGACACCTTGTTGCTGCGCATGACCGACGACGACTGGGACGCCGTCATCGACACGAACCTCACCGGCGCTTACCGGGTGGCGCGCCGGGCCGCACGCGGCATGTTGCGTGCGCACGCCGGCCGGATGATTTTCATCTCGTCGGTGGTCGGGCTCTCCGGAGGCGCGGGCCAGGCAAATTACGCGGCGACCAAGGCAGGTCTCGTCGGCTTCGCCCGGTCGGTGGCCCGCGAGTTCGGTTCGCGTGGCATCACGGCCAATGTCGTGGCCCCCGGATTCGTCGACACCGAACTCACCGCGGTGCTAACCGATGAGCGCAAGGCCGAGATCCTGCAGAACGTGCCGCTCGGCCGGTACGCCAGCCCGGACGAAATCGCCGGTGTGGTTCGATTCCTGGCCAGCGACGAGGCGGCCTACATCACGGGGGCCGTCATCCCTGTCGACGGCGGCCTCGGCATGGGACATTGACCGGATTCACGCGGCGAATGGGGCACTGATGGCACTTCTTGAAGGCAAGCGACTGCTCGTCACCGGCGTGCTGACCGAGGCGTCGATCGCGTTCGACGTAGCGCGGCTCGCACAAGACGAGGGCGCCGAAGTCGTGCTGTCGTCATACGGCCGGGTCATGCGGCTGACCGAACGGATTTCGGCTCGACTGCCGAAACCCGCGCCGGTCATCGAGCTAGACGTCACCAACCTCGCCGACCTTGACGCGTTGCCCGCCCGGGTTGGCGAGCACGTCGCCGGTCTCGAGGGTGTTGTGCACGCCATCGGATTCGCGCCCGAGGCGGCTCTCGGCGGCAACTTCTTGAACACCGGTTGGGACGACGTCGCAACCGCGCTGCACGTGTCGGCGTATTCGCTCAAGGCACTCACCACCGCCGCGCTGCCGATGATGCCCGACGGCGGCAGCGTTGTGGGGCTCGACTTCGACGCCTCCGTGGCGTGGCCGCTCTACGACTGGATGGGCGTGGCGAAGGCAGCGTTCGAATCGTGCGCGCGTTATCTCGCCCGCGACCTCGGCAAGCAGAACGTGCGGGTCAACCTGGTCTCTGCCGGCCCGATCCGCACCATGGCAGCCAAGGGGATTCCCGGCTTCGACAGCCTCGCCTCCGTGTGGGAGGCACGCGCCCCGATGACGTGGGACGTCACCGACGCCGAGCCGGCCGCCCGCGCGGTCGTGGCGTTGCTGTCAGACTGGTTTCCGAAGACCACCGGCGAGATCGTGCACGTCGACGGTGGCGTACACGCGATGGGCGCTTGATGCGGCTCGCTGAACCGATGCGTGCCTGAGGGCTGCGGGTCTCGCCGTACCGTTGGGATCGTGACGGACAACGACACGTCGGTAGCGACCCAGCGCGCCACGCTGGCGGCACGCCGGCAGCGGCGACTGATGATCGCGATCGGCCTAAACGTGGTCGTTGTCGTCGGCCAGGTCGTTGCAGGAGTCGTTGGCCATTCGCTGGGCCTGTTCGCCGACGCCGGGCACAACGTCGCCGATGTGGCAGCGCTGGCGATTGCGGCGATCGCCGTCCGGTATGCCATGCGCCCGCCGACGCAGGCCCGCTCGTTCGGCTATCACCGGGCGACGATCCTCGCGGCCCTGGCCAACGGCGGGCTCCTGCTCGCCGTCACCGTCTACCTGGCGGTCGAGAGCATCGTCAGGCTCGCCCACCCGGCCGACGTACGCGGCGGCATCGTGTTCGTCGTCGCCCTCGTTGCTGCCGCGTTCAACGGCGCGGGCGCACTGCTCGTGCACGAACGGCATGTAGGGCGCGCCGCAGATCTCAACATCGCCGGTGCCGTCATGCACCTTGCAGGCGACGTGCTGGTGTCGCTGGCGGTTGCTGCGAGCGGTCTGGTGATCCTGCTTGCGAACGGCGTGCACTGGCTCGACCCGGCGGTTTCGCTGGCGGTCTCGGTGGTGATCGCCTGGCAAGCGGTCCTGCTCGTGCGCCGAAGCGCCGACGTGCTGCTCGAATCGACCCCGAAAGGCATCGATCCGATTCACGTCGACGCGGCGATCGCGGCCACACCGCGCGTGGTCAGCGTGCATGACCTGCATGTCTGGAGCCTGTCGAGCGACGTCTACGCGATGTCGGCACACGTCGTCCTGGCTGGGCATCCGTCGCTCGAAGAGGCGCAAGCCGTTGGTGAACTCGTCAAGCGCGAGGTCGCGCGCCGATTCGCGATCGGGCACGCCACCCTCGAGATGGAATGCGAAGCCTGCCCCGAGCCGGATCCGTGCATGCTCGACATCGGTTCCCGACCTGTGGACGACGCACCTTCTGTCCACCGGTCCGGATCATCGAATTGACCCGAACGGGGGATCCGGGCATAGCGTTTGCCCGGTGCAAGGTCAAGGAGCCGCGCCTGCGTGTCGAGGGCGAATGGGTGTCTTGATAGCCAATCGAGCGCGTGGCCTCACTGGCCTGAGTGAATGAGTGGCCGTCCCGGCCTGAGTGAATGAGTGGCCGTCCCGGCCTGAGTGAATGAGTGGCCGTCCCGGCCAACGCTTGCTGGAAGGATGACATGAGTTCGCATTTCGGATCGCACCGCTACACCGGCCCACGTCACGCCCGCCCGTCAGGGCCGCGGCACGCCAAGCCGGCTCCGCCCACGACTGCGCACCGCGCGGCTGCGGCCACCGGGGTCGCTGCGGCGCTTGCGCTGGGCGACACGTTGGTCATGGGCGGCACGGCGGGTGCGGTGACACCCGATACGTGGGCGCAGCTGCGCATGTGCGAGTCGAGCGGCAACTATCACGTCAACACCGGCAACGGCTATTACGGCGCCTACCAGTTCAACCTGGCCACCTGGCACGGTCTGGGTTATCCGGGCCTGCCCTCCGATGCGGCACCGGCCGTGCAAGACGCGGCGGCGCAAAAGCTCTACGACCAGCGCGGCTGGCAGCCGTGGCCGGCCTGTTCGGCCAAGCTCGGCCTCGTCGACGACCGCACGGCTTCACGTGGCAGCACTCGGCCGCCGCTCCCGCCCACGCCCCCGAGCGCCACGCCGGTTGTCGCGATCACTCCCACCTCGGCGGCTCCAACCGCCACCTCTGTGCCTGCCGCTGGTGCCTGGGACGGCCATTACATGACCGTGCGCGACGTCCGCAGCGTGCGCGGCGACGTCAAGGCGTGGCAGGCCCACATGGTCGCTGCGGGTTACCCGCTCGATGTCGATGGTCAGTACGGCCCGAAGTCGGCCGCCGCCGCCACCCAGTTCGAGATCGACCATCACCTTGCGGTCGAGCGTCCCGGCATCGTCGGACCCCAAGTCTGGAACGCACTCTTCGCGAAGTAGGTCACCGCGGGTCGCGACGTCGGTCACCGCGGGTCGCGACGTAGGTCAGCGCGGTCGGCGCAGTGACGACGCGTAACGGCGTCGACTGTTCATGCTAGGTCTTCGGCGTCGGCGGCGTCGATTTCGTCGCGACTGATGCCGAGCAGGTACAAGATTGCGTCGAGGTAGGGCACGTTGAGCGCGGTGTGGGCGGCCTGCCGCACCACGGGCTTGGCGTTGAACGCCACGCCGAGGCCGGCGCGGCCCAACATGTCGAGATCGTTCGCTCCGTCGCCGATCGCAATGGTCTGCGCGAGCGGCACACCCGCCAGTGCCGCGAACCGTTCGAGGGCGGCGGCTTTGCCCGGCCGGTCGATGATCGCACCAACGAGTCTTCCGGTCAGCACGCCGTCGACCACTTCGAGAGTGTTCGCCGCGGCGTAGTCGAGTTCGAGCGTTTCGACGAGTTCGTCGGTCACCTGGCTGAACCCGCCGCTCACGATCGCGACCAGATAGCCGAGCCGCTTGAGTGTTCGCACCAGCGTCCGGGCGCCCGGAGTCAACTGCAGTGCCTTTCGTACCTGCGTGATCGTGCTGTCGGGTAGCCCCGCCAGCAGCTGCACGCGCTGGCGAAGCGATTCGGCGAAGTCGAGCTCGCCCCGCATCGCAGCCTCGGTGATGGTCGCCACCTCTGCTTCGCAGCCAGCGTGCGCCGCCAGCATTTCGATGACCTCGCCTTGTACCAAGGTTGAGTCGACGTCCATCACGACAAGCCGTTTCGCCCGTCGGTACAGGCCGCTGCGCTGCACCGCGACGTCGACGCCGGCATTCGCAGCTTCGGCGTTTAGCTGCGCTCGCAACAGATCAGGTTCGGCGCCGGAGATCTCGAGCTCGATGCAGGTGACCGGGTGGCTGGCGAGCCGTTCGATCCGGTCGATGTTGGCGCCGCTGGTTGCGAGCGCACCCGCGATTCGCGCCATCGCCGCCGGACGCAGCGGGTGCCCGAGCACGGTGACGTGCAGCGGACCGGGGCCGGTGGCCGGCTCCGAACCGTCACCGACCGCCACTTCGATTTCGAGTCGCAGCTCGCGGGCCATCGACGCGAGCGCGTCGCGCATGGCCAACTCGGTGGCGGGGTCGGGGATTTCAACCGCGATCAGCACGCCGAGAATCAACCGCCCGCGCAGCACAATCTGCTCGGTGTCGAGGACGATGACCGGAAACTGCGCGAGTGCGGTGAACAGTCGCGAGGTAACACCTGGCCGGTCGCGACCCGTCAGTGTCACCAGCAGCGTTCGGTCGGACGCCGGGAGTGCGGCGGGGTCGGACCGTTCGAAAGTGGCGCTCATCGCGTCGCTACCGTATCGGCCCGTCGAGCAGCGCCGCCGCGGGCACATTGAACGCGATCATCGCGGCCTCGCGTACGGCGTGTGAGAGCAGCCGCAACGTCTCTACTCGTCGAAGCGAGCCGGACGCCGAAGCGGCACTCTGGTCGGACATCGCGATCCTGAGAACCCGCCACAGCGCGATCGATCGCTCGGCGAGTGCTCGCGAAGGTGCCGGCCAATTCGGCGGCAGCGCCCGAGTGCGGGATCGCAGCGCGGCATCGGCCGCGGCTCGGCCGGCCGCTGCTTCGGCACGCCATCTCGCGAGGTCGACGCCCTCCAGGTCTTCGCTCGCCGCACGCAAAGCACGCCGCAACGCGCGGTCTGCCTGCTCGATGATGACGTCAGGAGCGACCGACAGCGCCGCTGCCGATGCCGCTCCGCGTAGCACTTGCCATCGCACGCCGGCATACGACGAGCCGCGCCGATCGCGTTCGGGGACCAGGCCGAACGCACCCTGTCCGGTCTCGACCACCACCGCGCTCTCGGCGACCACCGCGGCCTGCAGCAGCGGACCACCGGACGCCAGCCCGAGCGGGTCTCCGGCGGCCGGCAGGGTGAGCGTGACGCGCTGGATCTGCGCCCGGTGCAGCCGCTCGAGCGCCTCGACAAGCACGACGTCGGACGACGAATCAGCCAGGCCCGCGACGACGTGCCCATCGGTGCCGGCTTCGATTACTTCTGCCGCGGCCGCGGCCGAGGTGCGGCCGGCAGCGCAGCTCGCCGTCCAAGCGATCAGGCGCCCGGCGACTTCGGCGTCGACAACGTCGAGCATCGCCCGGGCGGGGGCCGGGACCGGTCCGTCGGGATTGGAAGGGACCGCGGGGTCGGAGGGGTTGGAGGGGTTGGACACGGTTCACCAGCCTATGCACCGATAGGTTGCTCGCCATGCACGAGCCTGTCGCCCCAGACCGAGCCGCCTACACAGCCGAGGTTTTGCACCTGCGCGGCGTCGGCGTCGTCCGCGATGGCAACCCGCTTCTCGACGCCATCGACTGGGCGGTCGAACCCGACGAGCGGTGGGTGATCCTGGGGGCCAACGGCGCAGGCAAGACCACGCTGTTGCGGGTGGCGTCGACTCGGCTGTTCCCCACGCGCGGTTCGGTGCACGTGCTGGGTGAGCGGCTCGGCGCCGTCGACGTTTTCGAGCTGCGGCCGCGCATCGGGTTGTCGAGTGTGGCGCTGGGCGAGCGAATCCCGTTACGTGAAAAGGTCGGTGACGTCGTGCTCACCGCGTCGTACGGCATGGTCGGCCGCTGGCGCGAACGCTACGACGCCGCCGACGAGGCGCGGGCTGATGCGGTGCTCGACCAGGTGGGGTGCACGCACCTGCGCGATCGCACCTACGGCACCCTCTCCGAGGGAGAACGCAAGCGCACCCAGATCGCACGCGCGTTGATGACCGATCCCGAGCTGCTGCTGCTCGACGAGCCGGCTGCGGGTCTCGACCTCGGCGGTCGTGAGGATCTCGTCGGCCGGTTGGCCGCCCTCGCGCTCGACGCCGCGGCGCCGACGACCGTGCTCGTCACGCACCACGTCGAAGAGATCCCGATCGGGTTCACGCACGCGTTGCTGCTGCGCAGCGGGCGAATCGTCGCCGCCGGCCCGATCGAAAACGTACTCACCGAGGTCACGTTGTCGGAGACATTCGGCCTGCCGCTGCAGCTCGAATTCCGCGACGGGCGATACGCGGCCCGGGCGCGCGTCTGACGACGTATGCTCGGCGGTATGGCCGCATGGGTCGTTTGGACGATCGTTGCGGCAGTTTGTGCCGGGGTCGAAGCGATCACGCTGACGCTGGTCCTCGGGTTCGTCGCACTCGCTGCCGCGCTAGCGCTGCTGGTTGCCGTTCTGGGCGGACCCGTCATCGCCCAGCTCCTGGCGTTCATCATCGGCAGCATCGCGCTCGTCGGGGTGGCGCGTCCGATCGCCGCCTCGCACCTTCGGCGGCCGGCGCTGACGACCGGCGTCGACGCACTCATCGGACGGCGCGCGCTGGTGATCTCACGGGTCGACGCCCACAG
>Ga0070658_10005385_pt1 | contig 10385 bp, 8 predicted proteins | sample KBSC13metaG_FD_64664 | JGI IMG/M metagenome (GOLD analysis project Ga0070658, IMG submission 64664) | Corn rhizosphere microbial communities from Kellogg Biological Station, Michigan, USA - KBS C1-3 metaG | ecosystem: Host-associated > Plants > Roots > Rhizosphere > Soil ... | reverse complement strand
AGGTCCGAAAAGTAGTTGAGCCGAGTGCGCATTGCCCACGGCTTTTCATTCATCCATGCCTCAACCTCGGCCGCGGTCACCTCGTGGGCCTTGCGCTCGCCGAACTGGCCCGCAAACACGTTGTCGAGCACGTAGGCTTGGACGCTGAGATAGTTCTCCTTTTTGCCAGCCTTGCGTTTGGCGGCCAGGAATTCCGCGACGACCTCGGAAACCGTGCGCTCTCCACCGGCAGGGCGCGCGTGAGCCAGGTAGTACCGCGCCGCGTCCATGATCGTGGCGCCAACCGCGGCCAGCATCTTCTCGGCTTCGATCGCATCAGCCCGCAGGCGCGACGAGATCCCGGCAGACTCCGTGCCGCCATTCTTACGCGCGATCCTGAGTTGCTCGGCTTTGGTGTCAGCCTCGGTGGCTGTGGGATAAAAGAACCGCTCCCCTTTCCCGCCGATGCGGCCGTCGACCATCCAAGCGGCCGTGCCGTTCTTGTGAGTGACAGACCGGACCTTCGGCCACAGGTTCCGCTTCTTGGTCATGGAGTTCATTCCGCGAAATTTGGCAGTTTCTTGGCAGTATGTCAACGTCTCCAGTGTATTTCACTTGGTTCGAATCCTAGTAAGGCAGCCATCGCTTGAGGCTGCAAACGGGCAGCAGACCAAGCATCTATCAGGGTTTTCGCCTCATAGGCCCGTTTTACCTGCCCCACGCCTGCCTCGATCTTCGGGCGTGTAGGCGCGCGGCAGGGCCTGATCGAGGGCGTCCTTGGTGCCTCCTGGACATTGTCGTGGGCGGTCTACCTCGTGCGCCAGGCGTGAACCAGCACGGCCTTAAGGCGATCTAGGAGCAGCTTAGCCACCTTCTTCAATTCCTCACGCTCCTCCGAACTGAGAACCGGGCTTGGACGCGTGAGCAGGTCGACCACGACCAACCCCATTTTGTCGGAGATTCGCCGAGTTTTCTGCACGCTACGCTCACTGCGTTGCTACCTGACGCCGAACCACCGCACGCAGCCCCGCTTTCACGTAAGCGAGCAATTCTACCTCGGGCGCCGATGCCGCCGATACATGATCTGCACCGGCATCCAGACCCGCAGCCAGAATATCCGATGTGACTCGTTCGCAGTTCAGGATCAAATACACTTCTTTCGCCGCATCCCGCATACGCTCGCAAATCTCCCTCCCGCCCATGCCGCGCAGGTTTTCACTAAGAATTGCAAGCGGCGGATGATCCAACGGGCGCAACTCTCGTATCGCCTCCATCCCGCTTTCGCAGACTACGACCGCGAATCCCGCGCGACTCAGCAAATCATACAACATAAGCCGTCGCACCGGATCTTCATCCGCGATGAGCACCCGTGTCCTGTGACCCCCATACGACGGGAGGGGAACCCGTTGAACAGTCGGCGGTTCAACGGAAAAGATTTTTGAAATGTCGAATGGCAGCGGTTCTGACTTTGTCCGCTGATTTTGGCGACACGAGCTGATCCATTATGCCCTGGATCCAGACGGCGGGCCGCCGTCCCCATTCGATCGCCTCCCATGCGAAGCATTGAAGCGTTACAACGGATGGAAGACTGACCCGGTGGAATTGTCATCGCGACTGTTCCCCGGGATACCAAACTGAACAGTACTCGGTAGGAACGCCATTCGAGGCGTTCCAATGATCGCGTTTTGAAAGAGGAAGAACACAGAACCGCAAGTGGCGCAGTCGCTGCTATTTAAGGTGACTTGATATTCACTCAATCCGGCATGAAAGCCTTGCCCCCAATCCGCCACACAGATCGCTATTGTTTGTGGGACTGGCTTCTCGTCGTCCCAACCATCCTTTATATTGCCTTCACCGCCGTCAGTTTGGTGGTTGCTTGGTTCTTGACCAGGATCGCAGTTTGGTGCGGCGACGCCGCGTCCCCACACGGGTGCAGAACTCCACAAAGGCAGCGTCCGGATTGGAACCAGTCGCCGAGCCGCCCCGATTCCATCTGACCGAGAGGACTTTGCGGCACCTGATCACTTTTCGACTATCGTTGGCACAGACCGACTCGTTGCGACTGAATTGGTTGTGACCTGTGTCACCCATGGTAAGATCCAATCGGAGCTTGCCTCCCCTGCCAGATTGACGTTCGGATCAATCAGTCGCCGGCTGGGATTTCCGTTCAGCGCAGCGAAGGCGTCGGCAAACACTTCAACGCGGGGGTGCCCCTGCGCTTGCAGGTCCTGCGCGATGTGGCGCGCAAGCTCCCGAATGAGGAAGGGATCCTGAGCCATCAGCGTCTCCTGGCGCGGGCTGACGTAGCGGCTTGCCTGAACCCTTGCCGACCAACCGGTGTCGGGGTCGCGCGCGTGGAACTCCACATACCCCGTCTTTTCCGCGACCATAACTTGCCACGCACAATTGAATCCGCGGTAACTCCAAGCGGGATACCCTGTGTTCAAGAGGTAAGGTCGAAGCGGCAGGAGGACCTGGACGGCCACATAAGCAACGAGCAGCGCAGCCGCAAGCTGAGGCCTACGCAAAACGGTCATCCTTGGACACGCCACGGGCCTGGCGAGCGCGCCGATCCGATGCGACCAGCGCCCGCCAGACGTGAGTCTTCGCGTGATGACCGCGCACGCGCTGAGAAAACGGCGGGGCCAGTCGGGTGCAAGGAACAGCGTGGACGAGGCGATCATGATCCACGGGAACATCCCGATGTTGAAAAGCATCCAGGTGGCGACGTGGAAAACGATGACGGCCAGAAACGCCGCGGGTCGTGTCCGGCGGCGCAGAAGGAAGAACACGATCGTCAGGTCGTAGAGAGCGCCGAACCAACTTCCCGCGTATGCAACCCATTCCTCTTGAAGCCATGGGCCGGCCAGAACCAGATCGCTTCGCGCCGCCAGCCAGATGCGAAGCGGCTCCGCGCGGAGCAACCAGTCGGAGTTGAGCTTGGCCAGCCCCGCGAACACATAGACCACGGCGATCTGGAAGCGGAGTAGATGGAGCACACAGGCCGGCACCGCGTCGCGCTCGAGCGAAGGTTTCCGCCAGGCGTCCACCGACCACGCCCGATGCGCGGGCAGGAAAATGAGCAGCCCGCTGAACAAACTCACCAGGTAATAGTGATTCAGGTAGGCTGTCTGGTCGATCAATTCCACGTAGGCAAAACCGAGGCTGAACAGGATGGCAGCGGCCCGGTAGCAAAAGCCCACGGCCAGCATCAGCGCCAGGACGGAGAGCAGGACAAAGTGGATGTGCATCCATGCATCCGGCCAGGGGTGAATCCATTCAAAGCCCGTGTAGGGAAAATGGAACCGGGGGCGAAGATAAATCTCCGTCACCCACCCCTTGGCGAGAAAGCGGATCATGCCCGCGGCCATCACCAAGCCAAACAAGATGCGAAACGCCGCCAACGAGGCGATGTCGACGGGCGCCACGAACCAGCGAGGTGGCTGGCCGCGGTCCGCGCGAGTCTGCCTAATCGCCGTCACCGGAAGTGAATGTAATGGTGACACCCAGGGCGCTGGGGAGGTCGACCTTGAAAAGAACCTCCAGATCGTGCGCCTCCTTCACGGCGGTTTCGAGCGCGGCGCGTTTATCCACCACGGCCCGCTCCAGCGGCTCGCCAATGCTGCGGGCGGCGGCGATCGCGGCCGTGAGCTTGTCCTGCACGCGCGTGGCGACAGCCGGGTTCACGCGGTTCAACGAATCGTGCAGTCCCAGCCCGTGCTCACCGCGGTAGAATTTGTCCACCCCCTCGAGCGCCACAACGACGCTCTGCAAGGAAGTGCCGCTCCGGCTGCCCTTGATGCGATTGAGCTGGCGGTCGACGGGGGTGGGCAGCGCGAGGGCGAAATTCAAATGATTCTGGAGCGTGGTCTCGAGGGATTGGGTGAGTTGATTGACGAGCAGATTGAGGCTGGCCTGCCCGCCCGCGGCAAATTTCTCGGCGGCGCTCTGCAGACCGGTGGCGGACCAATCCTTGGAAAGCTGCGCGGCCTTGTCGGCGACATCGCGGGCGAGGGCCGCGAGATACTCACGCCGGCGCGGCGACGCGGAGAGGAGTTCGAGCGCTTTGGCGGCCTCCGGCGGCTCGCCCGGCTGCCCGCCCCGGCGGTCGAAGAGGAGATACTCGATGGCGTAAAGGCCTTTGACGGTCGCGCCCTCGTTGTCGAGGAACGCTTGATCGAAGGCCGGCAAAGGTTTTCTGACGATGCCTTCGATCCTGCTTGGTATCGTCTGCCAGTAATTGAAAGTCGAAATGAACTGGCGGTCGGCGACGGGGCCGGTTTGGTAGCAGCGCAGGGAGTCGGCGGCCTCGAGCGCCGCCTTCCAGTGCCCGTGCGCCCGGTCGAGCGAGTCCTGGGTGGGGGTGGCGTTAAATTGCTCAATGTCATCAGCCAGCGCGCGGCAATTGCCGGCGAGGCTGGCGTAGCCGGGAACAATCACCTTTTGGGCGAGGGAGCGGAGCATCGCTTCGCGGGAGAAATTCTTGTCCGAGGGCGCCGGCTGGGCGGAAAGGCATTGCGCCGTGAGGACCAATGAAATACTGGCAACCGCCCACGCACTCCGAAGTAGGGAAAAGGAACGGTTCATAAGTCAGAGCGCGTTGAGGAATGCGAGGAGGGCGTCGCGGTCCGATTTGGACAGGTTCCGATATTGCTCGCGCGAGGCCTGCGCTTCGCCGCCGTGCCAAAGAATCGCTTCGGTCAGGTTTCGCGCCCGGCCATCGTGCAAAAAGAACGTGTGGCCGCTGACCGTGGAAACCAGTCCGATGCCCCAGAGCGGCGGTGTGCGCCAGTCGTTTCCCGTCGCGTCGTAAACGGGCCGATGGTCGGACAATCCTTCGCCCATGTCGTGGAGCAGCAAATCCGAGTACGGGTGGATGGTCTGCTGCGCCAGTTGCGGGAAATCGGAAGCGCCGGTGTGCAATGTGGGCGCGTGACAAACCGCGCAGCGGGCCTGCTCGAATAGCTTCTGCCCGCGGAGGACGATGGCATCCGTCATGGAGCGCCGTCCCGGCACCGCCAGGGTCCGTGAGTAAAGGACGACGTCGTGAAGAATCCTGGCGCTGACATCGGGCTGGCCCGTCGGTGATTTCATCTCGCACACCGCGGCCTCGGCCTTGGTGTAGTTTTCCTGCGGCAGCAACGGCGAGGTCAGTCCCATGTCTTCGTTGAAGGCGGTGGCCGATTGCTGAAACACGGTGGGCTGCTCGGCCTTCCATCCGAAGCGACCGATCGCCATCTTGCCGGCGACGGCGTCCCAGACGGAGTTGAGGTGGCCCTGGACGCCGTGGCCTTCACGGGCCTGCCGTTCGGCGATGGCCTTCAATTCGGATTCGGGCACGGCTTCGAGCAGGCCCAGGCCGCACATCGCGGGCGCCACGCGAGGCGAGAGCAGCGCATTCGGCGCGAGCGGGCCGTAGCCATGGTTGATCACGGAGTAAGTTGGGCTACGCAGCGAGAACGTCTCACCGTCGCCGAATTGCCCCGGAAGTTCCGCGTAGGTGGCAACGACGTCGGCTTCCGGGCGGACGCCGGGGATGGCCTGCCCTTCAATCTGCCCGCCATAGACGGGATCGGGCAAAGCTCCACCATGCGGACCGGCGCCGGGAACGCTGACGCGCATCAGCACTTGCACGAGTGGCTGCCCTGGCTCGGGCGGGCGCCCGCGGCCATCGTTGGCGTGACACGCGGAGCAGGCGCGTGCATTGAAGAGCGGCCCGAGCCCGGCGCGCGTGGCCGGCGGACCGCCGGCGACCCAATTGCGGATAAAGAAGGAATGCCCGATGAAAAACGAGGTGCGGCTGTCTTCGTCCAGGCCGGGAACGGGAAAGCCGAACGCCTTGGGCGAAACGTCGAATACCGTCGCATTGCCGCCGGCCAGCTCCGTGGTCGCATCGCTCACCGCCTCCGGGGAATTTGGCTCCGCGGGCTGAACAGCCAGTACGCCCAGCAGCAGTACCGCTGACCATGCCATCCACCTGACCGGGAAGACATTCGCTCGTAGCGCGGTAATCATGTTACAGCTTCAATCTGATGGAGAGCACTTTGGCCGCCTGGGCGACCATGCTGCTTTGCGCTTGAAGCGCAGTGATGGCTTTCTTCATCGCGACGCGGTTCGGCGCCTCGTTGGTGCCGAGAATCGCTTGATCGAACGGCGGCGGAATGTCGCGCACGGCAGCCACGGCGGTAGTCACTTGCTCCGACAATTTGACGGCGAAGGCCGGGTCCACTTGTTTCAAGAGATCGAAGACGCCGGGGCCTGCGATCTTCTCCCCGCTCAAGGCGGTGTAATGCCCGAGGAAGACGTTCTCAATGCCGGCCGCATTGTTGATCAAGTCGTCGCAGGTGCTGTTACTGAAACAATCCTCCTGCTCGCCGCGCTCCTTGGTTTCATAGGCGGTGGTCAGGCGTTCGCCGGAGAGTTCCGGTCCGCTCAAGGCGCCCATGCCCATCAGAATATCGGCCAGCGCGGCCTTGGGGTCCTTCGCCAGGAATTTGCCGCGGAAGTTTTTGCTGTCGCCGTTGGCCCAGGCGTCCGCGACGGTCTCCAAATGCTCGACTACCAGGTCCGTGACGAGCCGCAGATACTCGCGCCGTCGTTCGACGTTCTTAGCCCCGTCGGCGTAGTCCTGCCACGAGCGATTCCCCGCGCCACGGCCTTCCGGAGGCTGACCCCACAGCAGGAACTCGATGGCATGATATCCGGTGCTGATGTTCTGTTTGCCATCCTTGGCATTGAGCGAAATGACCACCGCGCGGGAGATCTTCGGATGAGACGCGACGTCGTTGACGATCCCGGCGTCCGGCGCATCGGCGACGGAGTCGATGTAACTGGCGTCAATGGGCCAGGAGTTGACCAGCGCCTCGACTTGATCAATCGGGCCATTGTAGAAACGGAACGTCTCGGTGAAGGAATAAGTCTGATGCGCGGAGAGCCAGGCCTGCCGTGCGGCGGCCATGGTTTCCTCGCATGGCTTGGCGAGCAACTCGTTAACGGCGCCCTGGAGCTTCTTCGCAGTCTCGAGGGAATCCTGGAAACCCGCGGAAGCCAGGGCCGCATAATTGGCAATGACGGCTCGCTTCAATTCCGTGGCACCCGACTTCGCGGGCAGATCTGCGGCGGCGGTAGCCAGCGGCAAGCGCAGGCATGTTGCCACCAGCAGGATGAGGATGGAGCTGGCTTTCATTGGATGGAAGTGACCGGCCTCGATCCACCGGGCGGCGGAGGTGCTACGATTGGCCGCTTTTCGCCGGCCGGAGTGGGTGATGCGACTTCGGGAAGGGGAAAGTCCCTCAGTGGGTCGGGCGTTGCGGGAGTGATCACTTCCTTCATGAGCGGCGATGACTGACAAAATGGGCAGTCCATTTTCCCCGAGCCGCGACACAGAAAGCATTTGCCGCTGCCCAGGCAGGTCGGACAGACCCCGCCGTCATCGGCCTTGCCGGTGCCCTTGCAGGTCGGGCACTTGCCGGTGTGATCGCAGACCACGCAGAGGTCGAGAATACCCCTGGCACCACAAATGGCACAGGGGACTTTCTTGCTGGGCGAGTTAGCGGCCGCCGCGCGAAGGATCTCAAATTCCGGCTGATAGGTCTCGATCACCTCCATCCAGGCGCGATGCCTGAATCGCTGGATATCCGCGCGCGACTGGCGCGTCTTTTCGGCCGCCAGGTCCCGCTGGCGCTTTACCTTCTCCATTTTTTCCAGTTCCTTCAGGCGTTCGAGCGTCTGCGCATCGGGCTTCACATTTGGGATCTCCACACGGGGCGTGCGCCCCTTGCCATCGGGTTCCGGATCCGGGGCGGCCAGCGCCGCTCCCGCGCGACCGTCCGGCGCACCCTTCGAGACGATCCGGCCGATGATGAAGATGAGGATCAGGCCGCAAAACAGGCCGGCGGCCAGGACCTGGAGGCGCCGATTCATCGTTTACTGCCAGTATGCCACTTTCACCTTCTTGCCCGCGCCGCCCATGGTGGCTAAAGAATCGACGGTCCTCGGGTCGAAACTGACGACCGTGGAGGACGTATTCACGTTCTCTATGTAGACGCCCATCCCGACAATGATCGAGCCCTTGAAATATTGGAGTTGGTTGGCCACAGCGAACCCCTCGTTCGGCCTGTTCTCAATTTCCGAGTAGCTGGGCGTATACATGACACCAGAAATGTTCGCCGGGCCGTGCATGTCCAAGGTGCCGATGCTATACATCACGGCGGGCAGGTCTTCATCCGCAGTGAAGTTCTGAAAGCCTTTGCTGGTGATATCGACGTTGACGGGGTTCTTGGTGGCATCGGCGTAGGTGGCCGGGTAGCCGCTGGGATAGGTCGATGGATTGGCCGTGTTCATTCCGGTCAAGTCCGCCGGGTTGATGTTCATCGGCGTGCGGTTGAAGATCTTGTCCAACGGACCATAGGCCGATCCGAACTTGAAAAACAGGCTACCCCGGACGGTGATTCCCTTTTTTTGAGGGTTCACGGCGGGCATGTAAGGCGTACCGACGTAATTTTCTGGATTGGCGAGGACGTCGATGCCGATGTCACCCGATTTACTCGTCGCCGTAACGTCGACCACGATGATTCCTTCGAGGGCCCCGGCGGGGGTGGCGGCGGCGGCGGCATTGGCTTTCAAGAAACTCGCCAAGCTGGTGAAATGATTGGTTCCGTTGACGGTATTCAGCGGGTTTAGCGTGGCATCGGCCGCAGCGGTGAACCGCGCGAAATCGAAAAGCGAGTTGTCGGTGCCCTGCGCTGTGTAGTCCGGAATCTCGTTGCTCGACCCGAAATTGCCGGCGGACACGGACGATGCCGGGATGGCCGCGATAGCGGGGTCGATATTGGCATGCCCATTGGCGAGAATCGCCTTCGCCACATTCCCGTCCACGATCAGTGGCCTGCCCGTAACACCGTTGAGGGCGACATTCCCTGCCTGGGCGGCTGACTTGGAGTAGCCCGTGTCGTTGCTGCCTGCATTGGTGCTGATGATCGCCGCCGGATAACCCCAGGTAAACGTCAAGCCGACCGTGGCCGTTTGGGTGACTTTATTGACGGTGGCAGTCGCCACAATCTTGGCGGATTTGGGCGAGGATCCCGTGGGGATCCAAACCTGCGCCAGGACGGACTGGTTGACGAAAGGCGTGGTGATCGTCCGATTGTAGACGTTCCACTGGGAATTGCTCGACGAGGAGTCGAGGGTATACCCTTTGGCCGTTAGCGCCGAAGCCATGGTGCCCGACGTGGTCGTAAATGCCGAGTTCACCTCGTCGCAGCCAACCACCGCGCCCCCCTCGGCGAATTGCCGGGCGGCCGACATGTCACTGCGGCGGTGCTCGATTCGCGCCGAGTTGGCGACGTAAAGCAACACGGAGCCAAGGACCGACATGATGACTACCATCAACATGAGATAAAAGATGGTCGCGGCTCCCTGCTCGCATGAATCGTTATGACTGAACATTTTCATAGGAATCGAGGGTTTACGGGATGACGCCGACCATGTTGCTCGATGTGGGCCTGTTCAGGGGGACGCCCGTGGCCTGGATGTCGATCGATTGAAAGCGGTCCCGGGCGCTGGCATCCACCACGCCAAAACGAATGAGCACGGTGGTGGCATTTGCGATGGAGAAGATATTGTAGGTCGGCAGATTCCGCACCCCGTAAGACATCAGGACGGTGGAGCCGCTCGTTCCCACCTTGCGGGTGTAAATGATGCGGTTCCCCGCGCAGGCGGACGCAGTGGTCGTGTTGGTGCCGGTGAACTGGAAGGTCTCGTAGTGATCCTGGTCGTTGTAAGCCGAGCCATCTCCATCGGAATCCACGGTAAAATCGTCGTCGAAACCGAGAGTGAGAGTGTTTCCCGTGGCATCGACGGCGACGCTGGTGGCATAGCGGATGCGGCTTTGCATGAATTCCACGGTGTGGCCCGCGCTATTGGAGACGAACGCTTGCGCGGCAATGCCCGAACTGGAGATGCGGGCAAAGTTCATGAACACCGTCGCGCTGGCGAGAACGACGGCTCCGCAAGTGGAAGCCACCAGGAGTTCGACAAAGGTATAGCCCAATTCTCCCGCGGATCGTCTCCGCATGCCCTTACCGCGATGGTTTTGCGCATTCATATCACTGCTGCCCCGAGGAATATTTGTTGACCACGGTTTGGAGGGTCACGCTGATGGGCGATTTCCGGGTCTGGAACACGCCGGTCACGGTCACAAGATGGCCGGAGGTCACCGGCTGAATGACCGACGTGACCGTGCCCGTGACGGTGAACGTGGTTCCCGACTGGTTGAGATCGATGGAAGAGGCGTTGGTGAGCGTGACCGTTGAGGCCGTAAAGGGGCTGTTGGGCGGGTTGTAGGTGGCGGCCCGGATGTCTTCCACTTTGGCTTCGACGACCGCCAGGGCGGCCGTGTAATCGGC
>Ga0070658_10005384_pt1 | contig 10385 bp, 12 predicted proteins | sample KBSC13metaG_FD_64664 | JGI IMG/M metagenome (GOLD analysis project Ga0070658, IMG submission 64664) | Corn rhizosphere microbial communities from Kellogg Biological Station, Michigan, USA - KBS C1-3 metaG | ecosystem: Host-associated > Plants > Roots > Rhizosphere > Soil ... | reverse complement strand
AAGGAGAAGAAGCCAGTCGTCGTATCCATGTCGGACGTTGCTGCATCGGGCGGCTATTACATCGCATGCAACGCTAACAAGATCATCGCCGAACCGACAACTATCACGGGCTCGATCGGTGTATTCATGGGCAAGCCGGTGGTCAAGGGACTGTATGACTGGCTCGGGGTTAGCAACGAGTACGTCATGCGCGGTAAGAATGCCGGCATCTTTCGCGAGACAGAGCATTGGACGGACGCCGAACGCCAGAAGATGGTCGAGCAGACAAACGCGATCTACTTCGACAACTTTGTGCCTAAAGTTGCGAAGGGGCGCAATCTGGACCCCGAAAAGGTTAACGAACTCGGCCAGGGCCGCGTTTGGACCGGGACACAGGGACGGTCGAACGGGCTGGTCGATGAATTCGGCGGTCTCGAAAAGGCGATCTCTGTCGCTAAAGAACTCGCAAATCTGCCGGTGGACAAGGACGTACGCCGCATAGTGCTGCCTGCTCCGAGACCGCTCCTGTCCACCTTCTTCGACACAGAGGATGAGTCGTCGGTGTCGGCAGAGGAGAAAACGAAGGCCGCGATCCTCGACTCTATGCCCGCGGACGTGCGGCGTTCATTCCGCTACGCCTCTCTTCTCGATCACATGCAGAGGGGCGAAGCAATGCTGCTGCTGCCATTTGAATTGCAGATCAAGTAGTTCGCAGGGGTACTCAGTACCCCTTTTCCGTGCACACCCGCGTCGGATCAGGCAGCCGGAGGGGGCTGCTTGACCGCGTAGTGATGGCATTCTTCCTCCGGGTGCGAAGGATGGCCTGAATAGCCACGGGCAACGGCTTCAGGGCCGACGATCCGTAGACGCGTTCATTCAGGCGATATACTGCGGTCTCCGCCTCGTCCTGCAGCTCGTCCGGGGGCACATCTTCCTTTCGGTCATAGCAGGCGTGAAGGATGCAGGGCACTGGCTTTCCCTCCTCGTGAACGAGGCAGCCGGTGCCTTTTTGGTAGAGCGGGCACGCGTAGGTTGCCGCCCGTTGGTCCTCGTGGCCCTGTAACGTCTCGGACGAGTCCGCGATCCTTTCCAGTACTGCTTCCCGCGTGACGGCTGGCATTCTCTCGATCACACCCGAGATAGCGGCCGCCTCTAGGCGAGAGATATGCACGTTTACAAAGTGCTCATCGAGGCAGCATGCTCCGGGCGTTGAGCACGTCGCACACGAGGCCGCACGCACCTCGTAGGCAGCCGCACGCGAACGAAGTTCGTCCTTGATCGCTTGCAGCCGCGGCAGGGCCGATGTCTCGGAGAGTCTCTTCACTCGTGCTAAAATCCTCGCTAGTCTATTCAATCATCGGAGATGTAAATGCTCAAAGAAGGCGATAAAGCACCGGATTTCACAGCCACAGATCAGAGCGGCAAGAGCGTCAAGCTCAAGGACCTAAAAGGTCAGCGCGTAGTGCTTTACTTCTATCCAAAGGACGACACGCCCGGCTGTACCAAAGAGGCATGCTCATTCAGAGACGCGGACGAGATCTACCGTTCAAAAGGTATAAAGGTCTTTGGTGTTTCCACAGACAGTGAGGCATCCCATCAGAAGTTCATCAGCAAGTTCCAGCTGCCCTTCGACCTGCTTGCAGACACAGATCACAAGATCGTGGAGGCATACGGCGTCTGGGGTGAAAAGTCGATGTACGGCCGCAAGTACATGGGCACAATGCGAAAGACCTTCCTGATCGATGAGCAGGGCAAGATCGCAAAGGTCTTTGACAAGGTGGACGTGAGCAAGCACGCGGATGAGGTGCTGGAGGCTTTTGGTGAGAAATAGATCAGTCGCTGCCATTCTCGCCTGCGGGGCACTTGTCGTCATGCTTGCGTGCAGCCGGCCCGCCGCCAACGCAGAGTACGTCAAGTACAAGGCCGACGCCGACGTACCGCGCATTAACGTGCAGGATGCAAAGGCGGCCGTCGACAGCGGAGATGCCGTGATCGTGGACAGCCGTCCGGAGGACGCCTACAAGGCGGAGCACGTGGCCGGGTCTATCAACATTCCTCTCGGCACAGGAGCCGAGGAAAAATTCTCGACCCTCCCTAAAGGAAAAAAGATAATCGTCTACTGCTCCTGACCCAATGAACACACGAGTGCCAGTTTGGCATTCCAAATGAATCAGAAAGACATCCCCCAGACCTACGCTCTCCTCGGCGGCACCATGGCGTGGAAGGCTGCGGGTCTTCCGCTCGAGAAACCGGCAAACCCGTAAACCATTCCGGCGAATCAGTAGTATTAGAGCTTTAGATAAAGGTATGAAGTTTGTACTCTCAGCGATATTCCTCCTGGCTGCCGCTGCGGCGAGCTGGGCCCAGCCCGGCGAGGACCATAGGAAGTGGAAGGACACCACCGAGGTACCCCGGGTGACCCTCGAGGACGCTAAAAAAGCGTTTGATGAGGGCTCCGCGATATTTATCGACGCTCGCCCCGCCGAGGCCTACAAGGACGGACACGTAAAGGGCTCTATCAACCTGCCGTACGGATCGACTGACGATTTCGACAAGCTCCCTAGAGGCAAGACGATAATCGTCTACTGTTCCTGACCGGAGGAACACACGAGTGCCGGTCTGGCATTCCAAATGCACAACAAAGGAGTTGCTAACGTTTTCGCTTTGAAGGGCGGCACGGCCGCATGGAGAGATGCTAAGTACCCGATGAATTCAGGCGATAAGCCTTAAACGTGAGACAACTCATCGCAGATCCGCTCCGCCGCGTGGCCATCCCATAGCGGCGGAATTTTTGCGTCCCGGGGCTTGTCCCCAAGTGCGTCGGAGGCCGCCTGCCTGATCTTGCCCGGATCGGTCCCTACCAGTACGTTTGTGCCCATCTCGATCGTGATAGGTCGCTCGGTGTTCTGCCGCAGAGTCAGACAGGGGATGCCGAGGACCGTCGTCTCCTCCTGTAGACCGCCGGAATCGGTAAGCACGAGCCGGGCACCGCTATAGAGACGCATAAAGTCGAGATAGCCGAGTGGGTCGATGAGTGTGATGCCGGACGCAGCGATCAATTCCTCAAACCCGAATCTCTCCATATTTGCGCGTGTTCGAGGGTGCACCGGGAAGATTACCGGGACCTTCTCTGAGACGGCTGACAGGGCCTCCAGTATTCCGCGAAATGTCTGCTCGTTATCTACGTTCGACGGCCTATGCAGCGTCACTACGGCGTATTTACCGGCTTTAACGCCGAGATCGTCACGAATGGACGATCTCTCAGCAAGCTTGAGGTGCTCCAATAGCGAGTCGATCATGACGTTTCCGACAAACCGGACCTTGTCCGCAGGGATCCCCTCTGCCGCAAGGTTCGCGTCAGCGTCTTGAGACGTCGTCAGCAGGAGATCGGAGATCGAATCGGTGAGAATACGGTTGATCTCCTCCGGCATGGATCGGTCACGAGATCGCAAGCCGGCCTCTACGTGAGCGACCTGGATGCCGAGTTTTGAGCAGACGAGTGCGCAAGCTATCGTCGAATTAACATCACCCACCACGACAACCCAATCCGGCTCCTCTCGAACCGCGACCGGCTCGAATTCCGTCATTATCTTGGCGGTCTGTACCGCATGCGAGCCGGAGCCGACCCCGAGGTGAATGTCGGGTGTCGGCAAACCCAGATCGGTAAAGAAGGCGTCCGACATCGCAGCATCGTAATGCTGCCCCGTGTGCACGATCTTTGGCGCAAAGATATCGCTCCGCCGACGCATCTCTGCGTAGATCGGAGCGATCTTCATAAAGTTGGGCCGGGCCCCTGCTATTAGAAGTACTTTGATCAGAGGCGAACTATCCTCGCGCTTGATCCGTCTCTTACCGAGGCCGGCAAGGCATTCCGCGTATCCACGACAACCTTAGCCAGACTGCAGACACGGTTATAGTCCACATTCGAGTGCTCGGTGCAAATGACCATACAATCAGATGAGGCAATAAGGTCGTCGCTCAGCTCCTGGTTGTAGAGCGGCTCTCCGTCGCCGATCGTGTACGCGTGGTCAAAGGTCACCTCCTCGACAAACGGGTCGTGGTAGACGACGTCGGCACCGGCCGCACGGAGCAGGTCGATGATCGAGAGAGCCGGAGACTCACGCATATCGTCGATGTCCTTTTTATATGCGACGCCGAGCACGACTATCTTCGACCCGTTAACGGCTTTCTTGTCATCGTTCAGGGCCTCGCGAACGAGCTCTACAACGTACTCCGGCATGCCGGAATTGACCTGCTCGGCAAGCGAGATGAATTTTGAATCAAACCCGTGCTGGCGTGCCTTCCACGAGAGGTAATGCGGATCGAGCGGGATACAATGGCCGCCGATGCCCGGTCCGGGGTAGAAAGGCATAAAGCCGAAGGGTTTCGTCGCAGCGGCTCCGACCACCTCCCACGTATCGATCCCGAGGGCATTGCAGAGCTTCGCCATCTCGTTCGCCATGCCTATATTGATGGCACGGAAGGTGTTCTCCCACAGCTTCGCAGCCTCGGCTACGCGGGCGGATGAAACCGGGTGCACGTGATCAACGATCTGCGAATACAAAAACCCTGCTACCTCGCCCGAGTCCTTGCTAACGCCGCCTACGACCTTAGGGATGTTGTGGGTCTGGAACTGTGGATTGCCGGGATCGACCCGCTCCGGCGAGAATGCGAGCAGAAAGTCCTCGTCCAGCTTGAACCCTTTCTCCTCAAACATCGGCTGCAGGACCTCGTCCGTGGTGCCCGGATATGTCGTCGACTCCAGGATCACAAGCTGCCCCCGACGCATATATTTCTGGATCTCACCGCCGGCCGTGAGGATGTACGACATGTCGGGATCCTTGGTCTTTCGCAGCGGGGTGGGGACGCAAATGATGATCACGTCACACTCACTCAGTCGGCTAAAATCGGTTGTCGCCGTCAGCTTGCCAGATCCGGTTGCCTTCGCAAGGGTCTCGCTCGTGACGTCTACGATATATGAGCGTCCTGCATTTACCTCATCCGCCTTTTTCTGGTCGACCTCAAAACCGATCGAATCAAAACCCTTAAGGGCAAATTCCACGATCAACGGCAGCCCAACATAGCCCAGGCCGATCACGCCGATACGTGCACTCTTATCAGAGATAGACTTCTGTAATTCTTCTTTGATCATTAATACGAATTGGGTATAGAGAGATCGCGTGGGACGGACGATAAACCCAAACTTCTAAGCTAGGCGACCGACCACCGTTAGTCAAGGTGTCCTTTGGGTGCTAGAATCGCATCGCGAGGTGAGCCCGCCTGCCTCGCAAGATGTATTTATATACGGATTGAAGGCCTTTTTCCCAGCCTTCTGTATGGCTTCCGATATCGTCTCTTTAAATCCCGTTGTCCGTGCCGTCATTGAGGGCACTGCTCCCCGGCCCGCCCGTTTAGCAGCGTCGAAGGGCATTCTTCCCCTGCAGCAAGCGGACCTTCTGGAGCTGCTGACATTCCTCGCGGACGGAGACGACGCGGAGCTGCGTGAAAATGCCCTCGAGTCTCTGCGTTCACAGGATCCGGCCGGACTGGAGCAAACCATTAGGTCCACGGAGTTGCCGCCTTCTGTTCTCGGCTTCTTTACGAAAGAGATCGATCTCCCCCCGACGCTGCACGAGGCTCTCCTAACCGATACCAAGACACCTCCGGCGGCGATCGCAAGATTTGCTCAGGCGACGCCAAACGGTTCACTGCTCGAGCTCATAGCCGTTAACCAGCAGCTTCTGATCCAGAATCCGTCGATCCTCGACGCGATAATCGCAAATCCCAATCGCACGGCCGAGGCCGAGAGGCGGGCTCGTGAGGTCAAACGAGAGTTCTTTGAAAAGGAGCGCGGTGCCGAGCAGATCGCCGCCGAGCTGCGTGCCAGAGGGAACGAAGCCGCGGCCGAATTCTTTGAGCAGAGCAACTCCGGACTCACAGCTGAGGACGCATTGTTCCTTGCGGACCACATCGAGATCTCCGATGCGGAGACCGACGACTCGTGGATGAGCCTGGAGTGGATCGAGGAGATCTACGAGGAGACCGATGAGGAGCGGGAGGCGAATGTTGCCAAGATCCTCGGCGAGCTAAAGATCGAGGGTCAGGATGTCGGCGCTGAGCGTCTGTCGATGCTCAACCGCGTGATGAAAATGACCGTTAAGGACCGCGTCCGGCTCGCTATGAAAGGCGACCGCGAGGCCCGCAACATCCTCATCCGCGACTCGAACAAGCTGGTCTCCACCGCTGTCGTGCAGAATCCGCGTATCACCGAACAAGAGGTCGAGCAGATCGCCGCGATGAAGTCACTCGCCGAGGATATACTTCGCCAGCTCGCCGTTAACCGGCAGTGGTCGCGGAGCTATCCCGTGATGCACAACCTGGCGCGTAACCCACGCACCCCGATAGCAAACGTGATGACCATCATGACAAGGCTGCAGCTTCGCGACCTCGTTCAGCTGTCTAAGAATCGAAATGTATCGGATGCCGTTCGTCGACAGGCGGCGAGGCTGCACGATGCGCGTACGGGCAAGAAGAACTAGAGGAATTTCGCGACCTTACCGGTCTTGATGAAAGATCCCGCAAGGTCTGTGAACGTGTGGCTCGCAGCGCCAAGCCAGAGCCCCACGAAGGCGAGCAAGTAAAACTCACTCCCGCCCAGATACGAATGGACAAACCTCCCGATCGGCTGCCAGACAGTAGATATGTCATTCAGCCTGGGCAGCCTGCCGCCTGTATAGCTCGCATATAGATAGGCGACGACGAAGGCCAGGAGCGTAAGTACTCCGGCAAAGTAAAACACCCTCAGCAACGCCCCCAGGATCAGTCCGTGTGAGAACCGCGACCTGTGGCTAAAAAAGCTCCGGTATGGGAACCACAAGAACCGCAGCACGCCCCAACGCGAGTACTGCCGTGACACAGTGTCCAGATCGGGTCCGAACATCAGCCCTCCAAACAGGAATGACACACCCACGATAACGGCCGCCGCGGCGTGTCCCGTCGCGGCATACGCTGCAGCCGCGGCGGGAGCCGCTAGCATGAATGTGATCGCGTCGTGCGTCCTGGCGTTAGGCATAAGAGGGCGAGGTACGTTACCGACTGCCCCACTCCCAAAGGCCGTAACCGATCTTTTGATCGACCTTATGACCCGACTGTTTTAGGGCGAGGATCACTTGAGAACGGTGGTGTGCGTCGTGAGCGACCAGATATCCCACGAACGCGGTCACGTGAGGTTTGAATCCCTTAACTTTGCCGCCGCCGTCTATCGAGCGTGAGATCAATTCCTCGATGGCAAGTCCGGACTCCGTCAGCCGCAGCCTGAGATGATCTTTAGTTACGTTGTCCTCCAGCTTGGTCTGCTTCTCCAGCAGGTCGGCCGCGGCTGACCTGAGCCACATCAGCCGCACGTTGTGGATGTGTGCGAACTGCTTCGCCACATCACGCCCTTTCGATGCGGGTGCGTCCGTCAAATGCTCCTCGGCGATCGAGTCCAGAAGGTACAGGTCGATCCGATTATTGATCTGCCAGGTCTCGATGAGCTGGGTCTTGTCCATCGCGGCGGATTTTAGCATATCGAACTGCCGCTTACGGACGCCGCCTTAGATAAAGGCGAATGCTTGTTTTATAGTTATCAATTCGCCAATGGCCGGATTCTTCAACAAGCTGTCGACGACTCTGTCAATGATCAAGTTTGAGCACACGCTCTTTGCACTGCCTTTCGCGTTTCTTGGAGCGATCATGGCGGCGAATGGCCTGCCGACCTGGCGTCAGACCCTTTGGATCACCATCGCTATGGTCGGCGCCCGATCGGCAGCGATGACCTTCAACCGCATCGTCGACCGTGACATCGACGCCAGGAACCCGCGTACTGCGAACCGCGAACTCCCCTCCGGCAAGCTAAGCACCGGGTTTGCATGGGCCTTCCTGTACGTCTCCATAGGTATCTTTCTGCTCGCGTCGTACTCGCTTAATTGGCTCACATTCGCGCTCTCACCTGTCGCACTGATCTGCGTGCTTGGATACTCGTACGCCAAGCGGTTCACTTCGATGGCGCACCTGATGCTGGGCCTCGCGTTGGCGATCGCACCATCAGCCGCATGGATCGCCGTTACAGGCTCACTGGCCGACGACGTCCCGATCCTGCTTTCCCTGTTCGTGCTGATGTGGACGGCGGGCTTCGACGTGCTTTACGCATGTCAGGATTACGACTACGACCGAAAGGCGGGTCTACGGTCCATACCGGCGCGATTCGGGATCGCCCGCTCACTTTGGATCGCGAGGCTCTTTCACTTCCAGGCCTTTGTCGTGATGCTCGTGCTTTGGCTTGTAACCGGAATGTCCTGGATATCGCTTGCCGGCGTCGGCCTCGTCAGTGCACTCTTCATCTACCAGCACTCACTCCTAAAGCCCAACGACCTTTCCAAGATGAACGCGGCATTCTTCACCACGAACGCCTTTGTAAGTGTGATCCTACTCGCGACGTTTGGAGCGGCGGTCTTCCTCACCAACTAATTACCTCTCGCGGTCCTCAGGGTCATCTCTTGCGGCCTCTGCGTTTCAAAAGATCGTCGAGCGGAGAAGACGGTTAGATCACAGCGTCTCCGGAATGTGCAGCTTCGTCCCGACCTTCTTATTCAGCCTTTCGATGAAGTAAGCCGCGAGTTTGGGTGAGGACACTTCCTTGTTCTGATGTACAAAAAAGTAGAGCGTCGACATCCCTTCCTTCTTCCACTTGGCCAACCGCTCGATCCATTCATCCAGCCGTCCGTGGTCGATCTCATCGACGTTGCAGCCAACCCAGCGGAGGAAGACCGTCGGCGATGTCAGCCGCATGTGCATCATGTCGCGTCGTGCGGCGGTGTCGACGAGGACCTTGATGATCCCGCACTTCTCAAACTCGGTGTGCCACTGGTCCGCGATGCTTTCGTCCGTGTACCACGTGGTCTTTCTGAGCTCCATCGCGACGGGAATGTCGTACTTCCACATCCCGCAAAAGTTATGCACGCGGTCGATGTCCTTCGGGTCAAAGTTGTCGTGCAGCTGTATGTACGGCACGCCAAGCTTGTCTCCCATCGCCGACGCGTTCTCGACAAAGACCTCGACCGACTCTTCAACGCCGTCGAGCCGCTTTGTATGCGAGATGTACCCAGGCAGCTTTGGGCAGAACTTGAACCCGTCCGGCGTTGCATTCGCCCATTTTTCATACTGCGGTGCCCAGTAGCGTTTGCGAAACGTGGCGTTCAACTCGATCGAATTGAACTGCGATGAGTAGTACGCAAGCTCGTCCTTCGTCCCCTTTGGATAAAAACCTTTCAATTCGGCGCTCGACCATTTCGCACACCCGACATACACGTCCAAGCCCTTGCCTTTGCCCTTCGCAAGGTTCTTTTTGGTGTCCGGATGATCGGGTGGGATGGTGAAATCAACTGACTCCGGATCCTCGACCTTGCCGAACTTCATAGCTAAGACTCCTCTCCTTGCGGTGTTAGAATCGTAGTATAGATGCAGTTCTCATTCGACCGAAATCTCATCGACATCGCCTTCAAAGTTGAGGACGGCGAACGCCTCACCTTTGACGAAGGCGTCGCTCTCTACAACACGACCGACCTCAACGCTCTGGGCAAGCTTGCCGATACTGTCAGGCGACGCAAGCACGGGCTGACGACGTATTACAACGTCAACCGGCACTTCAACCACACGAACATCTGCGTCGCGGATTGCAAGTTCTGCGGCTTTTACAAGCGTGCCCGGCAGGAAGGTGCGTACACGCATTCGATAGAAGAGGGCATCGAGATCGCACGTGCTGCAGTGAATGAAGGTGCGACCGAGCTTCACATCGTCGGCGGCTTGAACAGCAAGCTCCCATTCGACTACTACACCGGTCTTTTCTCCGCGCTCAAAAGAGAGTTTCCAAAGCTGCATCTCAAGGCGCTGACGATGGTCGAGCTTGATTTCTTCGCACGCTTTTACAAGATGAGCGACGAAGACGTGATCAACCGCCTCCAAGCCGCCGGCATGGATTCGTGTCCCGGCGGCGGTGCCGAGATCTTTGCCGAGCCGACACGTAGTCGAATTTGCGACCACAAATGCGACGGCCCGCGTTGGCTAGAGCTCGCGGGCAAGGTCCACAACGCGGGTCTCAAGACCAACGCGACGATGCTCTACGGCCACATCGAGTCTATCGAAGACCGCGTCGACCACTTCGTCAAACTTCGCGAACAGCAGGACAAGTCCGGCGGCTTCCAGTGCTTTATCCCGCTTGCGTTTTATCCGCCGGGCACCGCTCTTTCGTCGCTTCCCGGCCCCGACGCGATCGACAATCTCAAGACCATCGCCGTCTCACGCCTGATGCTCGACAACTTCGACCACATCAAGGCCTACTGGGTCATGCTCGGCAAAGCCACCGCCCA
>Ga0070658_10005382_pt1 | contig 10386 bp, 12 predicted proteins | sample KBSC13metaG_FD_64664 | JGI IMG/M metagenome (GOLD analysis project Ga0070658, IMG submission 64664) | Corn rhizosphere microbial communities from Kellogg Biological Station, Michigan, USA - KBS C1-3 metaG | ecosystem: Host-associated > Plants > Roots > Rhizosphere > Soil ... | reverse complement strand
ACGCGAGCACCCGCTGGTCGAGTGCTTTCAGCGACCCCCAGTGGATTCAGGTCGACCTCGGCCAGTCGTACAACATCAGCCACGTGACGCTCGACTGGGAAGCCGCGTACGGCAAGGCGTACCAGATCCAGACGTCGGCTGACGGCTCGTCGTGGACCACCATTTATTCAACCACGACAGGGGACGGCGGCACTGACGACCTCGCAGTCACCGGCACCGGCAGATACATCCGGATGTACGGAACAGCACGGGCCACGCAGTACGGCTATTCGCTGTACGACTTCAAGGTTAACGGCACTGCCGGTAGCGGTGGTGGGGGTGGCGGCACGAGCGGTGCGATCAGCCTGCGCGCGCATGCCAACAATGAGTACGTCACTGCCGGCGCAGACCCGCTGATCGCGAACTCGACGACCAACGGCACCGCACAGCAGTTCGATCTCATCAACAACGCCGATGGAAGCATCAGCTTGCGCGCGCACGCGAACAACGAGTACGTCACCGCCGAAAATGCCGGAGCGTCAGCGTTGATCGCCAACCGAGGTGCGATCGGCTCGTGGGAAGAGTTCGATCTGATTCACAACGGCGACGGCAGCATCAGCCTGCGGGCACACGCGAACAACGACATCGTGACGGCCGACAATGCCGGCGCTTCGCCGCTGATCGCCAACCGCACGGCAATAGGTTCGTGGGAGGAGTTCGACCTCATCAACGACTGATCGATCAACGATCGAATCGGATTCGTGGGAGTGCGTCGTGGGGTTGGGTCGCTGTGCAGGCAGCGCCCAACCCCGCAGCACGTTGCTCGGCTGTCAGCCTTTCAGCCCAGCCCGGCTACAAGGTTGATCATGACCGCGATGATGACGACGCCGAACAAGTACGACAGCAGGGCGTGGCCGAGTGCGGTTTTGCGCATCGCCTTCGATGTCAGGTCGGTGTCGCTGACCTGAAAGGTCATGCCGATCGTGAAACTGACGTACGCGAAGTCGGTGTACCTCGGCTTTTCGTCATCAGGGGTCTTGAACTGGATGCCGCCGTTGGGGCCGGTGTAGTAGATGCGCGCGTAACGCAGCATGTACGTGGTGTGCACCACGCTCCACGAAACGACAACGGTGAAAATTGCGAGTGCCACAAGGAAGGCGTTGCGTGCACCGTGCGCCTGGCCGCCCGCCGCGATGATGAAGCCAACGCCGAGCAGGCTTGCGACGCTGGCACCGAGGAGCAGTACGTCGGCAATCGCGCGGCCCGGTTCTTCGCGGACGGCGAGCCGTGCCGTGCGGTCGGCGTCCATCGGCCCGACCGTTGACCACGTGCTGGCGACGAGCACGACCGACGCGACGTCCCAGCCGACGAGCGGGGCGAAATCCCAGCCACCGACGAAGCCCATCACAACGACTCCGACGATTCCGCAGGCGAAGGCGCTGCCCAGCCGGTGCCGACTTGAGGGCCCTGGGCGCGGACCCGACGTCGGCGTGTCGGTTGTCGCGGCACTCATCGATCGGCCCATGGACGAACCGTATCCGTCGACGCAGCAACCGCGCCGAAAGGCGCGGCGACCCGACCACACAAGCCGCCGCACCGGCGCTGCCTAGACTGTGGCGCGGCAACAACACCCAGCGCGCGAACGTCGCTGCGCGGCATCGAGGAGTGAACGTGACCGGCGGTACCGACGGCCCAGCGCCCAACCTGAAAACCCGTGCGGCCAAGGCGAGGGCGCAGTCGGCACAGATGGCGGCGCGCGCGAAGGCCCGCCGGCGCGTCGCGATCGCTGTGGTCGCTGGGGTTCTCGTGGTAGTCGTGGCGATCGTCTTGAGCGTCACGCTGACTGGCGGCTCGTCGAAGAAGTCGACCGCTGCTCCCGGCATCGACGCGTCCGCACTCGCGCTCACCGGTACCGGCACAACCTCGTGCACCTACACCAGTACGGGCGCAGGTTCTGCGGCACGCTCTGTCGGCACGCCGCCCGCAAAGGGCGTGGCCGCCGGCAGCTACCTCGCCACGATCAGCACCAACCGTGGTCCGATCACTATCAAGCTCGACGGCACGAAAGCGCCCTGCACCGTGAACTCGTTCATTTTCCTTGCCGCTAAGGGATATTTCGGGGCTACCCGCTGCCACCGGCTTACGACGTCCGGTATTTATGTCTTGCAGTGCGGTGACCCGACCGCTACCGGCAGCGGTGGCCCGGGCTATCAATTCGCCGACGAGAACCTCGACGGCGCGACGTATCCGGCTGGCACAGTGGCGATGGCCAACGCGGGTCCTTCTACAAACGGCAGCCAGTTTTTCCTTGTCTACAAGGACACTCAGCTCTCACCTGCGTACACGCCGTTCGGCACGATCACCGGCGGGCTCGACGTGTTGAACACGATCGCCGCGGGCGGCACCGACAACAGCAACGGTTCTGGTGACGGCCACCCGAACCAGCCGGTGACGATCACGTCGGTGAAAGTGACGAAGGGGCCATAGCCCGGCGATCCAACAGCGGAGGTAGGCCTGTCCGTCAAGCAGGATCGCGATGCCGCTCGTAATAGCGGGCAACCCTGGTGCGGTTGCCACAGACGGTCGGCGAGCACCAGCGGCGCCGCGGGTGTGACGGCGAGAACAACATCTCGCAGTCGGGTGCTTCGCAGCGACGGGTAGCCGTGGCTTGCTCACTCAGCAGGTATTCGACCGACGCTTCGCCGATCATCGCGAGCAGTTGGGCGTCGTGGTCGCCGGCTCGCACGGTGTCGAGTTGCCCGCCTGCCGTGCCCCACGCGACCTGCTGGTAGCTCGGCGCGCCGCGAAGAGCGTCGTTGATGACGTCGACGGCTGCGGGGGTGGGCCGCCGTCCGCTCATCAGCGCGTCGAGCGCCGAGGCCACCGCGTCGCGCAACATGATCAGTCGCGTGCACGTGGTTTCGGCTACCCGCACGGTCGGGAGCCGGTCGGCCTGTGCCACCAACCATTGCGCCAAACCCTCGACGCTGGCGAAAACATCGTCGAACGCGCGCTCGGGCTGACGGCGCGTGTTGACGAGGTCGAGCGCGAGCGGTTCGCCGATCAACGGCACCAAAATCCGAGGCGGCATGTGCTAACGCTAGCACGAGCTGATGACCCATTAGATCAACCGCGCGCGACCGGCCATTTGGGTTCAGTCGGCGCGGCTCCTGCCGATGGATTCTGGCAGGCATCAGCGGGTGTGAAGCGCAGGCGTCGTCGAATGCAGGCGAGCGGGAGGTTCAGTGTCAAGCGTGGCCGAGTTCGAAGCGGTCGCCAGCGCGGTCTTCGCGCAAACCGAGGCGATGCTGCTGCTGGTCGATGACGAGCAGCGAGTCGTGGCGATCAACGCAGCCGCTTCGACCGCAGCCGGCGTCGCAATCGACGACGCGGCCGGCATCGAGGCGATCCGCTTCGTCGCAACCCGGCACGCTCCTGAGTTCAGGCGCGCGCTACGCGAAGCCGCGCGCGGTGGTTCGGTGACGCAGGAAAGCGCGCTGCCAGACGGTTCGGGCGACCCACGCAGCGTTGCGTGGTCGATCTCGCGCGTCGGCGTCGAACCATGCCGGGTGGCGTGTGTGGGTATCGACGTGACCGCGAGCCGCGACGAACGTGAAAGCCTGCGCGCCCAAGCGATGACCGATCAGCTCACCGGACTGCCCAACCGAGCTGCACTGTTCGAACATCTCGGATCGATCGTCGGCAGCGGCGCGAGCGTGCTGTTTTGCGATCTCGACGGCTTCAAGCGGGTCAACGACACGTTGGGGCACGCAGCCGGAGACGCCGTCCTGGTGCAGGCTGCGCGGCGGCTGCGGCGAGCGATACGGGGTGAAGACTATGTGGCACGCATGGGTGGCGATGAGTTCGTGATCGTCGTACCGCCAGATGCCAACGGCAGTTTCGAAGGACTCGCGCGCCGGCTGCTTCGGGCGATCGAGCAACCGATGGTGCTGCCCGGTGGCGTTGCCGCGACCGTCGGGATGTCGATCGGGCACGCCGAGCTTCTCGCGGGTGTCGAGCCGTACGGGGTGCTGCGCGCCGCCGACGAGGAGATGTACAAGATGAAGTCGCGGCTGCCCACCCGGACGACAGCCGACGCCGACTGACCCGGCGCCGTCAACTAAATGCCGGACGACGAAACCCGCCCGTGCCTCAGCGCGCCGAACGGCCGGCCAGGGTAAGGAATTCGCTGCGCAGCATGGGATCACGCCGCACATCGCCGAGCAACGCCGACGTCACGGTAGTTGCACCGTGGGCCGTGACTCCGCGCAGCGTCATGCAAGTGTGTTCGGCCTCGAGCACCACGCCGATGCCGCGCGCCAACAGGTGAGTGTCGAGCCAGCGCGCGATCTGCGCAGTCAAGCGCTCCTGTACTTGTGGCCGCCGGGCGAAAAGCTCGACGACGCGGGCCAGCTTCGACAACCCGAGAATCCGCTCGCCGGGTAAGTAGCCGACGGCGGCGGTTCCGGTGAACGGCAGCATGTGGTGCTCGCAGAGCGAGGTGAACGGAATCTCGCGCGCGACCACGAGCTCGTCGTACTTTTCATCGTTCGGGAATGTGGTGAGGGTGAACTCGCGGGGCGTCAGCAGCTCGGCATAGCCGCGCACCATCCGAGCCGGGGTTCCTGCGACTGTGTCGTCGTCGAGATCGAGACCGAGGGCGCGAAGCAACTCAGCGGCCGCCTTCTCCGCGGCCGCCGCGTCGATGCGGCGTTCGGGCACGACGTGCAGGTCGGCGCGCTGTTGTTCAACCCGCGGCTGCTCAACACGCTGGTGCTCGATACGCGAGATGAGGCTCGACTCTGGTTCTTCGATCGCAGTCGACACGGTCAGCTCCCTTCACAGCTTCGGCAAGTGGTGCGGTGGTTGGCTTGACTCAGGTAGTGCCGACAAGCGACTCTAAAAGTAGCGGGTACTCCCGTTAGTCTTTCCGAGAGAGGCGCGGCTGTCAATGTCAGACCGATCGGTTCCTGATCCCGACGCTGTGCGCGACGCAGGAGTGCGGCGCGACTGGGCCGCAGTCGACGCGCTGCACGAGCCGACTCGCCGCCGGGTCTACGACGAAGTACGCCGTGCGACCGCACCGCTGACTCGCGACGAGGTGGCGACCGCACTCGCCATCGGGCGCCCGCTGGCGGTTTTCCATCTCGACGCACTCGCGAGGGCGGGCCTGCTCGAGGTCGACTACGCCCGTCCGCCGGGCCGCAGCGGTCCCGGCGCCGGCCGGCCCGCCAAGCGTTACCGCGCCACCGGTGACGACATCACGCTCACGCTTCCCGAGCGCCGTTACGACATCGCTGCTCAGGTGCTCGCGGTCGGTGTGAGCACCTGCGAGCAGTCGGACGACGTGCGCCGAGCGGTGTTCGCCGCCGCCCGAGAACAGGGCGCGCAACTCGCCCGTCGGCACGGCAAAACCGAGGCAGCCTCGCAACGCGAGCTGGTTTGCGCCGTCCTGACAAAACTGGGTTACGAACCGGAACAGTCCTCCGATGCGGTGCAGTTGCGCAACTGCCCGTTCCACGGGGTCGTCGACACGGCGCCCGAACTGGTCTGCCACATGAACGTGCACCTGATCGAAGGGCTGCTCGACGAACTCGGCTTGGGTCAGCTGCAGGCCACTCTCGCGCCCGACCCGCCGCATTGTTGCGTGCGCATCAGCGAGGCGTCAGGCACCGCCGGTTAGGCCGGCCGGCTCGGCGGTCGGTGTGTGCGCGATCTGCACGCGGGTTTCTGCCGGCGACAACCGACAGCGTGCCGCGAGCAGATAAACGATAACCGTCAGGGCAGCCACCACGATGAACGCCCAGCCGAACGGAATGTTGTTCTGTTGCCCGTGCTCTTTGTCGTCGGAGCTGTAGATGCCCTGCCATGAAATAAGTGCGAGTCCGGCGTACCAGACAAGGATCCACCAACCGTTCCGCCACTGCATCGTCGTGCGCACGCCCGGGCGCAGTACGAGTTGAATTGCCAGCAATAGCAGGCCAATTCCCACGGTGACGAAGAGCTTCCAGTCAACGTCCCAACCGGCCCAGTAGATCATCAGGTTCGCGGAGTAGAGCGCGAGCAACGGCACGATGTGACCGCCGCCGAGCCGGAAAGGCCTTTCTTGATTGGGCAATTGGTGACGCATCGCGACGAGCACGAGTGAACCGGAGCCGAATGAGAGCACCGTCGCCGAGGTGACGAATCCGACCAGCTTGCTCCAGCTCGGGAACGGCAAAAAGATGATGAGTCCCACGACGAACGCGAGAAAGACGCTCAGCCAAGGCACGCCACGCGAGCTCGTCACAGCGAGTGCGCGCGGCGCGTTGTCGTTGCGGCCCATTGCATACGACAGTCGCGCCGTCACAGTCGTGTAAATCAAGCCCGTATCAGCGGGGGAGACCACAGCGTCGATCAGCAGCACGGTCGACAACCAGCCCAAGCCGATGAGTGAAGCGATGGCCGCAAGCGGTCCGGCGTCGTTGGTGAATGCAAGCTTCGCCCAACCGTGCGAGTTCGCGAGATCCGCGGGCCGCACCGCAGCGATGTAGGCGATCTGGAGCAGCACGTAGATGACGGCGGTGATGAGTACCGAGCCGATGACGGCGAGCGGAATGTTGCGCCGCGGATTGTCGCTCTCGCCACCTAGTTCGACACCCTGGCGGAAACCCAGGAAGGAGAAGACGATTCCGGCAACGACGATGGCGTGGAACATGCCCTTCACACCCGACGGCGCAAAGCCGTACTTGTCGAAGTTCTCGGTGTGGAACGTGGTGAAGAGAAACGCGAATATGGTGATCAGGATGATGGCGAGCTTCCACCACACGACCACGTTGTTGAGCCGCGCGAACCACCTGATTCCGACGAGGTTGACGAACGAGAAGAGCAACATGCCGCCGGCGGCCGCCAGGTATCCCTGCGGCCAACTGAGTACGCCCGACTTCGTGAACAACGAAGGCGCGTAGCTGCTTGCGTATTGAATCGCGCCCTCGACTTCGATCGGGGCAACCACAGCGGCTGCCAGCCAGGTAACCCAGCCCATCGTGAAACTGGCGAACGAGCCGAACGAATAATGAGGAAACCGGACGACGCCGCCTGAGACCGGAAACATCGCGCCGAGTTCGCAATAGACGAGACCGATCAGCATGATCATGATTGCGCCGAGCACCCAGGCGAAGATCGCTACCGGCCCGGCGATATGCGTTGCGTTGAACGCACCGAACAACCAACCGGAACCGATGATTGAACCCACGCCGGCAAAGAGCAATCCCACCGGCCCGACGTGGCGGCGCAGGCCGCTCGTGGCGTCTTCGGCCGCGTAGTCGATTGACTCGGGATGATGCATGACCGCGCTGTTTCCGGTCGGGTGCGTCCTGGACACTACGGCTTCCTCCTCCTCGCGACGCCCTGGGTTGTCGGCGAATTGCGACCAACCCGTGACAACTTCGCGAATTTCATCCCCTGGCCGTCACTGCTTGAACCCGCAGGCTGGCCTCGCAACGGGTGGTCGACGTTTGGGCGCCGTCCCGGCGGGAAGTGGAAGATCGTTTTTCAACGACAAGGACGGTCGCTATGTCCGCTCAAGATGTTCAGTTCAGCGTTTCCGATTTCGCACCGCTGGCTGTGGGATTCTTCGGGCTGGGTACCGGTTACCTCATCTATTTTTCCCAGGAACTCTTCGGCTGGCCGGCCCGCGACGAGCGGGTGAATCTCGCTACCGGTGTGTGGGGCATTTGGATGCCGGGATTCATGCAACTGCTCACCGGCATCTACTTGTTCGTCGGACTGGCGTGGTTCCACTCGTTCCGTGAGAAACCGCTCTACATGGCCGCGCTCGCGTTCACCGCATACGGCGTTCACTGGTTCGCCATCGGTTTCAACCGAGCGCGCGGCGCCGACCCGCGGCCTAATGCCGGCATGGCGGTGGCGTTCGCCCTCATCTCGGTGCTCGGCATCGTGGTGTTCTTCAAGGCGTCCGACTGGCCGGTCGGCGTGTTGTTCATCGGTCTGACCCTGATCTACGTCAGCGACGTTGGCGCCAGTGCTCGCGGATTGTTGCCGGATCGGGTTTCGAATATCGGTGAACGCAGTCTCGGCTTCTGGCACCTCATGACGGGCCTGTGGCTGATGTACCTCACCTGGGCGACGGCGTTGAACTTCGCCAGTGGCATGAAGTTGCCGCTCTGATCCGAGAGCTGAGCGTCAGCTCGCCGCCCACGCTTCGACGCCCGTCGTGGACGGGCTGCCGGTGCGCGCCGATTCGCCAATCGCGAGGCTGATGAGGTGGTCTTGGCAAGCGGCAGCCAACGGGTAAGGCGGCGCGGCGGCGCCCCGGCACCACGCACCCATTGCTGCAAGCATCGAGGCGACGCCGAGATCGTCTTCGGAGAACCGGGCGCCGAAGAACTCGTTGCGGTACACGACGCGCCCGTCGAAGCTGATGTGGTCGAGGTCTGCGCCTTCGAGGTTCAAGTCGATTCCGGTTCGGCGGCTGACCAGCGCCGAACGCACCGGCGTGCGCGCATCGACAAGGCGGACGACGTCGTCGTCGACGATCTCGCCGCGCGACCCGCGCACCACGATCCGCCTGGCACGTAACGGATTCCACCATTGGTTCTCGGTGAAGTCGTAGAGGCCCATCCGGCCACCGAAGTCGATCGTGGCAATGGTCGTGGCAAGGTCCTGAGGCGTGTCGTCGCCGGTCCAGCCCTGCGGCGTGAGCGTCGCCGATGACGCCTTCGCGAACCAAAGCCCGCCGCGCAGCGTGGCCCGGCATCAACATGTACTGCTCGCCAACTTGCACCAAACCCGTGTCGCCGACCGCCTGCCAAAGGTCGCGCAGCGACTCGAGGTCGGGCGCAGGTGGCGTCTCGGCCAGCACCCGCACGCCCAGTGCTACAAGGGTTTTCGTCGCGATAGGTGTGACGGCCCACGGAACCGACGCGATCACGAACTCTGGCCCGGTCGCCTCGACGAGCTCTACTGCATTGCGGAATGTGGGCACCGCCCAGCGTGCGTCGACTTCGGCGCCGCGTTCGGCGTTGCGGGTCACCACACCGACGACCTCGAAACGGCGGTTCGGGGCTTGGCGCGCCAATCGCAGGAAGAACTCCGACCGCCAGCCACTGCCGACAACGCCGAATCGGATAGGTGGTTCGGCCGAGCCACCTTGGCTCATGACGCCCGCGCCATCAGGCGAGATCGACGACGACGGGCGCGTGGTCTGATGCGCCGGTGCCCTTGCGGGCCTCTCGATCGACGTACGAATCGACGACAGACTCGGCGAACCGCTGGTCGCCGTAGACCAGGTCGATACGCATGCCGCGGTTCTTGGGGAAGCACAACTGGCGGTAATCCCAATAGGTGAACGGCACGTCGTACTTCAGCGCCCTCGGCACGACATCGACGAGACCCGACGTGCGCAGTGCAGCCAACGCCGCACGCTCGGGGTCGCTCACGTGCGTGCTCTGCACGAACTGGCTGATATCCCACACGTCGGCGTCTGTCGGGGCAACGTTGAAATCGCCGAGGACGGCGAGCCTGCGGTCGGATGACAACTCTTGTTGCACGGTCTGGTTCAGAGCTGCCAGCCACCGAAGCTTGTAGTCGTAATGCGGATGGCCGAGTTCTCGCCCGTTCGGCACATACACCGACCACAACCGCACGCCACCGCAGGTGGCACCGATCGCGCGAGGCTCGGTGACTTCGAGCATCGAACCTTCAGCCTGGAACCCGGGCTGGTCGACGAGGCCGGCCCGCATGTCGTCGAGCCCGACTTTCGACAAGATGCCAACGCCGTTCCAGCGGCCGGCCGCGTTCAACGCAGCCTCATAACCGAGTTCGCCGACGGCCTTCGCAGGGAAGTCGGAGTCGGAACACTTGAGCTCTTGCAAGCAGACGACGTCGGGCTTCGCAGCGGCGAGCCAGTCGAGCAGCCGCGGCAACCGTGCGACGACCGAGTTGATGTTCCACGTCGCGATTCGCATTCGCCAACCCTGCCATATGGCACCGACACGTTCGCCGCCAGATCGGCCGGTGTCACGAGGTGCGCCTACTCGCCGTCGATCGCGTCGACCCGCTTGAGAAACGAGCGAAGCGCGAGGAATTCAGACAGCGACGCTTTGTGGGTGTCACACGCCGTCCAGATCTTCTCGCGGTCAGGCGTGTGCACCTTGGGGTTGTTCCAGACCAGGGCCCACGCCGCCGGCGATTGGCAACCTTTGGCTGAACAGATCGCCGCGCGGGTTTCGTCGTCCACGCTGGCGATTATCGTCGTTCAGTGGCGTCGGAGCGCCCGCAGGCCGGGAAGGCGGCCGCGACCGAACACCACCGCACCGGCCGCGACGGCGAGCGCGGCGAACGCGATCACGCCGCCCGCACCGCCGGTGATCGGCACCGGCTTGGTCGCGCACTGTGGCACGTTGC
>Ga0070658_10005380_pt1 | contig 10387 bp, 7 predicted proteins | sample KBSC13metaG_FD_64664 | JGI IMG/M metagenome (GOLD analysis project Ga0070658, IMG submission 64664) | Corn rhizosphere microbial communities from Kellogg Biological Station, Michigan, USA - KBS C1-3 metaG | ecosystem: Host-associated > Plants > Roots > Rhizosphere > Soil ... | reverse complement strand
ATTGCCTACGGCTATTGCGAACTGGCCTTCGGCATGGACTTCCTGAGCCTGTTTCACGGGGACCAGTACATCGTCCGCACGATCTGGCGGCAGATCCAGAGCGGCGCCTATGAAAAGGCCTTGCAGGAGACCGGTTTCGTCCTGCGCGGCCTGCAGGACGTCCTGCTGGCCAACCTCTTCAACCTGCCGATCCCCGGGCTGCCGCAGGTCTTCCGCATCGGTGGACCGACATTCCACTCGATCAGCTTCGCCTATGCCCTCAGCGTCATGTCGCTCTGGCTGCTGTTCAACAAGCGCTGGTTGTTGCCGCTTCTGGCCCTGCCGCTGCTGCTGGTGATCGGCTCCAAGGGCGCCATGTTCCTGCTGGTCATCGGACTGGTGGTTCGTCTCGCATCGCGCCTGCTGGGCGTGCGTGCGGCGTTGCTGCTCAGCATCATCGCCTCAGTCCTCTGGGTCGCGGCGTCGATCCTGTTCGGGCTGCGCTCAGGCGACTACCACGTGCTTGGCTTTCTCGCCGGCATCCGCGAGTTCCTGCACAACCCGCTCGGCATCGGGCTCGGCTTCGGCGGCAACCTCTCGAGCACGACCGTCAACGTCAACTGGGACCTGGCCCAGGCCGAGGGCGCAGCCGAAACGCCCATGGAAAGCGCTATCGGGGTGATGATTTATCAGATGGGTGTCGGCAGTATCGTCTATCTGAGCTTCCTCGTCGCCATCGCGCGGGCATCCTGGCGGACCTATCGCAAGAGCGGCGACTTCGCGGTTCTCTTCCCCTTCGTCGCCGTGGTTGCCGTTTCGGCCAATGCGGTGCTGCAGGAAGAGGCCTTCTTCTCGCCTCTTGCGCTCGGCTTCAGCCTGTTGCTTGGTGGCGTGACGCTCGGGAGCCATTGGAACCGAGTCGGTCGAATCTGAACTGGGCGGTAAATATTTATTGCCGCACCGCAGGTTTATTGCCTATTCAAGCCCGGCAGAGGTTGGGACCCGCCAGACGGACCATGGTCACCCTCAAGGAAATTGCCAAAGCTGTCGGCGTCTCGACCGCGACCGTGTCGCGCGTGCTCAACTTCGACCAGACCTTGTCGGTGGCCCCGACCAAGCGGCAGGCGATCATCGAGACCGCCGAAGCGATGAATTACGCCACGCCCCGCGCCCGCAATCGCGCCAACCAGCAGGGCCTGAGCAAGGTCGCGCTGGTGCACTTCCTCCGTCCCGAGCAGGAGTTCATCGACCCTTACTATGTCGGCCTGCGCCTGGGCATCGAGAGCCGCTGCCAGGCGCTCAAGATCGAGACCGTGAAGGTCTATCACACTGATCTTCTGCCTGAAGCCTCGCTGCTGCAGAGCGCGTCGGGCGTGATCGCCATCGGCAGCCACGATGACGACGAGATTGCCTGGCTGCGCCGGCACAGCCGGAACCTTGTCTTCGCCGATTTCGCCCCGGACAGCGATGAATTCGACTGCGTTCATTCCGACCTGTCGGTCGCCATGCGCAAACTGCTCAACGCCCTGAGCGCCGCCGGTTACAAGCGCATCGGCTTTGCCGGCTGGACCGAGGCCGCCAACGTCGATCCCTTCGGCGAGGTGCGCTGCCGCACCTATATCGAATGGGCCCGGGAGCACGGTGGGTTCGAGCCGTCGATCTGCGCCACCGAGCGGCCGATAGAGCGCAATACCGAGCAGACCGGCTACCAGCTCGGCCTGCGCCTGCTCTCGCAGAAGAAACCGCCCGACGCCATCGTCACCTGTAACGACAACATTGCCGTCGGCGTCTACCGCGCAGCGCATGAGCTCGCACGGCACATCCCCGACGATGTCGCGATCGCCAGCTTCAACGACATCTCCGTGGCGCAGTTTCTCAATCCGCCCCTGACCACCATCCACCTGCCCTCCGAAGAGATCGGCGAGACGGCGGTCGAGCTTCTGCTCGAACGCATCGGCGGGCGCGAAATTGCCAAGCGCATCACCTTGGCAAATCAGGTGATTTGGCGCGGCTCGACCCGCGCCCCGGCTCAAACGTAAACTTTCGGTAGAAAATATTTACTGAAAATATTGCGCCCCCAGATTTCGCCCGCTACCAATGCGCATGAGGCAAGGACGAACCCTGTCTCGGTTTTGGGAGGAAATCACATGACCCGTTTCGCCGGCTGGCGTTCGGCGCTCGGCATTGCCGTGGCCGGACTCAGCATGATGGCCGCTTCCGCGGCTCTCGCTGCCACCACGGTCAGCGTCTGGTGCTGGGACACCAACTTCAACGGCGCCGCCATGCGTGAGGCAGCGGCCCGCTACAACAAAGATCACCCTGACGTGACCATCAAGATTGATGATTCCATGTCGCAGGATGATATCCGCGCCAAGCTGCAGACCCAGCTTCTCGCCAACAATACGCAGGGCCTGCCCGACATCGTGCTGATCCAGGACGACGTTGCGCAGAAGTACCTGCAGTCGTTCCCCAATGCCTTCGTGCCGCTCAGCGACAGCATCGATATGAAGGCCTTTGCGCAGTACAAGGTCGCCGCCGCGACCCTCAACGGCAAGTCCTACTCGCTGCCCTTCGATTCCGGCGTGACCGGCCTCTTCTATCGCAGCGACTACCTCGCCGACGCCGGCTACAAGGACGCCGACCTCCAGAACATCGACTGGGACAAGCTGATCGAAATCGGCAAAGCCGTTAAGGCCAAGAGCGGCCACAATCTCTTCGGCTACGATCTCAACGGCGACGGTGTCATTCGCGTCATGATGCAGTCCGCCGGGAAGTGGTTCTTCAAGCCCGACGGCACGCTCGACATCCTCGACAACGCCCCGCTGAAGGCGGCGCTGCAGACCTACGCCAAGCTCTGGCAGGCCGACATCATCAAGCCGGTGTCCGGCTGGACCGATTTCACCGGCGCCTTCACCTCGGGTGATACCGTCGGCACCATCGATGGCGTCTGGATGGTCGGCACCATCAAGTCCAAGCCCGAGCTCTCGGGCAAGTGGGGCGTCGCTCCCATTCCGAAGCTGGCTGGCGTCGAAGGTGCCACCAACTACTCGAACGAAGGTGGCTCGAGCTGGTACGTCCTGTCGTCGGGCCCGGCCAAGGACGCCGCGGTCGATTTCCTCAAGACCATCTGGGCCGGTGACAAGGACTTCTACCAGAAGATCCTCGTCGGTCAGGGCGCCTTCAGCACCTGGCTCGCGGCCAGCCAAGGCGACGCCTACAAGTCCTCCGACGCCTTCTTCGGCGGTCAGCCGGTGTGGGCCAACTTCTCCGACTGGCAGACCAAGATCCCGCCGGTCGACTACGGCACCTTTACCGCCGAGGTCGACTCCGCGGTCGTGGCGCAGCTCCCGGCGATCGCCAAGGGCGGCAGCGTCGACGATGCGCTGAAGGCCATCAACGACCAGGCCACCCAGCAGATGCAGTAGTGGAATTCGAAGGCGCAGCCCCAAAGGTTGCGCCTTCGTCCTCCCGGCGATCGCGCGGCGTCATACCGGCGCGATCGCTTCTTCTCGCGTAGCCTCTGGCCGAACGCGGGGTTAGGGTGCGCCCTGGGGGAGCGAGGGGAACCGCATGGCACAGATACCCGCAAACGAGGCCGTTCAACCGCGCCTGTGGCGCCTTGCCCGACCGGCGCGTCTGGATCGCAGCGAACAGATCAACGGATGGCTCTTCGTGGCCCCGGCTCTGGTTCTGCTCGGCATCTTCATGATCTACCCGATCGTCTGGTCGCTCTGGATGAGCTTCCAGGTCGGCAAGGGCATGAACTTCAGCTTCGGCGGCCTCAAGAACATCCAGCGTCTCGCCGCTGATCCGGTCTTCATCCGCGCCCTGGTCAACACCTGCATCTTCTTTTTTGTGCAGGTCCCGATCATGATCGTTCTGGCGCTGCTGTTTGCGGTGGCGCTCAACGATCCGAAACTCCGCTTCCGCGGCTTCTTCCGCACGGCGATCTTTTTGCCCTGCGTGACGTCATTGATCGCCTATTCGACCCTGTTCAAGTCGATGTTCGCGGCCGACGGCGTAGTCAACAAATTCCTGCTCTTCCTGCATGTGACCGCCACTCCCATCCCGTGGCTGCAGGATCCGTTCTGGGCCAAGGTGCTGATCATTCTCGCCATCACCTGGCGCTGGACCGGCTACAACATGATCTTCTACCTGGCCGCACTGCAGAACATCGACCGCTCGATCTACGAGGCCGCCCGCATCGACGGCGTTCCGTCCTGGGCCCGCTTCACGCAGATCACCATTCCACTGCTGAAACCGGTGATCCTGTTCACCACCATCATCTCGACCATCGGCACGCTGCAGCTCTTCGACGAAGTCAACAACATCACCGTGGGTGGACCGTCCGACGCCACCCTGACGCTGTCGCTCTATATCTACAACCTCACCTTCAAGTTCATGCCGAGCTTCGGCTATTCGGCCACCGTCTCCTGGGTGATCGTGGTGATCGTCGGCATCCTGAGCTTCCTGCAGTTCGTTGTCGCCCGTGATCGCAGGCCGGTCGCATGAGCGCCGCCGCCCTCATCCGCCGCGGCCTCGTCTACGTGCTACTCAGCATCGCCGCCTTCGTTTCGATCTTTCCGTTCTACTGGATGATCGTTGGCTCGACCAACAAGTCGGCGGACATCGTCACCGGCAAGCCGACCTTCGGGGATAACCTGCTCGCCAATGCCGCGACCTTCTTTCACACTGTCGATGCCCCGCGTGTTTTCTGGAATTCCGCGGTCATCGCCATTGTCGGAAGCCTCCTGACCCTCCTGATCTCCTCGCTCGCCGGCTACGGCTTCGAGATGTTCCGCTCACGCTTCCGCGAGCGCATCTTCGCCTTCATGCTGCTGCTGTTGTCGATCCCGTTCGCTGCGCTCATGGTGCCGCTGTTCGTGATGATCTCGCAGGCGCACCTCACCAACACCATCGCCGCCGTCATCATCCCGGGCATCGCATCGATCTTCATCATCTTCTACTTCCGCCAGGCGACCAAGGCGTTCCCCTCCGAGCTGCGCGACGCGGCCCGGGTCGACGGGCTCAAGGAATGGCAGATCTTCCTGCACATCTACCTGCCGGTGATGCGCTCGACCTATGCCGCCGCCACGATCATCGTATTCATGGCCAACTGGAACAACTACCTCTGGCCGCTGATTGTTCTGAACACAGCCGAGAACAAGACCGCGACGCTGGTCATCTCGGCGCTGACTTCGGCCTACACGCCCGACTACGGCATGATCCTGGTCGGCACCGTGCTTGCCACCCTTCCCACCCTCGTCATCTTCTTCCTCCTCCAGCGTCAGTTCGTCGAAGGGCTGCTGGGCTCCGTGAAATAAGGTTCTATCGTCTATGCGTTCCGTGACTTCGTTCAATGACGGCTGGCTGTTCGAAGGCAAGGCCGTCACCTTGCCGCACAATGCGGTGGAGCTGCCCTTCGCCTATTTCGACGAGCGCGCCTATCAGCGCCCTTTCACCTACACCAAGAGCTTCGACGCCGATCCGGCTTGGGCCGGCAAGGAAGTCTCGCTGGTATTCGACGCTGCCATGGCCAACGCCGTGGTCCTCCTGAACGGCGAGCAGCTCGTCGCCCATAAGGATGGCTATACCCCGTTCGAGGCACGGCTCACCGGCAGGCTCAAGCCCGGCCGCAACGACCTGACCGTCAAGATCGACGGCTCGGAGAACCCCGCGATCCCGCCCTTCGGCGGCCGCATCGACTACCTGACCTACGCCGGCATCTATCGCGACGTCTGGCTCAAGGTCACCGCGCCCGTCTCCGTCGGCTCGATCAAGGTCGAAACTCCCGACGCGCTCGCTCCCAGGAAATCCGTCCGCGCCCGCGTCGACCTGAGCAACCCCGGCAACGCGCCCGTCGCCGGCATCCTCACCGCAACCCTGCGCGATGCCGCCGGCAAGGCGCTCGCCACCAAATCCGAATCCGCCGCCGCCAGGGTGCTGTTCAAGTTCGATGACCTCGGCGACATCGCGCTCTGGGACCTCGACGCACCCAACCTCTACAGCCTCGAAGTCACCGTCGGCGATGACAGCGTCACCACCCGTTTCGGCTTCCGCACCGCCGAATTCACCACCGAGGGCTTCCGCCTCAACGGCCAGCCGCTGAAGCTCCGTGGCCTCAACCGCCACCAGTCCTTCCCCTATGCCGGCTACGGGCTCGGCCGCGCCGCGCAGGAGCGCGACGCCGAAATCCTCAAGCACGAGCTGCATCTCAACATCGTGCGCACTTCGCACTACCCGCAATCCCCGTGGTTCCTCGACCGCTGCGATCAGCTGGGCCTCCTCGTCTTCGAGGAGATCCCGGGCTGGCAGCACATCGGCGACAAGGCCTGGCAGGCCGAGGCGATCGAGAACGTTCGCCGCATGATCACCCGCGACTGGAACCATCCCTCGATCGTCATCTGGGGCGTGCGCATCAATGAATCGCAGGACAGCCACGACTTCTACGTCGAGACCAACCGTCTCGCGCACGAGCTCGATCCCACCCGTCCCACCGGCGGCGTGCGCTACATCACCGACAGCGAGTTCCTCGAAGACGTCTACACTATGAACGACTTCATCCTCGGCAACGAGGAGCTCGGCGGCAACCGCCCGCGCACGGCCCTGCGGCCGATCACCGAAACCACCGGGCTCCAGAAACCGGTGCCCTACATGATCACCGAGTTCGGTGGCCACATGTACCCCACCAAGAGCTTCGACCAGGAGCAGCGTCAGGCCGAGCACGTCCGCCGCCACCTCGAAGTGCTCAACGCCGCCTATGGCGATCCGGGCATCTCCGGTGCTATCGGCTGGTGCGCCTTCGACTACAACACCCACAAGGACTTCGGCGCCGGCGACCGCATCTGCCACCATGGCGTCATGGACATGTTCCGCGAACCCAAATTCGCCGCCTATGTCTATGCCAGCCAGTGCGAGCCGCATGAAGAGGTGATCCTGCAGCCCGTCACGTTCTGGGCTCGCGGCGAGCGCAATATCGGCGGCACGTTGCCGCTGATCGTCCTCACCAATTGCGACGAGATCGAGCTCACCTACGGCAACCACCCGCCCAAGCGCGTGAAGCCCGATCGCGAGGCTTTCCCGCATCTGCCGCAGCCGCCGGTGATCATCGACCGTCGCCACTTCACCGCCGAGGAGCTGGGGCTCTGGGGCATGGAATGGCTAGATGTGAAGATCGTGGGCTATGTCGGCGGCAAACCGGCCAAGGAGGTCCGCTACGTCGCCGACCCCATAGCACATCGCCTCGAGGTCATCGCCGATCGCACCACGATCGACGCCGTGGGCAAGGATAGCGTTCGCATCCTCGTTCGCGCCCTCGATCAGGCGGGGAACAAGCTGCCCTTCCTGCTCGATCCGGTCGAGATCGGCGTCGAGGGTGCTGCGACGCTCTCCGGCCCCAGCCTGGTGCCGCTGCGCGGCGGGTCGACCGGTTTCTGGCTGGAATCGACCGGCACCCCGGGGCCGATCACCGTCAAGGTGACTGGCCCCCGCTTCGGAACCACCACCATCGGCCTGAGCGCCACCTGAGGAGCCCGACATGAGCGGATTGAAGCTGCGCGGCATTCGCAAGTCCTTCGGCGCCGTCCAAGTCCTCAAGGGCATCGACCTCGATATCGAGGACAAGGAATTCGTGGTCTTCGTCGGCCCGTCGGGCTGCGGCAAGTCCACGCTGCTCCGGCTGATCGCCGGCCTCGAATCCATCACTGCCGGCGAGCTCGATATCGGCAATGAGCGCATGAACGATGTCGACCCGTCCAAGCGCGGCATCGCGATGGTCTTCCAGTCATACGCGCTCTACCCGCATATGACCGTGCGCGAGAATATGGGGTTCGCCCTGCGCTTTGCCGGCGTCGCCAAGCCCGAAATCGAAAAGCAGGTTGCCGAAGCAGCGCGCATCCTGGAACTGGGGCCGCTGATGGAGCGCCGTCCCAAGGAGCTGTCGGGCGGCCAGCGCCAGCGCGTTGCCATCGGCCGCGCCATCGTCCGCCATCCGCAGGTCTTCCTGTTCGACGAACCGCTGAGCAACCTCGATGCCGAGTTGCGCGTCCACATGCGCATCGAGATCGCCCGCCTTCACCGCGAGCTCGCCACCACCATCATCTACGTCACTCACGACCAGGTCGAGGCCATGACCCTCGCCGACAAGATCGTGGTGCTGCGCGACGGTTCCATCGCCCAGGTGGGCAGTCCCCTCAAGCTCTATGACGACCCCGACAATTTGTTCGTCGCTGGCTTCATCGGCTCGCCCAAGATGAACTTCCTCAAGGGTGTGGTCGATGGCGCCACCGTCCGGTTGCCGGAGCATGGGAACCAGACCATCCCGCTCACCGCCAGGGTCGCCGATGGTGCCGAGGTGACGGTCGGTCTCCGGCCAGAGCATTTCAGGGCCGCCGGTGCCTCCCACCTCGACCTCACGGTCGAGATGATCGAGCATTTGGGCAGCGAAACCTACGCTTACGCGCGCTACGGCCACGGCGAACTGCTGACCATCGCCACCCAGAACGACCGCGATCTCAAGGCCGGCGAGACACTTTCGGCGGCCTTCGACCCCGCCAAGGCACTGTTCTTCGACCCCAACGGTCAGCGCATCCGCTGAACCGTTGCTCGGTCCGGCGGATGCCTGCTTCGGGCGCTAACCGCTAGACTCTAAAACGCTTGGAACTATTCGGCCGCAACCTTAGTTCTAGCGTTCGCTGCTATTGGGCGCAGCAGGGACCTAATGACTGAAAATCGGCCGCTCCAGTCGCTCAGCGACAATGATCGCTATCGCCTCCTCATCGACGCGATCGCCGATTACGCCATCTACATGCTCGACGCGACGGGGCATGTCGCCAGCTGGAATCCCGGCGCGGAGCGCTTCAAGGGCTATCGGGCCGAAGAAATCCTCGGCCAGCATTTCTCCCGCTTCTACACCCCCGAGGATCGCGCCGCCGACCTGCCTGCGCGCGTCCTTCAGACCGCTGCGGCCGAGGGTCGCTTCGAGTCCGAAGGGTGGCGGGTCCGCAAGGACGGCTCCCAATTCTGGGCGCACGTCATCGTCGACGCCATCTATGACGACAGCGGGCGCGTCATAGGCTTTGCCAAGGTGACCCGCGACCTGACCGAGCGCCGCGAGGCGGCCCAGGCTTTGGCGCAGACAAAGGAAGAATTGCTGCAGAGCCAGAAGATGGAGGCCATCGGCCGACTCACCGGCGGTGTGGCGCACGATTTCAACAATCTGCTGATGGCGATCACCGGCAGCCTCGAGCTCCTGCGCAAGCGCGTCCCGGAAGACCCCAGGCTGACCCGGCTAATCGACAACGCCATGCAGGGGGCTCAGCGCGGCGCCTCGCTGACCCAACGCATGCTGGCTTTCGCCCGCCGCCAGGAGCTGCGGCCCGACTTGGTCGACATCGGCACCCTGATCTCGAACATGACCGATCTCATCGCCCGTTCGCTCGGCCCGGCGATCGAGATCGAGACCTATACTGTGGGACCCCTGCATCGCGTGCTGATCGACGCCAACCAGCTCGAGCTCGCCATCCTCAATCTCGCCGTTAACGCCAAGGACGCCATGCCCAATGGTGGCCGGCTCGTCATCACTGCCCGTGACGAGGTTTTGACAGTACGCCAGGGTCCCCTCTCCCCCGGTCGTTACGTGACCCTCGCCTTCAGCGACAACGGCATCGGCATGGACGAAGAGACCCTGGCCCACGCGACCGAACCCTTCTTCACCACCAAGGGCGTCGGCAAGGGGACCGGTCTCGGCCTCGCGATGGTGCGCGGGCTGACCGAACAGTCGGGCGGCACTGTCACACTCGCCAGCGAGTTGGGGGCGGGGACGACCATCACATTGTGGCTTCCCGAGAGCCGTAGCGACGCCGTCGAGACGACCTCCGCCCTGGAACCGGAAAGAATGCAGCCGTCAGCGCCCCGCCCCCTCAGGATCCTGGTGGTCGATGACGATTTCCTCGTCGCCATGAACACCTCGGCGATGCTCGAAGATCTCGGCCACGAGGTCATCGAGGTCCACTCCGGGCCGCTGGCTCTCGAAGAGCTCAAGACCGACGGCTTCGACCTGATGATTACCGATCAGGCGATGCCGCAGATGACCGGCATCCAGCTGATCAACGCCGCGCACCAGACCAACCCCAAATTGCCGGTGATCCTTGCCACTGGTTATGCGGAGCTGCCGCCCGGCGCTGACACGTCGATCCCGCGGCTCAGCAAGCCCTTCTTTCAGGCCGATCTCGAGAAGGTCCTGGCGCAGGTCGCCCCGCGCGCCGATTGACCTGGCGGAGCTGCATCGTCACGATGCCGCCATGACCCGCTTGTCCGACGAAATCGACCGCCGGCGCGACGACCTCGTCGCCCTCACTTCCGACCTTATCCGTATTCCCACCATCAATCCGCCCGGCACCGCCTATCG
>Ga0070658_10005378_pt1 | contig 10389 bp, 8 predicted proteins | sample KBSC13metaG_FD_64664 | JGI IMG/M metagenome (GOLD analysis project Ga0070658, IMG submission 64664) | Corn rhizosphere microbial communities from Kellogg Biological Station, Michigan, USA - KBS C1-3 metaG | ecosystem: Host-associated > Plants > Roots > Rhizosphere > Soil ... | reverse complement strand
GTGCTGGACCTTAATGATTTCCCGCAGCTCATCATCGCCGGCCTGTGGCGCGGCCAGATTCATCCACTCGCCCGCAAGGTGGTGGATGGCCTAAAGAAAATGGCAAAGGGCTGATCATGACACACATCCCAAGCGTTGATTCCTTTTCCAGGTGGAATGGACCACCATCACTGCCAACAGGACTCCCAGCACCAGGGATGATCCCACTGTGCCGAAAGCCAGCCCGCCTTTGATGGATGGCTTGGTAAGCAGGTCTCCGAAGGTGGCACCGAAAGGGCGTGTGAGAACGAAGGCCAGCCAGAACAGCAATATCCGGCTGATCCGGGTGGCATACATGAGCAGAACGATTAACGTCAGCAAGCAACCAATCAATACAGCTCCGCCGAAGAATCCCAGTCTGGAGCTATCCGCCAGGTAGTCTCCGAAAGCAGTCCCCAGGGTGTTGGAAATGAGAATGGCCAGCCAGTAAAAACCTTCCGCACGCTGGGTGTGGATATTTGAAACCGATAGATTCTTCTCCACCGAAAGCCATGTCAGAAGAATGATGATGAGGACACTGAAAAGGATGAGGGTTCCTTTTGCATAACCCAGCCCGAGTGTCCTGTCCATGAAGTCGGACAAGGTCGTCCCTGCCGTGCTTGTTGTTAGAATCACCAACCAATAGATGAGCGGATAAAAGTGCTTGGACCGCAGTTGTGCCACCAAGGAGACAGCAAACAGGGAAAACAACAGCACCGAGCTGAGTGCGTAACCCATTTTCAACGTCATGGAAAACAAGTCTCCCGCCGTTTCGCCCAGAGTGGTCGCGCAGATCTTCATCACCCAGAATGAAAATGTCACCGGCGCCACCTTGCTCGCCGCCGGGCGTCGCGCGCCTATGGTTTCGATTCTTCTCCCACGCGAATTCATCATCCGGATCTGGTAGCAGACCGGGCATGAGAATTGTGTGAGAAACGTGTTCTGAAATTTGCCTATTTGGAAAGCTGGGAAATGGCAGCCGCCATCACGGGATCATTCCACGCGCGGATGTCCTTCTGGTCATCCGGCGGCAAGGAATCGATCTGGCAGGACTTCAGATAATTCTGTGCATCCTGACCACTGATGGCCACCGCCACATCAGGAGTGATGCCTTTCAAATGAGGCGTCCGCCCGGAGGGTGTGTGATAGGTGGCGATGGTGAGACGCAGAGCCGTTCCGCCGCCCATCGGGATGATGTTTTGCACGGAGCCTTTCCCATAGCTCAGCTCTCCGATCACCGTGGCGCGTTTGAGGTCCTGCAGGGCACCGGAGGTGAGCTCGGAAGCCGAGGCGGACATCCGATCGATCAGCACCACCACCGGGTAGTCGCGCTTGCGGCGCTGGCGCTCCGGTGTTTTCAGAGGTGGATCGGTTTCGCCATTACGGCCGCGCGTGGTAACGACGGTAGTGGACGGCGGAAGGAACAGGCCGAGAATTTTCACCGATTCATCCAGGTAGCCGCCACCATTCTGCCGCAGGTCAAGGATGAGGGATTTCATTCCCTTGTCCTCCAGCTCATCCAGAGCAGACTCCACCTCATGGGCGCAATTTCTGCCAAAGGTGGCCAATTTCACGTAGCCGATGGTGGGATGCTTTTCGAGTAGATGAAAATTCGTCACCGAACGCTCTTCGACCAATCGATGGACCAGAGAGATTTCGACCGGACGTGGCTCCGCAGGTGATTTCAGTAGGAAAACCGTGGTGCTGCCGGGCGGGCGGCGCATCAGGGACAGGAGATCCGCAAAGGGGATGTCCACTGCCTTCTGGCCATTGATCTCCAGAATGGAGGAGCCAGGCAGCACTCCTGCATCGCCCCCCGGACCATGGGGTGCCACCCCGGAAATGTAAGGGCCATCATCGCGAACGGCAAAGGTCAGCCCCAATGAAGGATTCTCCGGCTGGAGCGTGGCATTTTCCTTCAATGCAGCGGCCATCTCCGGGTGGATGTATGAGGAATGCGGATCGAGGCTGGCCAGCATTCCTTCCAGCGCATGATTCACCAAGCGGTCGTAACCGACTTTTTCCACATCCGGGTGATTTTTCCGCACCGCCTCCAAAACTTCCACAAAGCGCTCGATCGCCGGATAAGCTGCCTCATCGGTATCCGGCAGGGTAGCTGGCGCAGCGCTGGCGAGGGATGCGAGTGCAAGGAAGCAGCAGAGAGTTCGCATGGATCTATCCGTAACGTCTTGTGGAAGTGTCCGGTAGCGGAAAAATCAACATCCTGTAGAGAAGGGAAAATGCGGCTCATTTTCTCGATTTTGGTTGCGGGATAGCTCACACGGGATAGCTTGATCTCAGACTGCTGTGTGCGACCAATTGGTAGCTGGCCCGAACCGATATGACTGTTATGGGAGCATTATCCCGGTGAATAATTGTCATGCCTTTTCAGGAAGACGTGAAAACACTAGAAGCTCCCACCTTTTGAGTTTACTGGAACGTGGCTCACAGCGCCAAGGACGGCACAGCGGTTTACTTTTTTCTCAGGATCCCTGCTCATGAAAGCCTCTGGCCTGACGATCACCTTCTGCATGATGATCTCGGCCTCTGGCTTTTCAGCCGAAGTTCCCTCACCCTCTGCCTCCATCTCCTCACTGATCACCAGATTGGGTGATGAAGTCTTCAAGACGCGTGAATCCGCCACGCTCGACCTGTGGAAAAAGGGTGATGCAGCCTTGCCGGAGTTGCGGAAAGCCGCGCTGTCCGATGACCCGGAAACATCGCTGCGGGCGGCGGATCTAGCAAAAAAAATTGAATTCGGAATCACTCCGGAAACTCCCTCCGGTGTCATGCCCCTGCTGGATCGGCACGTGGATGCCTCCACCAATGAGAAATTTCAAATCTACAATCAGTTAGCCAAACTGCGGGCATGGCAGCAGATGTTGAAGCTCTATGCTTCGGAGTCACCCACGGATCGCTTTATTCTGAAGGCTGCCGTAAAAAACATCGCCACCATTGCGGCAAGGGAACGCTTGATTCTGGGCGACACCAAAGGTGCCCGGGAATTCCTCGAAATGGGGCCTGCCGATGAGGCCGGATTGATGGCACTGGCTGCTTTTCATCGCTCTCAGGGCACCCTCGGTAAACAAATCCAGCAAGCCAGCGCCACGAAGACGGGCCAGTCCTTGTGGCTGCAGACTCTTTATCGTGCAGATGGAAATATCCCTGCCGCCAGAAAAGTGGCAGAGACGATTGGAAATCCCCGCCTCGCCGCCATGATGGCCATTTATGATGGGGATCCCCTGCCATGGTTGGAACAGAATGGAAAAGGCGCACAGGATCTGACCTGCCCCGCCGCCTATGCAGAATTGGCGATCCGCCGCTGGCAGGGTAAATCCTATCGCACTACGGACCTGGAGCCTCTCGCCCGCACCACGGCGAAAAAATCAGATAACGCATGGCCCACCGTTGCCGCGCTTTTTCTTTTAGGAGAAAAACCCATCGCGGAAGAACGCCTTCTGCAAATCTCTCCAGAGGACGCCTTTGACTACCTGGATAGCATGGAGCGGCCCGGCGAAGCGCTCAAGGCGATGGGATTCGACCCTGAAAAACCGGACTTCAAAGGATGGGCTGCCAAGCTCATTCCCAATCTGGCGACCAATGATGATGACGAAACCAACTCACCTCCCAATCCCACTTCGGATCTGGTTAGAATGGTGAACTTTCTCGAGCAACGGGGTGATCAGGCCACCTTACAGGAAGCCTTCCTTCCTCCGCTCGAAGCATTGGCAAAAAAAGATCCGGCCGCCTTCATGGAATTCCTGCAAGCCCTTTTCGGCTCAGATTCGGGAGATTCTCTGGCCCCCACCTTTGCCACCGAGGTGGTCAGCCAATGGGCTGCCCAGGATGAAGGACGTTGGCAGGATGTGGTACTAGCTCTGATAGGTGAAGATCCTTCCCGGAAGGAATGGTGGGACTGGATGGGAAATCTGGATCCGTCCGCTACAAGCGAGCGAAAGCTGAAAGGATTTCTAGCCGTTTTTTATCATGTTCCGGATCGGGAAAAATTGCGGGAGAAATGGATTGATCTCGGTTGGGCCGCCATGGAGAAGGCACCGGAAAATGCCCGTGCGGAGATAGCCCACCGCATCTACAATGTGTGCCTGGGAAAACCGGATGTTAGAAATTTCATCAAGGCATGGGACCATCTATCGGCCGATCAGAAACAGGAAATCAGCAGCAGCCAGTCATCGCTTGAAAGAAACCTTTTCACATCGAGCTTCAGCGCTGCCGGGAAATGGAATGAATCTGCAGATTTCTTCCTTCAGGCTCTCGAAAAACAAAAGAATGCCCGCCAAGGAATACGCCCGGAGCTTTACGCTTATGCTGCCGCTTCGTTGAGAAAAAGCGGCAAGGGAAAACAGGCAGCGGAATACGATGCATGGGCGGAAAAATTGGCACTCGGAGATCCTCAGACATCCAGCGCCATTGCTGCCGCGTATGCCTTTGGAGAAGATTACGAACGTCAGAACAAGTGGCTGATCCGCGCATCACTGGAATGTGTGCCAGACTCCAGGGAATTCCTTGCCACCATCCAAGAATACGCCCGCACCATGATGGAGGCGGAGAAATGGAAACTGGCAGCAGCAGCCTATGAGGTCATGGCACAAATCCAGGCCTGCCCCCAATACCTTATAGGCAGTTCCACTCAGGCTTTGATCATCCGCCTTCATGCCGATCACGCACACGCCATGGATTCGCTGAAAACCAACCGGGAATATGCTCTCGTCACCCTGGCGAACTGCCACCGCTTACTTCCCGGAAATGCCTCCCTGGCAGATTACTTTTTCCCTTCCCTCCGCAAGGCAGGCTTTATGAAGGAACACGATGAATGGTTTGAACAAAGCTGGTCCCAAATGAAAGGGGTAATCGACCGCTATCCAGAGGGAGATAATCTGCTGAATTCCACCGCATGGCTGGCATCGAGAGGCAGGCACCACCTTGATGAAGCTGAGAAATATGAGCTAAAAGCCCTGAGTATCAGACCCTATCAATCCGCTTTCATGGACACCATGGCGGAGATACAAAATGCCAAGGGCAATCCACAAAAAGCCGTGGAATGGTCTGACCAGTCGGTCAACTATGAGCCTGCTGATCCGCAAATCAGGCGGCAGAATATCCGTTTCAGGACAGCGGCAGGCCGCAAATGAGGAGGCCGCGCCTTTAATGCACCTTAGCCATGGCTTGACACCGGGGCCACTCTGAGGCGGGATTTCCCCCCTCATGGCTAAACTTTCCATCAGCGATCTCGATGTATCTTCCAAGGAAGTCCTCATGCGTGTGGATTTCAACGTCCCTCTCAAGGACGGCGTTATCACGGATGATACCCGCATCCAGGCCGCCGTGCCATCCATCCGCCACCTCATCGCTGGTGGTGCCAAGCTCGTTCTCTGTTCCCACCTGGGCCGCCCGACTGCAGGCCCGGAAGCCAAGTTCTCCCTCGCACCAACGGCTGCCCGCCTCAGCGAGATCCTCGGTCAGGAAGTCACTCTCGCCCCAGACAGCATCGGTGAGGAAACGGCAGCCCTCCGCGCAGCCCTTCAGCCAGGCCAGGTGCTCCTGCTGGAAAACACACGTTTCTATCCTGCGGAAGAGCAGAACGATCCAGCCTACGCCAAGGAACTGGCAGGCTCGGCAGAAATTTTCGTCAATGATGCCTTCGGCACCGCTCACCGCGCCCACGCATCCACGGAAGGTGTGACTCACTTCGTGAAAAAGAGTGCCATGGGATTCCTTCTCGCCCGCGAGCTGGAATACCTCGACGGCAAGCTTCAAAACCCGGAGCGCCCATTCCTTGTCATCATGGGTGGAGCCAAGGTTTCCGATAAGATCCAGGTCATCAGCGCTCTGATGGAAAAGGCAGATGCCTTCCTCATCGGTGGCGCCATGGCCAATACCTTCCGCCGCGCCCAAGGCTACAATACCGGTAACAGCCGCGTGGAAGCCGACAAACTGGATCTGGCCCTGAACATCCTGGAAAACGCTCACAAAAAAGGCGTCCGTTTCCTCCTTCCTGCCGATACCCGCATCACCCAGGAATTCAAGGAAGGTGCAGAAACCAAAGTTACCGCTCCTTACGAAAAGGGCGGAGAAACTCCGGAAGGCTGGGAAGGCATTGATATCGGTGACGTGGCCATCGAGGAATTCTCCGCAGAAGTGGCCAAGGCCAAAACCATCATCTGGAACGGCCCCATGGGTGTTTTCGAGCTCAATAGCTTCGCGAAGGGCACCAAGGCCATCGCAGAAGCCATGGCTGCCAATGACGGCGTGACCATCGTGGGCGGTGGAGACTCCGTCACCGCAGTGAACAAGTTCGGTCTGGAAGACCAGATGACGTTCATTTCCACCGGCGGCGGTGCATCTCTTGAACTTTTGGAAGGCAAAGTGCTTCCTGGCGTAGCAGCTCTCACCGAGGCCTGATCTCAGACCGGCCCGCTCCTCTCTTACGCCCTACATCCACTTATGAACCGCAAGCCTATCTTTGCTGCTAACTGGAAGATGAACAAAGGTCCTTCCGAAACGGAAGACTTCATCAAAAGCTTCCTTTCGAAAATCCAGGGCCAGGTTTACCCATCGGAAATCGTGATCGCACCGCCGTTTGTTTCCCTGGCGAAACTTACCGGTCTGCTGCACGATGCGACAGCCGTCCAAAATGCCCACGCCATCCAGATCGCAGCGCAAAACTGTTCTCAATACGATTCCGGTGCCTACACGGGCGAAGTCAGCGTGCTGATGCTGCGCGAGTTCTTCGTCCACTACGTCATTCTGGGTCACAGTGAGCGCCGTGCGATTTATGGTGAGACGGATGAGATCATCAACGCGAAGATCAAGAAAGCCCGTGAAGCCAATCTGAAGCCGATCTTCTGCATCGGAGAAACCCTTGCCGAGCGTGAAGCAGGGAATCTGGAAAGCGTGCTCAGCACCCAGATCACTCAAGGCCTCAAGGATATCTCTGAAAAGGATCTCGCAGAAATCGTCATCGCCTATGAACCCGTCTGGGCCATCGGCACCGGTGTTACTGCCACTTCCGAGCAGGCCCAGGAAGCTCACGCTTTCGTCCGCTCCGTCATCGCAGGTCTCTACGGTGCGGATGCTGCGGCGAAAATCCGGATCCAATACGGTGGCAGCGTGAAGCCTGGAAATGCTGCAGAACTGATGGCGTGCCCGGACATCGATGGTGCACTCATCGGCGGAGCTGCCCTGGAGCCGCAGAGCTTCCTGGACATCATCCGCAACGGCACGGAAACCGCTGAATAATTCCGCATCCCATCATCACCGGGTGTGAGGGCATGACGGAGGATTCCATTTTAGGAGAACTCCCCTTCCCTCCGCCCGTTTTTTCGCTTTCGTGAAGCGTGACTTCCGGCTTCTCTTGGAGATTCAGACACACCCAGCTACCCACTTATGCTGAAATCATTCCGCGCCATCGCTCTATTGTTTATCCTGCTCAGCACATGGGCACAGGCAGAGCACGTCATCGTTACCGGTGCCCCTGCCCTGCGCCGTTGGGAAAACTACCGTGTGCCGGAAGATCAGCATGATCGCTGGTGGGCGAATTTTGTCCGCGCCTCCACCCTGCGCATGGATGAGGTCCGCAAGGCCTATGGACCTGGCACCAAGCTGGTGTGGATCATTCAGAAGCCGGGCTATGAGGCACGGGGCCGCGAGGACCGCCAGCCTTACACCACGTGGCTTTCCGAAATCGCGGCCAAGCGCGGAGCCACCCTCATCTGGATCAGTTCCGGTGGAGAATTGATCAATGCCATCAATTCCCGCCCCCGCGGCTCCATCGAGTCTTTCGACTACTTCGGCCATTCGAATCGCCACGCTTTCCTGTTGGATTACGGAAATGACATCATGGCTGCTTCCACCGCGTGGTTGCATGAGCGTGATCTTTCCCGCATCCGTTCTTCCGCCTTTGCCAAAAATGCTTACTGCAAAAGCTGGGGCTGCCACACGGGTGAAAGCATGAGCGCCAAGTGGAAAAGCGCCACCGGTGTCGCCATGGAAGGCGCACGGGGGCCTACCTCCTACGTCGTCGTGGGCCAGGGCCAGCTTCCCATTGTGAAAGGCAGTTGGGTCCGCTGAGACCTCCCCTTCAATCCCCTTTTTCCAGCAAATCATGATTCTATCCGAACTACAGGAACTTCACTCCCTGCCATTTTTCGAGCTCATCCAACGGTCCCGCTCGATCCATGAAAAAAATTGGCCGGAAGCCGAAGTCCAGTTGTGTACTCTGCTATCCATCAAAACCGGTGGTTGTTCCGAAGACTGCTCTTACTGCGCACAATCCGCCCGCTACAATTCCGGTGTGGAGATTGAGCGCCTGATGAGTAAGGACCTGATCATGGAGCGCGCAAAGGTAGCCCGTGATACAGGCTCCACCCGTTTCTGCATGGGTGCTGCATGGCGCGGCGTCCGTGGTGGCACCCAGCGTTTCGAACAGGTGCTGGACATCATCAAGGATGTTTCCTCCCTGGGCATGGAAGTCTGCGTGACGCTGGGTGAACTCGGCCCAAGCGAGGCCCAGCAGCTTCGTGAAGCAGGTGTGACCGCTTACAATCACAATCTGGATACCTCTCCAGAGCACTACCCGAACATCGTCACCTCCCACACTTACGAGGATCGTCTGCGGACCATCCGGAACGTGCAGGACGCAGGCATGTCCGTCTGTTGTGGTGGCATCCTTGGTCTGGGTGAAACCATCACCGATCGCCTGCGCATGCTGGAGATCATCTCCAGTTTCAATCCACAGCCGGAAAGCGTGCCGATCAATTCCCTGATGCCCATGCCCGGCACTCCTCTGGCGGAAAACCCTCAGGTCGATCCCTTCGACCTTGTCCGCATGATCGCAGTGGCACGCATTGCGATTCCGAAGGCAAAAATCCGCCTTTCCGCAGGCCGCACCCGTCTTTCGGATGAAACACAGGCCCTCTGCTTCTTCGCTGGTGCCAACTCCATTTTCTACGGGGACAAGCTGCTCACCGCCAAGAATCCATCCGTTGAAAAAGACCGCGCCCTTCTGGCCAAGCTGGGCCTCTCCACCCTGGCTCCCAATCCGTCCATGACGGCTCCGGAAACAGATCCGGAACAACCTCTCACATCCACCTGTGTATCGGCCGGCTGTGGTTGTTCCTGATTGTCATCATTGCATCTTTTTTAAACAAAAACCCGTTCTGGACACGTTCTGAACACGTGCCTAGCTTGCACCTTCTTCCTAAAATAAACCAATCCATGATCCGTAAACTCATTCCTGGTGCTTTGGCCCTCGGTCTTATTGCCGCCGCCTCCGCTGAAACAAAAAAAGCAGAAGCACCTGCCGCAGAAGCCAAGCCAGAAGCAGCCGCCGCAGCTCCTGCTCCAGCGCCAGCACCCAAGCTTGATCCTGCAGTCCTCAAGGCAGATTCCTCCTACGCACTCGGTTTCCGTGATGGCGGTGCCTTCGGTCAGCAGTTCGGCCGTTTTGGCGTGAGTGCTTCCGATCTGGACATTGACTCCTTCTCCAAGGGTTTCCTCGCAGGACTCAAGGGTGGTAAGCCGGAAGTCGAAGAAGCCAAGCTCCAGGCTGCCATGCAGGCTCTGGGCGAATTGCTTCAAGAGCGTGAAAAAACCATCGCCACTGCCAATACCGAAGCAGGTAAGAAATTCCTCGAAGAAAACGGCAAGCGCAAGGGCGTGATCACCACCAAGAGCGGTCTGCAATACGAAGTCATCACAAAGGGTGGTGAAGAAAAATACGTTGCTCCCAAGGAAGGTGCAGAGGACAACAAGCAGTTCCTCGTAAACTACAAGGGCACCCTCATCGACGGCAAAACCTTCGACGAATCTCCAGCAGGCCAGCCCGTTCCAATGACTCTTCAAGTGGTTCCAGGCTTCAAGGAAGCTCTCACCACCATGCCAGTCGGAGCCAAGTGGAAGCTCTTCATTCCTAGCGAACTTGGCTATGGTGAAAAGCGCATCAGTTCCGAAGTAGGACCAAACAGCGTTCTCGTGTTCGATCTCGAACTGGTGAAAATCGAAGATGCGCCTGCCCAACAAGGCATGCCATTCCAGATGCCTGAAGGCGCAGCACCTGCTGACCACTAATCGGACCACTTCCCGGTTTCATTCTTCGAAAAAGGCTGTCGGATCTCCGGCAGCCTTTTTTGTGTTCATGGGGCCATACGAAAATGTGCCCATTCCAGGTTTGCCAAGAATGAATGAAGTGCGAATGCTGAGGACAAATGATGAAACGCTTTCTCACCCTCATTTTTCTAGCAGCTATTCTCCCGCTGCGTGCGGATGTCGTCGGCGTGATCGCACAGGGAGATGCCTGTGACCGGAAATACCAGCCCGATCAGGCGCTGAAGTTCTATCAACAGGCGGAAAAGG
>Ga0070658_10005375_pt1 | contig 10394 bp, 12 predicted proteins | sample KBSC13metaG_FD_64664 | JGI IMG/M metagenome (GOLD analysis project Ga0070658, IMG submission 64664) | Corn rhizosphere microbial communities from Kellogg Biological Station, Michigan, USA - KBS C1-3 metaG | ecosystem: Host-associated > Plants > Roots > Rhizosphere > Soil ... | reverse complement strand
ACCGACGTATACGTACGACACGCTGACCGAGATTCGCCGGGAGCGCGGCCCGGACCTGCCGCTCGTCTTCCTCACCGGCTCGGACACCTTCGAGCAGCTCGACACGTGGCATCGCTGGACCGAGCTTTTCGATCTCGCCCACTTCGCGGTCGCCGTTCGCGCGGGCGACGAGCTCTGGTTCACGAAAGGCCCCGGCGCCTTCCCGAGGGAAGCGTGGCCGCGCATGACGCTCAACCTGCGCGAGATGCTGGGTGCGCCCGCGGGGAAGATCATGACCTTCTCGATGACTCCGCTCGCCATCTCCTCCACCGCGATCCGCACGCTCGCCGGCGAAGGCTCCTCCATCCGCTACCTCACTCCCGATCCCGTGGCCGAATACATCCGCACGCACAACCTCTACTCGCGCAACACGGAGCTGCGGCCCGAAGCCGCGCACAACGAACGATGAAGAAGATCACCGCGGCAGGCAAGAAGAAGCTCGTCATCGACGCGCTCGAGGACATCAAGGCCCACGACATCCAGGCGATCGACGTGCGCAAGATCACGCCGATCTTCGACTGGGTCATCGTCGCCTCCGCCGATTCCGGACGCCAGACCAAGGCGCTGGCCCGCCACGTGCGCGACAAGCTGAAGGAAGCCGGCTCCGCGATCATCGGCACCGAAGGCGAGGAATCCGGCGAATGGATCCTCGTGGACGCGGGCGACGTGGTGGCCCACGTGATGCAGCCGGCGGTGCGCGACTTCTACAACCTCGAGGAGCTCTGGGGCGAGGGCAAGTTCGAGAAGGTCGTGAACTCGACGGCACCGGTCGAGACCCGGCCCAAACGCAAGGTGAAGGCGCGGGCGCCGGCGGCCTCGACGGCCAAGACGAAAACGAAGAAGCGCGCGGCGACCCCGCGCAAGCTCGCGTAACGGCGAGACATGCGGGTGACGATCCTGTCGGTGGGCCACAAGATGCCGGCGTGGATCCAGGACGGATACCAGGAGTACGCGCGGCGCATGCCGCCGGAGGTACGCGTCGAGCTGGTGGAGCTCAAACCCGAGGAGCGCGGCGCGGGACGCGATGCGGCGCGCGCCAAGGCCATCGAAGGCGAAAGGCTCCTCGATGCGCTGCCCAGGGACGCGACCTTGCTGGCGCTCGATGAGCGCGGCAAGTCGATCACCACGCAAGGCCTCTCGGTCATGCTCTCGCAATGGATGCGCGACGGCTCGCACCCCGCGTTCGCCATCGGCGGCGCGGACGGGCACTCCGACGAATTGCGCGACCGCGCGGACAAGCTGATCTCGCTCTCCGCGCTCACGCTGCCCCACGGCCTCGCGCGCGTGCTGCTGGCCGAGCAGCTCTACCGGGCCTGGTCGATCCTCGCCCGCCACCCCTATCATCGCGAATGAATCCGATCGTCTTCCTGCCCGGCTTCGACGGCGACGCGCGCCTGCGCCAGGACTTCACCGACGAGCTGGGACGCCATCATCGCGTGCGGGCCGTGAGCTATCCCAATCGCAAGCTGGGCACCGTGGACGGCTACCGCGCGCATGTCATGGGCATGGTGCCCGTGGATTGGGAGCCCTTCCTCGTCGCGGAATCCTTCGGCGGGCTGGTCGCGGCGCGATGGGCGAGCGTCGATCCCCGTGTGAAGGGCATCGTGCTGTGCGGAGCCTTCGCGCGAAACCCTGTCAGCATCGCCGCGGGGCTGGGGGCCTCGATGCCGGGGCTGGTGAAGCTCACGCCGTGGCTGTCCGCACCCATGGCGCGCGCCTCGGGCGATGCGTTGCGCCGGCGCTGGAACATCGGGTTCACGCAATCGCTCGCCTCCCTCGACGACGACGTGGTCGCCGAGCGCCTGCGCCTCATCGCGGCCGAGGACGTGGGTCCTGCCCTCGCCGGGCTGCGCATCCCCGTGATCGTCGTGCATTTCGATGCCGACGACGTGGTGAGACCTGCTTCACAAGCCCATTTGGAGTCCGTCTGTCACAATGCAGACGTCCTGCGCCTGCCGGGACCGCATTTCGCCATCGAGACCAAGCCGCGAGAGTGCGCGCAGGCGATCGGGGAGAGGATCCGCGCCCTGGCACCGAAGACGGCATGAACAGGGAGAAAAATGATCTACCTCGCTTCGCGAAGCCCCCGACGACGAGAGCTTCTGACGCAGATCGGGGTCAAGTTCGAGCCGCTGCTGTTTCGTGAGGGTTCGCGCACCGACGCGGACACGGACGAGGCGGTGCACCCGGGCGAGCAGCCCGACGAGTACGTGCGCCGCGTGACGCAGCTGAAGGCGGAGGCCGCGTGGCAGCGCGTGGTGATGCGCCGCGGTTTGCGCCGCATGCCGGTGCTCGCCGCGGACACCACCGTCGCATTGGCCGGCGAGATCCTCGGCAAGCCCGCGGACCGCGCCGACGCCGAGCGCATCTTGAAGCTCCTCTCGGGTACGCAACATCGCGTGCTCACCGCCGTGGGCATCCAGCTCGAGTCGCGCTACGAGATGGCGGTGAGCGAATCGCTGGTGACCTTCGGACGCATCGACGATGACCGCATCCAGGCCTATGCGCTCTCGGGAGAGCCTTTCGACAAGGCGGGCGCCTACGGCATCCAGGGCCGCGCCGGGGCTTTCATCGAGAGGATCGAGGGGAGCTATTCCGGGGTGATGGGGTTGCCGCTTTTCGAGACCGCCAATTTGCTGCGCAAGTTTGGCGTGGCAGTGCCATAGGGATACAAAAACCTTTGGAAACGCCGATGGCCGCAGATGGCCGCCGATGGCCACGGACGAGTCTCGACTTCGTGCGCGTTGCCACAACGGAAAAACTGGCAAGAAACGCATCATGGTTTATCGGCGACCATCGGCGGTCATCGGCGGTCATCGGCGTTCCCCGCCTTACCAGCGCAGCGGACAGATGAACGAGCAGATCCTGATCAACGTGACGCCGCAGGAGACGCGCGTCGCGGTGACCGAGCAGGGCGCGGTGCAGGAGCTGCACATCGAGCGCGACTCCTCGCGCGGCCTCGTGGGCAACATCTACCTGGGCCGCGTGTGCCGCGTGCTGCCGGGGATGCAATCGGCCTTCGTCGAGATCGGCCTTCCGCGCGCGGCCTTCCTGCACGTGGCGGACATCTGGGGCGCGCGCAACGGCAACGGCACCGAGCGTCCCATCGAGAAGATCCTCTCGGAAGGCCAGACGCTGCTGGTGCAGGTGATCAAGGATCCCATCGGCAGCAAGGGTGCGCGGCTCTCCACGCAGATCTCCATCGCGGGCCGGTTGCTGGTGTATCTGCCGCAGGACCCGCACATCGGCATCTCGCAGCGCATCGAGGACGAGGCCGAGCGCGAGCACCTGCGCGAGAAGCTGCAGGGCCTCATCCCGCCGGGCGAGACCGGCGGCTTCATCGTGCGCACGGTCGCCGAGGCCGCCACGGAAGCCGAGCTCGCCGCGGACATCGAGTACCTCATCACCCTCTGGAAGCAGATCCAGCTCGCGGCGCAGACCGCGGCTCCCCAGGCTTCGTTGTATCAGGACCTCTCGCTCGCCACGCGCGTGCTCCGGGACCTGGTGACCGAGACCACGGAGCGCATCATCGTGGACTCGCGGGAGACTTTCGCGCGCGTGCAGGAATTCGCCGCGAAATTCACGCGCCCCGCGCTGCCGATCCTCGAGCATTACAACGGCGAGCGGCCGCTCTTCGACCTGTTCGGCGTCGAGGAGGAGATCGAGCGCGCGTTGGCGCGGCGCGTGGACCTGAAGAGCGGCGGCTACGTCATCATCGACCAGACCGAGGCGCTCACCACGATCGACGTGAATACCGGCGGCTTCGTCTCGGGACGCTCGTTCGACGACACGATCTTCAAGACCAACCTCGAGGCGAGCCAGGCCATCGCGCGGCAGCTCAGGCTGCGAAACCTGGGCGGCATCATCATCGTCGACTTCATCGACATGGACAGCGCGGACCACCGCGACTCGGTGCTGGCGGAATTCAAGAAGGCGCTAGCGCGGGACCGCACGCGCGTGACCGTGAACGGCTTCTCGCAGCTGGGCCTGGTGGAGATGACGCGCAAGCGCACGCGCGAATCGCTGGCTCACGTCCTGTGCGAGCCCTGCCCCATCTGCGCCGGCCGCGGGGAGTTGAAGACCGCGCAGACCGTCGGCTTCGAGATCCTGCGCGAGATCCTGCGATCGGAACGCCAGTTCAACGCGAAGGAATATCGCATCCTCGCCTCGCAGAAGGTGATCGACCTCTTCCTCGACGAGGAAGCCGCCAGCCTCACGCAGCTGGGCGACTTCATCGGCAAGACCATCTCGATGCAGGTCGAGACGTCGTACACGCAAGAGCAGTACGACGTGATTTTGGTCTAATTACTTCCCGCCGCCCACCGACACGAGCGTGTCGTTCATCAGCTTGTTGGTGTCCATGTCCATCCAGGGACGCTGGATGGTCACGTTCACGTCGCCCTTGGTGAACATGCCGCCCTTGTCGTCCGTGCCGGGCATCTCCTTCAGGCCCTGCTTGCGATAGAACTCGGCCACCGTCTTCACGGAGTCGGACGTGCGGTAGGTCTGCACGCCCTTGATGCCCATCTTCTTCTCGAGGGTCTTGCCGACGGACGGATCGGCCTTCGCGCCGGGATACATCTCGACGCCCTTCACCTGTTCCGCGTTCACGCAGGGGGCGCAAAGCAGCGCCGCCGCCAACAAAAGGCCAGCCTTCTTCATGGATTTTTCCTTATTGCAGGGGATGGTTACTTCGAGGTCTTCTGCAGGATGCGCTTGGCTTCCTGCAGCCGTCTGATGGAGTCGTCGGTGCGCTGCGTGGTCTCCGGCGCCGCCTCGAGCTTCTGCGTGCGCAGCGGCTCGAATTCCGGCGGCAGCTTCTGCGTCTCCTCCGGGCGGAAGGCGGGATCCAGTGCGGCGATCTTCTGCGTGCGTTCGGCCTGCTTCGCGTTCAGCTCCGACATGAGGTCGTCGGAGACCAGGGGCGCGGCGGGTGCGGCGGCCGCCTGGGCTTCGTTCAGCGCCGCGAGCTTCATGGTCTCGACCATCTCGGGAGGCAGCGTTTTCTCCGGATCGCGCGAGGCGCCCGCGAGGAAGCGTTCCGGCACGAGCTCGCCCTCGTGCGTGGCGACACGCCCGATCAGGGCGTCGATCATCCCGCGTTGCTTGCCGAGCTCCGCCTCGATCGCACGCAGCTTGGCCATCTCCTCGTTGATGGAACTGGTCTTCTCGTTGATCTTCGCGAGGTTGTCCAGGCGCGCCTGAAGCTGCGATTTGTGGTCCTTCATCTGGACTTCCAGCGGCAGCACGACGGCCTGCAGCCAGCGCTCCGTCTGGTGGCGCGCGTCGCTGTAGATCGAGCGCGCCTGCTTGACGAGCGTGTCGTAGAACTTGCGGACCATGAACGACTTTTCCTTGCCGAGGATGTTCACCGGGTCCTTCACGAACGCCTCGGTCTCGTGCACCAGCAGCTTGAGCTTCGTGCGATGCGGGTCGAGGTCCAGCGACGGCAGCGTCATCTTCTGGAAGGCGAATTTCTGGATGAACGTGTTGTACACGGCCTGCATCATCTTCTTGATGTCTTCGGAGGACGCGAACACCGCCTCGAAATCCTCGCTCATGACCTTCACCAGCTGGTTCATGCCGCGCTGCAGCGTGATCGTGGTCCAGGAGTCGGCGATCGCCTGCTGGTTCTCCGAGAGCATCGACTCGAGGCGCGCCTTGGCGAGCAGCTCGGCGAGCGCGGCCTTCTTCCCGTTGAAGGTGGACTGCTGCACCTTGTACTCGGCGAGCGCCGAGTTGTATGCGTTCTTCTCGGCGGTGATCTTCGCCCAGATCTTCTGCACCACGTCGCGGCTCTTGCCGACCAGGCCGTTCAGCTCGGCGATCGCGGTCTCGTTGGCCTTCTGCTTCTTCTGGATCGACGTGCGCGAGGCGGCCATCATCGCGCCGATCTCGTTCACGACGGCCTTGGCGAGGATCTGGCGCTTCATCGGCACGACCTGCTCGGCGAGGAACGCCTCGAGCCCGGTGATGCCGCTCTTTTGCAGCAGCGCCTCATCCTCGCGAATGCGTGCGAGCAGCGCCTTTTGCGCGGAGATGGCGAAGATGCGCTCGCGCGGCAGGCCCAGGTGCTGCGCGGTGGTATCCACCATGCGGGTGATGGCGCGCTCGACTTCCTGCGGCGTCTTGAGCTCGTCCCACATGAGGTCGATCTTGTTCAGCACCGCGATCTTCTGCGGCAGGCCCGCGCGGACGTAGCGCTCCCAGATCTCGAGGTCGCTCTTGGTGACGCCGGTGTCGATGGAGAGCAGGAAGAGGATCGCGTGGGCGCTGGGAACCGTGCTCACCGTGAGCTCGGGCTCCATGCCCAGCGCGTTGAGGCCCGGCGTGTCCAGGATCGAGATCCCGTTGGAGAGCAGCGGGTGCGGGTAATTGATCATGGCGTAGCGCCATGCGGGCACCTCGACCAGCTCCTCCTCGCCGGGGGCCTCGCCGCGATCGTTGGGCAGCGGACCCAGGCCCAGCATGCGGGCCTCGAGGGCATACACCTTCTTGGTATCCGCGAGCGCCTTGAGCGCCTTCTTCATCTCCTCGGCGGAGCCGGTATTGAGCCGGATCTTGCTCCACTCGAGCGGCATGTTCTTCAGCTGCGAGATCGACTCGTCGCGATAGCGCGTCTCGACCGACAGGAGCTTGAGGTACGGCTCCTCGGAGGGGTCGTGGAAGATCTCGGTCGGGCACATCGTCGTGCGGCCCACGTCGGAAGGCAGCAAGCGCTCCTTGAAGGCGGAAAAGAAGAGCGCGTTGATGAGCTCCGACTTGCCCCGTGAGAACTCGGCCAGGAACGCCAGCATGAGGCGGCCCTTGTTGAGGTTCTCGATCAGGTCGTAGAAGCGGATCGATTGCTGGACGTCGAGCTCGTTGTTGCCCTCGAGCCAGTCCTTGTATGCGTTCACCGCCTGGGTGAGCTCGTCGCGCCACTGGTGGTAGCGCGCGATCTCGGCTTCGAAGCGGTTCGACGAAAGGGCGTCCATGCCAATCCGGTACGGAAAGTCGGAACCCAGTTTAACCGGAATTCGCCTTGCTTCTGAGTGACTTGCTGCACAAAAAAGCCGGCGCGCGGCCGGCTTCTTGCGATTGAAACCTGGGGCGAATCAGGCGGCGGCGAGGCCTGACGGGCGGGCGCGCAGGCGAGCCACGGGCGCCATCGCCGAGCGCGGGCGCAGGCCGAGGACCGGGTGGGCGGGCGCTTTTTTCGCGACCGCCGTGTCCGTCTCCCGAGCGATCTGCAGGAAGCGATCGCGCCAGAAGCGCGTGGGGCCCGAAGAAAAGTTGCGGCGTTTCATGGATGACGAGACTGCGATTGCGTGCAAAAAGTTCTCGAGTGCCGTTTATCAGGCGATTTTCGCGTGCACGCTCGCGATATCGGCGGCGACCATGGCGGCGACCGACGCGAAGAAGGCGATCGTGACGGCGGCGAAGAAGATGGTGATCATGTCGGGCTCCCGTGGGTTGATTGCGTTACGGGTCCCACTTTAGGCAGCGGCCGCGGCGGCCACCAGCGAGAAGCGACGAATCGCGGAATTCGCGGCCCGAAGTGCGTCTGGCCGCGCCCTGCAGGTGCCGGGATCCCTAGAGCAGCGCCCGGGAAAGCATCACTCCGCTCGTGTGCTCGAGCCAGGTGACCGGCAGCATCAGCACGAGCTGCAGGAAGATCAGGACGAACACGGGGGTGATGTCGACACCGCCGATGGGCGGGATGACCTTCCGCACGGGCTTCATGAACGGGCCCGCAAGCGCGTCGAAAAACGGCGCGACCGGGTGGTACGGGCTCACCCAGGAGAGCACCGCCTGAAGGATGATCGCCCCCATGAAGATGTAGATGGACAGGCGGATCAGCTTCACGAACGCGAAGAAGAGCACCACCGACAGCACGGCCGGATTCTCGAACGGCGCGCCGCCCGCCAGCATCAGCAGCAGCACCTGCAACACGAACTCGAATATCCAGGCCACCAGCAGCGAGGCGAGATCGAGCCGGAAAAGGCCGGGCACGACCCGGCGCAGCGGCTTCACGGCGAAATCCGTGAGCGCCATCGAGAAATACGCGATCGGGTTGCGGGCCGGGGCGCGCATGGCCTGCATCCAGAAACGCAGCAGCGCGGCGAGGATGAAGAGCGACGCGAGCGCGTCGACGACGAAAGCGATGGCCTGCGCGATCACGAGGGCGTGTCCTTTCCGAAAGCCTCGCCCAGCTCGCGCGAGCGCTCGCATGCCGCTGCCACGGCGCGCATGAACGTGTCTTTCACGCCCGCCGCTTCCAGCACTTCGAGCGCGCGCTCCGTGGTGCCGCCCTTCGAGGTGACCTGCGCGCGCAACGTGGCGGGGTCCACGCTGCTGCGCTCGATGGCGAGCTTGGCGGCCCCCACGAACGTCCACAGGGCAAGGGAACGCGAAGCCCCCTCCGGCAGCCCCAGGTTGCGCGCGGCCGATTCGAGGGCCTCGATCGCGTAGAAGACGTACGCCGGGCCGCTTCCGGAGACCGCGGTCACCGCATCGAGCTCGCCCTCGTGCTCGAACCAGAGCGTGGCGCCCACCGCGGAAAGCAGGCGCTGCGCGGCCTCGCGATCCTCGGGAGTCACGTTCTCGGGCGCATGCAGCCCGGTGATGCCCGCGTGCACCAACGCCGGCGTGTTGGGCATCGCCCGCACCAGGCGACGTCGGCCGGCGAGCCAGCGCGACAGATCCTCCAGCCGGATGCCCGCCGCGATGGAGACCACGAGCGGGTCGCCGGCCACGGCCGCGACCTGCTCCGCGGCCGCTCGCATCTGCTGCGGCTTCACCGCGAAGATGATCGTGTGCGCGTAGGCGAGCTCGGGTCCGGGCGCCTCCATGCACTTCACCCCGTATTGCGAGAAGAGCCGCACGCGCGCGCCCGAGTCCACCTCCACGACCATCATCTCGTCGGCCTGCATGCCGCGCTCGAGGAGGCCGCCGAGGATGGCGGTCGCCATGTTGCCACCGCCTATGAAAGCGAGCCTCAAGCGCGCGCTCCGAAGATCGCCGTCCCGATGCGCACCATCGTCGAGCCTTCCGCGATCGCCGATTCGAAATCGCCGCTCATGCCCATGGACAACGTGTCCATCTCGATGCCGGCTGCGCGGATCTCCTCGAAGGCGCTGCGCAACGTGGCGAATTGCTCGCGCTGCCGCGCCGTGTCGTCCGTGAAGCTCGCCATGCCCATGAGGCCGCGCAGCCTGAGATTGGGTATCGGCGCGACCTCTCGGGCGAGCGCCAGGGCTTGCCCGGGCGTGACGCCACCCTTGCTGGCCTCGCCGCTGATGTTGACCTGCAGGCAGACATCGAGCGGGCTGCGCCCGGCCGGACGCGCCCTGGAAAGCGCCGCGGCCGCGCGTGCGCGATCCACGCCGTGCACCCAGTCGAAGTGCATCGCGATTTCCTTCGCCTTGTTGGTCTGCAGCTGTCCGATGAAATGCCAGCGTGCGGGGACATCGCGCAAAAGCGCCATCTTGGCAATGGCCTCCTGCACATAGTTTTCGCCGAAATCGCGGCAGCCTTCGCGCGAGGCTTCGCGGATTCTTTCGGGAGGCTGCGTCTTGGACACTGCGACCAGCGTCACCTCTCGCCTATCCCCTTGTAACGCCTCGGAAATGCGCCGCCGGACGGCTTGCAGGTTCGCGGCGATTGTGGACATAATCGATTCGACTTTTCGAGGCGCATTCTAACTCACGACAACGCGCCGCTTTCCCTCGCGCCCCAGCTTTCACGGACCTCCATGGACATCGCTGAGCTTCTCGCGTTTTCGGTCAAGAACAAGGCTTCGGACCTGCACCTCTCGGCAGGCCTTCCGCCGATGATCCGCGTGCACGGCGACGTGCGCCGCATCAACGTGCCCCCGCTCGAGCACAAGGACGTGCACGGGATGGTGTACGACATCATGAACGACTCGCAGCGCAAGGTGTACGAAGAGACGCTGGAGGTCGACTTCTCCTTCGAGATCCCGAACCTCGCGCGTTTCCGCGTGAACGCGTTCAACCAGAACCGCGGCGCGGGCGCTGTCTTCCGGACGATTCCGTCCAAGGTGCTTTCGCTCGAGGATCTGAACGCGCCGAAGATCTTCGCCGAGATCGCCAACCAGCCGCGCGGGCTTTGCCTCGTCACCGGTCCCACCGGCTCGGGCAAGTCCACCACGCTGGCTGCGATGGTGAACCACGTGAACGAGAACGAATACGGGCACATCCTCACGGTGGAGGACCCGATCGAATTCGTGCACGAGTCGAAGAAGTGCCTCATGAACCAGCGCGAGGTCGGGCCGCACACGCTCTCGTTCTCCAACGCGCTGCGCAGCGCGCTGCGCGAGGACCCGGACATCATCCTCGTGGGCGAGATGCGCG
>Ga0070658_10005374_pt1 | contig 10395 bp, 8 predicted proteins | sample KBSC13metaG_FD_64664 | JGI IMG/M metagenome (GOLD analysis project Ga0070658, IMG submission 64664) | Corn rhizosphere microbial communities from Kellogg Biological Station, Michigan, USA - KBS C1-3 metaG | ecosystem: Host-associated > Plants > Roots > Rhizosphere > Soil ... | reverse complement strand
CGAAGGCGAGCGCTCTCCGAAACTTGCGCCGTAGTTGAAGTCCATCGAAACCGGACGCAGCATCATTCCTGCGCCGGGGCGTTTGGAAACGAACTTCAGCGAAATACCTTCTTCCGGCTGAATGCGCAGGATCAGCAGATTGGGCGCTGACGCGCCAGGCTCATCGTTATTTCGAAAAACCGAAAGCGGCGCCGAGCGGAAGTGGATCGCGATCTCGCTCACGCGCTTCGGCATATATTTCCCGGTCCGGATATAAAAAGGAACGCCCGCCCACCGCCAGTTGTCCACCAGGAACGTAGCGGCGCCGTAAGTCGGCGTAGTTGATTCCGGATTTACCCCATCTTCCTGGCGGAACCCGATCACCTGCTGACCGCCGACGCGTCCGGGCCCGTACTGCCCGGCAACAGCGTTCTCTTCCACTTCCTCCGGAGTCATGATGTGGACCGATCGCAGCAGCTTCGACCGTTCATCTCGCACCGCGTCGCTCGAAAACGTGGCGCTCGGTTCCATTGCGATCGTAGCCATCACCTGCAGCAGATGATTCTGGATCATGTCGCGCAGCGCGCCCGCTTCCTGGTAATACGCGCCGCGGCCTTCCACGCCGATCGATTCCGCCGCAGTGATCTGCACATGATCGATGTAGCGCCGGTTCCACAGCGGCTCGAAAATGCCGTTGCCGAACCGGAACGCCATGATGTTCTGGACAGTTTCCTTGCCCAGGTAATGATCGATCCGGTAAACCTGCTCTTCTTCGAAATGGGCGTGGATTCGGACATCCAGCTCTCGCGCGCTCGCCAGATCGTGACCGAACGGCTTTTCGATGATGATGCGCCGCCACCCCTGGCCTTTGGCCAGACCCGCGCGCCCCAGCCCTTCGGCGATCTCCGCGTATTGGCTTGGCTGCGTCGAAAGATAAAAGAGAACATTGCCCGCGGTCTCGCGGTCTTTCTCTGTTTTTTGCAGAGCCGCTGCGATCTTCTGATACGCGGCCGGATCACTGACGTCTCCCGCCAGGTAGAACAGACTTTGCGCGAAAGACCGCCACAGGTCTTCATCGAATGGCGAATCTTCCAGGAATTTCGAGACCGAATCCTTCATGCGCTCCCGGAAATCGTCGTCCGACATCGCGGTGCGGGAAATTCCGATGACTGCGAACCCCGGCGCCAGCCTCCCTTCGTAAGCCAGCCGGTATAGCGCCGGCATCAGCTTGCGTTTCGTCAGATCGCCGTTGGCTCCGAAAATGACTACCGCGCAGGGCGGCGTCTTGCGGTGAAAACGCAGAGGATCGTGCAGTGGGGAATCTGCCATTACCGACACAGTAGCATGATGAAGAAATGTATTCCGTCGCCTGTCGCGCCGCAGGCCTTTTCACAGCCGGCGCATGGGTCTGGCTCGCCTGTTTTCGCGGCGGATTCTGGAAGCTCCGCGAACGCCTCCGCCACGGAACTCCCTCACGCGCACACACTGTTACAGCCGTCATTCCCGCGCGCGACGAACGCGATCTCATCGGCCGCGCCGTCGCCTCTCTTAAATCCCAACACCATCCGCTCCGCGTCATCGTAGCCGACGACGAAAGCACCGACGGCACCGGCGAAGCCGCACACGCCGATCTCGTGGTTCGCGTCACTCCGCGGCCGCCCGGCTGGAAGGGCAAGCTCTGGGCCGTATTTTCCGGCATTCGGGCTGACGATTCCGCGCCCGAATACTATCTGCTCACGGACGCCGATATCGAACACGTCTCGCCGGATCTGCTTCCCGCACTCCTCGCGCAAGCCGAGCGCGGTTTCGATCTCGTCAGCGTCATGGTGCAATTGCGCTGCGAGTCGCTCGGTGAGCAGCTTCTTATCCCGGCATTCGTGTTCTTCTTTTTTATGCTGTATCCGCCTCGCTGGATCTGGACAGGGAAGGGAACTGCGGCCGCGGCCGGGGGCTGCATTCTCATTCGCCGTGAAGTCCTTGAGGGCATCGGCGGCATCGCCTCCATCCGCGACGCCCTGATCGACGACTGCGCCCTCGCCGCCCGCGTGCGAGGCTCGGGTGGCCGCGTCTGGCTAGGCATTTCCGACCTGCCGGTCCGCAGCATCCGGCCTTACGGCGGACTCTCCGGTATTCGCGGCATGATCGCCCGCTCCGCCTTCGCCCAACTCAATCACTCCACGCTGTTGCTGCTGGGCACGGTGATTGGCATGTTCCTGATCTATGTCGCCCCTGCGCTCCTCTGGCTCACTGGCGACCCCCTCGCCACCGCGCTGGGCTTCGCCGCCTGGCTCATCAGCGCTATCCTCTACCTGCCCTCCGTCCGCCTCTATCGCGCCCCCTTCTGGACAGCGTTCGCCCTTCCGGCAATCGCTATCTTCTATCTCATCGCCACCGTCGAATCCGCCATTCAATACTGGACCGGCAAAGGCGGCAACTGGAAAGGCCGCATTCAGGACCCCGCATCGCGGCCGTGAAAATCCTGAACACCCCGCGTATCTTTTCCCGCCCTCATGGCAATACCGATCAGTGATCGATTCCGCCACGTATTCTGTCGCCGACGCCGCCCTCGTTCGTGACGTCTTGGTAGTCGATTCCGCCGAACGGCCGACGTCCAACTAATGTCCGGCGAACGCCAGCGGATGAATCGCCGTCACGAACTGAATCGCCAGCGTTCGGTTCGGCGCCGTCACCGTATCGCTGTGCGCTGTCTCGTAACTGATCTTGATCACCTGACCCGCACCCGGCCGGTACGCGACCGCCGTTTCGATCTGCTGCGCATGCCCAATATGATCCGCGCTCAGATAACTGAATCGCGTTGCCGCATACCAGCGCGGCCCCAGCGTGCGCTGCGCTTCCACATAGCCGGTGTGTTCGTGGAACGCCGGCCTCGGTCCGTACTCCATTACGAATCGCTGGATCTCGCCCCGCACGTTCCAGTGACCGGCGCCCCATTCCGCGTCCGCGCCTACGCCGCTGCCCGGCAGACTGCGCGGCGGTCCGTCGGTGGGTCGATAGAACGGATACTTCCGGTCCGCATAAGGCCCGCGATATCCGGACACGCCTACTCGCAATCCTTGCCGGATGGTCACGCCGCCGCCGCCGGCCCAGTTCCCATACTGCTCCGAAGCGAAAACACTCCGCGGATTCGCAGGTGACGAATTCGTAAACTGCGCCCGCCCATCGAGCTTCTTCCACGTAGTATCGATCTCCGCCCCCGCCAGCCCCCCCAGCGTCGCCAGCGAACCGTAGTAACCGTACTGCAGCGGCACATCCACCAGCGCATTGTCCTGGTCGTCATACCGCAGCGCAAACGATCCGAACGCGGACGACAGTTGCCCCACCTTTACCTGCACCGAGGCGTCATTCCAGACTTTCGTGTAGCTCAGATAACCCTGCACCAGATTGCCGCGCAGGCCGTGTCCCTGCATTTCGAACTGCGAATAGTAGTAGGGATGTGACACCGTCTGGTATGCCCCATAGAACATCCAGTGGTCGCTCAGCTTCCACGTCGGATACAGCATCAGCCGCACACCGCCGTCCACCAGTGAATCCGAAGTAGTCCGCGGCGCTTTTTGGTACTGCGTGGAGCCCGCTGCCATTCCGCTGAGCGTTCCACGCAGCCCGAAGCCGCTTTCGGATTCGTACTGCTGCGCATGCAGCGAGAGCACAGCCGCGCACGCCAGCGCGCCGATCCGCAACGCCTTCAGCATGCGTGCGCCTCTGCCGCCAGTTCGGGCTCTTCGACTTTCACTCCCGCAAAACGCCGCACTACCTCCGCATCGAACTGCGTGCCCGCGCCCTCGCGGAGCCGCGCGATCGCCTCTTCATGGCTCATCCCGCGCCGGTATGGACGATCCGTCGTCATCGCGTCGTACGCGTCCGCCACATGAATGATGCGCGCGTCCACAGGCGTTTCGATCCCCGTCTGCCCATGCGGATACCCGGTGCCGTCCCAGTTCTCGTGATGCAGTTCCACCGCCGCCAGGTACGGAGTGAATCCGTGCACGCCCTCCAGAATTCTCCGTCCGATTGTCGGATGCTCCTGCACGAGCGCGAACTCTTCCGCGGTGAGCCGCCCCGGCTTGCGCAGCACCTCATCCGGCACGCCGATCTTGCCGATGTCGTGTAGCAGCGCGCCCACGCGAACCCGCTCTGCGATTTCCTCCGGCAGGCCCATCTGGCGCGCCGTCGCGCTCGACATCTCGCTGACGCGCCGGCTGTGTCCAGCCGTATACGGATCGCGCGCATCGAGCGCGCTCGCGAGCGACTGCACAAATTCCACATAAGCCGCCGTCAGGTTCTCACGCCCTTCACGTACCGCGACCGCCGCTCGATTGAAACTGTCGATGAGACGGCGTACTTCTGTTACCCCGGAATCGCCCGCCCGGAACTCTGTCAGATCGCCGGTCTTCTCGGCAGCCTGCAGATGTTTCACCACCGTCGCGAGCGGCCGCACGATCGAACCCGCCGATGCCACCCCTGTAATCATGGCCACCAGCACGGCGAACAGCGCGACGCTGAGAAAGACACTGCGCAGGATGTTCTGCATCGGCGCTACCGCCGAATCCAGATTCTGCAGGCTCCGCAGCACATACCCATCCCCGAACGAAATGTTCTGCATCGGCAGCGAAATGTAGTGGACGCCGCGAAGCTGCACGTCGCACTCCGCGATTCCTTCGCAGCCCCGCATCGCAGCTTCCAGTTCGGACGGCGCGGCGCCCGCAACGCTCGACCGGAGCATCCGCCCGTTATGTAACAAGACTGTCGGCGTCGTGAACTGCGAAAAGTCGAAAACCTCGCCCACCGAAAGCGTCCCCAGATTTTCGTCCGCCTGATCCAGCGGCACGGATGCGATCTGATAAGCGACGCCGTCGAGCAGCATCAGCCCGCTGTGACTCACCTTTACCCGGGCCATGTCCAGCGGACCGGCGTCCTGGCCATGGCGCATCACGCCCGCCATTGGCTGCCCATCCGCTCCGGAAACCATGAGCATCGCGAACCCCATCCGGTCGCAGAGTTCGTGAAGCTGATCCTCTACCGTGCGCTGGGCTTCGGCATTCTTCGGATATGTCAGCAGGAGCTGCACGCCCGCTTTCAGCGCCGCATTCTCGCCCACCACTTTGAGGAACCGGCTGCTCTGCAGGTCGCTGTTCGCCAGCACCTTCGCCACCGCTTCGTGCTTTTCGAGCAGTGAGCGCCGCAGGCCATCCCGCACCGTCAGCAGGACGCGCTGCTGGATCAGCCAGAAGCTCGCCGCCAGCAGCAGCGCAAACGGCACAAAACAGCAAAGGAATGCCCTGGTTCGGAAACGCATTGGCTCAACTCGCCGCAGGAATCATCGGGAAGCCGCCCCGGTATGGGCAGATCCCATATGTGAGAGTTCGGTCCCGTGCCCGCCGGAACTCGCCGCCTCTGGATCGATCGGAACCAGGAAATCGACCACCGGATCCTCTCCTTCGGTCACGGTGATTTGCTTCCGGATAAATCCCGTGGTCTTGTGCCAGGCCACAACCGTGTAGGTCCCCGGGGGAACGTCCTTCAACTCGTACTGGCCGTCTTTAGCCCCCGCCCGCGCAAACCAATCGTTCGGCGTCACCACCACCGTCCCCGCCATATTCGGATGCAGCCGGCAGTTGACATACACAATCCCCGGCTTCGGAAACACCACTGTCCGGGTATCCCCCTTCGGATAATTCCCCAGGTCGAAGCTCTTCGGTTTCGAAAGCGAGAAGACGTTATGGAAGATCGGATCCATGTTGGGGAACGATACCGATCCTCCCGCGGGAATCACGACCAGATCCGGCTCGAATCGCCGATTCTCCTGTTCCATCTTTGCCTGATTCGATCCAGCCGGAACGCTGGCCGATCGAGGACCCGGCCCACCCTCGAGCCAGATCACCACGCGGGCCCGCTCCGCGGCCAGCGGATCGGTCTCCGTGTCTTTGCCCAATTCTACGGCTGGTCCGCGCTGGTACATCGCCACGGACGGGGTTATGCTCAGGCGCGTCAGCCTCTGCTTCACCGTGATCGTGCCCGAAATGTTCGCCGCGAAAAGACACACGGAGGACGTCGCCGCGGCCACCGCAATCGGGAACAACACCCGCAATGCGGCGCGGCTCCGGACAGAGCGCAGGGGCACACGAAATCCCACACTCTGCGTTATCGGCATAGGAAGTGAAAATTCGCGCGGGAATACGGGGATATTTCATCCCCGGCCGGGCACACCGATGACCCTCTGAAGCGCACTATTTCTACTTTAGTGCGGATTCAGTTCGAAATCGTCCTAACTTTGGTTAATGAGGGACTCGCCGTCCGGTGAGAAACGATACCCAACTTTGTGCACCGTCACGAAGTACTTCGGCGATTCGGGCTCGGCTTCCAGCTTCTGACGCAGCCGCAAAACGTGGGCGTCCACCGTCCGCGTGTTGGGCGATGCCAGGTAACTCCACACCGAATCCAGAATCATGTCCCGTGTGAGTGCTCTGCCCGGGTTCTGAATGAAAAAATTCAGTAACTCGAACTCCGCCGCCGTCAGATTGACTTTCTTCCCGGCCCGAATCACCGTCTGACGGTCCAGGTTCACCGTGATGTTGTCAAACGAAACCACATAATCGTCGCCGCCGAAATCGGCCATGGGGGAAAAGTGGGGACTGGTCGCGGAGCTCATACCAACTTTGGTTACCTGCTCTGAATAATGAGATCGCGCCCCAATCCATTCCCTGGCCGCCCGGCATTTACATGACATTTACAAATCTTCCTGTCGGCCTTTCCCGGTGACAGTCTTTTTGATACGATGCTCGTCATGAATCGCCGTAGGTTATTGCAATCCACCGCCGCCGCCGGAGCTGCTGGCCTCGCCGCCGCCGCTCTCACTCGCCCGGCGCTCGCCCAGTCCGATGCCGGTGGAAGGCTCAGGCAATCCGTCTGCTACTGGACCTATCAAAAATGGTTCACGCTGGACCAACTCTGCCAGGAAGCGGCCCGCATCGGTCTCAAGGGTATCGACCTCGTCACTCCCGCCCAGTACGCGACCGTGCAGAAGTATGGATTGACCCCTGCCATGACGGCGTCCACCACCCCGAACGACATCCCAGTCGGCCTCAATCGCGTCGAAAACCACGACCGCGTGCTGCAGTCGGTCAGGAACGATATCGTCGCCGCCGCAGCGGCTAAAGTCCCTAATGTCATCACGTTTTCGGGCGTTCGCAAGGGTCTGCCGGACGCCGAAGGCCTCGAAAACTGCGTGACCGGACTCAATAAGATCAAGGCGTTCGCCGAAGAACACGGCGTCACGGTAAACCTGGAGTTGCTCAACAGCAAGGTGGACCACAAGGACTACCAGGCCGATCACTCCGCCTGGGGCATCGAAATGGTGAAGCGAGTCAACTCACCGCGCGTGAAGCTGCTGTTCGACATCTATCACATGCAGATCATGGAAGGCGACATCATCCGCACCATCCAGAACAACATCGACTGGTTCGGCCACTTCCACACCGGAGGCAACCCCGGCCGCCACGAAATCACCGACAAGGATGAGCTGAACTACACCGCCATCGCGAAGGCAATCGCGGACAAGGGCTACACCGGCTTCTTCGCCCACGAGTTCATTCCGGCCAACACGCCGCCGATCAAAGGCCTCGAAGACGCCTACAAAGCCTGCCTGGTCTAATTTTATCTGTGTGAATCTGTGCGCATCTGTGGCTGGCAAATGACTTTAAGCCAGCCCGTGCACAGACCACCCATCCCGATACTTCCGCCGCAAAAAAGCATCCGCTTCCTTCGAATTCCGGAACTTCGCCTTCTTGCCGTCCCATTCGAGCGTAGTCTGCGGAAACCGCGTCGCCAGCGGGCCCAGCAGCACCGCCTCCGTCAGCGGACCCGCATAATCGAATCCGGCTGACGTCGTTCCATTTCCCAGCACCGCATCCGCAAATTCCCAATAATGGTTGGTCGTGATCGCCTCCGGCCGCTGGAACCCCGCGAAATCCCGGATCGGCAGCAAAATCGGCATGGCAATATGCGGCAGCAGCATCTGCCCCTTCGTCCCGATGAACATCGATCCCTGTCCGGGAAATTTGAATGACCCCGCCAGCGCCTGAATCTCCGCTGATGGCCGGCGATCGCCGTCGTACCACGTCAGCGGCATTGTCTTCTCCGCCGTGTACTCGGTCCCCGCAAACACGTAGTGGATCAGAGAATCGAGCGCCCAACTCTCCCCATTCGGGGCCGTCCCATCGCTCCGAACCGACACCGGCGATCCCAGCTTCAGCGAACTGAACACGGGATCCAGAATGTGGCACCCCATATCGCCGAACGTCGCCGTTCCGAAGTCGAGCCGCTTGCGCCAGTTGCTCGGATGATAGACCTCCTTCAGATACGGCCGGGTCGCCGCCACACCCAGCCAGTCGTTCCAGTTGAAGCCGGAAGGAATCGGATCAGCGGTCGTCGGCAGCCGCTCCGTATCGCCCCACTTCTTCTCGCTCCAGGTATGAACTTCCTTCACCTTCCCGATCGCGCCCGACTGTATGATCTGCACGGCTGTCTTGTACTGCGCCCACGAATGGATCTGAATCCCCATCTGCGTCGCCAGCTTTCGATCGCGCGCCATCTTCACCAGGGTGCGGACTTCGTGAATGTCATGCGCCAGCGGTTTCTGCACATAAACCGGCAGTCCCATTCGCATCGCGCTGACCGCCTGCGGCGCATGCATGTGATCGGGCGTCGCTACACTCGCCGCATCGATTTGGCCCTTTTCCTTGCGCAGCATCTCGCGCCAGTCTTGATAAATGCGCGCTTCCGGATACTTCTGCTTCACGCGGTCCAGCCGGCTCGCGTCCACTTCCGCCACGCAGATCAGCTTCGCCTTCGGATGCGTCGCAATGCCGTCGAGTGTGCTCCACGCCATGCCGTTCGCGCCGAACGCCCCCAGCCGCAGCGTTCCGGAGGGTGGCTTCGACAGCAACTCCCGGATAAAAAAAGGTGCGGCAAGCCCAGCCTGCCCGGCGGTGCGGAGGAATGTTCGGCGATCGGTGATCACGGGAAACATTCTACTCTTTGACTTCTCCTGAACTGCTCTCCTGGTATACGATATGTGAGACGCGAAACACTTCGTCCCTGAGACGATTCGCTATAAGGACAAATTTATGAACTCCGGCTATGCCCTGACCGCCGTTCTCTGCGCCTCCCTCCTCACCGCCTGTGGCGGCAAGGACCTCACCACGGATGAAGCGAAGACCATGATCTCCGTTGTGCTCTCGAAAACCCCGACCACCGAGCCGCTTCTGACGGGCATGGATAACATCGGCACCGCCACCGAAGCCGAGTATTTCAAAAGTCCCGGCGGTAAGTATCAGAAAGCGCTCGAGGCGGACGGCCTGATCACGATCACATCGAAGGGCAAGGTCTTTAACCCCGCGAACAAGGCCCAATACTTCAATGCGCTCGATATCGCACTAACGGACAAGGGCAAGCCTTTCGTCAGCGGCAAGCCCAACACCGTCCCCGCGCCTTCCGCCAACACCTGGCCGACGGTTTACGAAAACGTGGTCTTCTGCCAAAAAGAGGTCGCCGACGTTTCCGCGCCGAATGTGAACGATGATTTCGCCCGCGTCGACTACACCTGGCACGCCGCGAAACTTTCACCGTTTGCCGTGCACTCGCAGGAAACCGACCCCGAAGCGAAATCGACGTGCAACCCGGCGACGAAGGAAAGCGCCTCCGCAACGTTCGAACGCAAAGATAACGTCTGGAAGTTGACCGCCGCGCAGTAAGCACGAAGTCAGTTGGGGGGCGGACCTCCCGTCCGGCTCTGCTGCTCAGTCAGACGTGCAGAGGCAATTTCCGATAAAACAGCCGCCCCTTTGTCGCGACGCACACGATCGCCGCGACGCCGCAATAGGCGATCCACAGAACATTGTGCTGAACCGGGTTGCTGTAGAGCGTCGCCTTCCCGATCATGTCGTTCAGGATGATTCCCGTCCCCACGTTGTAAAACCCGTGTACCAGCACCGCGCAGACCACGCTGCCTCCGGAAAAGTTGAATCCGGCTGAGAGGAAAATCGACGCCGCAATCGTGATCAGCACGAATTGCCACCACGTCACGTTATAAACATGGGCAGCGATCAGCGGAAGATGCCAGTTGGCCCACAGAAATCCCAGAATCAGCGCCGCCGCTACCGGCTGGAATTGTCGCTGCAGCCGGGGCAGGGCATAGCCGCGCCATCCCGCCTCCTCGCCCAGCGGTCCGCCGAGCAGATTCCGGGGAAAAATGAACGCGATCTGCGCCAACGCGGCCCACTCCCACCTGTTGAAGCCCGATTTCGTCATGAAGAATGCCGCAGTCAGCGCGGCCAGCAGAATCGATCCCACGCCGACCGAGGTTCCAGCCAGGAAGCCGCGCCCACTCGACCAGAGACG
>Ga0070658_10005373_pt1 | contig 10397 bp, 16 predicted proteins | sample KBSC13metaG_FD_64664 | JGI IMG/M metagenome (GOLD analysis project Ga0070658, IMG submission 64664) | Corn rhizosphere microbial communities from Kellogg Biological Station, Michigan, USA - KBS C1-3 metaG | ecosystem: Host-associated > Plants > Roots > Rhizosphere > Soil ... | reverse complement strand
TGCCACATCTGCATGACGATCTTGCGCGTGCCGGACTGCAATTCGGCCGATGGTTGACCGATGACCACGCCTGGTTCACGGCTCAGCCGTGCCCACTACACGAGCGATAGGTGCCGCGCCCGTGCGTGTGCGCCGCGGCGTTCTAGCCTTGTGACGTGAGTCTCGGAGTCCTACTCGGCCTCGTGGCCGCACTGTCTCTGTGGACTCTTGAAAGCGTTGTCGCAGCAGTCGACGCGGTTCGCCGCTTGGGCTGGCGCTGGGGTCTGGGCTTTGGCTGATCTGGCCGGTCGCGCTGTTGCCATGGGCTATCCGTCGGCGTCGTGAGAGACCGGCGGATGAGAATGCCGGTATCGAGCGGCCCGTCGGCGTCTGATTTGCCGTGGGAGAGGTGCCGTTCATGAGCACCACAGACAGCTGCGCGAACTGCCCCGGCAACACGGTCCGCTCGACGTACGCTGCGCGCTATGGATCTTGGCTTGAGCGAGAGGGTTGCTCTCGTCACTGGCGTCAGCTATGGGATCGGTGCGGCGGCAGCTCACGCATTAGTTCTCGAGGGCGCCCAAGTGTTTGGCATCAGCCGGTCTGCGCCGCAGCCGCGTGACGGGCTTGTGCACATGAGCCTCGACATGAGCGGCGCTGATGCCGGCAACCAGGCCGTCGCGGCTTGCCTGGAACAGTTCGGCCGTCTAGACGTGCTGGTTAACAACGTAGGCAGTGGCCGAATCGGGACGGGGTTCGCCGACGAGTCGGACGAGATCTGGAAGGAGTACTGGGAGCTCAACTTCATGTCCGCCGTTCGAACCGCCCGCGCGGCGTTGCCGGCCTTGACTGCCAACCGCGGCGTCATCGTGAATGTGTCCAGTATCAACGGGCGGCTGCCCGAGGCTGGCATCTACGCGTACAGCGCTTCAAAGGCCGCGATGAACAACCTGACCGTGAACCTGGCTCGTGAGGTCGCTGGCCGAGGAGTCCGCGTTGTCGGCGTCGCACCCGGTCCCGTCGACACCCCGTTGTGGCTCGGCCCGCACGGTGTTGCCGCGCAAGCGTCCGCACTCGGTGCCGGTGACGCAGAGTCGATCATTGCCGGCGCACGCAAGAGCGTGCCCATTGGGAGGTTCAGCAAAGCCGAAGAGGTCGGCGACCTGATCGCCTTCCTCGCGAGCCCACGGGCTGGATCCATCACGGGCACAACGGTGACGATCGACGGCGGCATCACGCCAACCACCTAGCCCGCATGGCGAATAGGTAGGTGCCGTTCTTGGCATCGGGTCCTCGATGCCAGGGTTGGCTTACGCGCCTGGTGGTGGCGTCAGGTTGTAGCGCGCGATGACGTCGGGCAGCCACTCAGGTTGCGCGAACTGCAGTCCGTAGCGGCCGGCGATGCCCAGCAGCTGCTCGAATGGCGGCGGCCCGCCGGTGATGAGTTCGGCAAGTTCGCGGAAGAATCCCTCGAATCCCCCGGGGCTGATGATCTCAATCATCCGGGCTGGCGTACTACCGGCGTTCCACATTGTGTGTACCTCGCCGCGCGGTTTGGTGATGTAACCGCCGGCACCGAGCACCACCTCACGGTCGCCGGAACGGAACCCGATCTCACCTTCGGTCACGATCGAGAACTCGTCCTCTCTCGTGTGCAGGTGCGGCGGCACGATCGATCCGATCGGGAACGGGTGCTCGACGACCGACAGCGCGCCGCCGGTATCCGCGCTGTCGAGCTTGAACACGACGCCGATCGTTCCGAGCGAGCGCTCGTCACCGTGGCCGGGTTGCAGCACGGTAAGCGGTGGGGCCTGTTTGGTCGCGTCGGCAGTCATACGGCGCCCCTCTATTTGGCGTCCAGCTATGTACGATGAAATCTCACTCGCCGGAGGTGCCGGTGTCAAGAGCCGAGTCGCAACAGCCGCGTGACCGACGTTCCTACCGAATGAGCCGCAGGGCTGAGCAGGTCGACAACACCCGCCAGCGGATCGTGGAAGCAGCCGTAAATCTGCATGGCACCGTCGGCCCGGCCGCCGCAAGCATCGCGGGCATCGCCGAACGCGCGCGAGTCACTCGCGCCACGGTCTACAGACACTTCCCCGACGACGAGGCCCTGTTCACTGCCTGCTCGGCACATTGGCGCGCCGGCCAGCAGCTGCCCGACCCAACAATCTGGGGGTCTTTGCCAGACCCTGCGGACCGGTTACGGGCCGGGCTCGCCGACCTCTACCGCTTCTACCGCGACGGGCACGCGATGCTCTTCTGCATCTATCGCGACCTTGCTGCCGTGCCGCAAACGATCCGCAACGACCTGGCCGCACGAGACCGCGGCCTGCGCGACCTGTTCGCGTCCGCCTTCCCCGCGCACACGCGCTCCTCCGCACTGCTCGCCGCGCTCGCGCACGCTGTGTCCTATTGGACCTGGCACTCGCTGTGTATCGAGCAGCAGCTCGACAACCCCCAAGCCGTCGACCTCATGTGCTGCCTCGCACTGGGCGCTACGAACCTGGTCAGTACCTCACGGGGGCTGACGAACCGAGAGAGATGAGACCGAACGGTCAGCGCAAGGGACTATAGATGGTGCCTACCGCTACTGCCCGGCGTCGAAAGATGTAGAGCAGGTGCACAGACAGGCGCCGATCTCACGCAGCGAGGAGCCTGGTTCTTGCCTGCAAGCGCATAGTCTTACAGGTGGCGCTCCACTTGGCCTGCGTAACATTGCATGGAGCTCTAGCCAGTTGCGGTGCTGTCGCACTGCAGGCTGTAGCGGTCCACAGGGGCCTCCCCGGCTGGGCGCGCGAGGCCCCTGTGGACCGCCTCGGTGCCTCTAGCTCAGTGAGCCGGCTTCCACGAGACCTGCACGTTGATGCTCGTGCCAGGAGGCGTCGGAACCCCGAACAGCTGCAGGATCGGACGGTGCGCGGTCATCGCGAGGATGCCCGTGTCCTGGTCCGTGAACGGTGTCGTTTGGGTCTGCCCCTTGTAGGTATCGATCTCCGTCCCCGATGCGAAGAACGTCGGCAGACCGCCATTGCTGTTCGACGGATCGGTGTTGACCGCCCATGACGAGAACTTGAACGAAGAGTGCGCCGCTCCGTTGCCGAACTGGCCGTGCCAGCAGCCTTCGGCCTGGCCGTCGCCACCATCGCCGGACTGGGGGTTGTTCGCGGCGCTGTCGAAGTCCCACCAACCCCAGTAGCCGCCAGTCTGGTCGGGCGTCGCTGATGGACCGTTGCTGTTGAACGACACCTCGACCTGGTAGACGCCCATGCTGCCGTTGCCGGCCGCGGACGCCGGCGCCACGCCAGTGGCGACGCCACCGAGAGCAAGTACGCCGCTCGCGCCGATCGTGCAAACTGCCCGTGTTGACCTACGCATAAAGCCCCCCGAAAGACGTGGCCTGCAGCCGCCGCAAGCCAGATGCGCGAGACCTTAGTAAGCGCGACACTGCCGCCGCAGGAGTTCCGCGAAAACGCTAGCCCGGAACGATCCCCCGCGAAGAAGTGCCGTTCTCGATCATCGAGTGGCGACCGAGCTGGGCGGGCGAACCGCCGTTGCCGGAAACTCATGGCGCTCGCTTCTCATCGGCTGGCGCAGCGCGTCCTAGCCGACTTCGGTGCCACCGACTTGATCGACGCACTGATCGGCGATCTCGACGGTGAGCGCGTGCAGGCCGCTGTTGTCATCTGGGCTAGAGGGGACGTAGACCGACTTCGCGACGCCGCAGCTCTCGCCCACCAGGACAGGCGCGACGCTCATGCGCGGGCGCGCCAGGCGGCGACAACTGGCCGGAGAGGCTTGACGCCGAACTGGGAGCATAGGAAGTGCCGTTCAAGCTTGGTCAACTCGATACAGGTTCCATTCGCCGCTTAGGCCTTTGAGCCTTGTCGCGCCTTGGTCAACCAGAACGAAACCCGAGCCGGCGACGAGGTCGGCCACCGTTCGTGAGATGACCACGTCCGGTCCGTGCGCTGACTGAGCGACCCGAGCCGCGATGTGCACGGCGACTCCGCTCACATCGTCGTCACGGACCTCGACCTCGCCAGCGTGCAGGCCGGCGCGGATGTCGACGTCCAGCCTGTCGTGCAGCTGCTGCTGTAACCGCAATACGCATCGAATCGCCCGCCCGGGCGCGTCGAACGTTGCCATCATGCCGTCACCGGTTGACTTCCAGACCCGGCCGCCGAATGCGGTGATCTCCTGGTGCGCGAGCCTGTCATGCAGCTCGAGCAGTCGTCGCCACTCGCGATCCCCCAGGGCCGATACCCGTTGCGTCGATCCGACGATGTCAGTGAACAGGACAGTGGCGAGCATGCGGTCTGGCTGGGGAGCGGTTTGGCGGCCAGTCAAGAATCGCTCGACCTCGTCCAGGACCTCGTCGGTCGAGGAGAAGATGAACGTCGCTTCGTTCGAGTCGAACTCGCGGTAGACGGCGCCGGCGATGTGGTCGGCGAGATACCTACCCTGACTGGCCGGCATCGCCGTTGTGCGCACCGCGTGTAACACAAGTGTCGGGACTTGTATCGACGGCAGCACCGACCGAAGGTCAAGTTGCATGGTGCGCGCTAGAGCGGCGCGCGCGGCGCGCGGTGTCATGCTCGCACGTTGCATCTTCGCGAACCAGCCGTCGTCGGCTAGATGGGCACTCGGCGCGTACAGCTCGGCGAAATCCGGCTTTCCCCAGGCGCGGCCAAAGGCATCGAGCATCGCCTCGGCCTGCTCTTGCGGAAGACCCTGCGGATAGTCCGGCGCGGCAAGGATGCGCGCCGACGCATTGGCAAGGATGAGCGCGCGAGTGCGTTCAGGGTGGGCCGCGGCATGCATCAGTGCGACGGGGCCGCCGTCGATCGTGGCGAACACTGCCGGCCGTTGCGATCCTGCCGCGTCCAACACGTGGCGAAGGTCCTCCGCCCACTGCTCCCATGCCGAATCGCCAGCCTCTGGCAGCGGGTCAGAAGCCCCGCTCCCACGGCGATCGAACAAGATCACGCGAGCGAACGCCGCCAACCGGTCCACGAAACGCGCGAACGGCCGCGCCTCCCAGCGCAAGTCCACATGGCTCGCGACACCCGACATGTAGACAAGGTCGATGCCGTCCTGATCCGGCTGGCGCGGTTCGACGATCTGGTATGCGACCCACGCGCCACCAACATCGACGTACTGCGTTTCCGGAGGCATGCGCGGGAGTCTACGAACGACTACGTCGAGAATCCGTTCATTGCGTCCGATTTGACGTAGTAGAGGTGCCGTTCCGGCGCAGCCGCCCGCACCGGCGTGCAGGAGCGCCGCTTTCGTGTGTCGAATAGTCAATCCGTGAGGCGAACGCCGTGGGTGGGGATCGGCTTACTTCTCGCCATCAGCACGGCGTGCACGACCTCGGTGTCGATCTCTACTCGCGTGACCCACGCGGACAAGGCCACCTACGGATCGGCCTGGCCATTCCGGTCGAACGCTGCGACGGCGCAGTGCAACAGCGCGACAGGCCATGCTCCGCGGCTGTCCGTGACCATCGGCTCGGCCACATACCCGGTTGACGGACCAGGCGGGCTAGGGCTTCCGGACAATGTGTTCACGGCCGGCGGTCGTCAGCTCTTCCCGTCGCTGTACGCGAGCCTGATCACCGGCTGCTGACGCACAGAGGAAGTGCCGCTACCGGCTGGCACCTCCGTCGACGTGTCGACCGGCCCCGGCGAGACTGGGGTCATGCCGTTGAGCGAGTGGTGGAAGGCCCTCGGGACTCTGCTGGGCGCGTCGCTCGCCGCCCTCGTCATCGGCATCGTCTGGCACGGGTGGCATGAGGCGGCATGGGTCCTACTGGGGTTCGTCGTGATCACCGTCCCCAACGTGCTGATCCGGCTGGCACGTCGCCGCCGCAGGGTCGAGTAGATGCCGTTAGCGGCCGCCGGAGCTGCCGTCGTGGTTCGCGAGGATCACCTGGCTCTCGCCGTCCTGGCCGCGAACCAGGAGGTCCGAGCGCCGGCTGGGTCGCCGGTCATCGAGCAGATGTGCGAGGCGATGCCCGATGCCCCGAAGCATCCTCACGACGCTGCTCCCCATGTCACGGGACGGTACGCCTCTCCGCCCGGGTGACGCTCGATACGTGCCGTGTTGCGGCATCGCGTCACGGCGGGCTGTCGCGGCCACGGCGGCGCTACCGTGCGCTTGTGGGCAGGCGCAACTTCCTTATCGAGGGCGTCTCCTGTACCGGCAAGACCTCTGTCTGCAAGGAGCTGCGCCGCCGCGGCTGTCAGGCCATCAACGGCGACACCGACTTGGCGTACCAAGGCGACCCAGAGACCGGCGCAGCCACGTCCGGTCGCACGCATGAGCACCACATCTGGCGGGTTGAGGCGGCCGAGGCGCTAGCCGCGAACCGCGATGAGCCGCTCACGTTCTTCTGCGGAGGGTCGAGGAACTTCTCGAGGTTCATCCATCTTTTCGCCGGGGTGTTCGTCCTTGACGTCGACGAGGGCACGCTGGTGCGAAGGCTGGGCGAGCGCCTGGACGATGAGTTCGGGGCGAATCGAGCAGAGCGCGAAATCGTCATGCGGCTGCACCGCACGAAGGAGGATCTACCCAGCGGTGTGCTCATCGACGCGACGCAACCGCTCGGTCACGTTGTCGACCAGATCCTTCGCCTAGCCAGGGCGCACGACTAGAACGTGCCGCTCCCGGCGACCGCAGCGGGGACCGTCATCGCCATGACGTGTGCTGTCCTCGGCCGGCTCTGTTGCCGACCGGAACTAAGTCCGTTTCACGCGCTGATCGTTTCGACGGCCGGGGCTGACGGCCGTAGGCATCGGGGCGTTGACGTGCTCGGATGCTGGTCGGCCCGGCAGCCTGGCATACCGCTGACTGTGATGTTCCCGTCTTCACCACCAAGTACGTCGAGTGGGAGTCCGGTTGGCGGGTTGGCGTAAACGCAAGAGGGGCGGATGGTCGTCATTTGGATCCGCTGGTAGATGCCTGGTGCGAGCGGGGCGCCCCAGTTGTTGCGGCCGATGTCTTGCGCCAACCCGCTCCCTGGCGCAGGTACGGACGTGTCGGTGATCTTGGTGGCGAAGCACTCGAGTAGGCCACCGCCATGGGTGTTGTAGGCGAAAGTGCCTCCCTGCGGATACGGCTGGTAGCGCAGCGTTGCTGAGCATCCGCAATGGGAGTTGGGCCGACCGCGGGCCGACCGCGCGATGAGGGCGCCTCGCTGGGTTGTCCAGTAGCCCGGCGCGAACGGCTGGTACCTCGGGCCGTGCCCGGTGGTCCACCAGCTCTGCCAATAGTCGGCGAGCTGGCCGGGCCAGTTCGCGGCATCCTGACCGGCGAAGTGCGGGAGCTGGGCGTCGAATCCGCTGCCCATGCCTGTTGTGTCGACGGTTGTCGTGTCGGAGCCAGCGTCGAGCACAAGCCGCCAGGTATCGGATTGCTGCTGCCTTCGGAACACCATGATTTCTTTCATCGATTCGGCTGACCCATACCTGGTCGTGATGACCTCGGCGAGGAATGTCGCGGGATAGTGGGTCTGGCGCGGGACGAAGACCATGATCGGGCCGTGATCTCGCACGGTGGCGAGGTTGCGCTGCGGCATCCTTCCGAGAATGTCGTTCGTGATCGCGGTGTCGATGGTGCCCGCGACACCGGCCTCGAGCTGGTTGATCCGCTTCAGATCGAGCGTCACCAGTGCCTGCTCTCGCATCGGCCAGAAGCCGGCGACGATCGCTCGCGCTTGGACGGCCGTGATCACCGGTGCAGGCGAGGTAGTTCGGTGCGGACCCGAGCTGTGGTCAACGCACCCGGTCATGCCAGCAATGCCGAAGAGCATGACCACGCTGAACGCAACGGACCTTACGCGCTTCCCCCGCATCGACTCAGTTTCACACCTCAGCGCGAATCCTGATGTCGAAGTACGACTTCGCGTGCGTCGATTGGGGGCGATCCGCGCGGTCGCATCCTGCGTTTGACGATAGTGGTCGTGTCGTGCGGTGGGCTGTTTACGGGTCTCGTCGGGCTGGTCCATAGCGGCCGGAAGCGATCCGTCAGTGCGTCGCCCAGGAAGGTGGCTTCCAGGGCAGCGAGTCCCCACGCGTGCCGTCGCGTGATTACCGGTCCCATCTTGACCTTGGCTGTTGGTACGCCGCGCCTCGCATTGCGGATTGCAGAAGATCACGTGGTGCCGATGGCGCTCTACGGTCCGAAGAAGCCGCCCTTGCCGGTTTCCCCGCCCGGGCAATGGCGGGAGGACGCAGGTGGAACGTGCACCGTCGTGGCACAGTTCGACCACGTCGTCGCGGGCCGCGTCGACCGGACCGCCTACGTCGTCAAATCCGGGCGCGTCAAGGCGGCAGGCTGGTGCTACGCGGGCGGAGGGCCCGGAGCACTCAGACCCTGGGATTCGCTGCCCCGTTTCAGCCATTGAGCGCACGGCTGTCAGGCTGATAGGTGAGCGATAGGCGCCGTTTACCTCCCTCTCGCGGTGACTGGCTCGCTGCACACCTCCCTAGCGAAGTCGTGGCAGAGATCCGACAATGCCTCGACTGTTGTTCTCCTGGGGGGTCAGGTTGCGGCGCTTGGCGGTGGCTGCGCTGGCGGCGAGCGGTGTGTTGCTCGTGGCAGGGTGCCAAACGCGGGCCTCAGTGAGCCAGTCCACGACCATCAGTCTTCCTCCCGCTCCGGCGCCCGGCCACGATTCCCCGAGGGCGGCAGCGGCCGGCTTCCTGCAAGGCCTGGCGGCCGGCGACCCCTTCAAGGCGTGCGACTACGTCGACCCCGATCAGCAGGGCAACTGTCTATCGGCGTTCAACGGCACGCAGTCCATCTCCGGCGGTTGGTCGGTCGGCGAGCAGCTGGTGCGCCATCACAGTGCGCTCGTGGTCGGCCTCTTCGACCGGTTCTGCATCGCCGACCAATGTCAGACCAACACGGATCCCCACGCCGGGCTGACAGCCGCCGCGAGCGACTTCGCTGGCGCGTACGAACGTGCCCAAGAGGCCGGCAAGAACGTCGTGGTCGCCTGTGTTTGGAGCAACGGCGAGTGGTACGTCGAAGGCGGCGTCGGTCTCAGTCCGATCCCGCCGAGCTGAGCCCTGTAGGTGCCGTTCAGCGGCGGCGCTAGTCGACCGATACAGGACACGTGGCCGAGCCGGCAGCAGTCGTTGAAGTCGAGACCCGGTGGACACCGCCGGAGTCCCCGGTACGTCGCCTGCTGTCCACAATCGCCCGCGTGGGTGATGCCTTGGCCATGGCGGACAACGCCGGGCCTGTGCCGACAGTCCCCAGCGGATGGGAAGCGAGCTGGCGCGTGGTCGTGCGCATCCCGACCACTGGCGTCAAGGTGGCCACCTCAGCTTGGCGTAGCCACTGGAGCGAAGTCGACGCGCTACAGCGACGGTGGGATGCGGAAGTCGCCGGCCTGTCGGAGCGTGAGGTCATTCGGCGCGCTAACGAGTGGCACGGCGTGTAGCCAGGCGGTCGCGGTGAAGGGCGCGTGGGACGCGGCCGAACAAGAGCTGCGCAGCCGGGAGACGCTGCTCGGTGTCGCGCCGGCGTTGTCGCCTCGGCCTGAGGACACCGTGGGGGTCTCCTGCCCGCGTTCATGATCCCGATCATCAGCGTGGCGGAGCGGTGGCATTGGCGCCGGATCAGCCGCAGAGTCGCCGTGGCGTCACGGTTTCCTCTGGCACCACGGATGGTTGTCGGTGTCACCGACCAGCGCATTCTGGTCTGGGAGGCGCGACGACGGTGGCGCGTCGGAGACTTCCTGGGCTACGTGACGCTCGATCGCGTCGTGCAGGCAGATGCGCCGACAGTAGGCGCCGGTTGGCGGACGGTGCGGATCTTCCTTTCGAACGAGCCGACCGTGCATCTGAAGGTCCCGTCGGAAGCGGCAGACACCCTCGCCGAAGCCGTCGCGCCGGCAACGGCTGACGACGCCGGATAGGTTCCGCTCCACTACGTTGGCCAGGTCAACCCGCTGACAACCAGGCCGATGACGAAATGTGCAATGGGTGTTGGATGTGTTCGCAGTTGTCGTGGGAGGCGGCTCGGCGTTGCTCGCTGCCCGGTCGTACCGCAATTACCGACGCCGCAGCCCGAGCGCAGCAGCCGGGTATGACCCGAAGAACCTCTCGCCGCTCATGCGGCTGTGGCGGCAGAAGCGAGCCGACGCAGGGAAGCAGGACAACTGGCTGACCCGACCCCTTCTCAAGATCAATGTGCCTGGCTCGTATCCCCCTCCGGCCCAATCGCGGAACGACGGAACCGCTGACGAGTAGGTACCGTTTCGAGACTCTGCGGGCGCGTCTTGGCTTTGCGGCCCAGGCTGGAGCCGCTGCGTCGGATAATGCCGACGGGTCTACCCGGGGAGGAAATGCGGTGGCCTTGCGTGTGGGGAAGTCCTGTGAGGCGTCGATCGTCGTCGATGCGCC
>Ga0070658_10005371_pt1 | contig 10400 bp, 6 predicted proteins | sample KBSC13metaG_FD_64664 | JGI IMG/M metagenome (GOLD analysis project Ga0070658, IMG submission 64664) | Corn rhizosphere microbial communities from Kellogg Biological Station, Michigan, USA - KBS C1-3 metaG | ecosystem: Host-associated > Plants > Roots > Rhizosphere > Soil ... | reverse complement strand
GCGCTCGAGCGTATAGACCTCCTTCACGAGCTTGCCCAGGACCGCGGTCTGGTAGCCGCAGCCCGTGCCCACCTCGAGCACCTTGGCCATCGGCTTCACCTCGAGCAGCAGCTGCGTCATGAGCGCCACGATCGTGGGGCTCGAGATCGTCTGGCCGTGCCCGATCGGCAATGCCACGTCCTCGTAGGCGCGCGAGGCGATGCCTTCCTCGACGAACTTGTGGCGCGGGATCTCGAGCATCGCGTTGAGCACGCGTTCGTCGGTGACGCCTTCGCGGCGCAGCGTCTCGATCATGCGCATGCGCGTGCGCTCGGACGTCATGCCGATGCCGTCGCCCGGGCTGCTCATTTCTCCATCCATTGCGCCAGCCCGGGCATCTGGCCCGCGTGCGTGAGGTCCACCTGCAGCGGCGTGATCGAGACCACGCCGCGCTCGAGCGCGTGGAAGTCGGTCCCGGGGCCCGCTTCGCGCGCCGCACCCGCCGGACCGACCCAGTAGACCTTCTCGCCGCGCGGGTTCCTGCTCGCCACGACCGGCTGCGCCTTGTGGCGCCGCCCGAGCCGGGTGACCTCGACGCCCCGCAGCTGCTCGTAGGGCACGTCGGGCACATTGACGTTGAGCAGCACCGGCGCGCCGAAGGGCGCGCGCGAGATACGCTCGACCAGGTCGTGCGCGACGCGCGCCGCGGTCTTGTAGTGCACGAACTCGTGGCTCACGAGCGACACCGCGATGGCGGGAATGCCGAGGAGATAACCTTCCGTCGCCGCCGCCACCGTTCCCGAATAGAGCGTGTCGTCGCCCATGTTCGAGCCGTTGTTGATGCCCGAGACCACCACGTCCGGCTCGAAATCGAGCAGCCCGGTGACCGCCATGTGGACGCAGTCGGTGGGCGTGCCGTTCACGTAGAAGAAGCCGTTGTGCGCGCGGCAGAACGTGAGGGGGCGGTCCAGGGTGAGCGAGTTGGATGCGCCGCTGCGGTCCCGCTCGGGCGCCACGACCGTGATGTCACCCAGCGGTGCGAGCCCTTCGGCGAGCGCGGCCAACCCCGGGGCGAAATAGCCGTCGTCGTTCGAAAGGAGGATTCGCATTCAGCCGAAAATTATACCGGCTTGGGGTCGGACCCCAATTAGCGTTTCTGTCCGAATCACAGGACTGCTAATTGGGGTCTGACCCCTTGAATTATTATTTCGCCATGAAGACCGCCCTTCTCCTCCTCGTCCTGGCCCTTCCCGTTCATGCCGCGCCCGACCGGCGCGAAGTGGATCCCGCCATCGACGCCTGCACGGATTTCTACGGCTACGTGAACCAGCGCTGGATCGCCTCGACCGCGATTCCGGACGATCGCTCCTCTTGGGGCACGTTCCAGATGGTGGAGAAGAACAACGAGGACATCCTGCTCGCAGCGCTGGCCGAAGGCGTGAAGGCACGCCCCGCGCCCGGCTCGCCGCAGCGCAAGGCCATCGACTTCTTCGCCTCCGGAATGGACCTGCAGGCGATCGAGGCGGCACGGCTCACCCCGATCGCGCACCCGCTCGAGGTGGCCGAGGGCGTGTCCGACGCGGGATCTCTCGCCTCCGCGCTCGCCATGCTCCACGGGGTGCGCATCCCCGCGGCTTTCGAGTTCGAGGTGCGGGCGGATGCGCGCGACGCTTCGCGATATCTCGCGCAGCTCCTCCAGGCTGGCCTCGGGCTCCCGGACCGCGATTATTACTTCCGCGACGACGAGCGCAGCAAGGCGTTACGGGCTTCGTACGTCGCGCATGTGGCGCGGGTCTTCGTGCTCGCGGGCGATGGCGCCAACGCGGCGAGCGAGCATGCGGCCGCGGTGATGGACCTGGAGGCCGCGCTCGCCAAAGCGTCGATGACGGCGGTCGAAAGACGCGATCCCGAAAAGACCTACAACAACTTGTCTCTCGCGGATCTCGAGCGCGAGGCGCCGGGCTTCCCATGGCGTGCGTACTTCAAGGCGCTGGGCGCGGCGGATGTCGAGCGCGTGAACGTCGCGCAACCCGCGTTCTTCCGCACCTTCGCACGGCTCGCAACCGATCGGCCCGCCTCGCAATGGCGCACCTACTTGCGCTGGCAGGTGCTCCATGCCGCGGCGCCGTTCCTGCCGCGCGCATTCGACGAGGCCGACTTCGATTTCTTCCAGCGCGAGCTGCGCGGCCGCAAGGCGGCTGCGGCGCGCGACGGCCACGTGCTCGACGTGATCAGCGGCCACTATGGCGAGCAACCCATGGCGCAGGCGATGGCGCAGGTTTTCGTCGCGCAGGCGTTCTCCCCTCAGGCGAAGGCGCGCGCCGCGGACCTGGTGCGGCACGTGAAGAAGGCGCTCGCGCTTCGGTTGTCGACCGTCGAGTGGATGACCGACGCCACGCGCAAGCGCGCGCTGGAGAAGCTCGACGCGATGAACATCAAGGTCGGCTATCCCGACCGCTGGCGCGATTTTTCCGACGCGAAGCTCGGGGACTACGTCTTTGCCGAAAACTGGCTGCGCGCGAATGCATACGCTCACCGGCGCCTGCTTGCACGCATCGGCCGGCCCGTGGACCGCGGTGACTGGTGGATGGCACCGCACATCGTGAATGCCTATTACTCGCGCGAGCTGAACGAGATCGTCTTCCCGGCCGGCATCCTGCAGCCGCCCTTCTTCGACGCGACGGCGGACGATGCGCTCAACTATGGCGCCATCGGCGCGGTCATCGGCCACGAGATCACCCATGGCTTCGACGACAATGGCCGGCGCTTCGACGCGCACGGCAACATGACCGACTGGTGGACCGCGGAAGATGCGCGCGGCTATATGCAGCGCGCCACGCGCATCGAGCGGCAATACGGCGAGTACGAGGGAATCGAGGGCCTGCACGTGAACGGCAAGCTCACGCTGGGCGAGAACATCTCCGACGTGGGTGGGCTGAAGATCGCCTACCTCGCGCTGCAGGACGCGCTGGCCGGCAAGCCGCGCGAGCCGATCGACGGCCTCATGCCCGAGCAGCGCTTCTTCCTCGCCTTCGCACGCATTTGGCGCGCGGCCTACCGGCCGGCGTACGAGCGCCTGCTCATCCAGACCAACTCGCATTCGCCGGCGCGCTTCCGCGTGCGTGGCGCGATCGCGCACATGCCGGAGTTCGGCAAGGCATTCGGTTGCAAATCCGACTACGCCGCGTCGGGCGCACCCGAGATCTGGTGAGCGGCTGCCCGTTGAAGCGAACGAGCCGCTAAGCGCTCATTCGTACTCGCTCATCGGCGGGCACGCGCAGACGAGGTTCCGGTCGCCGTAGACGTTGTCCACGCGTCCGACTGGCGTCCAGTACTTGTACGAACGCAGCGTCCTGACGGGATAAGCCGCCAGCTCGCGCGGATACTTGTGCGCCCATTCGTTGCCCGCTACCGCGGCCGCGGTATGCGGCGCGTGCTTGAGCGGATTGTCCTCGCGGTCCATGCGGCCCTCCTCGACCGAGCGGATCTCCTCGCGGATCGCGATCATCGCCTCGCAGAAGCGGTCGAGCTCTTCCTTCGATTCGCTCTCGGTGGGCTCGACCATGAGCGTGCCCGGGACCGGAAACGACATCGTGGGCGCGTGGAACCCGTAATCCATGAGCCGCTTGGCGACGTCGTCCACGGCGATGCCGGAGGCTTCCTTGATGGGGCGCAGGTCCAGGATGCATTCGTGGGCGACGAGCCCGCCGGGCGCCGTGTAGAGCACCGGATAGTGGGGTGCGAGGCGCTTGGCGACGTAGTTCGCGTTGAGGATCGCGACCTCGGTGGCCGCGGTAAGTCCCGCGTCGCCCATCATCTCGATGTACATCCACGAGATGGGGAGGATCGAGGCGCTCCCGTACGGAGCGGCCGAGATCGCGCCGATGGCCTGGCTCGAGCCCTCGAGATAACGATGCCCCGGGAGGAACGGCGCCAGGTGCCCGGCCACCGCGACGGGACCCACGCCGGGGCCGCCGCCGCCATGCGGGATGCAGAAGGTCTTGTGCAGGTTCAGGTGCGAGACGTCGCCGCCGAACTCGCCGGGGGCCGAGAGCCCGACCATCGCGTTCATGTTCGCGCCGTCGACGTACACCTGGCCGCCATGGCGGTGCACGATCTCGCAGATGCGAGTGATGCCTTCCTCGAAGACGCCGTGCGTCGACGGATACGTGACCATGAGCGCCGCGAGATCGCGGGAATGCTCCGCCGCCTTGCGCTCGAGATCGGCGAGGTCGACGTTGCCCGCGTCGTCGCAGCCGACGACCACCACCTGCATCCCCGCCATCTGCGCGGAGGCGGGGTTGGTGCCGTGCGCCGAGCTCGGAATGAGGCACACGCGGCGATGGCCTTCGCCGCGGCTCTGGTGATACTTGCGAATGATGAGGAGCCCCGCGTATTCCCCCTGCGAGCCCGCGTTGGGCTGCAGCGACACGGCGGCATAACCGGTCGCGCGCGCGAGCCGCTCCTCGAGGCTCGCGATCAGCTCGCGATAGCCTTCGGTCTGCTCCGCCGGCGCGAACGGGTGGATGTGCGCGAACTCGCGCCAGCCCACCGGGATCATCTCGCTCGTGGCGTTGAGCTTCATGGTGCAGGAGCCCAGCGGGATCATCGAGCGGTCGAGCGCCACGTCCTTGTCCGCCAGGCGCCGCAGGTAGCGCAGCATCTCCGTCTCGGAGTGATAGCGATTGAACACCGCGTGCTCGAGGAACGGCGAGGCGCGCGCGAGCGTCGCGGGAATGGCATCGCGCGCTTCCGCGTCCACGTCGCGCACCGTGAAGCCGGGCTCTCGTCCCGCGAAGACGCGCCACAGCGTCTCGAGCTCCGCCGCGCCGACGGTCTCGTCGAGCGAGATGCCGAGGCGGTCCCCATCGCATAGCCGCAGGTTCACGCGGGCGGCACGTGCGCGCTCGAGGATGCCGGGCTTCCTTCCCCCCGTGCCGACCGTGATGGTGTCGAAAAATGCGGCGGGAGAAATCTCGAAACCGAGGCGCTTCAACCCGTGGGCGAGCACCGTGGTGAGTCGATGCACACGCGCGGCGATGCGCTTCAGGCCCTCGGGGCCGTGATAGACCGCGTACATCGAGGCCATCACGGCGAGCAGGACCTGCGCGGTGCAGATATTCGAGGTCGCCTTCTCGCGGCGAATGTGCTGCTCGCGCGTCTGCAATGCGAGCCGGTACGCCGGGGCCCCGGCCGAGTCGATGGTCACGCCGACAAGACGTCCCGGCATGTTTCGCTTCAAGGCATCGCGCACCGCGAGATACGCGGCGTGGGGGCCCCCGAAGCCCATCGGGACGCCGAAGCGTTGCGAGTTGCCGACCGCGACGTCCGCACCCCATTCGCCCGGTGGCTTGAGCAAGGTGAGCGCGAGCAGGTCCGCCGCCGCGATGATGAAACCGCCGCGCGCATGCACCGACGCGGCGAGCCCGCGCGGATCCCGCACCTCTCCGTCGGCGCCCGGATACTGGACCAGGACCGCGAACGCGTCGAGGTCACCCAGTTGTGCCCAGGGCGTCACACGCACCTCGATACCCAGCGGCTCGGCGCGCGTGCGCACGACGTCGATCGTCTGCGGCAGCACGTCGTCCGCGACCGCGAACACGCGCGACGCGGACTTGCTCGAGCGCAGGCAGAGCGTCATCGCCTCGGCCGCGGCCGTCGCCTCGTCGAGCATCGACGCGTTGGCGACGTCCAGCGCGGTGAGGTCCGAGACCATCGTCTGGAAATTGAGCAGCGCCTCGAGGCGTCCCTGCGAGATCTCGGGCTGGTAAGGCGTGTAAGCGGTGTACCACGCCGGACTGTGGAAGACGTTGCGCAGCACGACTCCCGGCGTGTGCGTGCCGTAATAGCCCTGCCCGATGTACGACTTGAAGAGCTGGTTCTTCTGTGCGATGCGGCGCAGTGCGTCGAGCGCTTCGCCTTCCCCCCGCGGATCGCCCACGTCCATGCGCGTCTTGCGCCGGATCGCGCGGGGCACCGCGGCGTCGATCAGGGCCTCGCGGGAAGCGAAGCCGAGCAACGCGAGCATCTGCTCCTGGTCCCGCTCATCGGGACCGATGTGGCGACGCTGGAAAGCCGCGCTCTCGTCGAGCTCCGCGAGGGTCGCGGCGATGCCCGCGTGCAGGTGGGTATCCGGTGCCATGTGCGTTTCCTTATTCCGAAGCCGTCTTTTCGTAGGCCGCGGCATCGAGCAGCTTGTCGACGTCGCTCGCGTTGTCGGGCTTGAGGCGATACATCCACGCGGCGAACGCATCGGCGTTCACTTGCTCCGGGGCGCTGCCCAGGTCCGCGTTCGCGGCCACGATCTCGCCCGCGACCGGCGCGTAGATGTCCGAGGCCGCCTTCACGGATTCCACGACGCCGACGGCTTCGCCCGCCGCGACCTTGCGCCCTGCCTGAGGCGCTTCGACGAAGACGATGTCGCCGAGCTGCTCCTGGGCATGATCGGTGATGCCCACCGAGAGCGTGCCGTCGCTCTCGCGACGCACCCATTCGTGGGACGCGGTGTAGCGCAGTTCCTTGGGAAGATTCATGCGGTTTTCCTGTGGGTATCGTTGATGAGGGCCTGCCCGTTGCGAACGAACGGCGCTTTCACGACGCGGGCGGGCAGCGTCTTGCCGCGGATGAGCACCCCCACGACGTCGCCCGCCTGGGTGCCCACCGGCACGCGCGCGAGCGCGATGGACACCTGGAGCGTGGGCGAGAAGGTGCCGCTGGTGACCTCGCCCTCGCCCCGTGGGCTCGTGATCTTCTGGTGCGCGCGCAGGATGCCCGCCGGCTCTTCCAGCACGAGTCCCATGAAATCGCTGCGTCGTGCGCGCGACTCGAGCGCGGCACGCCCGACGAAGGGGCGCGGCGTCGACAGATCCACCGTCCACGCGAGCCCGGCATCGAGCGGCGAGGTCTCCTCGTCCATGTCCTGGCCGTAGAGATTCATTCCCGCCTCCAGCCGCAGCGTGTCGCGCGCGCCCAGTCCGCAGGGCCGCACGCCCGCCGCGACCAACGCATTCCACACTCCCGGCGCCTGCTCCGCGGGAATGGCGATCTCGAGGCCGTCTTCGCCCGTGTATCCGGTGCGAGCGATCATCCAGTCGTCCACGAGTGCCGCGTTGAAGGGCTTCAGCCCATCCGCGACCTCGCGCTTCGCGGGAAACGCGGCGCCGAAGCGTTCGCGCGCTCGCGGTCCCTGGACGGCGATCATCGCGAGCTGCGGCCGCGGCGTGACGCGAATGCCCGGCGCGCGCTCGTCGCGCATCTTCTCGAGCCACGCGATGTCCTTGGCCGCCGTGCCCGCGTTGACCACGAGCCGGAACCAGTCCTCGCGGAAGAAGTAGGCGATGAGGTCGTCGATCACGCCGCCCGCCTCGTTCAGCATGCAGGAGTACAGCGCGCGGCCCGGAGTCTTCAACTTGGCCACGTCGTTCGCGAGCACACCGCGCAGCAGCTCGCGCGCGCCCTCGCCTTCGATGTCCACGATGCGCATGTGGGATACGTCGAACAGGCCCGCGTCGCGGCGCACGGCATGGTGCTCCTCGATTTGCGAGCCGTAGTTGACGGGCATGTCCCATCCGCCGAAATCGACCATGCGGGCGCCCGCGGCGCGGTGGGTTTCATTGAGCGGGGTCTTCGACGGCACGCGGTCAGGCCTCCAAAAAAGAAAAGGGCCAGTCCGCGTCATGCGGCTGACCCCTCTGTCCTTGGTACCTGAGAGATTACGGCGTGCTGGCCGTGCGCCCCTTCGGTGGACGGCTCCGCCGTCGCTCTCCAGAGTCCGGAAATCCTTTCCGGATCCGCGCGGTCCTTTTGCCTGAGAGTTTGCGGGTGCTTCCCCTTCGGCGGCGCCGCGCTGCGTGGCGCTCTCTCCCGTGCGGATGACGCATTGTCGTGCAAGCGCAACGGCTTGTCCAGACGACTACGGGTTCGCGGCCGGCGAGTCCTTGGACGTTTCTATGATGCGCATGAGCTCGTCGGGCAGCACCGGCTTCACGAGATGCCCGTCGAATCCCGATTCCATCGAACGGCTTCGATCCTGCGGCTGCCCGTATCCCGTCATCGCGTAGATGCGCAGGTCGTTCGCGCGATCGAAGCGCGCCCGCAGCTTCTGCGCCACTTCATAGCCGCTCATCCCGGGCAATCCGATGTCGAGCAGCACGATGTCCGGCAGGTGCCGCGACACGCGGTCGATCGCGGAGGGGCCATCGTGCGCCACCTCGACCTCGTGCCCTCCCATGCGCAGCAGCATCGCCATGCTGTTGGCGGAGTCGACGTTGTCGTCCACGACCAGGATGGCGCGCCGTGCGCCATTGGAAGACACGGCCCTTGGCGCCTCCACGGCGCTCGAAGGTGCGTCCTTCGCGCGCAGCCGCGGCAGGCGCACCTCGAATTCGCTGCCCCTTCCGACGCCGTCGCTGCGTGCGCTGATGCTTCCCCCGTGGAGGGCGACGATGCGGCGTGCGAGCGTGAGCCCGATGCCGAGCCCGCCCTCGGAGCGATCCAGCGTCCGCTCGCCCTGCGCGAACAGGTCGAAGACGTGATCGAGCAACGCGGGGGGAATTCCCACGCCCGTGTCCTGGATGCGCACGCAGATGTCGTTGCCGTCGACCGCGCCCTTCACGCGGATCTCGCCGCCTTCCGGCGTGTACTTCGCCGCGTTGTTGAGGATGTTCAGGAACACTTGCGTGATCCGGGTCATGTCGCCGTGAACCGCGAGTCCGGTGGGCACCTCCACGCCGAGCCGATGGTGGCGCGCATCGATGAGCGGGCGGCTCGCCTCGATGGCACGCTGCACCGCCGCCTCGACATCCATGGGGGCGCTTTGCAGTCGCAGCTTGCCGCGCGTGATGCGGCTCACGTCGAGCAGGTCCTCCACCAGGCGCGAGAGCTGCAGCGTCTGCCGCTCGATCACTCCGCGGCTCCACACGACCTGCGAGGGCAATCCGGGCACTCCGGACATGATGGCCACGGCGTTGCGGATGGGTGCGAGGGGATTGCGCAGCTCGTGGGCGAGCATCGCCATGAACTCGGTGAGGTGCCGCCCCTGCTCCTCCAGCGACTCCATGCGCTTGCGCTCGGAAAGATCGCGTATCAGCATCGCGAAACCGCGCAGGGTGCCGCCGTCGTCGTGCAGCGCCGTGAGCGCGAGGTGCGCCCAGAAGAGCGAGCCCTCCTTGCGGCAGAGCGAGAGCTGCTCCTCGATGCGGCGGTGCACGCGCGCGCTCTCCAGCACCTGCTCGGGGCGCTCGGACTTGCGCTCGTCCTCGCGGAAGAAACGCTCGTATCCGCGGCCCACGATGTCGTCGGCCGCGTAGCCCATGATCTTGCGCGCGCCCGCGTTCCAGCTCACCACGCGGCCCTCGGTGTCGAGCATGCAGATCGCGTAATCCTCGAGCCCCTCGAGCAGGAGGCGGAAGCGCTCTTCGCTCTGGCGCAGCCGCTCCTCCTGCGCGCGCCGCTCGGTGAGGTCCCGCGTGATCTTCGCGAAGCCGCGCAGGCGGCCGTCCGCGTCGCGCAAGGTCGTGATGATCACGTTCGCCCAGAAGCGCGATCCGTCCTTGCGGACGCGCCAGCCTTCGTCCTCGAAGCGGCCCAGCCGCTTCGCGTGCTCGAGCTCGATCGCCGGCCAGTTGCGGTCCAGCGCCTCCTGCGGATAGAACGTGGTGAGGCTGCGCCCGATGATCTCCTGCGCGGTGTAGCCCTTGATGCGTTGCGCGCCCGCGTTCCAGCTCGCCACGCGGCCCTCGGGATCCAGCAGGAAGATCGCATAGTCCTGGACGCTGTCGACCAGGAGGCGGAAGCGCTCCTCGCTCTGGCGCAGGCGCTCCTCGTTCTCGCGGCGCTCGCTCAGGTCCCGGGTGATCTTGGAGTAGCCGAGGAGGCGCCCGGAGCCGTCGCGCACCGGGGCCACGAGCACGCTCGCCCAGAAACGCGTGCCGTCCTTGCGGATGCGCCAGCCTTCGTCCTCGAAGCGTCCCAGCCGCCGCGCCGTATCGAGCTCACGCTCCGGCCGGCCGCGCTCGATCTCGGGCGAAGGATAGAAGATGGAGAAATGGCGGCCGATGATCTCGTCGGCGGGATAACCGATGATGCGCTCGGCGCCCGGGTTCCACGACGCCACGATTCCGTCGGGATCGAGGAGGAAGATCGCGTATTCGCGGATGCTGTCGACGAGGAGGCGGTAAGGCTCGTCGGTCCACGACCCGCTCTGGACGCCCAACCGGGGCTGCTCGTCCGACTCTTTCGATGACATCACGCCCTTTGGGGCCTGCCGGGCCCTCTTGGATGAGCGATTTTATAGGGAGTTTCGGCCCTGTCTAGGGGATCGGCACCGCCTTGGGCGCCAGGGTTCCGGCGTCGAAGCCCGTCTCGAGCAGCGAACGCGCATCGCGCGGGGAAACTCGCTGCGCATCGGGAAGAGAATCCCG